>TARA_R110000787_G_scaffold29408_2_pt1 | contig 43877 bp, 39 predicted proteins | sample TARA_R110000787 | Tara Oceans TARA_R110000787 (sample SAMEA4397920) | marine metagenome | biome: Polar Biome; feature: [DCM] deep chlorophyll maximum layer (ENVO:01000326); material: water (ENVO:00002006), including particulate matter (ENVO:01000060) such as... | depth 35 m | reverse complement strand
CCGTCTGCCCCTCGCTGAACGCGAGGCATATGATCTATCTTCGCTAGAGGTGATTTTCCACGCGGCAGCACCTTGCCCGCAAGAGATAAAAAGGCAGATGCTGGATTGGGTTGGCCCGATCCTGATCGAATACTACGCCGGGTCAGAGGCAAATGGCGTGACCGTTTCGACCTCGGAAGACTGGCTGAAATATCCGGGCACCGTGGGGCAGTCGCTTATTGGTGGAATCGTGGTGGTCGACAAGAATGGAGATGAGCTTCCCGCTGGAGAGATCGGTGATGTCTATTTCGACAGCGGTATAGAATTTTCCTATCGCGCAGACCCCGATAAAACCGCCAAGGCGTACTTGCGCCCGGGCTGTTCCACGCTGGGGGACGTCGGCTATGTGAACAATGAAGGTTTTCTGTTTCTGACAGACCGGGCGTCCTACACGATCATTTCCGGCGGCGTGAACATTTACCCGCAAGAAACCGAAGATCTGCTCGCCTGCCATCCTGACGTTGCGGATGTCGCGGTATTTGGCGTTCCCAACGAAGAAATGGGCGAAGAGGTCAAGGCGGTCGTGCAGCTTGAGGAAGGCGTTGACCCATCGCCGGCAAAAGCTGAGGAGTTGATGGAGTTTTGCCGGTCTCGTCTATCTCGGATCAAGACCCCGAAAAGCATCGACTTTCGCCAGAAGTTGCCGCGCACACCAACGGGAAAACTGACCAAACGAAAGCTTAAGGACGAATATTGGAGCTGAGCTTCTGGGTTGGGCGGCTGACAGGCGGGTGCGGGACCCGACTGGTCTGATGACATGAATGGATCACCGAAAATGACGTTTACCCTCGATAGCAACCGGATGTCCGAACGGGCCTTGGAAATCGCCAACCGCGTAGAGGGTTTCATTCGCGAAAAGATCGTACCTTATGAATATGACGACCGCCGCAACAGCCATGGCCCGACGGAAGCGCTTGGCGACGAGATGAAGGACGCGGCCCGCCAGGCAGGGGTGATGACGCCTCATATCCTTGAGGACGGCACGCACCTGACCCACCGTGAAACCGCATGTGTGTTGATCCGGTCGGGTCTGCCGCCTGCGCGTCTGACCCATTGCATGCGCTGGCTCGGTGCGGCGATCCGCGCGAATGAGATCGCGAGCGATTATGCCAACCGCCGTATAGTATTGGCAAACCGCTGGTGGATCACGAGGGCGTCGGATTTATGTTGGTCGAGAACATGATCGACCTCAGGCAGGCCGAGCAGATGGTCTATTGGTGCGCAGATGTGCTGGATACCGGCGAGTTGGGCACGGTCGAAAGTTCGATGACCAAGGTAGCTGTATCCGAGGTGCTGATGCGGGTCACGGACCGCTGCGTTCAGGTGATGGGCGGGCAGGGCGTGACCGGCGACACGATCGTCGAACGGGTGTTCCGCGAGGTGCGCGCGTTCAGGATCTATGACGCCCCGACCGAAGTGCACAAATGGTCACTGGCCAAAAAGGTCAAACAGGATTGGAAAACGGCACAGGGCGAATGACCAGTGTCTGATCTGGACTGAGTTCAAACATCACAAAAGCGGAGATATTCTAATGGCTCTTCATACGCGCGTGACTGAAATGCTGGGGATCGAAACCCCGATTGTACAGGGTGGCATGATGTGGGTCGGCACCGCCGAGATGGCTGCCGCGGTTTCGAATGGCGGGGGGCTTGGTATTCTAACCGCCCTGACCCAGCCGACGCCTGATGCTTTGGCGGCAGAGATCGAGCGTTGCAAAACCATGACGGACAAACCGTTTGGCGTGAACCTGACCGTGCTCCCATCGGTGAACCCGCCGCCTTACAGCGACTACCGCCGTGTTATCATCGAAGCAGGGGTCAAGATCGTGGAGACCGCAGGCGGGCGGCCACAAGAGCATGTGGAGGACTTTAAAGCCCATGGCATTACGATCCTGCATAAATGCACATCGGTCCGTCACGCGCTTTCGGCGGTCAAGATGGGTGTCGATATCATCTCCATCGACGGGTTCGAATGTGCGGGCCATCCCGGCGAAGATGACGTGCCGGGTCTGGTTTTGATCCCTGCTGCGGCTGATCAGATTGGTGTGCCTTTGCTGGCGTCAGGCGGGTTCGGCGATGGCCGCGGACTCGCCGCCGCCTTGGCCCTGGGGGCCGACGGGATCAATATGGGAACGCGGTTCTGCGCAACGGTAGAAGCGCCGATCCATGAGAAGGTTAAACAGTTTTTGGTGGCGAACGGGGAACGGGACACCAACCTGATTTTCCGCGGTTTCAAAAACACGGGCCGCGTCGCCAAGAACTCGGTCTCTGACATGGTGGTCGAGATCGGGTCGAAACCGGGTGCCGAATTCGGCGATGTCCAACCCTATGTCTCCGGCGTCAAAGGCCGCGAAGCCTTGATATCTGGCGATCTCGACAGAGGATTGATCTGGGCGGGGCAGGTGCAAGGGTTGATCAAAGATATCCCCACCTGCGAGGCACTGATTGCGCGCATCGTGGCGGACGCGGAGTCCATCATCTCTACACGGCTTGCACGACTGGTTGCGTAAGGGCCGACGGCTGCGAAAGGGAAGTGCACAATGACTGAACTGGTACTACGCGAGGACAAAGACGGGTGGACCGTTCTGACGCTGAACAGGCCGGAGAAGTTGAATTCTCTGACCGTTGCACTGTTCAAGGAGCTGCGACAACATATTATTGATCTGCGCGATGACGACGCGATCCGTTGCGTGGTCCTGCGCGGCGCGGGCAAGTGTTTTTCGGCGGGCCATGACCTTGGCGATATTGCCGAAGGGGAGGATGTACCGTCTGCGGGGTGGCACTCCGAGACCTTGCGCCTGATGGAAAAACTGCCAAAGCCCGTGATCGCAGCAGTGCACGGACATTGCTATACCGGCGCGCTCGAAGTGGCGCTGGCCGCTGATTTCATCGTCGCGGCCGATACCGCCCGTTTCGGTGATACCCACGCCAAATGGGCCCTGACCCCCGTCTGGGGGATGAGCCAGCGTTTGCCCCGGCGGGTGGGCGTTGCCACGACCAAGCGGTTGATGTTCACGGCAGATATGATCGATGCCAATGAAGCGGTACGGATCGGGTTGGCCGAATACGCGGTTCCTGCTGACGAATTCGACGCCGAAATCGAACGACTGGTCGCCCGCATCATCGCGAACTCCTCGTTCTCCCACGCTGCCAACAAGCAATTGCTTGAAGCGACAGACCTGCGTCCGATGGATGCGGGACTGCAATGGGAAGTGATGGAGAGCGCCGGCATCGGCCCGGACATGGCAGAGCGGATTGCGGCCTTCACCAAGAGATGAACCCGTGCGCTTCGGACGAATTTCCTTAGGAGAATTACAAAATGAGTAGCCAAACCAAAGAGGAACTGGATGCATTCCGGGCGGAAGTGGCAGCCTATCTGGACACCGCCCCCACGGACGCGATCCGCGAAGCGGGGCGCAAAACCACCAGCGCCTTTGCGCCTTTTGAGCAAGGCGCGGCATGGCAGGCCATTCTGAACGAAAAAGGCTGGGCCGCGCCCGATTGGCCCGAGGAATATGGTGGTACGGGCTGGGCCGCCGAGCAGCGCACCATTTTTGAAGAGGAATACCGCAAACGGGATTTACCCCCCTTGCTGCCGAACTCGCTCAAAATGGTGGGGCCGTTGTTGATCGACCTCGGGACGGAGGAACAGAAGGCCAAGTACCTGCCGCGGATCCTGTCGGGCGAGGATTACTGGACGCAAGGATATTCGGAACCGAACTCCGGTTCCGATCTGGCATCGCTGAAGTGCAGCGCGGTTGCGGATGGGGACGATTATATCATCAACGGCAGCAAGATCTGGACAACCTTCGCACATAAATCGAACCGGATGTTCATGTTGGTGCGCACCAGCAATGAGGGCAAGAAACAACAGGGCATCACCTTTCTGCTGCTCGACAGGACCGACTTTCCCGGAATGGACGTTCGCCCGATCAAGGGGCTGGATGGCCATGCGGAATTTTGCGAGGTGTTTTTCGACAATGTCCGCGTGCCGCAATCCGGTCGGGTCGGTGCCGAAAACGAAGGGTGGAGCGTTGCCAAACATCTGCTCAAACACGAACGCAACGGATCGGCCAACAGCCCCGTTCTGGTCCGCTATCTGAAACGGATCACCGAGGCGGCGCAGGATGAAACATCCCCCTTTGGCGGCAAGCCGTCTGACGACCCGGTGTTTCAACGCGACCTGGGCGCATTGCACGCGGATGTCACGACGCTGGCACAGTTCGAGCGGCTGATCATGGGCGGTCATGAGATGATCAACGATCCTGCGCTGCCTTCGATTGCCAAGACCATGAACTCGGAACTGATCCAGCGTGTGTCGGTGATGATGACGCGGGTGGCCGGGCTTGAGGGTCTGTCCATGCAGCTTGACGCCTTGGCCGTGGGGTCGGGGGTGGATCCGATGGGGAGCGAGCTGGATCTGATCTCCATGCCGTTTTACCTCAACAGCCGCGCGACAACGATCTACGCCGGCACGAATGAGGTTCAGCGCGACTTGATTGCGCGCAGCCTGCAGATCGCTTGAAAGGATACTTGGATGGATTTCTCTCAGACCGACGAACAGAAGATGCTGCAAGAGAGCGTGAAGCGCCTATTGGAGCGGAGCTATGATTTCGAGACCCGTCAAAAAATGCTGCAATCCGGTCGCCCGTGGTCGCCCGAGATTTGGGAGGCACTGGCCGAGATGGGTATTCTTGGGCTGCCTTTCGCCGAAGAAGTTGGCGGGTTCGGTGGGTCGATGGCGGACGTCGTCGCAGTGGCTGAACCCTTTGGGGCGCATCTGCTGATTGAACCTTATGTCTCTTCGATTTTATTGGCAGGACAGTGTCTGGCGCAATCTGATAGCCCCGCGGCTCAGGCACAACTGGCCAAGGTCGTGACGGGCGAACAGACGGCTGCCTTCGCTCATGAAGAGGGCAAGGGGACCGCGGATCCGGCACTTGTTTCCTTGGCGGCAACCGAGGCGGAGGATGGGTTTACCCTCAGCGGTGAAAAGCGGATGGTCCTTGGGGCCACGCAGGCCGAAGCGCTTGTCGTATCGGCACGAACGCGCGGCACGGCACCTGACGCGGATGGCCTATCCCTTTTTATGGTCGATCCGAAACAGCAAGGGGTCAGCATCAGGTCTTTCGTCACCATTGATGGCCGCCACGCTGCGCATATCACTTTTGATGGGGTTCAAGTTCCTTCCGACCGCAGGGTCGTCGACGATGCCCATAAGGTGCTGCAAACAGTGATCTCTAGGGCGATCGTCGCGCTCTGTGCCGAAGCCGTCGGTGCTATGGGGGCCTTGCTTCGACAGACAAGCGAATATGCATCGACGCGCAAGCAGTTCGGCGCGCCTATCGCGACGTTTCAGACCATTTCCCACCGCTTGGCAGATATGAAGATCGCCTATGTGAAGGCCCGCTCCTGCCTGCTGTACACCACGGCGCTGATGGTTGCCGGACGGGCAGGCGCGCCGGATATTTCGATCCTGAAAGGGCAGATCGGCACATTGGGACGAGAAATTGGCGAAGCCGCGATCCAGACCCATGGCGGCGTCGGGATGACGGACGAGGTCAGCATCGGTCACTTTCACAAGCGCATTCTGACGATCAATGCGCTGTTCGGAGACAGTGAGTATCACTTCCGTGCGGTTGGCAAATCTCTCGCCACTGGCGGCGCGTAAGGGCGTAGTGCGGATGTGTGGCTATCCCACCTCCGCGACGTCAGCTGCGTGCCATTAGGCCGCCCAAGACGACCGCGATCATTTGCTCCGTATAGGAGCGGCGTATGTCGTCATCAACCCTATCGACACCGTGCATGTAGTTTAGCACTTCTCGGGACGAAAATATTTGGTCACATGCCCCGATGACGATGAAGTAGAAAAATTTATAGTCGACAGATTGGAATTCTCCCGCCGCCACACCTTCGGAAATCATCCGTTTGTAGGCGTCATGGATCGGCTCAATGTACGACTTTATCATGGTCCGTCTGACTTCTTCGGTTTCGTCGCGCATTGTCGCGGTCAGCAAACGCTGCAAATAAGGGTACCGGAAGTACATGTTGACGAGGCCCGAAAGGTGGTACCGCATCTTCGCGGTCGGGCGCATGTCCATCTCGACCAACGCCTCAAGCTGGGTCACCGCTTCCGCCAGATCGCGGTGAAGAAGGGCCCGCATCAAGCCGCTTTTGTTGCCGAAGTAGTACTTCACCAAAGCAGAGTTCACGCCTGCTTTTGCTGCAATATCAATGATTGGCACCAGCAACGTATCACGTTCGCACATAAGATCGCTTACTGCGGTAAGCAAATCATCCCTTGTCGTCGCGCGCTCTTCAACGGGTGTGGTGGCTGCGGCTGCCTTTGAATTCATCGCTTAGCTAACTCCTGTGGGTATGGACGTCTTACGTGCTAGCGATCTCATTGTCACTGATAATTCGCGTGCGTGGCGCTTCGCCTATGGCGCGCTCACTATAATCTAGGCCGCGGAATCGGTGCCTCGGTCGATATAACGAGTCCTCATAACCAGTTATTCTTCAAGATTTCGCGTGATCAACCACCTCCCTTAACTGCTCAATTACCTCTTTACAGATATCAATTAACTAAGTAGCTAATACACAGGGGTGATGTAGTTCGGGTTGGGAGGTAGCCCAACATCACTGGCAAAACGGCCGAAACATTTATGTTGTCGAAGAATGCCGCCGTTCCGAACGGGTCTGCATTCCGACCAAATGAAGCGTCGACGGCGTCCGGGGGGAGGCGAAATGATTGATCCAGAAGCGATGAGCACCATGAGCGCCGTATCAAGGAGCGCGGCACAGCGCGCGCCTGACAAGGTATGCAACCGGTTCGAAGGACAGGAGACAACTTTCAAAGAGTTCGATCGCCGTGTGGATCGAGTCGCCCATGCCTTGGATGCAAGTTCGGCGAAAGTGGTCGCGTATCTGGGGAAAAACTGCGACCATGTGTTCGAGATATTTGTGGGTACAACGCGCGCCGGCGGGATGTTCGCGCCTTTGAATTGGCGCCTTGCACCCGCCGAAATCATCGACATCCTGCGAAAATACCCACCGGAAATCTTGTTCTTTGGCCCGGAGTTTTCCCAAGCGGTCGAAGAAATCGCCAAAGCTCTGCCGGATCTCGAGATCCTCGCGATGGAGGGCAGCGATGGCTCGTGGAACACTTATGAAGCCTGGCGTGACGCGCAACCGGATCGTCCTGTTGAGGATCAGTCATCCAACGGTGATCCAGCTTTGGTGCTATTCACATCCGGCACTACGGGCGTTCCCAAGGCTGTGCTGATCAGCCACAGGAATTTGCTGCAACCCAAATTGGATTCTTTGCCAGTAAAGCACATTTACGACCATTGGGACGATGACGACATCGGGTTTATCGCGATGCCGCTGGCCCATATCGGCGGTATCGGGTTCTGGGTGCTTAGTTTTGTGAACCGCTGTACCAGCATCATCGTGCGGGAGTTTGACCCCGTTGGCGCGCTGGATGCGATCCACAACGAACGGGTGTCGAAGATATTCGTGGTGCCTGCGGCGCTGCAGATCGTCATTCAGCATCCAAAGGCTCAAAATGTAGATTTCTCCTGTGTCACGACCGTGATGTATGGTGCTGCGCCGATGCCGTTGCCTCTTTTGCAAGAAGCGATCAAGGTGATCGGCTGCAAGTTTGTCCAGTGCTACGGTATGACGGAAACGACCGGTACAATCGCGATCCTGCCGCCAGAGGACCATCGGCCAGAGCGGTCGACGCAGATGCGCAGCGCCGGACGGCCCGTGATGGGCTGCGAGATCGCGGTGTTCGACCCGGCCGGCAACCCCGTCAAAACCGGAGAGATTGGCGAAATCGCCATCCGTGCCCCGGCCAATATGCTGGGGTATTGGAACAACCCGGAAGTAACCGCCAAGACGCTGCGCGACGACGGTTGGCTGCTGTCGGGCGATGCGGGCTATCTTGACGAAGACGGCTATCTGTTCATCCACGACCGCATCAAGGACATGATCATTTCCGGCGGTGAAAATGTATACCCGGCCGAGGTGGAGAGCGCGCTATATGCGCATCCCTCCATCAGTGAGGCGGCCGTGATTGGCGTACCCGACCCCAAATGGGGCGAGGCCGTCCGCGCTGTTGTGACGCTCAAGCCCAACGCCACCCTTGACGAAAAAGAAGTGCTGAACTGGATGCGCGACAAGCTTGCTGCATTCAAGTGCCCCAAGGCGATTGACGTCATCGACGTGATGCCGCGCAATGCCTCGGGCAAGCTTCTCAAGCGCGACCTGCGCGCGCCGTATTGGGAGGGCCGGGAGCGGCAGGTGAATTGATTGCAGCGCGAGACATCTTGCATCCCCAGACGGCCCTTCAGAACGGATTGGCGCGGCTGGTGTCCACCCTTGACCCCGCGGCGCAGGGTATAAAGGGGCTGCGGCGTCTATCGGGCGGTGCCAGTCAGGAAACCTGGTCTTTTCGAGTGAATGGCGGGCAGGGGCGGCAGTTGATCTTGCGACGCGAACCTGCCGCGGCGCGGTCGGGCGGCTCTGGCATTGGTATGGCGGCCGAAGCTCAAGTGATCAAACGCGTGTTAGCAGCCGGCGTGCCCGCACCACAGATCGAACATGAGCTGACGCCAGATGACGGCATCGGGGCAGGCTTTGTCATGGCGCGCATCGAGGGGGAGGCGCTGCCCCATCGCATCCTGCGCGACGAAGCCTATGCCCCCGCGCGGGCGAAGTTCGCCCGTCAAGCCGGTGAAATTCTGGCGAGGATTCACCAGAGCGACCCGACTGGTCTGCCCATTCCCGTGCAGTCTCCGCGCGAGGTATTGGATGATCTGGCCGGTCGACACCGCGCATTCGGTGCCGCACGCCCGGTCTTTTCGCTGGCGCTGCGCTGGCTGGCTCAACATGCGCCAGAGCCGCGCGCGCCAAAGTTGGTGCATGGTGATTTCCGGATGGGCAATCTGATGCTTGGTTCTGATGGCATATGCGGTGTTCTGGATTGGGAACTGGCGCATATTGGCGATCCGATGGCCGACATGGGCTGGCTCTGCATGGAAAGCTGGCGCTTTGGTAATGCCGAACCCGTCGGCGGTCTGGGTCGCCGCGAGGATTTGTTTGCGGGGTATGAAGCGGCAGGGGGTGATCCTGTCGATCCGGCTACAGTGCGCTGGTGGGAAATCCTGTCGGCGTTGCGGTGGGGTGTCATCATCGAAGAAATGGCCGCGTGGGTGCGCGATGGTACTGATACCAGCGTGGAACGTCATGTCATCGCGCGGCGCGCCTCGGAAACAGAAACGATATTGTTGCTTCATCTGCTGGAAGGGGCCGCATGATGCAGGACCAGCCAAGCCCCGATGCGATTTTGGCGGCCGTTGTCGCATGGCTGCGTGACACCGCTGCGGATGCACTGCCTGCGCATGCCCGATTCGAGGCCAAGGTCGCGGCGGGGGCGGTTGAACTGGTGCGGCGCCAGATCGGGGCGGAACCGTCCGAAGGCGAGGAGGCCCGAATGCTGTCGGCGCTGGTGGGTGACACGGGCGGGCTGGACGCGTTGACCGCGCGTCTTTGCACACAGATTGAAAATGGCAAAACGGATCTATCGACGCCGGGGCTGTCGGACCTGTTGATCGCAACCACACTGAATAAAATCGACATCGATCAACCGGAGTTTTCCGCGGCAACCCGCTTGCGGGCATTGGCGCAGCGCAGGCGAGGGTTGCCGTAGCAGACCAACAAAAGCCGCCGCCAATCGACACAAGGAACACCCGCAGATGAACTTTGATCTACCTTCTGAAATTACCGATCTTGTGACCCGCCTTGATGCGTTTATCGAAGCAGAAATCGTACCGTTGCAGGCCGAGGACGATAACGAACGGTTTTTCGACCATCGCCGGGAATACGCTCGCACGGATTTTGAAAACGGCGGGCTGCCACGGCCCGAGTGGGAAGCCTTGATGGCCGAGGCCGTCCGCCGCGCCGACAAGGCCGGGCTGTACCGCTTTTCCCTGCCTGCGGAATTCGGCGGGCAGGACGGCGGCAATCTGGCCATGGCCGTCGTACGCGAGCATATGGCCGCCAAGGGGCTGGGGCTGTTCAACGACCTGCAGTCAGAGCATTCGGTAATTGGCAATTTCCCGGTCATCGTCATGCTGCGCGATTTCGGGACAGAGGCACAAAAGCAGACATTCATTTCGGGCGCGCTGAGTGGCGACATCCGCATGGCCTTCGGGCTGACCGAGGAAGCGCATGGGTCGGATGCCACGCATATGGAAACCCGTGCGGTGCGCGAAACCCGCGATGGCAAATCCGGCTGGCGCATCGACGGGGAAAAAATGTGGACGACGGGGATGCACACTGCGACCCATTGCGTCACCTTCGCGCGCACCTCTGGCGAGAATGGCGCGGCGGACGGGATCACCGCATTTTTGGTGCCTACCCAGACACCCGGACTGAAGATCGAGGAATATCTCTGGACCTTCAACATGCCCACCGATCACCCGCGGATCAGCTTTGACGACGTCTGGGTACCGGATGATCTGATGTTCGGGCCAGACGGCGGCGGACTGGCATTGGCGCAGGCGTTTGTGCATGAAAATCGCATCCGGCAGGCAGCAAGTTCGCTGGGGGCTGCGGTATATTGTATCGAGGAATCCGTACGTTACGCCCGCGCCCGCAAACCATTCGGCAAAGAACTGGCGGCCAATCAAGCGATCCAGTTCCCCTTGGTCGAATTGGCCACGCAGGCAGAAATGCTGCGCCAACTTATCCGCAAGACGGCTTGGGAGATGGACCGCATGCCACACCCCGAGGTCGCCAAGAAACTGTCGGATAAGATGAGCATGTGCAATTATCAGGCCAACCGTCTGTGTTGCGAGGCCGCGGACCGCGCCATGCAAATTCACGGCGGCATCGGATATTCCCGGCACAAACCGTTCGAACATATCTACCGTCATCACCGTCGCTATCGCATCACCGAAGGCGCCGAAGAGATCCAGATGCGAAAAGTCGGCGCATGGCTGTTCGGCTACCTTGGCCCACGACGCGGCAACATTCCCGATCCGACGCCGCGCAGCGTTGCGGCACCCTTGGCGGGAGAAAACTGATGGCTGTTGTACGCACTGATCTGACGGGCGGGGTCATGACGCTCACCCTCGATCGGCCTGAAAAGCTGAACGCCTTCACGATTGAGATGATGCAAGAGCTTATCGATGCCTTTGATGTGGCCGATGCAGACGACGCTGTCCGCGCTGTCGTGGTGACCGGTGCAGGCCGGGCGTTTTGCGCCGGTGCGGATATTTCCGGCGGGACCAAGGGCTTTGTGGATGTGGAAAAGCGCAAGGTAGGCGACGGCATCGTGCGCGATGGCGGCGGTCTGTTGACCTTGCGCATTTTTGACAGCCTCAAGCCCGTGATTGCTGCCGTTAACGGGGCCGCTGTCGGCGTTGGTGCCACGATGCAGTTGCCGATGGATATGCGGCTGGCCTCCGAGGATGCCAAATTCGGTTTCGTCTTTGGCCGCCGTGGCATTGTGCCAGAGGCCTGTTCATCGTGGTTCCTGCCGCGTGTGGTCGGTATCTCCAAGGCGATGGAATGGAGCACGACGGGTCGCATCTTCGATGCGCAGGAAGCACTTTCCGCCGGATTGGTCCGCTCGGTCCACAAACCCGCCGATCTGCTTGGGGCGGCGCAGGAACTGGCCGAGGAGATAGGCGCAAACAACGCTCCGGTTTCTGTCGCGCTGACACGGCAGATGATGTGGCGGATGCTGGGTGCCGATCATCCGATGCAGGCGCACCGCGTTGACAGCCTTGCGATCGAACTGCGGACGGCGTCAGACGATGCCGCCGAAGGTGTGCGCAGTTTCACCGAAAAGCGCCCGGCGGTCTTCCCCGACAAGGTCAGCACAGATCTGCCCGACATCTTTCCCGATTGGTCAGCGCCGAAATGGCAATGACCGTCCAGACCCCCCGAAATTAAAGGAGCCCTGCCGATGACAACTTCTACTCTTGATGACCGTCTCGCAGTCACCCGCGAGGGGCGCGTCACCACGGTGCGCCTGAATGATCCCAAGACGCTGAATTCCATGGATACGCCGATGGCACTGTCCCTGCGCGAAGTGTTGCGTGCCGAGGCCAAGGTATCCAATTGCATCATTATGGCAGGCGGGGAGCGCGGATTTTGCTCTGGTGCCAACCTGTCCGGCGATCTTGCCCCCGGCGACGGGGAACTGGATGCAGGTCAAACACTGGAGGACGCTTTTAACCCCTTGGTTGAAACGATCCGGACCTTGCCAGTGCCCTTTATCACAGCGGTGCGCGGTGCGGCGGCGGGGGTAGGTGCGTCTCTGGCGATGGCGGGAGACATCATCGTTTGCGGTCGATCGGCTTATTTTCTTGAGGCCTTTGCGCGGATCGGGCTGGTTCCCGACGGCGGCGCGGCGTGGTTTTTGACCCGCTCAGTCGGGCGAGTCCGGGCGATGGAATTGATGATGCTTGCGGAAAAACTACCGGCGGAAAAGGCGTTCGATTGGGGGCTGATCACCCGGCTGGTCGAGGATGACTCGGTCGAGGCGGAAGCGATGGCAATCGCGCAGAAGCTGGCGGACGGGCCAACCCGAGCACTGGCGCTGACCCGGCAATCCGCATGGGCAGCGGCGGATTCCAGTTTCACCGAAACCCTGCAATTGGAACGTGTTCTACAACGCGACGCGGGCAATCACCCCGATTTTGCCGAAGGTGTCGCGGCATTCAAGGAAAAGCGCGCCGCCCGTTTTGGCGGCTAAGCAGGCGCTTTGCGCCTTACGTAAAGGAAGGTAATTATATGTCCGAAGCTTATATCTGTTCCGCATTGCGCACCCCCGGTGGCCGTCGTGGCGGCAAGGTGTCCGGGTGGCACCCCGTCGATCTGGCCGCGCGTGTTTTGGACGCCACGGTGCAGAATACCGGCATCGATCCGGCTGCCATCGAAGATGTCATCATGGGCTGCGTGGGTCAAAGCGGGGAACAAGGTCTGCACATCGGTCGCAACGCGGTGCTGGCCTCGTCCCTGCCCGAAAGCGTGCCGGCGGTGTCGATTGACCGCCAATGCGGCTCTTCCCAGCAGTCCATTCAATTCGCGTCGCAGGCCGTCATGTCCGGCACACAGGACCTTGTGATTGCCGCGGGCGTTGAATCCATGTCACGGGTGCCAATGGGGACAACTGGCGTCTTTACGCGCAGCTTTGAGCCGGGATCGCCGAAGTCCCCGGGTCTGGACGCCAGATATCCCGGCGTAGCCTTCAGCCAGTTTTCCGGTGCCGAAGCGATTGCGCGCAAGCATAACTTCAGCCGCGAGGATCTTGATGCCTATGCTTTGCTGAGCCATCAGCGGGCGGCGAAGGCGACCGAAGCAGGTGCATTCGACCAGGAGATCGTGCCCCTTGAGCTCGAGAATGGCGAAATGCACCGGACGGATGAGGGCATCCGTGCCGACGCCTCGATGGAGGCGCTGGCCGGCGTGAAGACGCTGAAAGAGGGCGGCGTGATCACCGCCGGCAACGCCAGCCAAATTTGCGACGGTGCGTCGGCGGTTTTGATTGCCAGTGCCGCGGCGGTCAAAGCCCATGGGTTGACCCCCCTCGCGCGGATCAGGTCCATGACAGTGACGGGTGGCGATCCGGTGATCATGCTAGAAGAGCCGCTTTTCGCCACCGATCGCGCCTTGGCCCGCGCAGGCATGACGATTGATGAAATTGACCTTTACGAAGTCAATGAAGCCTTCGCTTCGATCCCGCTTGCATGGCTCAAGCATACAGGTGCCGACCCTGAACGGATGAACGTCAATGGCGGTGCCATTGCGCTTGGGCATCCGTTGGGCGCTTCGGGGGCCAAGCTGATGGCGACGTTGGTGCATGGATTGCGCGCGCGGGGCAAACGGTACGGATTGCAGACAATGTGTGAAGGCGGCGGGGTGGCGAATGTCACCATCGTGGAAGCACTCTGATAGGAATTCGGGTTGCCGGTCCAAAAGGACGGCAGCCCGGCGACAGCTCTTTCCCAACTTTGAAAGAGCACAAACGATCAACGAAACAGTCGGGTGTAACCCCGCGATCTAATTACCAGAAAGGGAGAAATTAATGAAGTTTTCCAAGATGTTCAAAAGCAGCGCATCCGCGTTGGTTCTTGCTGTCGCATCGGCAGGCATGATTTCCACGACGGCTGAAGCGCGCGATCTGCGTTATGCCATTGGCTGGCCTCCTGGCGCGCTGCCGACCGAGGCAATCGGGAAATATGCCACCGAGGTCGAAGAAGCCTCTGGCGGCGATGTGACAGTCAAGGTCTTCCCGCTTTCGCTGCTCAACTTTCTGGAATCAACATCCGGGGTGCGCGACGGGATCGCGGATATGACGACCGTCCTGACGCCCTATTTCCTGTCCGAGTTTCCCGCGACCAACTTTGCAACCGAATTGGCCAGCCTCAGCGAACTTGTCGAAGGGGACGCAGACCGTATGGCCTTCGCCTTTTCCGGCGCGATCATGGAATATGTCCTATTCAATTGCGAAGATTGCGTGAAGGAATTCGCGGCGCAGAACCATGTGTACACGGCCGGTGCCGGGACACCTCCCTATATGCTTCAGTGTACCAAACCCGTTGTTACCGCAGAGGATCTGAAAGGGACGCGCATTCGGACGCCCGGTGCATTCTGGAGCCGCTGGATCGAAGCGATGGACGCCACCCCGGTCTCCATTTCGATCAACGAGACGTTCGAAGCACTCAACCAAGGTGTCATCGATTGTACCGCGTCTTCCGCGTCAGAGCTTACCAACTTTAGCTTCATCGACGTCGTGACCGACGTCACCACCAACCTGCCGGGGTCGTCGTTCAATTCCGCGCTTACCAACGTAAACGGTGACACATGGCGCGGGTTGGATGATGCTGGCCGCACTGCCTTGCTGAAAGGTTCCGCGGTTGCGGCGGCCGAAATGAGCTATGCTTATTACAACGAGGCGCGTGACAATATTGCCAAGGCCAAAGAGCAGGGCGTCACATTCCGCGAGGCCGATGCAGCCCTGCGCAACGAAAGTGTCGAGTGGATCAGCAAAGACGTCGATGATCTGGTGACGATCTATGCGGACCGTGGCGTCGCAAACGGTGAGGCCAATGCGGCAACGATCCGCGAGCTGATGACGAAATGGGTGTCATTGGTAAAAGACGTCGAGTCCGCCGAGGCGCTCGCCGACCTGTACTGGACGGAAGTCCTCTCCAAGGTCGATGTCGCCAGCTACGGCCAATAAGCAATCTGTCGCACCGGACGGCCCGCAATCGCGTCCGGTGCGGCGACGTTTCCCCTTGGTCTCATGAGGCTTACATGAAGTTCTTCCAACGCGTGCTTGAACCGTTGGTCTCGGCAATGGGACTGATCGGGATCATTTGTGTAACGCTTATGATGCTGCACATCACGTTTGATGTAGTACTGCGATTTGTTTTCAATTCGCCGATCAGAGGCACGATCACCATCGTATCGCATTATTACATGGTGATACTCGGCTTCTGCTCGCTTGCGGTCGCTGAATCGCGCGACGCCCATGTCTCTGTCGAGGTTTTCACCGAACTGATGCCGCGCAACGTGCAGAACGGGCTGGCGGCGATGGCCGGATTTCTGGCGGCGATCGTTTTCGGCTTTGTAACCGTGCGGACGTGGCTTGAAGCGATTCACAAAATGGAAATCGGCGCGGCAATCCAGCAGGGGTCCCTGACCATTCCCGTGTGGCCAAGCTATTTCGCGCTGCCGGTGGGGTGTGGCCTGATGGCGGTGACGGCGCTTTGGCGGTCATGGGCAATTTCAAAGGGCTCAAAGTCAACCTTTGGCCCTGAGCTGAATGGCGAAATCAGCGCTGAGGAGCTTCACCATGGATGATATCGGTATTGGCCTTGGCGGTCTGGCACTGCTGTTTGTCTTGATTGGATTGCGCGTTCCGATTGGCGTTGCCCTGATCGGCGTCAGTTTTGCCGGCCTTTACGTCTTGCTGGGCTGGCGTGTTGCCTGGGGGGCACTTGCAGTGATGCCGTACCAGTTCTCGGCCAACTGGGTGCTTAGCTCGGTCCCTATGTTCTTGCTCCTTGGGTTTATTTGTTATCATGCGGAGTTGACCCAAGGGATGTTTAGGGCCGCAAGGGTATGGACGTCGGCGCTCCCCGGTGGGCTTGCCATTGCGGCGGTCTTTGGCTCTGCAGGCTTTGCGGCGGTATGCGGGTCCTCCGTGGCCTGTGCGGCGGCGATGGGGCGGATTGCCGTGCCAGAAATGATGCGCGCGCGCTACAACGCCGAGCTTGCGACAGGTACCGTCGCGGTTGCCGGCACCATCGGGGCGTTGATCCCGCCCTCTATCATCCTGATCCTTTACGGGGTGATCGCGCAGGTATCGGTGCCCCAGCTTTTCCTTGGCGGGATCACGGCGGGGATCATCTCGGCGATCGGGTATTGTGTGGTCATCCTCGTGCGGGTCAAGCTCAACCCCGCCTTGGCCCCTGTCGGGGTGCGGTCTTCTTGGCCTGAACGTATCGGGGCCCTGAAGGACACCTGGCCGATCCTCGTCGTCATGATCGGCATTTTCGGCGGCCTGTTCTCGGGCGCGTTCACACCGACGGAAGCGGGCGCAATCGGGGCGTTCCTGTCCTGCCTGGTCGGGCTGGCGCGCCGGACGCTGAACTGGCGGCGGTTCCGGCTGGCTGTCGAAGAGACGATGATCACGACCGCGGCGCTGATCGTCATTGGTGTTGGCGCGACCTTGCTGACAAGGTTCCTGACCCTGTCGGGTGCCGGAGACTACTTGTCGGATTCCATCATCGGGCTGTCGGCCAACCCGGCCTTGATCCTTCTGGGGATCATATTGATCTATCTCATTCTGGGCATGTTCCTTGAACCGATTGGCGCGATGCTGCTGACCATGCCCATCGTGTTGCCGATTGTGCAGGATCTGGATTGGTCTTTGCTTTGGTTCGGAATCGTCCTGACAAAGCTGCTTGAAATCGGCATGGTGACGCCGCCGATTGGGATGAATATATTCGTCATCAAGGGCGTGGTCGGCAACATCGCCACGACGACCCAGATTTTCCGTGGCGTCATGTGGTTTATCCTGATGGACCTCATCGTCCTGGGGGTGCTGGCAATCTGGCCGGAAATCACATTGTTCCTGCCCGCGATGATGAAATGATCGACAAGCATCACTTCGAAACGCATTCGTGTTGCTGCAAATCTTTTGAGAGGATAACCCGGAACTTACACAGTCAATTAACTCCACAGTTGACTTAATTAACTACTTGACTAATTAACAGGCCGGTGAAATATCTTACCACGCGCGTCAGGGCATCCGCACCACGTGCCGGATGCAGATGCTAGCGCGAATTGGCAGGGTTCGGCGGCTTTATCCGCCGGTACCGGTTGGCCGGATTTTCGAGAAGGAATACCCGATGGCAGAGGCCTATATCATTGACGCTTGCCGCACCCCCCGTGGCGTTGGAAAAGTTGGCAAAGGGGCGCTTGCACACCTGCACCCGCAGCATTTGGGGGCGACGGTGTTGGCCGCGTTGCGGGATCGCAATGATCTGAACACAGCCGATGTTGACGATATCATCTGGGGTACAAGCACTCAGAAGGACAAGCAGGGCGGTGACCTGGGTCGAATGGCGGCTCTGGATGCTGGCTATGATACCAAAGCGTCGGGCGTCACGCTTGACCGCTTTTGTGGCTCTGGCATTACCACCGTTTCGCTGGCCGCAGCCCAGATCATGTCCGGTATGGAGGATGTCGTCATCGCGGGCGGCACCGAGATGATGAGCTATACTGCGCAGATCGCCGACCCGAAGAAACCCTTTATGATGGACGCGGGCAACCTGAGCCTGCGCGCAAAGCACCCGCAGACCCAGCAGGGCTGCAGTGCCGACGCCATCGCAACGATTGAGGGCATTGATCGCGCCGCGGCAGATCAGCTTGCCGTGACCAGCCAGGAACGCGCCGCCAAGGCCATCGCCGAGGGGCGTTTCGACGGCTCGATCGTGCCTGTACGCGATCCGGAGACCGGCGAATTGGTGTTGGACAAGGAAGAATTCCCGCGTCCCGGCACCACACTAGACTCTCTATCTACGCTCAACACAGTATTCGATAAGTTCATGGAGTTCCCGATTGACGATAAGGGGACAACCTATGGCGACATGATCTATGCGCGCTATCCTGAGCTGAAGGGCAAAATGCAGCATATTCACCATGCGGGGAATTCCTCTGGCGTTGTGGATGGCGCGGCGGCCCTTTTGCTGGCGTCCGAAGGCTATGTGAAAAAGACGGGTTTGAAGCCGCGCGCGCGCATCGTGGCGACGGCGAACATTGGCGACGATCCGACGTTGATGTTGAACGCCCCCGTTCCGGCAGCACGCAAGGTTCTGGAAAAGGCGGGTCTGACGACAGACGATATCGATGTTTATGAGATCAACGAAGCCTTTGCCGTGGTCGCGGAAAAGTTCATTCGGGATCTCAAGCTCGACCGTTCCAAGGTGAACATCAACGGCGGCGCGATGGCGCTTGGTCACCCTATTGGCGCGACCGGTTCCATTCTGATCGGCACTGCCCTGGATGAACTGGAACGTTCCGGTGGTCGATACGGTCTGATCACGATGTGTGCAGCCGGTGGCATGGCCCCCGCAATCATCATCGAACGGGTCTAGACCCACAGGTACGCAAGGCACCCGTCTGGTCACAACAGGCGGGTGCCTTGCCCATATTGCACCTATTCAATGACACGACCCAAAGAAGAGACGCCGGATGACCCAACCACTAAGCATTGACCTCAGCCGAAAGAGGGCGCTGGTCACAGGAGCATCCAGCGGCTTGGGCGCACATTTCGCGACCGTTCTTGCCGCACAGGGGGCCGATCTGGTTCTTGCCGCGCGGCGTACGGACAAGTTGGAGGAGGTCGCAGCGCCCCTGCGTGCGATGGGGTGCGATGTCCACGTTGTGCAAATGGACGTGGGCTCAGCCGAAGCGGTGCAGGCGGCGTTTGCCGATATGCCGCCCTGTGACATTGTCATCAACAATTCGGGCATCGGCCAGAACTCTTGGCTTGCCGATATGGACGAAGACGAATGGCAGCAGTTGATGGATATCAACCTCACCGGCGTCTGGCGCGTATCCAAACAGGCTGTCGCCATGTTTCGCAAGGCCAAGACCGCTGGAACGATCCTTAACATAGCGTCTATTACGGCGACACGCGCGGCGCTGAAGTCCGGTGCCTATGCGGTGACCAAAGCGGGTGTCACCCACATGACCAAATCGCTGGCGATCGAGGTCGCGCGTGACGGTATTCGCGTCAACGCCTTGGCACCCGGGTATTTCCAGACAGAGCTGAACGCGCACTTTCTGGCGTCGGAAGCCGGACAACGCATGGTCGCGCGTATTCCGCAGCGCAGGTTCGGGACGCTGGATGAACTGACCCTTCCACTGCTGATGCTTGTCGCGGATCAGAACACCTACATGACCGGCACGACACTTACGGTCGATGGCGGCCACAGCATCAATGCCCTTTGAAGTTAAATACGGAGAACGTACATGAAACTAGATAGCTCAATTTCGGCGGTCATCACAGGCGGCGCATCCGGACTTGGCTTGGCCACCGCACGTGCGTTGTCTGCGCAAGGCGTCAAGGTCGCACTGTTTGACCTGAACGAGGAAGCCGGCAAGGCACTTGCATCTGAATTGGGCGGCGTGTTTTGCAAGGTGAACGTGGCGGATGAGGCCAGCGTCGACGCAGGTTTCGAAAAGGCGCGCGCCGCCAATGGTCAGGAACGTATCTTGATCAACTGCGCGGGCATCGGCAACGCGATAAAGACCGCTGGTCGGGATCGCAAGACCGGCGGGATTTCCCAATTCCCAATTGCCGAATATCGCAAGGTTATCGAGGTGAACCAGATCGGTACCTTTATCTGTACCGTAAAAGCCGCCGCCGGAATGATGACACTTGATCCCGTGGATGGTGAGCGTGGTGCGATCATCTCCACCGCTTCGGTTGCGGCAGAGGACGGTCAGGTCGGCCAGGTTGCCTATTCCGCGTCGAAAGCGGCGATAGTTGGCATGACCCTGCCAATCGCCCGTGATCTTTCGGCCGAGCATATTCGCGTCAATACAATCCTTCCCGGTCTGTTCGAGACGCCACTTTTGATGAGCCTGCCTGAAAATGTGCGGCAATCTTTGGGGGCTATGGTGCCAAACCCCGCTCGGCTTGGCAAACCGGACGAGTACGCCGCTTTGGCGCTTGAGATGGTCCGCAACCCCTATCTGAACGGCGAAGATATCCGCTTGGATGGGGCTATCCGCATGGCACCGCGCTGATTGGCCGCTGTGAAATATCGGGGGAGGCGACGCTTCCCCCGTCTCACATCGACGATACTGAAACGGCTATCGCGGGAACCTGACTGCGCCGCGGGAAAATGGAGAACGGAATGACTGACGTAAAACCCAACGATGCCAAGAATATCTGGGCGCGCGAATTCGCCTATATCTCGGTCAAGCGCGACGGCCGTATCCTTGAAATTACGATTGATCGCGCGGATCGCTACAACGCCCTCCACGGCGGGGCGCATCAGGAATTGCACGATATCTTTGATGGATACGAGCAGGACCCGGATCTGTGGGTCGCCATCATCACCGGGGCCGGGGACAAAGCCTTTTGCTCGGGCAACGATCTGAAAGCCACGAGCGAAGGCCAGAATATTGAACCCGCCAGCAGCGGCTTTGGCGGCATTACTGATCGTTGGGGCCGGGAAAAGCCTGTTATCGCGGCAGTGAATGGCGTGGCAATGGGCGGTGGCTGCGAGATCGTTCTAGCATCCGATATCGCCGTGGCGGATGATCATGCGAAATTCGCGCTGCCCGAGGTGAAGGTTGGCCTATTCGCGGCTGCGGGTGGGGTGCAGCGCCTTTCGCGCCAGATTGGTCGTAAAGCCGCGATGGAGCTGATCCTGACAGGTCGCGCGATTACAGCCAACCGTGCCTGTGAACTGGGCATCATCAACCGCGTCGCGGGTGAAGGTGAAACGGCGATGGATATCGCACGTGAAATCGCCAAGGAAATCACAATGGTATCGCCGACTGCCGTCAGGGCGTCAAAGCGCGTGCTCAACACCCTTGAAGAAGACATCGAGCGTCTGCCCGAAGCCTTTGCAGGCAACATGGCTGAATTTGACGTCGTCCTGAATTCCAACGACGGTAAAGAGGGCGTCAAAGCCTTTGTCGAAAAACGTGCGCCGAACTGGACAAACAGCTAAGCTATCGGTGTCGCCGATGCCCATACCCACCAAAGCAACGAGGGATGTCCCATGATCAAAAGACGTATTTTTGAAGAAGAGCACGATATGTTTCGTGACAGTGTTCGCAAATGGATCGCGGCCGAAGTTGCCCCCCATGCCGAAAGCTGGCGTCAGAACAAACACGTTAGCAAGGAAGCTTGGAAATCCGCTGGGGACAACGGCTTTCTGGCGATGTTTGCCGATGAGAAATACGGAGGCATGGGCCTTGATGATTTCCGCTTTGACATGGTTCTCAACGAAGAACTGGGCAAGGTGGAAAGCTCTTTCTTCATCACGCTGCACAACCGTATCGTGGCACCCTATCTGCAAAAGTTCGGCACCGACGATCAGCGCGACCGGTACATGCCGGGGATCGTTTCGGGCGACACCATTCTTGCGATTGGCATGACCGAACCGGGGTGCGGCTCGGATCTTGCGGCGATCAAAACCCGGGCCGAAAGGCAGGGGAACCATTGGGTCATCAACGGGTCAAAAACGTACATCTCAAACGGTCAGATTGCTGGCCTCTACTTGATCGCTGCCAAAACGGACCCCGATAATCCGCGCTCTATCGGGCTGTTCTGGGTTCAAGAAGGGGCAGAAGGCTTCTCCAAGGGTCAGAACCTCAAGAAGATGGGGCTGCAAGCGCAGGATACGTCCGAGCTGTTCTTTGATAACGTCAAAGTGCCGGCATCGGATCTGGTTGGCGATGGGACAGATGGTTTCAAATTGATGATGACCAATCTGGCCGAAGAACGGCTGGTGGGGGCGGACGGCTATCTCGCCCGTGCGGAACGTGCGTTCGAGATCACGATGGAGTTCATCAAAGAGCGCAAGGCCTTCGGGAAACCGGTCGGCACCTTCCAGAACAGCCGCTTTGTCATGGCTGATGCGCGCACCAAACTCGATGTCGGCTGGGCCTACCTCGATCATTGTGCGATGGCCCATATAGATGGGGAATGCACTGCAGAAATGGCGGCGCAGGCCAAGTTGTTCACATCGGAGATCGAAGGCGAAATCATTGATGCCTGCCTGCAGTTGCACGGCGGCGCTGGATATATGGAAGAGTATGAAATCTCTCGGCTTTATGTCGATGCGCGGATCAGCCGTATCTACGCTGGCACGTCCGAGATCATGCGTGAAATCATCGGTCGCGGCCTTGGGCTGGATGATCGTCAAAAGGGCTGAGGGTTAGTTATGTCGGGACCGCTGAAAGGCCTGGAAGTCATCGAAATGGCCGGGATCGGTCCCGGCCCTTTGGCGGGGCAGTTGCTGGCCGATCTGGGCGCGGATGTGATCGTCATCGACCGCGCCGAAGCGCCTGCTGACAAAACCGATGTGAACCGGCGCGGCAAGCGGTCCGTCTTTTTGGATCTGAAGTCTGAAGAGGGGCGCAGTACCGCGCAGGCGCTGATCAATCGGGCTGGTATCGTCATCGAAGGTTTCCGGCCCGGGGTGATGGAACGGCTGGGGCTCGGGCCAGATAACCTTGACGAGACGGTGATTTTTGGCCGGATCACGGGCTGGGGGCAGGACGGTCCGCTTAGCCAATCGGCGGGGCATGACATCAATTACCTTGGCCTGACGGGTGCCTTGGCTGCAATGGGGACGATTGATAACCCGCCGCCGCCGCCGTTGAATCTGGTCGCGGACTATGGCGGGGGCACCATGTTCCTGCTGCTTGGCATCCTTGCCGCTGTGTTCGAGCGGCAGACATCCGGCAAAGGTCAGGTTGTCGATGCGGCAATGGTCGATGGTGTAAGCGCGATGATGGGCCTTTTCCACACCTTCAAAGCGCGCGGCGCGTGGAGCGAAAACCGCGCGTCCAACCTGCTGGACGGGGGTGCCCCTTTCTATCGCTGCTACCGGACCAAGGACGATCTGTTCATGTCCGTCGGCCCGCTAGAGCCGCAGTTCTTTTCCCTGCTGCTGGAGAAGGCCGGGCTGCCCGCCGAGCATGGCGTGGATCAAAACGACCCTGCCACCTGGGCCGAGCGTGCCGAGCTTTACGCACAGGCTTTCGCAAGCAAGACACAGGCGGAGTGGTCCGGCATCTTTAGTGGCACCGATGCCTGCGTGGCCCCCGTGCTGAGCATGGATGATGCGGTAAGCCATCCTCATATGGCCGCGCGTCAAACGCTGATCGAGGTAAATGGTGTTCTGCAGGCCGCTCCTGCGCCGCGTTTCTCGCGCAGCAAACCGACGGGGATCACTACGCCGAAGGCAATGGGCGGGGACACAGCAGCGATCCGTCAAGAGCTGGCAGAGGGCTCGAAAGCTGGGTGAATAACACGGTCGAAACTTCGCGCGGCAAAGAGGTTGCATATGTTTGATCTGACGGGAAAAGTCGCCTTGATCACCGGCGGCAACAGCGGAATTGGACTTGGCATGGCCGAGGGCCTTGCCAAGTGCGGCTGCGATGTCGCCATTTGGGGCAGGAGCGCCGACAAGAACGCGCAAGCGGTTGAATCCCTTTCGGCTCATGGCACAAAGGTCAGCGCATACATCTGCGATGTGACCAGTTCAGAGGCCGTGAATGACGCATTCGCCGCCACTCTGAACGACCATGGTCGCGTCGATGGCTGCTTTGCCAATGCCGGGTTTTCCACCCCCAGTTCGGGCTTTGACCAATCCGAAGATGCGCATTGGCACCAGATGATCGATATCAACCTTAACGGTGCCTATTACGTCCTCCGTGCGGCGGCCGCCCATATGCGCGAGCGTGCCGAAGGCGGGGACAGGTTCGGGCGTTTGGTCGGCACCTCCAGTATCGGCGCGCTGAACGGTATGCCCCGCAACCAGCATTATTCCGCAGCCAAGGGCGCTTTGATTTCGATGATCCGATCGCTGGCGGTGGAATATGCGCGCTACGGTGTGACCGCGCACAGCATTCTGCCGGGGTTTGTCGAAACGCCGCTGACGGACGAAAGCTTTGCCTCAGAGGCGTTCGCAGAAAGGGTATTGCCCAGAATTCCCGCAAGGCGTCTGGGTCAAGGGTCGGACTTCAGCGCGATTGCGGCCTACATCATGAGCGATGCCAGCGCGTGGCATACCGGCCAGGATTTCATTATTGACGGCGGGTATATGGTGTTCTGAAGCGTCATTTTACACTAGAACTCTCCCAATGTAGAAAGTTACCCGGACGGCGCGTAAATAACGCTGGCTGCGCTGGCATCACTGACGGCAAGAGAACTTTGAAATTTATTTAACATAAGATTGATTATTAGAATTGATGCCACCGTCAGGCGTACACCCCCTTGAAGTACGACCCCTATTAGTAACCAACGGGATATCTAATGAGAATGTTGTGCCAAGGAAACTGTTTACACGCGGCTAAGCCTGACAAAACGCCGCAGGATCGAGGATTGGCACCATGCACGCGTCCCATCCGTGAGATAGCGCGCGTTCTGCGGCGGTCAAAACGACCATCCTACGCGAGATCAGACGCAATTTTTGCGCCTGCGGTGCCCTACCGAAGAAATAGGTGGGCTGCTTCGGATCGGCCGCTCAGAGAACACAAATCGACGCCACCAATGGTGGATGCCCGCAAACGCGACATCCGGCAATGCACAGATAACGATATGAAGGTGATCTGCGATCGCCTCAACAACACTCCACGCAAGTGCCTTGGATGGAAAACGCCAGACGAGGTTGTTCGCGAAAGGATACTGGAGGAAATGCGATGATACCCCTACCCTGAGCTCGACAAAAGCCGCGGCTCAGGTATCGTTCACAGGGTTTGCCAGAAACGAACCGATTTTAACCAGGCAGGAAATTGTGCACATTTGCGCCCGTTTGAGGGCGCTAGTCGATCTGTACTGCCAAAGCGGTCCCCCGGTTGGTAGCGAACAGACGATCCGTTGCAACGCCTTGTATGAAAATCACGTCACCGTCGGCGCGATTTTCAGTTTTGGTCTGCTATGCACAATCTTGGGCGGAGATGTGGGATGAGGTGTGGCCAGCCTGTCTTGGACACCTTCAATGAAGGCGAACCGCAATGTCGTGTAGAGTCTTGGTAATTTGGCTGGTGGCATACGGTTTGGGGAAGAACGCAGATCCCTCGGGGAGCGACGTTCTTTCGAGTTCAACAACGCCGGATGCAATAATAATCGCCACGGGTGGCCACCTGTTCCGAACATACGCCGCCAGCTTAAGGCCGTCCATTGTCCCCGGCATATCAATATCGGTGAACAAGATACCGATATCGTCGTGAAGCTCCATCATGGCGATGGCCTTATCGGCCGACCCTGCCTCGTAAGTCTTGAAACCGGCGTCCATTATCATGTCTACGGCTTCCATGCGGATCAGGGGTTCATCCTCGACAATCAGGACTGCGGGTTTACTTTTATCTTCGCTAGCCATTTCTGACCTTTCTGTTTCTCTTCATATCGTCAAATCATTTTCAGTCGGTCAGACCTTTTGAAAGTGACTTGAGGACAAAACTCAAACCTTCCGTCTTATAAGAAAGTTCCGCCGAACCGTTAAAATATCCCGCAAGTGCTTGTTCGATCATTCTGCTGCCGAACCCACGGCGGGAAGGTTGCTCTACTTTGGGCCCTTTACTTTCGACCCAGTTAAATTCAAAGACCGCGTTTTCACCTTGATCAATGATATCCCAATAGATGTGAATTTTTCCGGCCGCGATGGACAAGGCCCCGTATTTGGCGGCGTTGGTTGCCAGTTCGTGCAAGGCCATGGTCAACGCCAGCGCCTGTTTGGAGCCAATAGGCAGATCCGGCCCTTCGACCTTGAAATGCCCCTGCCCCGACCGATGCGGCACCAACGCGGCTTCGACCACTTCATCGATCTTTGTTTCGGTCCAGGTCGATTGAATAAGCCGGTCATGCGCTTGCGCCATCATACCGATCCGCGACTGAATGGAAGCCTGGGCGTCTTGCAGGCTGTCTGCCTGTCTCAGCGTCTGAGACACGATTGCATGAACCATGGCCAGCGTGTTTTTCACCCTGTGGTTCATTTCCGCCAGCATCAGCTGACGCTGCTCTTCGGCGATCTTGATCTTGTGAATATCGGTGCAGCTACCATACCAGCGAATGATTTCACCTGTTGAGCTGCGAACGGGTTGGGCACGTCCCAGCACCCACCTGTAGTCGCCGCTTCGGTGTTTGAGGCGATATTCGATTTCGTACGGATCACCGGTCGCAAGGCTGTGGCGCCATTTGCTCCACGCGCGTTCCTGATCATCCGGGTGAAACATGCCATTCCACGCTTCACCGTCGGTTGAACCGTCGGGCACGCCGGTGAATTCGTACCAGCGGCGGTTATAATAATCGTGATATCCGTCAGGCAACGTAGACCAGATCATCTGGTCAACGGAGTCTGCAATGGCATGAAACTTTGCTTCGCTCTCGTACAGCTGTTGCTCACGAAATTCGAGCTTTACCATGCGTTCGCGTGCTTCGTACTGGCGCGTGCGTGCATTCAAAGCGGAGCGTATGGCCCGAACAAGTTCTTCGGCGTGCAATGGTCGCGAAAGCAGGACGGCATTTCGCAAAGCGTCCATGCGCAACTTGGCTGCGGCGGAACGGCTGCTGGCCGTGCCATTTGCCAATACGATAAAAGGCACATCGGACCAGGGAGGCTGCATCTGCAGACTATGCTGCAGGGCTTCGATTTCAGTACCAATCAAAGCCTCTTCGGCTACCAGCACTGCTCCGATCTGGTTCTGGACGTAATGCGTTAATTTTTCGATCGATGGTGCCACGACGCTCGCTATGTTTTCCTTATCCAACAATTGGCGCGCGACTTCAGCGTCACGTCCCCGGGGCGCGAGGATGGCGACTGACATTGTCAAATTTAGGGCAGATTTCTGTTTTTGTGGCAAAACAGCCTGTGGGTCATTCACTTTCACGAATCCCCTGCGCCAGTTCCCAACGGCATTAGTGTTTCGTTCGACGATGTGAGCACCGGGGTACCGGACAGTATTCCAGAAAAGCTGCGAATGGGGTCGCCGATCGAGACGCCGTTTTTGTTAATGGTGAACTCGCGCACAGTACGTTCGTGATCGGACGTCCGCGTTTTGATGACTGCTACGGATTTTCGAACCACACCTCCTACTTCAAAAAATCTAAGCATCATGACCGTGTCGGCCAGATAACTTACGTCGATATCCGAGCGCAGTTCGCCTGTAATACCGTGTTGCCCGAGGATCATCAGAGACACCACCCCTTGCTGCGCAAGGTAGCTTAGCAGTTCGTGCATTTGCAGGATGAGAAAATTATCGCTCGGCATCGCGTGCAGATAAGCATTGAGGCTGTCAATCACGATGACGCTCGCGCCGTCCTGTTCGACGGCTTGGCGAACCTCGCTCGCGAACTGACCGGGTGAAAGCTCGGCAGGGTCAATCTGGCGGATTTGTAACTGACCGCTGTCAATGTAAGGCTGGAGGTCCATGTCCAGAGCCTTCGAGCGCGTCAGCAGAGTTGCCAACCGCTCATCAAACAAGAAGTACGCAGCGGTCTCGCCCCGTTTGAGCGCCGCCAGCATACACAGGACCGCCGTGGTGGTTTTACCGACACCCGCGGGGCCGGAAAGAAGCGTATTTGTCCCCGGGAAAAGCCCGTCGCCAAGCAAGCCATCCAACCCGGCAAGCCCGGTCGTGACCGGTTCAGCTGAAAATTCGCGATGATGGTCCGATGCGATGAGCCGGGGATAGACGCGGACACCACCCTTTTCGATCGTAAAGTCGTGATAGCCGCCGCTGTATTTGACGCCGCGCAACTTAACCACCCGTAACCGACGCCGTTCGGATCCAAAGTCGTTGGCTTCTTGCTCGAGAGAGATCACCCCATGCGCAATCGAATGCAGCTGCATATCGCTGGGTTCGGCGGTGCGGTCATCGAGCATAAGCACGGTACATTTGCGCCGAGCGAAAAAATGCTTGAGCGCTAAAATCTGCCGCCGATATCTCAGGGAATTCTGAGCAAGCAATCTCAGCTCAGAGAGGCTGTCCAGAACCACGCAAGCCGGATCGATTTCTTCGACCAATTCAATAACGTGGCGAACAGTCTCGCCCAATTCGACTTCACTGGGATGTAGTAATGATTGCTCGTGGTCGGAACCAAATTCGTACTCATCGACCATCTCGCACAAATCTATCCCCTCAAGCGACCAACCGTGCGACCGGGAAGATGCGCGTAGTTCCTCTTCGGTTTCGGACAGGGTGATATAGAGGCCTCGCTTACCCTGCTCTCGGCCGTCCAACAGAAACTTGAGTGCCAGTGTGGTTTTGCCCGATCCCGGGGTCCCTTCGACGAGGTAAAGCCGGTTAGGAGTAAGCCCCCCGTGTAAAACTATATCCAGACCTGCTGTGCCGGTCTTGAGCCTCGTATCAATCTCGCTTCTACTGGTACCGTGCATATCACTGCTTTCCAAACTATTCGCCCGATGGGTACTACACATTAAATGACCGATTATTCGTACAGGCGAGTACATATCACAATTAAAATGGTCACTTCAATTCCTTGATATCGGTTCCGTCAACGCTAGGGCGATTACCTGGGCAGGGTTACATTTTCGGCGAACCGCGTAGAAAATACTTTTTAAAACCAACCCACTGCAGGGAAAGCTGCAGTCAATTCATGCTGTCGCAACAGACCCGTTTAAGGCGAAGTCGCAATCGCGTCCAAATCCCGTCTTGTGCGACTCTGCGGGTTTGGATTAGCCTCTTGAAATATGATCAAAAGAATTTTCCGGTTTAACGTGGCTTTAGCGAAACGGAACGGCGAATGATTGAAATCTCCGAGGTCAGCAAAGCCTATGGCGCGGGCAAAGCGCGGTTCATGGCTCTGAACAATGTCAGCGTATCCGTCGCCCAAAATGAATTTTTCACGCTTCTCGGTCCCTCTGGATGTGGCAAGACAACCTTGCTGCGGGTGATCGCCGGATTTGTCGACCCGACCGAGGGGACGGTGACCATGGATGGCGACAATCTGTTGGCCCTGCCGCCGCACCGACGCCCGGTCAACACGGTGTTTCAGAACTATGCACTGTTTCCGCATCTGACAGTGCGTCAGAACATCGCCTTCGGGCTGGAAATGCTGGGCAAGCCGAAAACAGAAATCACCGACACAGTCGAAGAAATGATGGCGCTGGTCCAGATGGAAGGGATGGCTGACCGGCAGACGAGCCAGATTTCAGGAGGTCAGCAGCAGCGGGTCGCGCTTGCGCGTGCCTTGGCACCCAAACCAAAGGTGCTGTTGCTGGACGAACCGCTTTCGGCGCTTGATTTCAAACTGCGAAAAAGCATGCAGATAGAACTGAAGCGGCTGCAAACCGAAACCGGCATTACCTTTATATTTGTCACCCACGATCAGGAAGAGGCCCTGACGATGTCTGACCGCATCGCGGTGATGCACGCAGGTTCGATCCGCCAAATCGGACCCCCGCGCGAAATATATGACCATCCGGCAGAACGTTTCGTGGCCGATTTTATCGGCGACACCAATTTTCTTCCGGTCAAGATCATCACGGCCCAAGGGTCGGAAGCGCAGGTCGAGCTTGGCTCGGGCAACCGTGTCGCAGCAAGGGTCAACAACGCGCATAACGGTGGGGATGTCACTACGCTTGCGGTTCGCCCCGAACATGCCCGCGTTGTGCCGGAAGCAGACGGGTTAATGACGGGCCGGCTCTCCAATCTTGTCTATTTCGGCACCGATACGCATTACCATGTGGATCTGGACGATGGAATCCGGTTCGTCGTGCGGGTGCAAAACAATACGGACATGGCCCGCGTCGCGGCCCAAGGCGACCGCATCGGCGTCACGTTTCCAGCCGGTGTCGGTCAGGTTCTGAGGGACTGACCGATGAATAACCTGGCCCGCATCCGTGAACGTCGTGAGAACCGCAACCGCTGGCTCTTGTTGACACCGGCGCTGGTGATCTTGATCTTCGCGGCAAGCGGGCCATTGCTGATTACGCTGGTATATTCGTTTCTGACCGCCGGTGATTACGGTGGCGTAAAATGGGAATTTTCGACCGATGCGTGGTTCAACGTCTTTTTTCAACGAGACATCTTTGACGACACCCTAAGCTTTGCCGACGCACATCTTTCGATATTCTGGCGTTCCGTCAAACTGTCACTACTGACAACGCTGGGGGCCGTCGTCCTGGGCTTTCCCACAGCCTATTTCATTGCCACCCGGCCCAAGCATCACCGTGATTTCTGGATGCTGCTGATCATGATCCCGTTCTGGACCAACCTGCTGATCCGTACGTTCGCGGTGATGGAATTGATCCGCAACGAAGGCACCTTGAACACCTTCCTCATGACCATCGGTGTGATCGACGCGCCGTTACAGATCCTCTTTACCGAGACAGCGATTATCATTGGCATGCTCTATGTCTACCTGCCGCTGATGGTATTGCCACTGTACGCCAGCATGGAACGGCTGGATTTCAGCCTGATCGAAGCGGGTTATGACCTTTATGCAAGTCGCGTATCGGTGTTGCGCCGCATCATCCTGCCCTTGGTCAAACCGGGGTTGATCGCGGGGTCGATCCTTGTGTTCGTGCCCTCGCTCGGTGCCTATGTCACGCCCCGTGTGATGGGCGGCGGCAAGCAGCTGATGCTGGGCAATCTGATCGAATTGCAGTTCGGACAAGGGCGCAACTGGCCGCTTGGTGCTGCCTTGTCGATCACACTGCTGGCGATCGTGATGGTGGCGTTGCTGTTCTACGTCCGCGTTGCAGGCCGCGAAGGGGGTGGGCATGGCTAGCGACACCGGGTTCGACGTCAAGCGGCAGTACGGCTTTTCCACCATCGCCGTGATCTGCTTTGTCTCGCTTTACCTGCCGGTGATCCTGCTGGTCGTCTACTCGTTTAACGCCGGAAGTTCCGTGGCGATCTGGGAAGGGTTTTCGTTGCAGTGGTATCGCAGTGCCTGGGCGAACGACCAGGTTCAAGACGCGACGATCCGTAGCTTGGTCATCGCGTTCTGGGCCGCCCTGATCAGTACAAGCGTCGCTGTACTGGCCGCATTGGCCACGACACGGGTGCGCCGTTTCCGGGGATACTCCGCCGTGTTCGCCGCGATCAATCAACCGCTGATGGTCCCCGAGATCGTGACCGCCGTGGCGCTGTTGATCTTCTTTGCTGGGATCAAGGTACAGACCGGCTATACCGGTCTTGGCTATCTGATATTAGCGCATTCAGCGTTTTGCATACCCTTTGCCTATTTGCCGATACGCGCCCGGTTGCAAGGCATGGACCTTACCTTGGAACAGGCCGCTGCCGATCTTTATGCTTCGTCCTTTCAGGTGTTTCGCCGCATCACATTGCCACAGCTTTGGCCGGGTATCCTGGCCGGCGCGATGCTGGCTTTCGTCATCAGTCTCGACGATGTGGTCATCACAGAGTTTGTCAAATCCGCGGGTCAGGATACATTGCCCACCTATATGCTGGGCCAACTAAGGCGGGTGGTGACGCCCGAGGTGAATGCGATTTCGACCGTGTTGCTAGCCCTATCGGTGACCATGGTCATCGCGTTTTTCTTTGTCACCCGCATTCGCAAATAACCAAACCGCAACCAACGAAAACAGGGAGTACTGGAATGAAAAAGACATTTACCGCCGTGGTCGCCGCAACTTTCGTCGCTGCACCAGCCTTCGCCGAAGGCACGTTGAACATCTACAACTGGGGAAACTACACAAGCCCCGAGATGATCGAGAAATTCGAAAAAGAATACGACATCGACGTGACCATCACCGATTACGACAGCAACGATACAGCGTTGGCAAAGATCAAGGCGGGCGGACACGGTTACGACATCGTTGTGCCGTCAGGGACGTATATCCCGATCTTCGTCGGAGAGGGCCTGCTGATGGAGCTGGATCCGGCTGAGTTCAAGAACTTTGGCAACATTGACGCGCGATGGATGGACGTGGCCTTTGACCCCGGCCGGAAGTATTCGGTGCCATGGCAATGGGGCACCGTCGGCGTGACAGTGAATACGTCGGTGTATGGCGGGGATATCAACGACGCCGCTTTGGTCTTCGACCCGCCAGAGGAACTCAAGGGCAAGATCAACGTCGTACCCGAAATGAACGATGTGATGGGCATGGCAATTCACTACGTCGGTGGAAAAACCTGTACGGGCGACAAGGACGTTCTGAAAAAGGTCCGGGATGTGCTGGTGAACGCCAAAAAGAACTGGCTGTCGATGGATTACGGCAACATCGAGAAATACGCCAAGGGCGATCTTGCCGCCGGCGTTAACTGGAATGGGGCTTCGATGCGGGCGCGGTTACAGAACAAGGACATCGCCTTTGGCTATCCAAAAACCGGCTATCCGGTCTGGATGGATAATGCGGCCATCCTTGCCGATGCGCAGAACGTCGAAAATGCCAAGCTGTTTCTCGACTTTATCATGGTGCCCGAGAATGCTGCAATGCTGTCGAAATTTGCCCGATACGCAAACGGCATTTCGGGGTCCGAGGAATTCATGCCAGAAGACATGAAATCCGCGCCCGAGATCGTTGTCCCGGCCGAGGTGAAGGACGCCGCCTATATCGCGGAAACCTGCCCGCCAGAGGTTTCCAAGATCTATACGCAGATCTGGACAGAACTGCAAAAATGATCCCGTTGCGCGGTGCCTTCGGGTGCCGCGCCCGACCCTACCCCGATCTGACAGCCTCGTGCGCGACAACCGGCCGTCGCAGCACCTATTCACAGGTGAAAGCCTATGTCCTCATACCCCGAAATCATCATTCTGAATGGCACCCTGATAACCTTTGATGACGCCACGCCCGACGACGCGACCGCGCTGGCCATGGCGGAGGGTGTCATCACAGCAGTCGGACCGAACGCAGCGATGCGCGACCTCGCCGGACCCGACACGCATGTCATAGACGCCCAGGGTGGAACGGTAATGCCGGGGTTCATCGACAGTCATGTCCACCTGTTCGGCGGCTCTGTCGAACTGACTTGTCTGGATCTTTTTGGCATTCAAGGGGGCGATGCGCTGAAGGCCGCAATCGCGCCTTTCGCTGCGGCCAATCCCGATGACCGGATCGTCTTTGCGGTGCAGGCCGACTACGCGATCTTGGACGACACACGTACGCCGACCCGGCAGGAACTGGACCAAGCATGCCCTGACCGGCCCTTCGCGATGTTCGCCCCCGACCATCATACCGTTTGGGCCAACACCGCTGCGCTAGAGCTCGCCGGTCTGTTGCACGGGGGCGAAACCGATGCCGGTAGCCAGATTGTCATGGGCGACGATGGGCGCGCCACCGGAGAGCTGCGCGAGCCCGGGGCCTATGCGGCGATCCTCAAGCTGACGCGCCACGGAGGGCGCGACATGGCCGGGCTGGTCACCGGGGCCGATCCGGTACCGGCACCGACCCGCGCAGAGCGCGAAAAGGATAAGGCGGCCATTGCCAGGGGCATGAAGCACTGTGCCGCGCAAGGCATTACCGGGCTGCATTGCATGGACGGCAACCGCTATCAGCTTGAGCTATTAAGCGAGATGGAGGCCGAGGGTACCTTGCTTTGCCGCACGGCAGTGCCCTTTCATCTCAAGAGCTATGACTCGCTTGATCGGCTGGAGCAGGCGGATACGATGCGGCGCGATTTTTGCGGAGATATGGTGTGGTGCAATCATGTGAAGATGTTCATTGATGGCGTGGTTGAAGGTCGCACCGCGCACATGTTGGCACCGTATCCGGGCACTGACGACAACTATGGCGACCCGGTCTTTGAGGTGGATCATTTCAACGAAGCCTGCCGACGCATTGATGCGATGGGAATGCAGATCGCGGTACACGCCATCGGGGATGCTGGCATCCGCCATACGATTGATGGCTACGAAGCTGCGCGCAAGGCTAACGGGGCGCGCGACAGCCGGCACAGGATCGAACACCTTGAGGTGATGCACCCCGACGACATTCCGCGGCTTGCCGAACTTGATATCGTAGCCTCCATTCAACCCGGCCACGCGCCTTTTGGCGGGATCTTCCCCCCCGGCGGGGTCGGCAAGTACCTGCACGATTACCAGATCGAAGGAGCCTATCCGTGGCGCGAAATACGCGACAGCGGTACCAAGGTCGTGTTTTCGACCGATTGGCCAGTGATCGGGGTAGAAGTGATGACAAATGTCAAAGCAGCCATCGCGCCGTTGGATCTTGGGCCGCAATGGCACGACCAAACCCAAACCCTGATGGAAACTCTTTCCAGCTATACCCGCGACAACGCATGGGTAGAGTTCAACGAAGACCGCAAGGGCAAGCTTGCCAAAGGGATGATGGCTGACGTGGTCATCATGAGCCACGACCTTGCCACGCTGCCACCGGCGCGGATTACCGACGCGTTTGCCAAGGTCACGATCTGCGGCGGGCGCGTGACGCACGAGGCAGGCTAATCGCCCTCAGAGCGCCAGATACGTCTGAGGCTTCATCCGGTCGGGCCCTCGGCGTCGGGTGCCAGGATCGGCACGTCGACTGTCAGATCGTCACCGTCATAGAACTTTAGCCGCAGCGGCAGGACTTTTCCCTCGATCAGAGGCGTTTCCAAATCCAGCAACATCACATGTATGCTGCCAGGTTCAAGCACGACGGTCTGGCCCGGTTCAACCCGCAATTCGGCTGTGGCGCTCATCCGGGTGGTCCCTTGCGGGTCGTTGACTGTCTTGTGCAAAGTCTCGATCGACGCCCTGTCGGCGCGCACGCCGATCAGGTCGATCCGGGATTGTCCCGTATTGCGCAGGGTGAAATAGACAGCCCCGGTTTTGCTATCGGGTGCCGTGGCGCGGGCCCACGCCGCTTCGACGGCTACGTCGCGATCCCCTGTCGTTTGCTGAGACACGGCCACCACCGGCCACAGCGCCACGTTCAGGATCACTATACCTAGTGCAAACCACCTTCTCATCTTGGTATCTCTTTCATTTCAATTTCTCGCGGGCCTCGCCGAAAGCCGCATGCGTCACGTGCTTACAATCTCCACCCGCTAGAGGTTCAAGAACAATTCCGCAGGCAGGAACAGACACAGCGAGTTTCCGCCACCGCGAGCCGTTTCCAGCACGAAATGGCGTGAGGGCGCAAAGTCGTCGAGGCATTTACGAGGTAGCGAGAACTGAGAGCTCGGCATATGCCGCAAAACTACAGGATACGTTTGCGCAGATACATCGATACGATTTCGCCCAAAATGACAAATGCCAGGATCGTCAGCAGCACGGTCGACACTTCCGGCCAGTTGAACGTGTCGATCGCACCTTGAAGAATGATCCCAATCCCCCCTGCCCCCACCAGACCAAGCACCGTGGATTCACGCAAATTTATATCCCACCTCAGGATCGAGACCGCGAAGAACGTCGGCATCACTTGCGGTACGATGGCATAAAGCACCACCTTGAAGCGGGACGCGCCACTGGCTTGCAGAGCCTCGACCGGGCGCGTATCGATTTCTTCGATCGCTTCGCCCAGCAGTTTGCCCATGAACCCGATTGACCGGAACATGATCGCGACGATGCCTGCAATGATGCCGGGGCCAAAGATTGCAACAAACAGCAACGCCCAGATGATCGTGTTGACCGAACGCGACGACACCAGGATGAACCGGCCCAGCCACAGGGTCGCAACGTTGGGGGTGGTGTTCTTGGCAGCGATATAAGCCACGGGTAACGAGATGATGACAGCCAACATCGTGGCAATCGTGGCGATGTTCACGGTTTCCCACATCGCCTGCATGATCGACGGCAGGTTTTGCGGATCAGGCGGGACCATGCGCCCGAACAGATCGGCCATTTGCGCGGGTGAATCCCAGACCCATTCCCAGATCACGTCGATGCTTTGCAGCGCCCACGCGACAACCAGCAGGGTCAGCAACAGCACCCCGTAGCGTTTGATCCTCTGAGTGGGGGTGAAGCGCGACCAGTGGTCCAAGGTAGTGTTGCCGTTCATGCCACTTTTTCCCGGATGACGCCGCTGATGGCTTCGGACACAAGAATGGCCCCGACAATGACAATCGTGATAGCCAGTGCAAAATCATAATCGTAGCGGCCAAAGGCATTGGCCAACGTGGCCCCTATCCCCCCTGCCCCGACCAGCCCGACCACCGCAGAGGCGCGCAGATTACTGTCCAGTTGATAGATCGACAGACCGATCTGGCGCGCCAATATCTGCGGGGCTATCGCATAGATTAGTGTGCTGAGGTAGGGTGCTCCGGCGGCCCGCATCGCTTCGACCTGACCAAAGTCGATTTCTTCGATCCGTTCGGCCAGCAGCTTGGCGACAAAGCCGACAGAATAAACCGTCAGCGTCAATACACCGGCGAAAGGGCCAAAGCCTACAGCCTTCACAAAGATAATGGCGACAATAACAGGGTGAAAACTGCGCGCGATGATGATGACGGCACGGCCCATGTAATATACCGGCACCGGCGCGATGTTGCGTGCGGCACAAAACGCGATCGGGATCGACAGCCCCACCCCCGCGACAGTAGCCAGCAGCGCGATCTTGAGGCTTTCCATGAACCCGTCAATCAACAGATCGGCGCGGGCAAAGCTGGGGGGGAAGGCACCGCCGAAAATCTTGGCCGCCCGGCCCATGCCAGCTGCGACGCGGTCCCAGTCAATGGGCAGCGTCGCCATCGTAAAGACCACATAGGCCAATATCGCAACCCACAACCCACGCCGAAGTACCGAGTTGCGGATAAACGGCGGCTTGCGCCATGTGTCGGGGTAATCGGTCATGCCGCGGCCTCCTGTGCCTGACGATCGGCTGCAGGCACGCCTGCATAGATTTCCTCCATCGCGTCAGCGTTCAGCGCATCGGGAACATCGTCAAAGATGATCCGGCCATAACGCATTCCGACTATGCGGTCGGTGTATTGTCTGGCCTCGGTGACGTTGTGGATGTTGATGATGACCGGCAGTTCAAGTTCAGTCGCAAGATCCCGCAGCAGGGCCATGATCTGTTCCGACGTCTTGGGGTCCAGCGAGGCGGTCGGTTCGTCAGCCAGCAGTATCTCGGGTTGCTGCATCAGCGCGCGCACCACGCCAACGCGCTGGCGTTCGCCGCCCGACAGCTCGTCAGCACGTTTATTCGCATAGTGTGCAATGCCCACACGCTCCATCAGCTCGTAAGCGCGGCGAATGTCGGCCTTGGGATAACGGCGCGTCAGAGCGGCCCATGTCGAAATATATCCCAACCGCCCGGACTGGACGTTTTCCATGACCGTCAAACGGTCCACCAGATTAAAGCCCTGAAACACCATACCGATGCGACGACGGGAAAGGCGCAACTCAGACTTTTTCAGTTTGGTCAGATCGGTACCATTCAGTGTAATCGACCCCGAGGTGGGTTCGACAAGACGGTTGATGCAGCGCAACAGCGTACTTTTGCCAGCACCGGACGACCCGATGATCGACACGATTTCCTGGCCCCCGATTTCCAGATCAAGATCCTTGAGGACAGGATCACCCCCGTTGTACCGTTTTACCAGTTTTTCGATTTTCAGCATTTTGGCCTCTCGCGGGCTAAGGGGCGGGTGCAAGGGACCACGGGCCAACTGCGAATACACGGCCCGCGATCTGATATCGCCTCAGTTGGCGGCCAGCCCTTGGGGGGTGTATTCAACGCCGTTGTTGGATTGAATTTCCCGAATAACCGCCCACTGATCCTTGTACGTGATCGGGATGAATTTGCTCACGCCCTGAAACTCGTCACCCAACTTCGTGCCCTCGAACTTGAAGCTGAAGAACGCTTGCTTGATCTTTTCGGCCAGCTCGGGTTCAAGGTCATGCGCGACGGTGAACGAGGTGGTCGGAAACGGATCACTTTCCCAGATCATCCGCACGTCTGCGGGGTCGTACAGCCCGCGCTCTGCCATGCGTTCGACCACTTCGGAAGCGACGGGAGCGGCGTCATAATCGCCTGCGACCACACCCAGCATGGATTGGTCATGCGAACCGGAATACGTCACTTCGTAATCGGTGTCAGGGGTGACGCCCATGCCGGGGAACAAAGCGCGCGGTGCTTGGTTGCCGGAATTCGACGTAGGCGATGTATGCGCGACTCGCTTGCCCTTGAGATCGGACATTTGCTTGATGTCGGAATCTGCTTGCGTGAACACTTGCAGCTTGTAGCCGAATTGCCCGTCGTCGCCCCCCATGATCGCGAAGGGAACTGCACCGGCCAGATTTACCGCGAAGGGTGTAGGACCAGTCGAGAAACCGGCGATGTGCAGACGGCCTGAACGCATGGCCTCGACCTCGGCCGAATTGGACTGAACGGCAAAGAACTGCACGTCGCGGCCTGTCACATCTTCGAGATGCGCGATAAACGGTGCCCAGATATCGGCATATACGGCCGGGTCCTCTACCGGTGTATAGGCAAACACCAAAGTTGACGGATCGTTCAGCTTGGCCGGATCGGTGGGCGCATCTGCGACCAGATCGCCGTTGGCGTCGCAATAGATGACATCAAGTGCGCCGCGTTCGGCACAATCGTCTTGGGCAAACGCAGCGGTGCCGCTCAGGACCAGCGCAAGGGCAGTGCCCCACAGGGATTTCGTGATATGCATTTTGTTCCTCCCATAAATACATCTGCCGAACAGCAGACCAAAACCAGCCCCTCCGCTGGTCTTTGATGGTCTCGGCGTGGGCAGATGCTAGTCGTCTATGCCCTGAACACGCTACTGTTCATCTGACTAACAGAGTTACCAAATGCCGCTGCAATGTTAACAGTGTTACAGGTCGGGGGCGTTTGGCCCCTTTTTCGTCGTGCTGACGTCCTGGATGCTTGGCGAGCGTGTTATTGTCATGACATAGATTTGATATGATCCGCACCAAACCACAGCCCGTGATCGCCATCATTGACGACGATGCGCAGGTCCGCCAGACCCTTTCGTCCCTGCTTGAGCAAAGCGGATATCGTGCGGTTCCCTGTGCCGACAGTGCAGAGTTTCATGCGCTTGGCGACCCGCCGGCCATTGATCTTGCCCTTATTGATCTGCGTCTGCGCGGAGAAAGCGGGCTGATGCTGGCGATTCACATCCGAGAGAAATATAACCTGCCCATCGTTATGTTGACGGGCATAGGCGATGAGATCGACAAGATCATTGGACTGGAGACAGGCGCTGATGATTATCTGATCAAACCGTTCAACCCGCGCGAACTCGTGGCCCGTATCCGCGCGGTGATGCGTCGTTATGGTCACTGGACAACGACATCCGCCCCCACCGGCAGTGAAATCGGATTTGGCAGCAAACGGGTGGATTTGCAAAAGCGCGAGTTGCAGGATGCAGACGGTAACGAAATCCCGCTGACCAACGCCGAGTACCGATTGCTGGAGTATTTTGTGCGCAACCCCGGCCGGGTCATCCCGCGCCCCGAATTGCTTGATGAATTGGGCAGTGACACAGAGCGTTACCTGGACCGCACCATCGACGTGCTGATTTTGCGCCTGCGCCGCAAGATAGAACCGATCCCGTCAAAGCCAGTGCATCTGCAAACCCGCAGATCGCAGGGCTATATCTTTGTGCTGACCGGGCCCGGCGCTTGATGGCCCGGAGCCTCTCTGGGTTGAGCATCCGCACGCGATTGTTTTGTGCGATCGGTCTGCTGTCAGTTGTGGCCATGGCTATCGGTGTCATCGCGTTCACGACACTGTCGCGTGCCGACCGGCAGATTGAGCTGCTTCACAGCGTGTCGCTGGCCGAAGTATCGCGCGCGCTGGAACTGTCGCAGAACGTTGCCACCTTGTTAAAATCCGCGCCATTTTTGCTGTCCCTGAACCCGCCGTTTGGCATAACCTCCGAAACTGACGAGATTTACGCAGCGATCGCACGGCTTGAGAGTTTTTCGCAGGATGATGCCGAACTGGGGCGATCGGTGGCGCGTATGCGTGCAGCCGTAGATGATCTGGTAAGCATCATTCCGCAGCAAAACCGCATCAGCCGCAAAATAGATGATATAGACGCAGCACTCGAACTTTTATCGCGTCGGTACCGGCAATGGACCTCGACGCGCACCGCCACGTCCTATCAGTGGCAGGCATGGTCAGCGCTCCAGCAGCTTGCCATGGAGGCAGTGGGGACCGCGCGCACCACCACACTGATCTCGATCGGGGAATTCCGGCAACGCTATCGAAAAATCCGGGCGGATATACTGGCCGTCGCGACGCCCCAGATTGCCGACAATGTGCACGAAATCGATCGCACCATCACCCGTGACGATACACTGTTCAATCTGGTGTACCGCAAGCTGGCTATGTCGCTGGATGCCGAAAACGCGCTGTTCCGCGTCCGTACAGAGGCCGAACGCATAAATCAACTTGCCGCACGGAACGTCACCGCTGCACGTCAGCGATTGCAGGTCTCGCAGGTCGAAACCCGGGGGCGGCTGGCGGTGGCGCAATGGGTGATGCTGGCGCTGATGGCGGTCAGTCTGGTTGTGGCCGTAGCGACCGCGCTGTTTGTATCGCGCTATGTGGTCATGAACCTGCACCGCATCGCGCAAGCGATGAGACGGCTGGCTGCGGGAGATCGGGCCACGCGACTGGAACGCCGGCTCGAAAGCGACGACGAAATCGGCCAACTGTTTTCAGCTTTTCGCATTTTTCGCGCCAACGCTCTGCGACTGGACCGTAATTCACGGCTGATCCGGCGACAGAACACATTGTTTTCAAGGGTGTTTGAAAATATCACCGACGGTGTAGTAATCACCGCCGCGTCAGGCCGGATCCTGGCGCGCAATCCGCGCACCCACGATCTTTTGCGCCTGCCCTATGGTGCCGAAACACCCGAGACTGTCGAGCACCTTCTGGCACGATCGTCCTTTGTTCTGCGAAACACCGCCGTGACCGTGGCGGGCTATAGCGAATACGAAAGCGCTGCGGGTCATGTCATTGAACTGCGACGCTCGCCTTTTCCCGACGGGGGCGCGGTTTGGTTGTTCTCAGAGGTGACGGAACGGCGGCTTGTCGATGCGCGGCTGGCCGAAATTCAACGGGTCGAAACGCTGGGCAAGGTCACCGGTGAAGTCGCTCATGACTTTGGCAACATACTTTCCACGATATCGGGGAACCTACACCTGCTGGAAAGTGCAGAGCCGGATTCCGCCAAAAAGTTGCGCACGCGGATCGAAGACGCCGTGGATCTGGGAGTGACCCTGACCGAACGGCTGCTTGCCTTTGCGCGCAAGCAACACCTTGAACCGCAGCGGACCGATATCGTCGATCTGCTGAACGCCATGCACGACCTGTTGGAGATCGCCTTGCCCGATACTGCGGCATTGACCGTGGTCACCCCACAGGATGCGATCTGGGCGATGATCGACCCTGGTCAGCTGGAAAGCGCTATTCTAAACCTTTGCATCAACGCGGGGCAGGCAATTAACCGCACCGGCCATATCACCATTTCCGTCTCTGAAGCTGCCGATGGGCAAATTGCGCTGGTCGTGTCAGATGACGGTGAGGGGATGACGGCCGAAGCTCTGCGGTTTGCAACCGAGCCGTTCTTTACAGCGCGTCGGGGGGGTGGCGGTACGGGGTTGGGACTATCCATGGTCGATGGGTTTGTGCACCAATCCGGTGGGAGTCTCAGCATAACCTCTACTCCAGGTGCTGGTACCACCGTGACCCTGCTGTTTCCTCCTATCGAACAGCCAGCGAGCGTTCCGGCTGCCCGCCATGCCGGCGAGGCCCTGGTGATAGACGATGACCCAAAGGCGTTGGCCGCCGTCGCAGGCGTATTGACCGCGTTCGGCTTCACGGTGACGACCGCTGCGGACTATGCCAGTGGGCGCGCCTGTCTTGTCGGGCAACCGTCGCCTGATCTGGTGGTCAGTGATTTGAAATTGGACGCACAACACAGCGGCTGGGATCTTATCCGTCTTGCGCTGGACGGCGGGCCGAAAACGCGGGCGATCGCGATGTCCACGCATTTGCCAGCCACCGAACGTATCAATTCCGGGGTCACGGGACGTTTTGCGCAACTGGAAAAACCCATCAGCATCCCAGAGCTGGCGCAGGTATTGAGAAGGTTTTCGTTTCGGGTCGCGGAACCGATTTCAGACGGGGCCGAGGCTTGATTGGCGCCCTGCCCCATTGGCCTTTCATGCCGCAACCCGATTGTACCCGCCTCGCCCGGGAAACGTTTGAACGGTGCCAAAGTCGGATCATCATTGTCGATCTGCCAGCGATTGAGCCGAAACCTAGCAACAGTGTCTGGATAATCCCGCGATTCGCATTCCTATCTAGTGACAAATGGATATGGATGTTCCAGTTGACGTCGCAATGTCGTGCGGTAGAGCGACAAACTTATGATAAAGTCAATTTTATCAGTGTGTTATGGTTTAATGTTCGGGCTGCGCATTAGGTGTTGGATATTTGCGCAAGCGTGCAAAACACAAAAAATTGTTGCTTGGGGATAACTTGCGTGCCATGAGCTCAATTATCGCAAGCTGACGCAAATCACGCGGTTTAGCGACGAAACAAAGACGGCCCACCAAGAGGTCGCAAGAGCAGAATGAATTCGGGCATGAAAACTACAGAATCTAATTCCATTGCCGCATCAATTGCGTCGAACGCTGCCCGCCTGTCGGAAGCACTTAACAATCATATGCGCAATAGCTTCCAGCCCGACAGTAGAAAAGCGCTGCGCAAGTTTCATCCTGCTGAAGTATCGGAGCTTACCGGAATCAGCATGTCCAATCTCAGGACGCGTCATCAAGAAGGGGATTTCCCGGATGTCGAAACCGATTCCCGAGGCCGCCGTCTTTATACTGCGCAAGAGATCGACCAGATACGCCATGTGATGGCGAAAACAGGCCGAAACGGAGATACCTATCTTCCCGGACGTCGAGAAAACGACGCGCTTCAGGTTATTTCCATCGTCAATTTCAAAGGCGGGTCTAGCAAAACCACCAGCGCGATCCACCTGGCCCAACGCTACGCCTTGCGTGGCTATCGGGTCCTTGCCATCGATATGGATCCGCAGGCCAGCCTGACCACGATGTTCGGATACCGCCCTGAAATCGAATTTGCCCAAAGCGGCACGATTTACGATGCGCTTAAATATGAAGACCCGGTTCCGTTGAGCCAGGTGATCAGAAAGACCTATTTTCACAATCTTGACCTTGCTCCCGCGGGGCTGCTGTTGTCGGAGTACGAGACCGAAACCGCCTATGCGCTTCAGCACAAGATTGACCCGCCCTTTACACAGCGCCTTGCTATCGCACTGGACGAGATCGAAGCGAGCTATGATTTGGTAATCATTGATTGCCCGCCTCAGCTTGGGTTCACAACAATGACGGCATTGCTGGCATCTACCGGTCTGCTGATCACGGTGGTTCCAAGCATGTTGGATGTCGCGTCAATGGCGCAATTCCTCGAAATGGCAGGAGAAACTGTCCAGACGCTTGAAGATGCCGCTGGTCCTATCGACTGGAATTTCCTCAAGTTCCTGATTGCCCGTTATGAACCGACAGACGTCCCCCAGTCCCAAATGGCGGGTTTCCTACGGTCCATTCTACTTGACCAAGTTCTGACCACTCCGATGCTCAAGTCCACGGCTATTTCGGAT
>TARA_R110000787_G_scaffold16622_82_pt1 | contig 44306 bp, 35 predicted proteins | sample TARA_R110000787 | Tara Oceans TARA_R110000787 (sample SAMEA4397920) | marine metagenome | biome: Polar Biome; feature: [DCM] deep chlorophyll maximum layer (ENVO:01000326); material: water (ENVO:00002006), including particulate matter (ENVO:01000060) such as... | depth 35 m | reverse complement strand
CCTGTTCGAGGGCGGCGACTACACGGCCCGAAAACGCGCACAGACCCGCCGTGCCCAACAACAACAGCGCGCACAGATGCAGGGGCTGATGGCCGGGCTTCAGGGCCTGCAAAGCAGTCTGCAACAACGTCATGATGCCGCCGCCAGCCGTGTCGCCCGACTGCAGGCCCAAGGGGTCGAGAACCACCGTCGCAAGCTGCAGGCACAACGGAACCAGTTGTCCGCAACAGCCAGAAGCACCACCCCGAACACCACGACTGCCAGTTCTTCATCCAGCAGCACAGGTAACAACAACAGCAGTTCAGGTCAGCAGACCTCGAAGGTTACAGCACCGAAAGGACCCATGATCGCGGCCTATCAGGCCGCCAGCAGCATCACGTCGCTGTCGAAAGACATCGCCCATTGCGACCCGGGCGGCGCCTTTGATTCAACCCGCATCCACGAGGTCAAGTGCACAGCGGTAAAGCTGGTCCGCCTGCCGATGCTCTCTCCCTACCGGGTAAAGAAATGTACCGGCAATCCCGAAGTTGATGTCATCGACGCTCATGAAGGCGCGATCATCGGCGCCGTCATCCGGATGCAGTCAGTCAGCCGCGGAGAACTGGAGAAACTGCGCGCCATCGGTAAGCAGCGAACCAACCATCTCTCCGGCCTGTTCTTTGAACAGGGCGAGCCACAGGCCAGCAACGAACTGATCGAATGGAAGTACCGGCAGACACGTCAGGGCACAGTCGACATGTATTTCCGCGACCGGACGGAGCTCAGATCCTATGTCCGCAACAACAACTGCGCCGCCATCCTATGGACAAGAGTTGACGGATCGACCCACGAGGAGCGACTGGACCGGGTACGGTAACGGAGCGACGACACCGACAGAGCGTCTCAGCGGACACAGGCATGCACAGCTGATGACCGGGATCAGTGTCGGGAAGCAGGAGCTGGAAACCTGATACGGACGGCCGTCCCTTCCCCAACTTTGCTTTCCAGTTCAAGCTTGCCGTCATGCAGTTCAATCAGGGACTTGGCAATTGCCAGCCCAAGCCCCCAGCCTTCCTGGGTTTTGTGAGGATCTGATTCCGTCCGGACAAACGGGTTCATGACTTCTTGCAGGTTCTCGGCTGGGATCCCGCGTCCTGTATCATGAATGATCACCTCGGTTTCAGGCAAATTGACATTCACCCTGACGGTTACAGTGCCGCCTTCAGGTGTGAACTTGATAGCGTTCGACAACAGATTTAACAGAACCTGCAGAAGCGCCCGCCTGTCGGCATAAAGAGGCGGAATATGCGGCGGGATATCCGTAAGTAAATCTATGCCATTATTCTCCGCTTTCTGTTCTACAATTCTCAGACTTTCGGAAATAAGGTCTTCTATCTCGACCTGAGCCAGAGTCAGTGATTTACGGCCAGCTTCAATGGTTGAAATGTCGAGGAGGTCATTGACCAGTTCCAGCAGCAATTCACCGCTGAAGTGAATGTCTTTCGCATATTCCACATATCTCCCGCCCTCATCTGCCGGCCCGAAATACTGTTTACTTATGATATCTGAAAACCCGAGAATGGCGTTCAGGGGCGTTCTCAACTCGTGACTCATGGTCGCAAGGAACTGGGACTTCGCCTCATTTGCCCGCTCTGCATCCTGCAGGGCCAGATCACGGCTCTGCTCTGCCAGTTTACGATCTGATATGTCGAGTATTCCGACCGGTGTATTCTGAACCAGCTCTTCTGTGTCGGACAGCGGTAAAAAAATGATCACCGTCAGCTCTTCGCCATCGCTGGCCCGCATCAAAGTCTCGGTCCGGTAATGTTTCTCGCCGTCCCAGATCGCACAAAAAACATTCAGACAGAACTCATGAAAATCCGGACTAAACAGCTTGCCGATAGATGATATGAGTTCGTTCTCACTACTGAACTTGAACAATGTCAGTGACGCAGGGTTTACATTGTTTACGGAAATCATCCGCGCCAGGTCTGCAACCAGATGATGGTTCTCCTGAACATGCTGACGAAAATCTTTCACTCCTTGTTTCCTGAGACGTTTCAGCTCCCTGACAGCCGCCAGAAGATCGGCGTTCCAGATTGAAATCTCCGAACTTTCGAACAGATTTTTAAAGCGCGCTTCACTACGGGTTATTTCATTCTCAACCTTCAGCCGAAGATCCTCGCGGGCAAGCATCAGTCCGCCAAAGAACAGTCCGACAAACATGGCGCTGCCCCACGGCACAAACATCCGCTTGAGGATCGACCATCCCGTTTCAAGATCGACAATCACCAGAAAGCTGGGAATTATTACGATAATGGCGAGAATGGAACCAAAGGCGATCTTCAACGCAGAATCATTCCCGTCCCTCATTCGGTACAGGAATATTCCAACGGAAGCAGCCAGAAAGGCAGCGACAACTCCGGCCAGAGCCCCTGCCCCACCGAGATAAACACGATAAGTACCGGCAAATACTGCACAGACAATCGCAGTTACAGGCCCACCGAATGCCCCCGCCAGAGTAATGATGGCGTTTCTCTGATCCACCCTGACACCTTCGGCAATCGGGATGAAGATGTGCATGGCACCAATTGTAATAACCCCGAAAAACACCCCTAGCAGTGCATCTCTCAGCCGCGGGTCAATTTTTTTCGACAGGTAAGTACTGAAGTAGGCATAACCGGCAATCAGGACGATGAATATTGATATATTATTCAGGAGGGACACAAAAACTGAAAAATCAGGCACCATGATCAATCCCTCAAGCTGCGGATATTTATGCCGCAGGACACTATTTTTTCTTACAGGAGGCTATGATCAGGAAACACGAGCAAAGCTCGTATTTCAATCTTTTATTTCCAGATGCAGTAAATTACTGACAGTTACTTGCAAAATACAAACATGGGTTGTTTTCAGGCACCCCCATGTTGCTTGATGCAGGGCAGGTTCCCAGAAAGGCCCGGCGAACCAGCCAGCGGCCCGTGCAGATCAGACAGTAAAGATGTACTTACCTATAAATTGATTGAAAAACTCAGAATAGAAAACTCCCCATGTCTCTGACTGTCCTCCTGCCCTTTCTCGTAACCTGCCTGATTATCGAGATCACACCGGGACCTAACATGGCTTATCTGGCAGTGCTGAGCGCCTCAGAAGGCCGCAAGGCAGGGTTTGCCGCAACAACCGGTATCGCAACCGGGCTCTTAATTATCGGGGTGGCCGCAGCGCTCGGTATCGCCACACTGATTTCGACTTCACCTCTCGCCTATCAGATTCTCAGATGGGGCGGCGTTGCCTATCTGCTCTGGCTGGCCTGGGACGCATGGCGGGAAGAAGCTCAAGCCACCCCCGGGAAAACCAACAATACTGTTTACCCGACAAAATTCTTCAGGCGCGGCCTGATCGTCAATATCCTCAATCCGAAGGCCGCCGTGTTCTATGTAGCCATTCTGCCGAAATTCATTGTCCCCGCGTCGTCAGCCATAACGCAGGCCATCACCCTGACCATCATCTATGTCATGATCGCGACGACAATACACAGCCTGCTCGTCCTGCTGGCCGGGACGGCACAGCTCTTTCTGGAAGACAACAAACGCCGGATGGTTGCCCGGCGAATTCTATCGCTCGCACTGGTGGCCATCGCCATCTGGTTTGCCTCAACGACAGGAACCAGTGAAAGCTACAGTTAATTGCAACTCATGTGGCGAGAGTGACCTGAGCCCAGACTTCCTTCCATTCAAAGAGAGAATCCGGTTCTAAGACGTTGCCCTTTCGGGGCGCTGGCGAGCGGGAAACTTCCAGAACCTCGCAAAGTTCCAGATCAGTCAGTTACCTGATGGTCGTCGCCCCTGTGTCAAACGAAGCTGAGTCCGGCTGGCCAGTGCAATTGAATTTGAATTCTGATCGGTTGCATAAATTTTTTTCCAAGCTTGAAAACAAGTGCATCATGCCACTATCTCGACGCCCCGTTCACGCAACATATCCCTCTAATTCCGTAGCGACTGAGGGAAACTCACATTCAACATGACCGCCAGGCGGATGATAACCGGAACGGTCTTGAAGTACCGAAAAGGACTGTGCTTTCTTTCACTCTCAAACGCTGAGTTCTCCTGTCTTTCTCAATTGGCTTTCTCTGACAGTGCTTGTTCTGCTGCGGCCGAACCCGCGCCTGTGGCGATTTTCAATGTTGCCCAGGCCTGTGCTGCGTCATTCACGGCAGACGCCGCTGAAATCCTCGCCGAGGCAGTATTCCGATCTGTCTCAAGCAGATCCAGGAGTGTGATCGCACCTGCGCGGTAGTTTTGCTGTGCAAGGATCAGGGCACGCCCGTAGTCACTTGCCGCCGTTTCCAGCAACATCACCCGCTGTCGATAGCGGGACAAATTGGATTGGGCGACCTGCACATCCTCCACGGCATCCAGAACCGCAGATCTCCAGGCGATCTCATATTGTTTCGCGGATGAGACAGCCGCATCCCGGGTTGCCCTGAGCTTGCCCTGATTAAGGATCGGCAACGTCAATGTCGGGCCAAAACTCCACGAATTCAGGGCCTCGATGCGTCCGACTGTTCCGGCAATCGAAAGCGACGGATACAACGCGGCTTCGGCCACACCAACATCGGCCACGGCAGCCGCCAGATCGGCTTCTGCACTGCGCACGTCAGGACGATTGCGCAACAGGTCCGCGGGAACACCTGTCCGGGCCCCACTGGGTGTGCGCAATTGCCTGGCGCTTTTTTGCATTTCCGCCATAACCGGGCCGGCAGGTTCATTGAGCAGCGTTGCGATGGCATAGACATTGGCGTCAAACAACGCCGCATATTGCGGCAAGTCAGCACGAACAGTGGAGAGCAATGCCTGCGCCTCGGCGACCTCATATTCAGTCGCCGCTCCCGCTTCGAACTGGCTGCGGGTGATATCAACGGTTTCTTCGCGCGCACTGACCGTGGTGCGCGTCAGCGACAGCACCTCTTGATAGAAACGCGCATTCGAATAGGCCGCAAGAAGTTCGGCCAGCCATGCAAGCCTGACCGTTTCAACCTCTGCCCTTACACTGGTCAGTGAAGCAATGGCGGATTCTCGTTCACGCCGGATCCCTCCGAACAGATCAATAACCAGCGAAGCACCCAATTCTCCGCTGTTTACCGTACTCATACCGCCTGTTCCGTCTCCTCCGGACTTTGTCACCGATCCCAAAAGCGATCCGTCCAATGCGGAATTGATGCCAGTTTTACGCAATTCTGCCTGCGCTTGTCGTATCGATTCGATGGCGGCCATCACATCAAGGCTCTGCGCCAAGCCACGTGTCACAAACCGGGTTAACGTCGCATCCTCATAGTTCAGCCACCACTGTTCCGCGGCAACCGCCTCTATTGTTTCTGCGTTTCCTCCCACAAATCGGGTTTGCAGGGAAACTTCAGGACGCTGATAGTCAGAACCGACGGCACAGCCGGCAACAAACAACCCCATTAACAGCACATATGGTTTCACTGGTCAGTCTCCAAACGAGCACGGAATAACCCCGTGGTTTTCATAACGGCGACATAGAACACCGGAACCATCACGATCCCGATGACCGCTGAAAAGATGATCCCCCCGAGCATCCCTGTGCCGATGGATTTTTGTGCATTTGCCCCCGCCCCAGAGGCCAGAACGAGTGGCAAAATGCCAAAGCCGAAAGCCAGCGATGTCATCAGGATTGGTCGCAGGCGCAGGCGGGCCGCTACGGTTGTCGCCTCCAGCAAAGCCATGCCTTCTGATCTCAGGGATTCTGCAAATTCAACGATCAGAATGGCGTTTCTGGCGGCCAGGCCGATTGTGGTCAGCAAGCCTACCTTGAAATACACGTCATTCGACTGACCAAAATACCAGGTCGCCATCAACGCCCCCAGAATACCTACCGGAACTGACAGCATCACAGCAAAGGGCACTGTCCAGCTTTCATACAAGGCGGCAAGGCAGAGGAATACGACCAGAGCCGAAAGTGTGTAGAGGATGATCTCCTGATCCCCCGACAACCTCTCCTGATAGCTCAGACCTGTCCAGGCGGCGGCATAGGAGCCATCAACATCAGCGGTGAGTTGCTCCATCACATTCATTGCGTCGCCCGAACTGACACCCGCGGCCGCTTCACCGGAAATCTCCAGGGCACGGGTGCCTCCATATCGGGAAAGCTTGGGTGTAATCGTTTCCCACTCGCGGCTGACGAACGCCGAGAGTGGTACCATTTCAGAACCATTGTTGCGCACATACCATTCTTCGATGTCTTCCGGCTGCATACGCCATTGGGCGCCACCCTGGACGATCACTTCCCGTAAATTATTTCCGAGTGGAAAATCATTCACATATGTCCCGGAGAAGACCGTGGACAGCATGGCGTTGACGTCCGACAGAGACACGCCGAATGCCTCGGCCTTTTGCTGATCGATCCGCAGTTTCAGGGCTGGCTTAGTCGTCTCATCATTGCCGCGAAGGTTGGTCACACGCCCGTCCCGTACCCCATTCGCCACCAGTTGATCAGCCGCAGCACTCAAGGCATTCAGCCCTGCACCAGATTGATCAACAAGGGACATCGAAAAGCCGGAGGATGTCCCCAAACCCTGAATGGCCGGCGGCTGAAGAACGAATACCTTGCCCAGCCGGGATTGGAAGAATGCCCGATTTGTACGATTCATCAGTGCAGCAGCATCCTGGCCCGGGCGTTCATCGTAATCCTTTAGCCGAATGAACATTATCGCATAGTTTTGCCCCGTCCCCCGGAAGGTGAACCCGACATTGGCGAAAACACTTTTCACCAGATCTGCCTCCTTGGTCAGCAGATGAGCCTCGATCTGTGAGACTGCGTATTCCGTCTGCTGGACGGTTGACCCTTGCGGCAGCTCGACCATGGTCATCAGAACCCCCTGGTCCTCAGCCGGCAAAAATGATGTCGGCAAGTCATCGTAGACCCAATAAGAGGCACCCCCCACCACTCCCAGGACCAGCAACATACGGAAAGGACGCAGGGAGAACCGCGCAACCACGCCACCATAACCGCCCGTCAATCGGTCTAACCCCTTATTAAACCAACTCAATGGTGCCACGGGCTTCTTGTTAAGGTTCAGCTTGAGAAGCTGTGCGCACATCGCGGGTGTCAGGATCAGCGCCACAAACAGTGACAGCACCATTGCCGAAATGATCGTGATCGAAAACTGCTTGTAGATCACCCCGGTTGATCCGGTCATGAATGCCATCGGCAAAAATACTGCAGACAGCACCATCACGATCCCTACCAGCGCGGTAGAGATTTCACCCATGCTCTTTTCCGTGGCCGCAACCGGGTCGAGCCCGTCTTCTTCCATCACACGCTCGACATTCTCGACCACGACAATAGCGTCATCGACAAGCAGACCGATGGCCAGCACCAGCGCGAACATTGTCAGGGTATTGATCGACATTCCGAAAGCCGACAGCACGCCAAACGTCCCCAGCAGGACGACCGGAACAGCAATGGTCGGAATAATCGTTGCACGCCAGCTTTGCAGGAACAGGAAGATGACCAGAAAGACGAGCACGATCGCTTCGATCAGCGTCTCATACACCTGCTCAATCGATTTTTCGACAAAGGGCGAGGTGTCATAGGGATATTCAACAGCCACACCTGCGGGCAATGCGGAAGACAGATTGTTGACCACTTCACGGACCGCTTCCGCGGTGTCCACCGCATTTGCGCCTGTGGCCAGATTGACAGCAAATCCGGCTGCGGGATGACCGTTGTAGCGGCTGATGCTGCCATAATCTTCCTCTGCCAGTTCAATCGTGGCTACATCCGCAAGATAGATCGCCGAACCGTCCGCATTGGTTTTCAGCAGTATGTTCTGAAAATCCTGAACCGACTCAAGCTGGGATTGTGCAGACAGAGACACTGTGAACTGCTGGCCTTTGACGACAGGTTGATCCCCCAGATTGCCAACTGTGACGTTGGTGTTCTGTTCAGATACCGCCGTGGTCACATCGGACGAGGTCAGCTGATACTGGTACAACTTCTCCGGGTTCAACCAGATGCGCATCGCATATTCTGTACCGAAAACGCGAATTGACCCGACACCATCCGTGCGCTGCACCGCATCCTCAATTGTGCTGCTCAGGATGTCGCCCAACTCAAGCGAAGAATAGCTGCCGTCTTCACTGACCAGAGCTCCAACCATGAGAATCGACGAGGTCGAGCGGGTGACGGATACGCCTTTACTTGTCACGCTATCCGGCAGTTGCGACTCCACCAGTTGCAGTTTGTTCTGCACTTGCACCTGCGCCATGTCCGGATCGATTGTGTCATCGAAAACAAGGGAAACGCTGGCGGTCCCCTCACTTGATGTGGATGTCATGTAGGTAAGGCCATCCAGCCCTGTCAGCCCGTCTTCAATGACCGTGGTAACGGAATTCTCGACCGTCGCAGCCGAAGCCCCCGTGTAGGTCGCCGTGATCCGGACCGTTGTCGGGGCAATGTTGGGATACTGGGAAATTGGCAGGCTGATCATGCTGTACGCACCCAGCAACATGGTCGCAATGGCAAGAACCCAGGCGAAAACCGGGCGATGAATAAAGAATGAGGCCATGGATCAATCCTCCACAGCAGTAGTATTGGCATCACGCGAGATGCCATCTTCATCTATAGTCGCCGCAACCGGCGTGACCGCTTGTCCCGCCCGAACGGATGACCGGCCATCGACAATCAACCGATCTCCCTCTTTCAACCCTTTGCGCACGATCCATGCGTTTTGGTAGCTTCCATCATCCTCCAGTGTGACCTGTTTCGCGGTACCATCTTCGCCCACGATGTAAGCGGTGAGTTTGCCGGAGTTCCCGCGTGTGGCAGCACGCTGCGGCACAAGGTATGCCTGCATTGTGCCGAGAATGACCTCGCCGCGCACAAACATGCCCGGAATAATGACGTGATTTGGATTGTCGAAGGTGAATCGAATAGTCACTGTTCCGGTTGTAGTGGACACATTGTTTCCAGGTGTCACCAATTGTCCGGCTCCGCGATAAACGTCACCATTTTCCAGCGTTAATGTCGCCTGAAGGCTTTCGTTCCGTTTAAGGGTGCCTTCGACGATACTTTTTCGGACAGACAGGATTCGCGCGCTTGCTTCCATCATATCCACGTAGATCGGGTCGGACCGCACTATGGTTGTCAACGCATCCGCCTGCCCAGCGGTCACGAGATCGCCGACAGAAACTGTTGTAATATCGGCCCGCCCCGCAATCGGACTCTTTATTGCTGTCCATGACAGCTCAGTTTGTGCGTATTCCAATGCTGCTTTTGCAGACGCCAGAGTTGCCTTGGCTTCCGCAAGAGTTGCGCGCGCGGCCTCGACCTGTGCCACAGTGTATCCACGACCAGACAATTGTCTGGCACGGTCATACGCAGCCTGCGCGACGGGCAGATTGGCTTCTGCCTTTGCCAAATCGGCACGAGCCGAGGCCTCTGCTGCAACATAGGAAGAATCGTCGATCCGAAACAACGGGTCGCCAACTTCAAGCGACTGGCCCGGCGTGTAGAGTATTTCTTCGATCACGCCGCCTACACGAGGCCGTACCTCAACCTCTTGGAACGCGACAGCACGCCCCGGCGAGGTTACGACACGGGGGACCTCCTGCAATGTCGCCTCGACGACGCCTACTTCGATCGGACCCAATGGACGACCCTGGGCGCTTGCCATCGTAGCAGACCCCATCAGCGCGATAACCGCACCAATCAATTTCCAAACGCTGATCTTCATCTGCTTCTCGATCCTTGACTGTTCTGCAAATTACCTGCCTATTACGCAGATATTGCAGACTATGCAAGGAAATGACCGATGACACTTTCGTTACGAGAAAGACGGCGACAGACAACCGCGCGCGACATCCAGAAAGCCACGCTGGAACTCGCGCTTCAGCAAGGCCTAGAGAATGTCACGACAGAGGAAATCGCTGCTGCAGCAGGCATCAGCACAAGAACGTTTTTCAACTATTATACCAACAAGGAAGCCGCCGCCATCGGGGCGCCGCCTGACTTCCGGGAGGAAGATATGGAGGCATTACGCAAAGGAACGTCGTCGCTGGCCGCAGATATTAAACGGTTTCTGGACAGGCATATGGAAATCTTGGCTGGTGATGAAGCCATTCTCCGGATGGTGGGAAAAGTCCTACGTTCCAATGAGAAAGCAAGGGGCATACTCCAAGGTATTCTGATCATGAAACGGGGAGAGCTCACGGAGTGCCTGCACAGTCGCGTGAACAATCATCAAACAGCCGCTTCACTCGCCTATAATGCCATGGATGCAATAGGAAGGACGATTTACCTATGGGAGCATGAAAAAGAGCTCTCTTTAGATGCAGCTCTGGACATTGTCTGGGAGAGTATGATCACAGCAGCACAGTTGCTTGTATCTTCGTCAGATTAATTTTGAAAATGCTGCCAGATGAAACCGAACAATCCCCAGATAGCCGACAGAACCCGGAAACTGTGCTGATCATCGTTTTCTGATCAGTTGTGGAGATGCTCTCCTGATTGAAATGCTTGAAAACTGAGGCATGAACGAGAACAGTTTCTACAGACTTCGCCTGTGCCGAAAGCGCAGTATATACCGTTTTCACCTTCGATATGACTGATGTGAATTCTCACATCAGTCGTTGAGCCAACGACCGTTTTATTGTCTGCCCGCATTGCCAGGCACTTTTGGTGCCCGACCATAGGAACGCAATCAATCGGTCACGAGCAATTTCACCAGAACCAATCAGTTGCAACTTCCCCCCGGAGTATCAACCCGGCGAGCCGTCACTTCCGAACTGCCAATGCCATACCGGGTGCTGTCAGACCAATTCGAACCAGTCTCAGTTAGCCGCCAAACACCAGAACCTATGCTGTACAAAGCTGACGCCATTCGGCAAGAGCCGTGGTGCGCTTCAACTTGAAATCAGTTCGATTGTGAAGATAGCGTTCCTGGTTGAAATGGTTTTGGACTGAGGCATGAACGGAGACAAATTTCTATAAACTTCGCCTGCGCCGAAAGCGCAGCATCGCCCGCTCTCGCCTTCGAAATGGCAGATGTGAATTTTCATCCCGATTGTTGAGCCTCTGGCCGGGAGCCTCTCTGCAAGCATTGCCGTATTCTTTCATTGCAGCATCATAAGAACGCAGACGATCGGTAACGAGCATAGGAAGAGCGTTGTCGGTGGCCGAGAGGTGGGCAAAGTCCGGAGCTTAATCGCTCTCGCCGTTTCTATGAAACGGCTGACGCTACATTTTATTCGGAGAATGTTCTGACCCCTTCGCAGAGCGAAGGGAGGTGGTGGCGGAGAGGCAGGGATTCGAACCCTGGGTACTGTTACCAGCACAACGGTTTTCGAGACCGCCCCATTCGACCGCTCTGGCACCTCTCCGCGATCCGGGCCGGGCCCTTGCGGGTCCGGTGGAGGGCGGGAAACTAGCGGAACCGTCGGGCGGGCGCAAGCGCTGCGGCATGGCCGGTGCTGGCATCTTTCTGATCGCGGTTCTGGAGGCTGGTATCTGTGCTCCGGCGGTCCCTGAGTGACCGGAAGAGTCGCCTGAATTTCTCCCCGCCTGACGGGCTGGTGGCCGCCGCCTGCACCCGGCATTACCTCCTGCACCGGCCATCAGATCAGGTGGCATATTCATTGCTTCATCCCTTGCTGACAGAGGGTATCAGAAAGCGATGAGGCAGGAAGATGAGTGTTTCAGCTATCGGATCAGGAAACGGTGTCATTGCCGCTTTGCGGCCGACCGGGCAGGAAACTGCGGGTCACCCGCCACCGGAAGACCCGCAGAACACAGCCCGGCGGAAAGCTGGCCCGGCCCGAACTGACCCGGCAAATTCTGCACAGCGGCCGGCCGTTTCTACCCGTTCACTGGTCTCCAGCGAGATGAACGCAATCCTGTTGCAGCAACAACAGGTGGCGGCATCCGGTGCCGGAGAAGACCCGGTCATGAACACGAACAAGGGCTATCGCGAACTGGATCTCGATGCCTATTTCTCTGACAATCCCAAGGTTAAGGGAGACCTCCGGGACGTGCCGTTCCTGCTGCCCTCACCAGACAACATCACGGCAATTTCGGAACATGTCTCGGAGCGGCTGAAACAGGTCATGGCGGAACATGGCATTCCGGCTGCCCCGGAACAGATCAGCTATGACAATGAAGGCCGGATGCAGCTTCCGCCGGACTATCCCTACGCGGAGGACTTTAAACAGGCATTACAGGACAATCCGGGGCTGGACCGTGAGCTGCGCACCGTCAATGCACTGACCTCCCATTATGTGGAGATTCAGAAAAGCGCACCCTTCCGGGAGGAATATGCCGCCGCCCGGACACAGGCCGAGGCCGAAGCCATCATTTCCAAATACAGCTATCTGTTTAACGACAATCGACAGTCGTCCAGCATCGCGCTGGAGTTCAGCGAAGATGGAGACCTCCGGCCAGCAGCAGACGGCAAGCCCGTGAATTTTGCCTGACCGGAGACCGGATCAGATACCCTGCCCCTGCGGGAACCGGCGGATTGACAGGTCATCTACATCAATCGCCGGTTGCTTGCCTGACATCAGGTCGGCGAGCAGCCGTCCCGAGCCCGGCCCCATGGTCCAGCCGAGAGTTCCATGCCCGGAGTTCAGCCAGAGATTGCCGAACTTCGTCGGCCCGATCAGCGGACCGCCATCCGGCAGCATCGGGCGCAGACCGGTCCAGAACTTCACTTCCGACAGATCGCCGCCTTTCGGGAACAGGTCCCGGACGATATGGAACAGCATCTCGCAGCGGCCATGGCTGAGCTTCAGATTGTAGCCGGTCAGCTCTGCCGTCCCCGCCGCCCGGATGCGGTCGCCGAGGCGGGTAATTGCCACCTTTGATTTTTCATCCATCATGGTCGAGACCGGCGCCCCGTCCTCGTCAATGATCGGCACGGTGACGGAATAGCCCTTCACAGGATAGATCTGGGTACGGATACCATGCGGCCGAAGCAGCATCGGCGTGTAACTGCCAAGTGCCGCAACATAGGCATCCGCCGCGAGGTTCCCCTGATCGGTCTCGATATGGCGCACCGTGTCACCATCGGCGATCAGCTTCCTGATCTTCACCCCATAGCGGAAGACAACCCCCAGCGCCTCGGCCTTTTTCGCCAGAGATTCCGTGAACTGGAAACAGTCGCCGGTTTCATCGCCCGGCAGCAACAGACCACCCGCGACCTTCTCTGACACATGTTTCAGGGCCGGTTCCTGCCCGATACAGCCGTCGCGGTCGAGGATCGAATGCTCGATCCCGAACTCTTTCAGAATCTCGACATCCTTTGCCGCATCATCGACGCCCTTCTGATCGCGGAACATCTGCAAGGTGCCCTTCATCCGCTCATCATAGCCGATGCCGGTTTCCCCGCGGATCTCCTCCAGGCAGTCACGGCTGTAGGCCGCGACCTTCAGCATCCGTGACTTGTTCACCTTGTAGGCGCTGCTGTTGCAGTTCTTCAGCATGCGGAACAACCAGCGGAACATGTAGATGTCGATGCGCGGACGAATGACCAGCGGCGAATGCTTGTGGAGCATCCATTTGATCGCCTTCACCGGCATACCCGGCCCGGCCCAGGGCGCGGAATAACCGGGAGAGACTTCCCCCGCATTGGCAAAACTGGTCTCCAGCCCCGCCCCTTCCTGCCGGTCGATCACTGTGACCTCATGCCCCTCCTTCGCCAGATAATAGGCGGTGGAAACACCGATCACGCCGCTGCCGAGAACCAGAACCTTCATCACCATTCCCCCTGTCATTCCCCAACCGGGCCATCGCCCTGACCCGCCCGCAGAACACTGCACGCTTGCCCCCGCCCCGGCAAGGGACAGACTGAGAGCGTTACCTGATCCAGAACAGGATTTGCGACCTTGCCCACAGCCGGTCTGCCGGTTAGCTTCCCGGAATGGCCGCGTGGTGGAATTGGTAGACACAGCAGACTTAAAATCTGCCTTGGGGCAACCCGAGTGCCGGTTCAAGTCCGGCCGCGGCCACCACAACGGCTTTGCAAAGCAAAGCCGTGAAATAAACTCAAAGTTTATTGAGCGACAGTCGTTTCACCGAAACGACGAAAGCGCTTGGGCCACCATATAGTTGATCAAACGTCAGACAGCCTGATTATTGCAAGGTCAGCCATAGCTCCCCTGCTCACCCACATCTTACCCCCATTTTCTCCACGTCCCCTCCCCGCCGCACAGCGCTGCCCGGCGGGGAGGGTGTCGCAATCAGAGCTGGTCTTCGAGACGGTCCGTGGCCGGTGCCGGGGTGCGGGACAGGTTGGCGATCTGTTCATACAGTTCCGCTGTCATGTCAATTTTGACAGAGTCCAGCGAGGGCTGGAGCTGTTCCACATTACGGGCACCGACGATCGGGCTGGTGACGGCAGGGTTTGCTCCGGCCCAGGCAACGGCGAGGCTGACCGGATGTACGTTCAGGGACTTTGCCAGTTCCGTGAAGTCGCCAGCCGTGTCGTAGGCCCAGCTTTCGCTGTAGCGTTTTGCATAGCCCTTGTTGTTGATGAGACGACCGGCATCGGGCTTGTTGTCCGGGCCATATTTACCGCTGAGCAGGCCACCGCCGACAGGGCTGTAAGTGATGACGCCGAGGTCTTCCGCCAGCGCCAGCGGGAAGATTTCGGATTCAGCCTGACGTTTAACCAGACTGTACATCGGCTGGATGACATCGAGACGTGACCAGCCCTTGCGTTCGGCGATACCCAGGCCCTTGGCAATCTGCCAGGCCGCGTAGTTGCTGGCACCGAGATGCACCACCTTGCCCTGCGTCACCAGATTTTCCAGCGCACGAAGGGTTTCCTCCAGCGGGGTTTCCTTGTCCCAGCGATGCATGAACAGAACATCCAGCCGGTCGGTGCCGAGGCGTTTCAGACTGTCTTCAACAGCGCGGGGGATATGCCGGCGATTACCGCCACCGGCGTTGATATCCGGGCCGGTCGAATTGAAGCATTTCGAGGTAACGACGAGATCATCGCGTTCACCGGCAATCAGCTTGCCGAGGATTTCCTCTGCCCGGCCCTTGCTGTAGCCGTTGGCGCAATCATAGAAGTTGATCCCTGCATCACGGGTTGCCTTGTACATTTTTGCCGATTCTGCGGCGTCCGCATCACCGCCGAAAGACATGGTGCCGAAGCAGAGTTGTGAGACCTTAATGCCGGTTCGGCCAAGCAGCTTGTAGTTCATGCTGAAATCGTCCTGATATGAAGTTGGATAGGTCCCCCGGTCGGGAGTCCGCACAGTTTGTCTGGCCCCATGCTGCCACAAATTCTCCGGAGCAAAACCTCCGTTATCGATCATCTCACGATATGGGATTGATCCTGATCAAAGCCACCGGTTCCAGGGCGGTCTAAATATCCTCCATGAACCGGTTTTTGCCTGATTACGCCAATGCGGCCGTCCCCCGATATACCAGCTATCCGACAGCCCTGCAGTTTCATGAGCTGGATGAGCAGACCTACAGACGCTGGCTGAGGTCGCTGCGGCAACAGGAACCGTTGTCTGTCTATCTGCATGTGCCGTTCTGTCATCAGCTTTGCTGGTATTGCGGCTGCGCGACCGAGGTCAATCGCCGCACCGAAAATGTCGAAGCCTATACCCGGATGCTGGAGCAGGAGATTGAGATGGTCGCCGCTCAGATGTCACCGACAGGCGGGATCGGCCATCTGCATTTCGGCGGCGGCACCCCTACACAACTTGCCCCGGTCGATTTCCGGCGTCTGTTCACGATCCTCGACCGGAGCTTTGGCTTTACGGAGGATGCCGAGCGGGCGGTTGAAGTCGACCCCCGGCGACTGGACCCGGAAATGGTGGAAGCTTTCGCCACATCCGGGATCAACCGGGTGAGCCTTGGTGTGCAGGACATTGACCCGGAGGTTCAGGCCCTGATCAACCGGCTGCAACCCCTTGAAACCGTCATGAAAGCGGTCGACCGGTTGCGGGAAGCCGGCATCATGCGGATATCAATGGATATGATATATGGACTGCCCGGACAGACCGAGGCGCATGTCCGGGCGACGGCAAGGGCCGTTGCCTCTGCCGGTGCCTCGCGGGTATCCGTTTTCGGCTATGCGCATGTGCCCTGGTTCCGTAAACACCAGAAGGCGATTGACCAAACGCTGCTGCCCGGTGCCACCGACCGGTTTAAACAGATGCTGGCTGCAGCCGATGAACTGCAGAAGGCCGGATACAGCAATATCGGCTTCGATCATTTTGCCCGCCCCGATGACGGACTTGTCATTGCACGGGAGTCGGGACGTCTGCGCCGGAATTTTCAGGGTTATACCGACGATCAGGCCACAACAATGCTGGGGTTCGGGTCGTCCTCAATCGGCAGCCTGCCGGACGGTTATGTACAAAACGCCGCCTCGTCACGCGACTGGCAGGCCATGCTGGCCGGGCAACAGCTACCCGTCGTCCGCGGCTATTCCGCAACATTTGAAGACAAATTACGCCGGCGCCTGATTGAAGAAATCATGTGCTATGGTGCGCTGGATGCCACCGCAACCTGCCGGGATTTCGGGGCCGATACCAGACTGGCAGAAGAAGCCTTTGCCGGTCTCGAACAACTCGCCAGTGACGGACTGCTCACTTATGACCGGCAGGCGCTCACACTGCGGGCAACAGAAACCGGTCGTCTGTACCTGCGCAACATTGCCGCCTGCTTTGATCCGACACATATCTCCCGCGCGGGGAAACATAGCCGCGCAATCTGACCCAGGGATCAGGTCGGGAACTTCTCCCGCAGGGCTGTCACCTGCTCCGGCGTCAGATAGCTGGTTTTTGCATGACGCAGCATCAGGAACAGCTTGGCTGTCTCCTCCAGTTCTTCCGTCGCATAAACCGCGTCTTCCAGTGACTTGCCGGCCACCACCGGACCATGATTGGCCAGCAGGACCGCGTGATGATCAGACGCCATCTCGCGCACGGCCTTCGCCAGATCCAGATCCCCCGGCGGAAAATAAGGCACCAGCGGCAGCTTGCCGATTTTCATCACATAATAAGCCGTGATCGGCGGCAGCACATCCATCGGATCAACATCCGCCAGACAACTGACCGCGACCGAATGGGTGGAATGCAGATGAACCACAGCACCCGTTTTCGGCCGCTCCTCATACATCGCACGATGCAGGAATGTCTCCTTTGTCGGTTTATCACCGCTGACATGCCGCCCCTGATCGTCCAGCTTCGCAAGGCGTGCGGGGTCCAGATCGCCCATGGTTGAGCCTGTCGGTGTCATCAGCCAGCCATCATCGACTCGAACACTGATGTTTCCGGAACTGCCAAATGTCAGTCCCCGCGTGAACATGGACCCTGCCATTTTCACAATTTTTTCCCGTATTTTTGTCTCAGTCACATCATTTTCCATGAAATTTTGTCGAATCAAGCACTGAACAGGTCATATGTCGACGGTTATTCTGGCAATTAAGCATAGTTCATTGTACTTAGATGCGGGGTATTCGTGGGAGATTAGGGAAGAGGCATGACGCATATCGGCGTTGCGCACGTGACTAGACTCGCAAAAGAACCAATCTGGTCAGCATTTACCGAGTTCTGGCCGGAAGCCAGAGTCTCTGACTTTGGTGATTATGATCTTCCTCCCGTCCGGGCAACTGCCGGCTGCGAAACACCGGAAATAAAAAACAGAATGGCAGCCCTTGCCGCGCAGGCAGTAAATGCTGGTGTTGATGCTCTGCTTTTTACCTGCACCGCTTTCAGCGAATCGATTGACCTGATTTCCGAACGTCTGCCCATTCCGGTTCTGAAGCCGAATGATGCCATGTTCCGCGAAGCCCTGATGACCGGTGGCCGCGTCGGAATTGTCGCAACATTTGCCCCCTGTCTTCAGACAATGTCTGAAGAATATGCTGTCATCGCCCGCGAACTAGGTGGAAATCCGGAATTGCAGACTGTCTGCGCCGAAGGCGCCATGAGTGCGGCGCTGTCCGGTAATTCATGGAAACATGACACTCTGATCGCCGAAGCTGCCAAAAGTCTTGGTGAATGCGACGTCATCATGATGGCGCAACTTACCATGATTTCTGCCCGGAGCATTGTTCGGGAACTTACCGGTATTGAACCACTCACCAGTCCGGCCAGCGCGGTAAAGATGCTTCGTTTCATGATTGATGAGCAGGCCCGTGCCTCATCACTTCAGGCTCTCTGACGACGCCATCCGTCGTGTTACCGCACGACAGGGAAAACCCCATATTATTGATGAAGTGACTGCGAGGAGCACTGCTCTCGTTGTCATCGACATGCAGATTTACTTCATTGGGGATGGCATGCCGGCGGCGGCGCCGGTCGCAAAAGAAATTGTCCCCGCAATCAACCAGATCGCAGATCACCTGCGTCAGACCGGCGGCAAGGTCATCTGGATTGTGACCGATGGTTCGCCCGCCGCCTCTGATGGCTGGTCCGGATATCGGGCCCTGCATTCGGATGCAGCCTGGGCGCGACGCCAGAGTTTCCTTGCGCCGGAGGGTGAAGGCTATCCCCTCTGGCCGGACCTCCGGACAAGCGCGGACGACCTTACCGTCGTCAAATCACGCTACAGCGCCTTCGCACCGGAATCTTCAGCACTCGACGCCACACTCCGGCAATGTGGCGTCGATACCCTGCTGATTGCGGGCACTGCGACCGGGGTCTGCTGCCAGTCGACAGCCGTCGATGCCATGCAGCATAACTACCGGGTTGCGATGCTGTCTGACGTCCTCGCCGCGCAATCTGACGAGGAACATGCCGGTGCCCTCAACCAGTTCTATCTGCGCTTCGGTGATGTCCTGACCACAGAGCAGGTCATTGACCGGCTGCGCTAGTCGAAACCAGTCTCAGTAGTGACGACCGTTTGCAGCCCGGTCGAGAGCCAGAATGAGAAAGGGATCATTTCCCAGCCCGGTTTCATCCAGAAAATCGATCAGTTCATCACCCCCAATCCGTTCAATATGTTCACGAACCGCCATCAGACGTGACATCGTCTCATTCCCCCAGCGTTCCCGCAGAAAGTTTACGGTCGTGCGCTGACGTTCTTCGTTCATCTCATCACTGTTCCAGTGCGGGTCTGTCAGCGCCCGGCTGTAAGACGCCAGAACACCATTCAGTTCGCCCTGATTCAGCCCCGCCTTGTGACACCAGTTCTGCGCGGCCCCAAAGCCACCGGCATTGACCTCCATGCCCGGCGGCATGGCCAGCTGATCGAATCTGTAGTCATCGGGGGTGGCAGGCACCACCGGGGCGGTTTCCTCTGCCGAGGCCTCAAACTCCGGATCATCATCAGACGACGGCCGGATGAGGCTTTGCGGTCCTGAAACCTTCAGGGGGTCGCGGGGGTCAATCATTCTGCATCTCCTGTCTTCAGTTTTAAACGAAGACCGGAAACTGGCCGATGACCGGCGCGGGAAATAGCCGACAGGATTAATTTTTCTGCGGGGTTTTCTGACAGAGCTGCAATGAACGGGAAACGCCCTGCGTCATCGCCGTCCGGGTTTTCGCCATCCCTCAGGCGCAGCCTGCGACCATGCCGCATCAAAACCGCGTCGTGAAAGCTGCGGAAACCGGGTTTGCGCAACCGCATATAGCGCATCCTTGCTGTCCGGGCTTTCTCCATTCGCCGCCAGTGCTTCAATCCAGTCACGGCAAGCCGCTCGCGGACTCTGGCCGGTCAGCGTCCGCCCGCTGTTACGGGGCGTATGGCTAAGTGCTGCAATCAGGGCACGCAGCGGGTCTTCAGCAATCAATATCTGATCAGCAATGGGCCGGAGGTGCCGGGATGATATCCGCCAGGGGTTATCGCCAAAACCACCCACCCATTGCAGGGGCGGCAGTTCAGCAGGCAAATCAGACTCCCCGCTGCTCTGAAGCGCCGGAATTTCTCCACGGGATAACGCGTCACGTAATTTCCGCCAGGCCGACAACCATTTCACCACGTCCGGTGGCGGATCACCGTGGGGTTCGGCAAGCCATGCTGTCGCTTCCAGACCACTGGTCCAGCCAATCCCCTTATCGAACGTCTCCACAATATGCCCGACAGCCGTCGTCAGGCTGATCCATCCCGGTGGCGTATAACGGGTTGCCAAACGACTAATCCCCGGTGCTGTCCGGCGGCAGCATTTCCATGGCACGCGCAACCGCCTGTTCGAAATCTTCCAGCAGGGCCTCGTTTCCCCCGGAAACCGCATCCAGATAGGCTCCGACATCCTTGCGGATAATGCCCATGGTATTTCCCGGATCATAGCCTTCCCGGGCAAACTTGATCCGGTCGTAATTATCACCAAACCAGCTGGAACCGGAACTGGAAGACATGACTTCCCGCAGCTTGTCCGGATCAAGACCAAATTCCGGCGCCAGCAGGCCAACCCGCCGGACCGCCGCAACTGATGCCGCACAGACAAAATTGTTCAGCACCTTGCAGGACATGCCCGCCGCAACCGGGCCGAGATGATGGAAAGTTTCTCCCATCGTCTGCAATAAAGGCATCAGTGCCGAGATATCTGCCTCTGTCCCGCCCAGCATGAAAGTCAGGGAACCGGCCTCGGCTGAATAGGGGCCCCCGGACATCGGCGCATCCACCAGTTTCATCTGTTCAGGCAGGCGTTCCTGCAACCCGGAAACAAAGCGCGGCGACACCGTGGAACAGATAACCAGCAGTTCCGGCGCTTGCGGATGGTTCGCCATCGCCTGCGCACCAAATAACAGCGCCTCGGTCTGGCTGATGTCGCGGACGACAGAAAACAGGATATCGACCGCCCCGGCGAATTCCAAAGGGTCTGCAACAAACCGCTCACCCATCAGGGGAAAGTCGGATGCGGGCCTGACATCATGTCCCAGAACCCGGAATCCCGCCTCTGCCATACGCCGTGCCATCGGGTAGCCCATGTCGCCCAGACCAGCGACACCAATCGTTTTCTCTGTCAGTTTCCGAGTCGCCATTTTTGCCGTCCAGATATTGCGATCACAGTGTCCCTCACAACGAAGACTCAAAAAATAACTTGTCCGTGAATGACTTACAGAACCAGAAAATAATTAGTGATCTTTTAAGAAGCTATGCTTAACGTCTAGGCGGGGTCGGGTAATTGTGGAGGGTATATTCGTGAGCAATCCAGTTCAGATTGGCGACTTCTATCAGCGCAATGACGCAACGCATTTCGTCTGGCAGGTGGTGGAGCTTTTCACCCCGCGGAAAGAGCAACCCCATGCCCGGGTCAGCCTGATGAGCGATCCGTCAGACCGCAGACTGATTTCAGTTTCCGCATTGCGCGACAACCGGCTGTTCAAACAGGTTGAACGGAGTGGCCGGGAAGCCGCCTGACCATCACTCCGGCAGGTAACGGCCTTTCAGTTTACGATATAGCCTGCCATCGACCGATATCAGCCCGGCAAAGATCAGCAGCATTCCGGCGAAGGCAGATGCTTCCGGCGCTTCATCCAGAAACGCGATGCCCAGCGCCATGGCGCTGATCGGAATCAGCAGTGTCACCAGCATAAGATTGGTTGAACCGACACTGCTGAGCAGCCGGAAATAGATCAGGTATGCCAGCGCCGTCGAGACGCTCGCCAGCCCGATTACCGAGGCGATAACAGACAGCGACGGGACCACCTTCAGCGGAGTCTCAAGCAGCAGTGCCGCCGGAACCATGATAACGGACGCCATCAGCAACATCCCCGCTGCGGCAACCATTGGCGTCAGTCCTTTCAGACGCCGCCCCCAGATGCTGGCAAAAGCATAGGACAGGGCACCACCAAGAACAGCAATCTGCCCTGCATTCGCCATATCAAACCCGGCCAGCGCCGAGGGGCCGATCATCACAACCACACCGGCAATTCCCAGTAACACTCCGGCCAGTTTATTCGCCGTCATGCGTTCATCGGTTGTCAGCAAATGCGCCACGAAAACCGTGAACAGAGGTGTCGTGGCATTGAATATCGAGGCAATGCTGCTGGTAACATGAACCTGTCCCCAGACGATAAGACTGAATGGAATGACATTGTTCAGCAGTCCCATACCTGCCAGTGCAGCCCAGATGCCCCAGCCCGACGGTAATGCCTTGCCTGTTGCCCGGAGAATGATCAGCAGAATGACGGCAGCCAGCGACACCCGGAGCGCCACAACCGTCAGCGGCCCGTAGGCGAACAGCGCAACCTCGGCAAAAAAGAACGATCCGCCCCAGATAAGCGAGAGAAAGGCGATCAGCATCCAGTCACGTATTGTCATGAAGTCCCCGGAAAGAATGGTGCAGTGAATGTAGCCCGCGGGGTCCGGCACAATCTATCCGGCGCTTGTGCGGCTATTGTCAGTTCCGACATGCCGGCGGGAACAGGATCACGCCCTATTCAAACAAAGGAGTGATGTAATCCCAGGCCAGCCAGAAGACCACGATGATGGCCAGCACTCCGAGAAAGTCTTTCCAGCGTTGCCGGCTTTTCGCAGCCCCCCATCCTTCCGCCAGCGGTTCGCCGCATTTCGGGCAGACAGTCGCATTTCCGGATATAGACTTGTTGCAGGTCGGGCAGGATTCCATACCCGTCAGGTCCGGTAATCCGGTGATTTTTCGTCGAGCAGACGGAGATAGGCATCCCAGGCACTCACTTTCCTGCCCGTCCCCATGACGGAGGATGCACCGCCGCCTTCAAACTGCCGGGCCGTGCGCTCCATCACCTCGTCAGACGGCTGGACAATCTCCCGGCCACTGGCCAGCACCTGCATCTGCAACTGGCAGGCCTGCTCCAGATAGTAAATCCGTTTGAATGCCTCGGCGATGGTCGTGCCGGTGGTCAGCAGGCCATGATTGCGCAGGATCATCGAATGATAGCTGCCAAAATCAGCAACCAGCCGTTCACGTTCAGCCAGATCCAGCGCAATGCCCTCATAATCATGATAGGCCAGCCGGTTATGGAACTGCAGCCCGGCCTGGGTCAGCGGCATGAAACCGTCTTTCAGGCAGGAGACAGCCGAGCCCGCCGGAGAATGAGTATGGATCACGCAGAACACATCATGGCGCGCCGCATGAATGGCACTGTGAATGGTATATCCGGCAGGATTGATCGGATAGGGAGACGGGGCGAGCAGGTTGCCTTCAAGATCAACCTTCACCAGATCTGAGGCCCTGATCTCGTCATAACGCAGACCATAGGGATTGATCAGGAAGGCCTCCCCCTGACCGGGAACCCGGGCTGTAATGTGATTATAGATCAGGTCCGTCAGGCCGAAATGACCAATCAGCCGGTAACAGGCAGCAAGATCGACCCGGACGGCCCATTCCTCGGGATCAAACCTCCCCTGCCCTGTGCTTCGCTCTGTACTGCTGTCAGGCATGTCCCGGCCTCTTCAGAAATGATCCGGAACCGTATCGGCGAACATCCGACACGGTTCCGGAGTGTAATCAGCTTATTCAGCCGCTACCGACGGCAGGCCCGCCAGCGCCATGGCGAGTTCTGACTCGTCATAGACCTGATCCGTCAGCTTGCCCGCGAAGAAGTCCATATAGGCCTGCATGTCGAAATGCCCGTGACCACATAGATTGAACAGGATGGTCTCGGCCTTGCCTTCCCGCTTGCAGCGAAGCGCCTCATCAATGGCACCTTTAACAGCATGGGTCGCTTCCGGTGCCGGCAGAATGCCTTCGGCGCGGGCAAACTGAACCCCGGCTTCAAAACATCCGACCTGCTTCAGGGCGGCAGATTCAATCAGACCAAGATCCGCAATGTGACTGATCAGCGGCGCCATGCCGTGATAGCGCAGGCCACCAGCATGGAAGCCCGGCGGAACGAACGAGCTGCCGAGGGTATGCATCTTGACCATCGGCGTCAGCTTCGCGAGATCACCATAATCATAGGCAAACTTGCCGCGGGTCAGTGTCGGGCAGGCCGCAGGTTCCACCGCAACATAGCGGGTCTGTTTCGCTGCCTTGCCCTGCAATTTCTGGCCGAGGAACGGGAACACGATACCGGCAAAGTTACTGCCGCCACCCGTGCAGCCGACGATGACATCAGGATAATCGTCAGCCATTTCCAGCTGATCAATCGCTTCCATACCGATAATCGTCTGATGCATCAGCACATGGTTCAGCACCGACCCCAGCGCATATTTGGTATCGTCACGCTGTGCGGCCATTTCAACGGCTTCAGAAATCGCAATGCCCAGGCTGCCCGTACTGTCCGGGTTCTGCGCCAGCACGGCACGGCCGGACTGTGTTTCTTCCGACGGGCTGGCAACGCAGCGCGCACCATAGGTTTCCATCAGGGCCTTGCGGTACGGCTTCTGCTGGAAGCTGACCTTCACCATATAGACATCGATTTCCATGCCGAACAGTGACCCGGCGAAGGCCAGCGAAGACCCCCACTGACCGGCCCCGGTCTCGGTAGTAATCCGCTTGATGCCAGCTTCCTTGTTATAAAAAGCCTGCGGGACGGAGGTATTCGGCTTGTGGCTGCCGGAAGGGCTGACGCCCTCATATTTGTAGTAAATCTTCGCCGGCGTATCGAGAGCCTTCTCCAGCTTCCGGGCGCGATACAATGGCGACGGGCGCCATTGCCGATAGATTTCACGAACCGGCTCCGGGATTTCAATATCCCGTTCGGTGGAAACTTCCTGCCCGATGAGGGCCATCGGGAACAACGGGGCCAGATCATCCGGACCAATCGGCTGACCGGTTCCCGGATGCAGGACAGGAGCCAGTGGCTCCGGAAGGTCCGCCTGCAGGTTATACCAGGTCTTTGGCATCCTGCTTTCTTCAAGGAAATACTTCACGGTATCTGACATCTGGCTCCCCTTAATTTCTGTCAGTTTTTTTTATCGCTCAGTATCCTAGACCATTCATTTGTGAACGAACAATGCCGCAGTTCGATTTCAGCAATCGATAATGCTGGTGCCACAACCGCCATCTGTAAACGGGTCATGCAATGGAAACATTGTCGTCATCATGCCATGGATCAGCCGCTTCAGCGCCGCCAGATCAGATACGTCTCCGGGATAGAAAATACCGGTAGCACCGGATTCCATCCGATCCTTGTAACAGAATGCAGCCGTGACGATCATTTCCGATGACAGCGGTTCCGGCGACGGCAGCGTTTCCGGACTGCACATCAGGTGATGGCTGAAAGTACCGGGCGCACCGAACAGCATCCGCACCGAATAATTCTCTGTCGATCCCGGCTTCGGACTGGTGGTGAAGCGGACCAGAGGCCCCGCATTCTTGCCATACATCATGTCCGTAATCAGGTTGTCGAATTCAGGCTGGGGCATCTCATAGAAACGACCGGAAATCACCACCGGCATATCCCCCTGCCCGGCGACCAGCCCGACCGCTGAAGGTACGCCCGGCTGATAGACATCACCGACCGACCGGTTACACCCCGCCAGCACCAGCAGACAGGCCAGCATCACAAAAGCCTTCATCATCAGCACCCGACAAGTTTGAACAGACACACTATGACCGGCAGAAAATGGCGAGACAATGTCGAACCGGCATCCCGATCAGATGTCGATATCCTCAACAAACCGGGCACGGTCCTGAATGAAATTGAAGCGCTTTTCCGGGTTGCGGCCCATCAGGTCATCGACCAGCTGTTCCGTGTCACGCTGTGCCAGCCGGTCTTCCGTTGTCGGAACATTGACCTTCAGCAACTGCCGTGTGGCCTTGTTCATGGTCGTTTCGCGAAGCTGTGGCGGCGGCATTTCGCCAAGCCCCTTGAACCGGCTGATTTCAATCTTGCCGTTACTCCGGAACGTGCCATTCGACATCAGCTCATCCTTGTGAGCGTCGTCGCGGGCGTAGATCGATTTTGATCCCTGCACCAGACGATAGAGCGGCGGCATGCCGAGATACAGATGCCCGTTTTCGATCAGTTCCGGCAGTTCCTTGTAGAAAAAGGTCATCAGCAGCGAGGCAATATGTGCACCATCAACATCAGCATCCGTCAGGATGATGACTTTCTCATACCGAAGCCGTTCTTCGTCATAATCTGCCCCGGCACCACAGCCGAGTGCTTCGATCAGATCCTTGAGTTCCTGATTGCCCTTCAGCTTGTCACGGGTCGCACTGGCGACGTTCAGGATTTTACCCCGCAGCGGCAGCACCGCCTGGGTAGCCCGGTCCCGCGCCTGCTTGGCAGACCCGCCAGCGGAGTCACCCTCGACCAGAAAGATTTCAGTTCCATCGGACACCGAACGGGTACAGTCCGCCAGCTTGCCCGGAAGCCGCAGCCGCCGTGTGGCAGACTGGCGCTTCATTTCCTTCGCCTCTTTCCGGCGGCGGCGCATATCGGCGCTTTCAATCGCCCGGTCCAGCAAGGCCTTTGCTGAATCACCATCCGCCGACAGCCAGTGATCGAAATGATCCTTCACCGCCATCTCGACCAGTCGTGTGGCAGAGGCTGATGTCAGCTTGTCCTTGGTCTGGCCCTGAAACTGCGGATCAGGAACGAACGCGGACAACATGCCGCAGGCGCCGCCGACCACGTCTTCTGCCATGATCTTGGCGGCCTGCTTGTTGCCGATCAGTTCGCCATACCCTTTCAGTCCGCGCAGCAATGCCGTGCGGATACCGGATTCATGGGTGCCGCCTTCCGGTGTCGGGATCGTGTTGCAGTAGCTGTTAAAGAAGCCGTCATCATCCATCGGCCAGGCCACCGCCCATTCACAGCGACCCTGCTTGTCCGGAAAATCCGCATGACCGGCAAACATTACAGGTGTTACCGTCTTGCGACCCTTGAGCACTTCCTCAAGATAATCACCCAGCCCACCGGGGAAATGGAGAACCGCCGTTTCCGGTGTATCGTCACCGTCCTTGATCAGTTCAGAGGCACAACGCCAGCGAATTTCCACCCCCTTGTAGAGGTAGGCCTTCGAGCGGGCCAGCTTGTACAGCAGTGATGGCTTGAACCCCGCCCGCGCACCGAAAATTTCCGGATCCGGATGAAACGTGACCGCCGTCCCCCGACGGTTACTGACCGCCCCGACATCTTTCAGTTCTGATGTCGGATGCCCCTTGCTGTAGGTCTGACGCCACAGTCTTTTATCGCGGGCAATCTCGACTTCCAGATTATCCGAGAGCGCATTAACGACAGAAATACCAACCCCGTGCAGGCCACCTGATGTCTCATAGACCTTGTTGGAAAACTTACCCCCTGAATGCAGGGTGGTGAGAATCACTTCCAGCGCCGATTTGTCGGTGAATTTGGGATGCGGGTCGATGGGAATACCACGCCCGTTATCACGAACCGTCAGCAGGTCCCCCGCGGCCAGTTCGAATTCGATCCGGCTGGCATGCCCCGCAACGGCTTCGTCCATTGCGTTATCCAGCACTTCCGCGGCCAGATGATGCAGCGCCCGTTCGTCCGTGCCGCCAATATACATGCCCGGACGCCGGCGCACCGGCTCCAGGCCTTCAAGAACCTCGATATCCTTAGCTGAATAGCCCGGATCGATTGCCGCCGAAGCGGATGAATTAAACAGATCTGCCATGCCCGCATTATAGATTTGCCGTGAACAGGCGCAAGCTTCATGCTGTAGTATAATTGATGACAATCACCAATATCTTGTGGATCAGTGGCGATGAGCGATAACGACACCCCCCGTGGCGAACTGGCTATACGGACCATCGCGATGCCGGCCGATACAAACCCCTCCGGCGACATCTTCGGCGGCTGGCTGCTGGCCCAGATGGATCTTGCCGGCGGCACGACGGCTTGGCGCAGAGCCCATGGCCGGGTCGCCACCATTGCCGTTGATGGCATGACCTTCTACCGGCCCGTTCGGGTCGGGGATGTGCTCTGCTGTTATGCCGAGCTGATCCGTGAAGGAAACACGTCTCTGACCTACCGGATTGAAGCCTGGGTATTGCGGGGGCCGGAAGGCCCGGACCGCGAAAAGGTCACGGAAGGACAGTTCACCTTCGTGGCCATTGACGCAAACGGCAAACCAAGGCCCCTGCCCGCCTGACAAAGACGGAATGGATTGACCGGACAGATTGTTATCCGGTCAATCCACTGACATCAGGCAGCAGCATCCGGTTTTGCCGCTCCACCGCTCAGTCGTTGCCCCAGCATCGCGATGCGGCGGCAAACGACATAGAATACCGGTGTGAAGAGCAAGCCAAAGCCGGTCACACCCAGCATGCCGAAGAACACCGCTGTCCCCAGCGCCTGACGCATTTCGGAACCTGCACCGGAAGCGATCATCAGCGGTACAACACCCAGAATGAACGCCAGAGAAGTCATCAGGATCGGGCGCAGACGAACCCGTGCCGCCTCCACCGCGGCCTCGACAACGCTCATGCCGGCATCTTCTGCCTGACGGGCAAACTCGACGATCAGGATCGCGTTCTTTGCCGACAGGCCAACCAGCACAACCAGCCCGATCTGGGTCAGAATGTTGTTATCCATACCGCGCCACATCACACCACTGACCGCCGCCAGCAGGCACATCGGCACGATCAGAATGACCGCAAAGGGCAATGCCCAGCTTTCATACTGTGCCGCCAGCAACAGGAAGACGAAGATGACCGACGCCCCGAAAATCAAAAGGATTGAACCCGAAGCCAGTTTTTCCTGCAAAGACAGTTCCGTCCATTCCAGGGTGAAACCGTCAGGCAGTGCCTGAGCCGCCAGTCGCTCCATCTCAGCCAGCGCTTCGCCGGTTGAAATGCCGGCAACCGCATTCCCCTGCAGGGCGACGGACGGATACAGATTATAACGCAACACCCGATAGGGACCGGTCGTATCCCGGAACTCGGCGACAGACCCGAGCGGCGTCATATCGCCATTGTCATTACGGGTCCGGAGTTTTGCCACATCACTCACCGTTCTCCGGAACTCGCTGTCCGCCTGAGCAGTGACCCGATAGCTTTTTCCAAGCAGATTGAAGTCGTTGATGTAGGCCGAACCGAGATAGGTCTCCAGGGTATCGAACACACGCTGAATCGGAATGTTGAGCTGCTCCGCCCGCACCCTGTCAATTTCAGCATAAATCTTTGGCGTACCTGTGTTGAAGGTCGTGAAAACACTGGTCAGCATTGGCGACTGATTGGCCGCCCCTGCAAGCCCCCATGCCACACCTTCCAGCGCTTCGACACCACGCCCCCGACGATCTTCGACCACACCCTTGAAGCCACCGGCATTACCGACACCTGGTACAGGTGGCGGAGGAACAACAAAGACGTTTGCCTCTTTCACCTGCGCACCAATTCCACGCAGGTTGTTCAGAATACCGCCATAGGAGACACCTGCTGCCGCGCGGGCCTCGAAATCTTCAAGGGTTACGAAGATTGCACCGGCATTCGGTGCATTGGTGAAAGTCGCCCCGTCAAAGCCAGCGAACACAGCTGCGCTGGAAACGCCATCAACCTCAAGAATACTTGCCGTCACCTTGCGGACCACCTTGTCCGTCCGTTCCAGGGTCGATCCCGGCGGCAACTGAATGACCGTGATGAAATATCCCTGATCCTGTGCCGGAATAAAACCTGTCGGAACACGTTCAAACTGAAAGGCTGTAAGCATGACAAGCCCGGCATAGGCGACCAGTACCAGCACTGAAAACCGTACCAGTTGTCCTGTCAGGCGGGCATAACCGTTCGACAGCTTGTCAAAAGCCCAGTTGAATCCCTGAAAGAGCTTCCTTACCGGCCAGAGCAGAACAGTGCCCCGTTTCTCGGTATCACCCTTGTGTTTCAGCAGGATGGCGCTGAGCGCCGGGCTGAGCGTCAGCGAAACCAACGCAGAAATTGCCGTTGCCGTTGCGATGGTAACCGCAAACTGACGATAAAACTGACCGCTGATTCCCTCAACAAATGTTGTCGGAATGAACACTGCTGCCAGTACCAGCGCGATGGCAATCAGCGCGCCACCGACTTCATCCATTGTCTTGTGCGCGGCCTCTTTCGGCGACAGACCATCCTGCAGGTTTCGTTCGATATTTTCGACCACGACAATCGCATCATCGACCACGATACCGATTGCCAGCACCATTCCGAAAAGGGTCAGATTGTTAATGGAATATCCAAGCGCCGACATCATGGCAAAAGTACCAATCAGCGAGATCGGGATAGCCAGAATCGGGATGATTGAAGCGCGCCAGGATTGCAGGAACAGAATAACCACGAGCACGACCAGCACGATGGCTTCATAGATCGTCATTTCAACGGCATCGACTGATTCCGCAATATAAGCTGTCGGATCATAAATGATGTCGTAGGCCAGCCCGTCCGGGAAATTCTCTGATGCTTCTTTCATCAGCGCCCGCACTTCAGACGCAGCTTCCAGTGCATTTGATCCCGGTCGCTGGAAGATGGCGATGGCAACAGCCGGGTCGGTTCCCAGATAGGCCAGCGAGTTATAGTCACGTGCGCCGAGTTCGATCCGCGCCACATCACCGAGCCGCGTAACCTTTCCGCCGCTTCCGGCTTTCACGATAATGCGTTCGAACTGCTTTACTTCTTCCAGTCTGCCCTGTGTTTCGACGGCAAGCTGGAAAGCCCCGGGATTGGTGACCGGCGCCTGATTCAGCGAACCGGCAGCCACCTGTACATTCTGTGCACGTACCGCTTCAACGACATCACTGGCTGTCATATCCAGTTCGGCAATCCGTTCAGGGTTCAGCCAGATTCGCATCGAATAATCGCTGCCACCAAACAGCTGAACCTGCCCGACGCCTGAAAGCCGGAGCATGCGGTCTTCAATCTGAAGCGAGGCATAGTTCGAGACATAGAGTGAATCGAGCTTTTCCCCCGGCGAATACATATGCACGACCATCATCAGGTCAGGGGAATTCTTGCGCGTTGTCACGCCAAGGCGACGAACAGATTCGGGCAGCCGGGCTTCTGCAATCGCCACCCGGTTCTGCACAAGCACCTGTGCCGCATCGAGATCGGTGCCGAGTTCAAAGGTAACCGTAATGGTCACCGAACCATCACCTGTCGATTGTGACGACAGATACAGCATGCCCTGAACGCCGTTGATCTCTTCCTCCAGCGGGCTGGCGACCGTATTCGCCAGAGTTTCCGCCGATGCACCGGGATAGCTGGCACGGACCTGAATTGTCGGCGGTGCGATTTCCGGATATTGCGCAATCGGCAATGACATGGCGGAAATGCCGCCGATCAGGACGATGAAGATCGAAACAACCGTCGAGAAGATCGGACGATCGACGAAAAAATGTGCGAATTTCATGAGTTTTACTCTTTCCCGCCGGTCTTACTGACCCGGCTGGCCATTCGGCCAGGGTTCAATTTTAACCTCATTCGGCGTAACCGGCTGACCAAATCTGGCCCGCAGGACACCGTTGACGATGATCCTGTCGGTCTTCTCCAGACCATTACGGATAATGCGCAGCCCCAGTTCATTCGGTCCGACCCGGACCACCTTCGGCTGAACCAGATTATTTTCATCCAGCGTCAGGATAAGCTTCCGTGACTGGTCGGAAACGATTGCGGATTCAGGTACCAGAATGGCTTCATAAACGGATGACCCCGGAAGCCGCAGCCGGCCAAACTGACCGGGCAGTAAAAACCCGTCATCGTTCGGCAATGTCGCCCGCACCCGGATCGTGCCGGTACCCGCGTCAATGGCACTATCGACGAAATCAATCCGCCCCTTGTAGGACCAGACATCTTCATCCGGCAGGCGCACTTCAATTTCAGTACCACCATCTCTGGTCGACTTCAGATCGCCACGCCGGTTCGCCCGTTCATAGCTGAGATACTCCGTCTCGCTCATGTCGAATTCAAAATGGATCGGGTCGAGGGCGACAATCTTGGTCAGCAGAGTGGTCGTTCCCGAACCTGAAACCAGATTGCCAACATCGACACGGCTGTCTGAAATACGGCCGCTGATCGGTGCCCGGACTTCAGCAAACTCGATATCGAGCTGCGCAGAGCGCAAGTCAGCTTCTGCTGCTGCAATATCAGCCGAAGCAACCAGACGGTCACTGATCCGCTGTTCCAGTGTTGCCTTTGGCAGGGTGCCCCGGGTTACCAGTTGCTGGCCACGCTCCACTTCCTGATTGGCAAACTGATATCTGGCGCGGGCTGATGCCAGTTCTGCCACAGCCCGTGATTTCGCCGCCTCAAACGGGCGCTTGTCGATACTGAACAGCAGATCGCCGGTCTGTACCATCTGACCGTCCCGGAAATGCACCGCTTCAACATAACCACTCACCCGCGGACGTATTTCAACATCCTGAGAGGCATGGAACCGCCCGTTGAACTCATCCCATTCGATGATTTCCTTGGCCAGCGGAGCCGCGGCATCCACTGCCGGAGGGGGAGGAGCCGACGGGGCAGCCGCACTGTTGGAAGACTGATCGTCACAGGCGGTCAATGCCACAAGAGCCAGGGGCAAAACAAAAAACAGACGCGCGCGCATCCGGCATACTCCAGAATCAATTACATCATATGTTGCGACGCAATATGAGATCAGCCGGAAAGATTACTATCCTTCCGGCTGAGATTTTTATTGCACCGCAATAATGAACTATACCGTCTAGTTTACTTTGTCAACTCGACGATGCCAGCAATGACGCATTGCCGCCCGCTGCTGTTGTATCAATGCACAGGTGACGTTCGTGGATAAATACGCTTTCCATTCCCGGTTCCGTTGACAGTTGCGGCAACGGCCCGCTGCCATCGGACAGCAGTTTCCGGAGCTCTCCGGCTGACTGCCGGTCGCCCCAGTGACAGACGGCGCTGACACCCCGAAGTTCGGACAGTTGCTCCGGTGACAGTTTGCCGTTGATGACCAGCGCACCCTTGATCTCCGTCAGACCGGGAGCAACAGCAACAACGGCACAGCCGCTGGACAGTGCTTCTTCTGCCTGCGACCTCGCCGCCTCTGGCCCCGGACCAAGACAGAGCACGGTTCCCCGGCAATAGACTGACAGCCGGTTGGACTCGCCCGTCGGGCCAGGCAGGTCATATGTGCGTATCGCGTCATGCACAGGCTTCACAGAAGCATCAAGCGCCTTCTGAACCGCCGCAACGGGAACCACCGTACTCCCGACCTCTTCGGTTTCCAGATCAGTCAGCCGGGTAAATCGCGGCAGATAGTTCGGCCCCCCGGCTTTCGGGCCAGTACCCGACAGTCCTTCCCCACCAAATGGCTGAGATCCGACGATGGCCCCGATCTGATTACGGTTCACATACAGATTTCCCGCCTGCACCCGCCCGATAACCTGCTGAACACGGTCATCTATCCGGGTATGCAGGCCGAAGGTCAGGCCATATCCGGTTGCGTTGATCGCATCGACAACCTCATCAATTTCATCAGCCTCAAATGTCGCCACATGCAGAACAGGACCAAAAATCTCTTCCTCAAGATCTGCAATACCATCGACACTGATCACCGCCGGTGCGACGAAAGTGCCACCAGACGGGGCTTCGAGGCGTTTCATCAACCGGCCTTCGACAGCCGCCATTTCCACATGCGATTCAATTTTCGCCAGCGCCTCCCGGTCGATGACCGGGCCGACATCCGTTGTCAGGTCCCAGGGCGCACCAATCAGAAGCTCATCCATCGCCCCGAACAGCATTTCCAGCAGCTTCTGGGCGACATCTTTCTGAACATATAAAACCCGAAGTGCCGAACAACGCTGCCCCGCGCTCTGGAAAGCCGAAGCGACGATATCCCGGACCGCCTGCTCCGGCAGCGCCGTGGAATCGACAATCATCGCATTCAGCCCACCCGTTTCCGCAATCAGCGGCGCCTTCGGGTTACCCGTGGTCACCATCGACCTGTTGATAATCCGGGCGGTCTGGGTCGAGCCGGTAAAACAGAACCCGTCAATATCCGGCGCCCCGGCCAGTGCTGCACCGACGGTCGGACCATCGCCCGGGATCAGTTGCAGGGTTGGCGCAGGCACACCGGCCTGATGCAGTAATTCCACAGCCCGTGAGGCAATCAGCGGTGTCTGTTCCGCTGGCTTGGCGACCACGGCATTACCGGCAGCAAGTGCCGCCGACAACTGACCGGTAAAGATCGCCAGCGGGAAATTCCAGGGCGATACACAGGCGAACACCCCCCTTGCCTGCCGGTCAGCACCCAGCGCTTCCGCCTGCATCGCGTAATAGCGCAGAAAATCGACAGCCTCACGGATTTCGGCAACACAGTCAGCCTGAGTCTTGCCCGCTTCCCGTGCCAGCAGCGCAAACATCTCGCCCGCATGCTCTTCATACAGATCAGCCGCTTTGTTCAGAATCGCCCCGCGTTCGCCCGGCGTTCTCGACGACCAGCCAGCCATTGCGGAACGGGCCTCCTCAAGCGCGCCGGCAACTGTTGCGGCGTCGCCTGTTGTGACATGCCCGACGATATCCTGATGATTGGCCGGATTGATAATCTCAACTGTCTCACCCCCCGTTGCAGCCCGAACGGTCATTGGCTTTGCCTGCCACTGGTGATTTTCCCAGCGGGAACGGCTCTCCTCTATGTCCGCCAGATCATCCAGATCGGTCAGATCCCAGCCACGGGCATTCACCCGGCCGGCCCCGTACAGGGCCTTTGGCTGGCGGATATTCGGATTTGCCTGATTGTCACCGAGCATCTCAACCGCAGAAAACGGATCCGTCGAAATAGCTTCAGGAGACAGTGTCTCATCGACAATCTGGTTCACAAAGGAACTGTTGGCACCATTCTCCAGCAGCCGCCGCACCAGATAGGCCAGCAAATCCTCATGCGCGCCAACCGGCGCATAAATGCGACAGCGGGTTCCGGCCTCACTGAGCACCACATTATGCAATGACTCGCCCATGCCATGCAGACGCTGAAATTCAAACGCCTGCCCTTCTTCTGCCATTTCCAGAACTGCCGCCACGGTATGGGCATTATGGGTCGCAAACTGCGGATAGATACGATCTGTCATGCCCAGCAGACGGCGGGCACAGGCGATATAGCTGACATCCGTTGAGGTCTTGCGGGTAAAAACCGGAAAGCCATCAAGCCCCAGTGTCTGTGCCCGTTTGATTTCAGTATCCCAGTAAGCGCCCTTGACGAGACGCACCATAATCCGGCGGTTCAGCAGTCCGGCAAGCTCGTACAACCAGCTGATGACGTGGGACGCCCGTGGTCCGTATGCCTGCACCACCACCCCGAAACCATCCCAGCCTTTCAGCGCCGGGTCTGACAGAATGGCCGCAATCACATCCAGCGACAGGTCGAGGCGATCTGCTTCCTCCGCATCAATGTTGAAGCCCATACCGGCGGACTTCGCCAGCAGGGCCAGTGAGCGGGCGCGGGCAACCAGTTCAGACATCACCCGTTCGCGCTGGGCAACTTCATACCGCGGATGCAGCGCCGACAGCTTGACGGAAATACCGGGATTCTCGCGGATATCCTTCGACTTGCAGGCACCGGCCAGCGCCGTGATCGCATCGGAATAAGAGAGATGATACCGTCTGGCGTCCCCTTCGGTCCGCGCGGCTTCACCCAGCATGTCATAGGAATAGGTATAACCCTTCTTCTCCATACGGGCGGCCCGGTCACGGGCAGATTCGATCGACTGGCCGAGCACAAACTGGCTGCCCAGGTCCCGCATGGCATGGCTGACCGCCGTGCGGATGACCGGCTCTCCCAGCCGTTTCACCGCGCCGCGCAATGTTGCCGCTAGTCCGCGATTACTTTCCTTCAGCACCTTGCCGGTCAGCAGCAACGCCCATGTCGAGGCATTGACCAGCGGGGAACTGGAATGGCCGATATGCTTCCCCCAGTCGGACGGCGCAATCTTGTCTTCAATCAGCGCCTCAATGGTTTCTTCGTCCGGCACCCGCAGCAGCGCCTCTGCCAGACACATCAGGGCAACGCCTTCCTGCGTCGACAGTCCGTATTCAGCGAGGAACACTTCCATCAGTCCGGGATCTGACTTGTCGCGAACCTTTTGTATAAGGTCTGCGCCACGCTGGCAGATCGCCTGTCGGACATCCGCATCAAGGCCAGCCATGCGGACCAGATCGCTGACCACCTTCGCTTCATCAGGAAGATTTGTTGCCCGGATTTTCTGCCGTAATTCCGTGAGATGATCTGAAGACACCGACATCGTTAGCACTCCCAAAGGACCAATTTCCGGAATCTATCAGAGCTTTTGTTTTCATGCTGTCCAAAGACGTCTATCATTTAAGGAAAATCACCTAAATTTATCTTCCTGATCGAGAACAAATGATCGATTCAAAACAATCCAGTAGTGAATTTGACCGCTATGATCGCAAAATACTGGAGATACTGGCTGAAAACGGCCGCCTCACGATCACCGAACTTGCAGACCGGATCGGGCTTTCAAAAACCCCATGTCAGAACCGGGTAAAACGGCTGGAAAAAGATGGCGTAATCCGGGGCTATCGTGCCGTTCTTGACCCGGTATCCATGGATGCTGCCCATATCGCTTTTGTCGAAGTTCAGTTATCTGACACCCGCGAGGCAGCACTCCGTGCTTTCAATGTCGCCGTCCAGGGACTGCGACCGGTTGAAAGCTGTCACATGATCGCCGGCGGCTTCGATTATCTGCTGAAAGTCAGAACCCGTGATATTGCCAGCTATCGTAAGTTCCTCGGAGAAACATTATCCGCCCTGCCAAACGTCGCACAAACCCGGACATATGTCGTGATGGAAGCGGTAAAGGATACCGGCGCCTGAGCTAAAGCTCTGATTTTTCAGTCGCGTCGGAGGATTTACCTCGCTAGCATTGATCCTCACCCTGCCTGCGCGAATTAAATCCCCGGACCTGCTCAGATGTTTTCCCTGACGACGACTGTTGCCCTTACGGTTGCCATGCTGGCCACCTCTCTTCTGTCGGGCATCTTCGGAATGGCCGGTGGCATGATACTGATGGGCATCCTGATTGCCCTGCTGCCGCTGCCTGCCGCCATGGTTCTGCACGGGGTATCACAGCTTGCCTCCAACGGCTGGCGGGCATGGCTCTGGCGTCATCACGTCAATCCCCGGATCGCCATCGAATATATTATCGGCGCCGTCATCGCCCTCAGCCTCAGCCTGCTGGTCAAATATGTTCCGGAAAAACCCTATGCGCTGATCTCCCTCGGTCTGCTGCCCTTCATCGCCCGCGCAATACCTGACCGGCTGACCCCGGACATGATGAAACGGGGACATTCCGTCCTCTGCGGCATCATCTGCGTCACCGTACAGATTACCACCGGCATCGCCGGCCCCATTCTGGATACCTACTTCATCCGTTCCGGCCTCGACCGCAAAGCCATCGTTGCCACTAAAGCCAGTGTTCAGGTCTTCGGCCATATATCGAAGCTGATCTATTTCGGCGCACTGATTGACGAGGCCGTCGGCGTCGACCCTGTCCTTGCAGCCATTGCCATCGTCTGCGCCGTCGTCGGCACCACACTTGCCAGCCGGGTGCTGGAGGTGATGACAGAAGCCCAGTTCAGAAAATGGACCAATCTGATCATCACCTGCGTCGCACTGACCTATATCGCCAACGGCCTCTGGCTGCTGATCCGGTAACGACTGCCACCCGGTTTCGTGAACCCGGCGGCGATTGCCTAAAGTTTCAGGCCGCAGCTTTCAAACGCCGCTTTCGTTGCCGCTTTCTCAGCATCCGTCAGTTGCAGCAACGGCTTGCGGACCGGGCCACCGGCCTGGCCCAGCAGTTCCTGCCAGTATTTCTGATGGGCCTGCGGCTTGCCGCCGGGGCGGGTATCTTTCAGGGCCTTGCGAACCGGCTCCAGACTGTCCCGAACCTTGCGGGCGGCCTCGACCTCACCTTTGAACGCAAGGTCGGTATATTCGCGCATCCGCTTGTCGTTCTTGGTCTGAAGCAGATAAGGCGGTGACGAGCAGAGGTAGAGACGCCAGTTAAGCTCGACGATATTATCGAACCATTCATCTTCCGATGCGGTGCTGACAATCAGCTTGTCACCGGCAAGGCGGGTCAGTTCCTTATACATCTCGCGCTCAACGCTGTATTTGATCGCGACGATATTCGGCAACTCAGCGATCCGGGCGCAGAGTTCCGGGCTCATCAGATAGCCGGAATCCGGGTGGCTCCACATGGCGATACCGATATTCACCTGCTCGGAGACAGCCTTGTAATAGGCCATCAGGGTTTCGTCCTGGTCATGGATGAAATGCAGAATCGGCGCATGAACGACGATGTAGTCGGCCCCGACCGCTTCTGCATGCTTCGCCAGTTCGATCACCGTATCGAAATTCTGGTCAGAGCAGGACATGATCGTCCCGGCAGCGCCGCCAACCTCATCAACTGCAATTTCAAAATTCCGCTTCCGCTCCTCGATCGACATGGAGAAGAACTCGCCCTGTTTACCGGCGATGAAAAAGCCGTCGATCTCCAGATCATCGATCCAGTGCCGCAGATTGGCGCGAAGTCCCGCTTCATTCATGGAAGAATCCGGGTTGAACGGATTCAGGGCAGCAGCCCAGATACCGGTCATATTCTCGCGGGCGTAATCCTTGGCGTCATTGCGGCTGTATTTCATCTGAACGTCCTCTGTCGATCTCTGGTTATTTTGCCCTGACTATGACGATGGCCGAAAATTATGTCGAGACCCCGTTTTGATCTACTGGCGAATTGGCGTTGCGCCGTTATGATCGGACATAACATCTATCAGGGAAGGGCAGACCAGCATGCGCATTGGTGAATCACAGGTTCGGGTTGAAGATGACAGGCTGTTACGGGGCGGCGGACGCTATACAGCCGATCACAAGGCAGACGGTGAAGCCCGGATGGTCATCCTGCGCGCGCCCCTCGCTGCGGGGCGTATCCTCGAACTGGATATCAGTGACGCACGCGACATGCCGGGCATTATCGACATCATCACCCATGCCGACCTGAAACAGGAAGGCATCAGCCCGATCCTGCCGGTCATCAAGCATCCGGGCCCCGATGGCGGTGAGATGTACGCCCCGGAATTCATGCCGCTGGCGGGCGAGCGTGTCATGCATGTGGGTGAACCGGTTGCGGCGATCATTGCTGAAAGCCTTGCCGAGGCAGAGGCCGCCCTGGAAGCCATCATTCTGGACATTGATGAGGAACCGTCGGTTTGCGATTGTCTGGAAGCTATCAAGCCGGATGCGCCGAAAATCTGGCCTGAAAAACCAGACAACAGGGTTTTCCTGTTCGAACAGGGCGATAGCGCGAAGGTTGAGGACGCTTTCTCAAAAGCCGCGCATATTGTTGAAGAACGTTTTCGCATCACCCGCATTACCGCGGTGGCTATGGAACCGCGTGCCGCACTGGCCAGCTATGACGCGGACACGGAACGTTTCAGGCTGGTTCACGGCGCCCAGTCGGCGCACCGGCAACTGGCGCCAATGGCCGCAATCCTGGGTGTGAAACCGGACCAGCTGCAACTGATCGTCGCCGATACAGGTGGCGGTTTTGGCATGAAGAATGCCCCTTACGCAGAATATATGCTGTCGCTGATTGCCGCCCGCCGTACCGGGCGCACGATCCGCTGGATTGCGACCCGCCTCGAATCCTTCATGGCCGACGCACAGGCGCGGGATCAGGTCGCCGACGCGGCCCTCGCGCTGGATGCAGACGGCAACTTCATCGGACTTCGGGTAAAAACAGTGGCAGGACTTGGTGCCTATATGGGACCGATGTCCGGACATCCGCCGACGATGAATGTTGGCAGCCTGTCCGGTGTCTATCGCACCCCGGCCATTCATGTCAGCGTCACCGGGGTCCATACCAACACCATGTATACCGCACCTTATCGTGGTGCCGGGCGGCCGGAAGCAACTTACGTCATTGAACGCCTGATCGACATCGCCGCCCGCAAGCTGGGCCGTGACCGGGCCGACATTCGCCGTCAGAACATGATCACTGCTGAACAAATGCCCTATGATACGGGTTTCGTTTTCACTTATGATTCCGGCAATTTCCCGGCGGTTCTGGACCGCACCCTTGAACTTTCAGACTGGGCGGGCTTTGAAGACCGCCGGGCAGAGGCAAAGGCACGGGGAAAGCTGCGCGGAATTGGTATCTCCTGCCCGATTGAAATTGCCGGTGGCCCTTTCAATGGCCCGGCGCCAGAATTTGCCCGCATCGAACTGACCGCTGACGGCAAGGCGACAGCCTTCATCGGCTCCGTCGATTCCGGACAAGGGCATCAGACCGTGTTTCGCCAGATGATCTGCCAGCAGCTCGACATCAACCCGGAAGATGTCACCATCATCTCCGGTGACAGTGACCGGGTCTCGAAAGGGACCGGCAGTTTCGGCTCTCGCTCGATGGGGGCTGCGGGCACTGCCATCAATACAACCGTCCTCGACATTTCCGAGCAGCTGAAGCCGAAAGCCAGCGAAATGCTGGAAACCCATGTCGCTGACATTAACTTCAGTGACGGAACATTCCGGGTAACCGGAACTGACCGGATGGTGCGGCTGATCGACGTGCTTCAGGAACAGGCCACACCGATAGATGCGGAATCCTTTGTCGGCGCTGACAATGCCACTTTCCCGAACGGATGCCATATCTGCGAAGTCGAGATCGACCCCGACACCGGCGACATGGAAATGAAATCTTATATCGTGGTTGATGATGTCGGCACGGTCATCAACCCGCTGTTGCTGAAAGGCCAGATTCATGGCGGCGTGGCCCAGGGTGCCGGTCAGGCCCTCATGGAGAACATTCATTATGATCCGGACAGCGGCCAGCTGATCTCTGCCTCTTTCATGGATTACGGCATGCCACGGGCCGACACCTTCTCCGAGATCGAGGTCGAGGCGCTTTCGGTCCCGACAAAAGTAAACCCGCTTGGTGTAAAGGGTGCCGGTGAAGCCGGTACGGTTGGTGCTCTGCCTGCCTGTGTCAGTGCCGTTTGCGATGCCATTGATGTTGATCATATGGATATGCCGACGACACCGGAGCGGGTCTGGCGGGCCTTGCAAGGTAAAGCCTGATATCGCACCCCGCTTGCGTCGGTCCCGGGGCAAGCGGACGGTTGAAAAGAACACCCTTTTAATCCTCAACACCCCCGGGCAACCGAAAGGCCGGTTGTCCGGGATCTCTGTTACCGGGGAGGACTTCGAGACGTCCCGGTTTTGATGTCCGGGCATCAATGTCCGCTCATTTCCTGAGGTCAGCCAACAGTTCAGGGCGTTGACTCCATCGGGGCTTCCTGTTTAATTTCAAATTGTCGACAATCGACTGGACACAATATGCCATTAGAATTCGAACGTCCGCAGGCGCTTGTGGAAAGCGTGCAGGAAGCCCTGATGAACCTGATCTTCAGTGGTGAACTGAATGCCGGCGAACGGCTGAACGAAGCCGCTATCGCCCAGTCTCTTGGCGTAAGCCGCAGCCCGGTCCGCGAGGCAATCCGCGCATTGGCACAAACCGGCCTGATCGTCATTCATCAGAACCGTGGAGCTTTCCTCCGGGTATTCAGTGATGATGAAATCAGCGAGATGTACGATTTCCGGTGCATGCTGGCCCGCGAAGCCGGAGAGCGGGCAGCAACCCGCATCAGCGCGTCCGACCTGACCAGACTCTCCGAGATCATCGACGATATCGAGAGGATCACCGACGCAGGTTCCGTTCGGGAATTCTTTCCCCTGAACATCGAATTTCACCGGATCATCGTGGTTGCCAGCGGCAACCGGCGCCTGGCATCAAGCTACTTCGACATTGCCCGGGAACACAGGCTGTTTCGGCAATATTGCATGCAGTTCACCGGCAAGCCGGAAGAACGTGGTCTGGCGCACCAACAGGCATCCAATCAGGAACACAAACTCATTTTGGAAGCGTTGCGCAAGCAGGACGCGCAGGCAGCAGGCGAACTGCTGTATCAGCACGACCTCAGCGGACAGCAACGCACCGACGAATTGCGCACGGCGGCCGCAGCAAAAACATCAGCCGCCTGACAACGGGAGAACAGAAAATGAAACGTCTTTTACCTTCAGTTTTACTCGGAGCTGCCCTTATGGCATCTCCTGCCCTGGCCGAATTTCCGGAAAAGGAAGTCGTGGTCATGGTCAATTATGGTGCCGGTGGTGCCGTTGATCGCACAGCGCGTTCATTGCAGAAGTTCCTGCCGACGGCGCTTGGCCAGACCGTGGTTGTTGAAAACCATGGCGGAGCCAGCGGCAAGATCGGCATCCAGAAATATATGGATGCCCCGCATGATGGCTATACGGTCCTGACCGCATTCGCACCGGCAACGACCTTCGTCAAGTTCAAGGACCCCACGGTTTTCAGCATGGATGACCTCGCCGTCATCAACGTGCAGTGGACAGACCCGGCAATCCTGATCGCACGCAAGGATACGGGCTGGAAAACTCTGGACGACATGATCGAGGCCGTGAAGGCCGATCCGAACAAATACACCATTTCCTCAAGTGGCGCCGGAGCCGTCGGCAACCTGCTGTCGCAGGACCTGTTCAGGAAACTGGGCCTGAAGATCAAGATCGTGCCTTACAAAGGTGGCGGCAAAGCCCGCAAGGCCTTCCTCAGCGGTGAAGTCAACATGACAGCAGCCGGTGCAGGCGGGGCGCTCTCCGCGCGCGACGAGGCTGTCGTGCTTGGTGCTTTCTGGTCCGGCAAGGTCGAAGGCTGGCCGGAAGCAAAGCCGCTCAACCCGATGCTGGAAAAGTATGGTGTGACTGTGCCTGATGGTGGTGCCTACCGGTTCCATGCGGTCCATGCAGACGTGAAGAAAAATCACCCTGACCGCTTTGCAAAGCTGGTTGAGGCATTCCGCACGACCACGACTGAAGACAAGGATTTCATCGCTTTCGCTGACAAGACAGGCGTTGGCCGTGACTGGCATGGTCCCGACAAGTCTGACGCGCTGATCCGCAGCGTCGACAAGACTTTCGAGGATATCCTGTCCGGCAAGTAAACCGGCACGAAAGCAGATCTGTCAGATTTTCTGACTGAGGATAAAACGTCCGGCTTCTTCACAGGGCCGGACGTTCTTCATATCCTGTCCTTACAATATACCTGACCCCACACCAAACAGACTGAAACTTCCATGCGTCTGAAATCCATCTTTCCTGTCCTTGCAGTTACGGTTCTGGGCTTTGGCTGGGCTGTCTGGATGCTGCAGGGCACCCTTGCCGATAAATATGGCGGTGCCGAATCAGTCCTGCTGATAGAACCCCTCGTCTGGCTTCTGGGCGGTGCAGGCTTTCTGGTCATCATTGAAATGCTGACAGGCCGGACCGACGACCGGGAGGATACCGGGCTGGCTGATCCACGACGGCTGTCCCTGCTCGCCGGGATGATCCTTTATGCTTCGGCACTTCCCTTTCTTGGCTTTGTCATTTCCTCCGCCCTGTTTTCAATCGGACTTGCCGCAACTCTTGGCCTGCGCGGACGATGGCTGGTGCTCACCCCCGCAATCTGCATGGCCCTTATTCTCGGATTCTTCTCGTTCATGCTGGGGCTGCGCCTGCCGCTCTGGCCGACCTTTCTGACCGGAGGCGGCGCATGATTGACTGGGTAAACATGTCAGCCGGCCTCGACCTGCTGCTCAACTGGCAGACACCGCTGGTCATTTTCGCCGGCATGATGCTGGGCCTCATCATCGGTGTTATCCCCGGCATGACGGCAGCACTGGGTCTGGCGATCATTCTGCCGCTTACCTTTTCGATGGATGCTCTGACCGCCCTGATCCTGATGACCTCCGTTTATACCGGCAGTCTGACAGGCGGGGGTATCCTTGCCATCCTTATCAACACACCCGGCACGCCGGGGGCGGTCGCGACAACCTTCGACGGCTATCCGATGGCCCGGCAGGGACGACATAATCTGGCACTTGGCCTGCAGATCGCGGCTTCCGTGATTGGCGGACTTCTGTCTTATCTGGTGTTGCTGGTGGCCATCCATCCGATGACCTGGCTTGCCCTCCAGTTCGGGTCCGGTGAAATGCTGGCACTGACCATCTTCGTCATCATCTTCGTTGGTGTGTTGCAGGGCAAATATCTGACCCGCTCTCTGTTCGCCGGTGCGCTGGGCCTGCTGATGTCGACCATCGGTACCAGCGTTGCAACCGGTGTCACCCGCGGCACGATGGGGTTCTCCGAACTGGAAGACGGCCTGCCACTTATCCTCTGCGTCATCGGCATGTTCGCCATCCCCGAACTGATTTCGCTCGTCACCCGCCCGGCCATCAGCGACAGCGATGTCAGCCGGGGTAACAACCTTCGCGAACTCTGGCAGGGTGTCACCCTTGCCTTTCGGCGGGTCCGCATCTGGGCACAGGGCAGCATCATCGGCATTGTCGTCGGCGTACTGCCCGCGGCCGGGTCCACCCTCGCCTCACTGAGCAGTTACTCGCTGGCGAAAAAACTGGGACGGCGGGATCAGAAGTTCGG
>TARA_R110000787_G_scaffold15134_3_pt1 | contig 44310 bp, 29 predicted proteins | sample TARA_R110000787 | Tara Oceans TARA_R110000787 (sample SAMEA4397920) | marine metagenome | biome: Polar Biome; feature: [DCM] deep chlorophyll maximum layer (ENVO:01000326); material: water (ENVO:00002006), including particulate matter (ENVO:01000060) such as... | depth 35 m | reverse complement strand
GTTACTTCCAATATAAAGTTCTTTACCAGTATGGTCTGTATCTGGACCATTATAAATTAATACTTGAGCATCGTGTGTATATCCGCTACCACCATATCCACCTTCTCCAACTGGATTTAATGGATCTTGAATATTTACAAAATGAGCTCCACCACTATAAGAATTTGTTCCAACTCCATAAGCATAGCCAGTTTCTTCATTAATTACAATGTTATGTGCGCTTCCAAATCCGTCATAATGTGCATCTTCTGTAAATGTTTCAGGAGGGCTATCAACATCTCTTAATCGAGTAAGATCAAATACTTGCATTCCATGTCCGCCAGCTTCACTAACTACAAAAGCATAATTATTATACACTTTTACATCTCTCCAAGTAATTGAACTTGTATGTGTAGGTAATTTTCCTAAATAAACAGGATTTACGGGATCTGAAATATCAATAAATGCAGTTCCATTATTTAACCCCATTAATACATATTCGGTTCCATCTTCTGGATCTGTCCAACCCCAAGAATCGTTGCTTGAAGTTGCGCTTAACTCTGTAAGTGATATATGAGATTGTAAGTCATACCCGCTACAAGGATAACCTGCTGCGATTCCATTTTCGCATGGAGTTTGCGCATTTAAAAATGTAAAGGATGCTAAAAAAATGGTAAGTACTATTCTTTTCATAGGGAGTTATTTTAATTTTAATTTTTCTTTTTTTCTTCTGCTAAAGTAGCATAAAATTTAAAAAATGAAATTAATAATTTTAATTCCTTATTTTTACTCACCACTAACTGTAATTATTTGCACTCCTATGAAGCTTAACTCTATCTTAATCGTATTGTTCTTGACAGTTGTCTTTGTTTCTTGTAAAGACAAGGAAATAAAGGCATTACCTCCACAAAATATAAACGTTTTTAAAGTAGTTCCTAAAACAGTTCCGATTTATGAAGTTTTTGTTGGGCAGATATATGGAGAAAAAGATATTCCAATTAGAGCTCGAGTAGAAGGGTTTTTAGAAGAGATACATTTTAAAGAAGGATCAACCATTAAAAAAGGAGACTTATTATATGTAATAGATGCAGATCCGTTTAAAGAAGCCGTTGTTGCAAAACAAAGTATGGTCGCTCAAGCGAATACGCTTTTAATTCAAACTGAAAGCGATTTAAAAAGAGTAAAACCTCTTGCTGAAATGGATGCCGTTAGTAAACGAGAATTAGATATGGCTCAAGCACAAAGAGATGCTTCTGTTTCTACTTTGAATGCAGCTAATGCAGATTTAAATATAGCTGAAATAAACTTAAGTTATACAAGAATTCTATCACCAATTGATGGTATTATCGGAAGAACATTAGCGCGTGAAGGTGAATTTGTTGGGAAAGATCCAAACCCTGTAATTTTAAATACAGTATCTGAGATAAGTACGATAAGAGTACAATTTTTCTTGTCTGAAAATGAATATCTAAGAATTGCCAAAGAAATTTCAAAGAGAACAAAAGCTAAGACCGAAAAAGCTAAGACCGAAAAAGTAGAGATAGAATTAATTTTATCTGATGGATCCATGTTTGATCAAAAAGGAGAATTAGATTTTATTGATAGAAATATTGATACTTCAACTGGAACCATATTGGTTCAAGCTACTTTTCCAAATCCAGATAGAATTATCAGACCTGGACAATTTGCAAGAGTAAAAATTAAGGTAATGGATGTTCAAGATGCTATTATTGTCCCTCAAAAATGTTTAACCGAACTTCAAGGGCAGTATTCAGTTTTAGTGGTAAATGGGGAGAATAAAGTTGAAACTGCTCAAGTTGAAATAGGAGAAAAAATACCCGGCTATACTATTATTAAAAGTGGGGTAAAAAGTGGTGATCAAATAATTTTAGAAGGTTTGCAAAAAGCGAAGCCTGGGATGGAAGTAATACCCGTTGTTACTGATTACGAACTTGAAGAAACAAAACAATAATTATGGCTGAAGATAAAGGGAACTTTTTTGTACACCGACCAATTGTTGCGATCGTAATTGCAATTGTTATTGTTATTGTTGGAACGGTAATGTTAGTAGGATTACCAATTGAGCAATATCCAAATCTTACTCCTCCAATTGTACAAGTAAGAGCGTCTTATACGGGTGCTAATGCAATTAGTGTAGAAGAATCTGTAGCTACGCCATTAGAACAACAAATTAATGGAGTAGATAATATGATTTATATGAAATCTACCAATGCCAATGATGGTAGTATGTCGATTGATATTTCATTTGATGTTGGAACAGATCCTGATATGAATACTGTTTTGGCACAAAATAAAGTGTCAGCTGCTTCTGCAAAATTACCAGCTTCGGTAACAAAATTTGGAGTTACAACACAAAAATCTTTACCAAATATTTTAATGTTGGTTACATTAACTTCAGATGGAAGGTACGATCAAGATTTCTTAGGAAATTATGCCTTGATTAATATCAAAGATAAACTAGCAAGAACAAAAGGAATCGGTAGAGTTGATGTTTTAGGGTCTTCAGATTATTCTATGAGAATTTGGGTAAAGCCTGATAGATTATCTCAATTGGGACTTACTGTTCCTGAAATAATAAATGCAATTAACGAGCAAAACGTTATCGTGCCCGGTGGTAAATTTGGAGCCGAACCTGCTCCACCTGGAACAGAGTTTACTTATACAGTTAGACTACCAGAACGATTTAACTCTGAAGAGGCATTTGGAGATATCATAGTAAGAACTCAAGAAGATGGTTCTCAAATAAAACTGAAAGATGTCGCATCTATTAATTTAGGAGTAGAAAGTTATAATATGAAAGCAAGGTTAAATGGTGAAACCTCTGCTATTATTGCTTTGTACCAAGCACCTGGATCAAATGCTACCGAATTAGCACAAACCATTAAAGACGAAATGAGTTTGTTAGCTACCGAATTTCCTGAAAGTATAAAATATGATATTTCGTTAGATACTACCAAAGCTATTGATGCAGGGATAAAAGACATTGTAGTCACTTTAATTATAGCATTATTATTAGTGATATTAGTAGTGTTTATATTTATTCAAGATTGGAGGGCTACTTTAATACCCACATTAGCAATACCTGTTTCCTTGATTGGAGCTTTTATGTTTTTTCCAGCACTAGGATTTACTATTAATGTGCTATCATTATTGGGCTTAGTATTGGCTATTGGTATAGTAGTAGATGATGCCATTGTGGTAGTGGAAGCAGTTCAAGTAAATATTGCAAAAGGAATGAAAGCAAAAGAGGCTACCTTAGATGCTATGCGAAAAGTTACAGCACCAGTTATTGCTACAACTTTAGTTTTAGTTGCCGTGTTTATTCCGGTTGCTGGTATGGCAGGAATTACAGGATTACTCTATCAACAATTTGCTATTACAATTGTAATTTCTGTATTGGTTTCTTCAGTAAACGCCTTAACATTAAGTCCTGCATTGTGTTCTTTATTATTAAAAGAGCCAAAACCTTATAAAGGACCTTTAGGCTGGTTTTTCGGAAAGTTTAATAAAGGAATGGATAAAACTACCGATTCCTATATGAGTTTTACCAATGTAGTGAGTAGAAAATTAAAGCGATCTGTAATTTTTATTGTTTTAATGACTGTTGGAGCTGGAATCTTTGGAAGTTTAGTTCCAGGTGGATTTATTCCTGAAGAAGATATGGGCTATTTTTATGTGAATGTTCAATTACCAAATGCTGCTTCAATTCAAAGATCAGATGTAGTTACAAAAGAGATCGAAAGAATTTTACTAGAGGTTCCAGAAGTTGAATATATAACAACAGCTACCGGTTACAGTATTCTTTCAGGAGCCATGATTTCGAATACAGGTTTTTTATTTATTTCAATGACTGATTGGTCTGAAAGAGATCGAACGGCTGAAGAAGTGATAAAGGATGTAAATATGCGTTTGGCAATTGCAATTAAAGGAGCGCAAGTATTTGCTTTTGGTCCTCCAGCAATTCCTGGTTTAGGGAATGGATCTGGATTTAGTATTATGCTTCAAGATCGAGCGGGTAATACTCCGGAATACCTGGCTCAAAATTCCATGAAATTTATACAAGCTGCAAATGATCGTCCAGAAATAGGAAGAGCAAGTACTACCTTCCAAGCAACTGTTCCGCAACGTTTTTTAAATATTGATAAGGAAAAAGCATTAAAATTAGGAGTAAAACTAAATGATTTATATACAACGATTGGAGCATTTATGGGAGGTGCTTATGTAAATGATTTTACTCGTTTTGGACGATTATATAAAACATACATACAGGCTGAACCAGAATACCGTGTTGATGAAACAGGGATTAATAAATTCTTTATAAAAAATAATAAAGGTGATATGGTGCCGCTATCAACAGTAGCAAAAGTTGAAGAAATTTCAGGTCCCGATTATACCACTCGATTTAATTTATATCGATCTGTTGAGGTCACAGGAAGTCCAGCTGAAGGCTACACCTCTGAAGACGCACGGAATGCACTTAAAGAAGTCGCAGCCCAAACATTGCCTCAAGATATGGGCTTTACTTGGAATGCTATGTCGTTTCAGGAGGAGAAAGCCTCTGGATCATTAGGGATCATACTTACTTTCTCTCTAGTATTTGTATTTTTAATACTAGCTGCACAATATGAAAGTTGGTCACTTCCCTTTGCAATTTTAATGGGTACACCTTTTGCAATTTTTGGAGCTTTACTTGCTCTATGGCTAGGAAGATTAATTAGCCCAACTTTTGAAAATAATATTTTCGCTCAAGTATCCTTTGTAATGTTAATTGGTATGGCTGCAAAAAATGCCATATTAATTGTTGAATTTGCTAATGACGAATTTAAAAAGGGCTTAAGTCTTTTTGATGCTGCAATGGCTGCTGCTAAATCTCGATTTAGACCAATATTAATGACAGCCTTTTCTTTTATATTAGGTGTATTTCCTTTGGTAATAGCAACTGGATCTGGAGCTGAAGCAAGAAAAGTGATGGGTATGGCACTTCTTGGTGGGATGGCATTGGCCACTTTTCTAGGAGTATTTTTATATCCTATGTTATTTGTATTTATTGGCAAAATAGCTGGTTATGAAAAGAAAAGAGATCAAGAAAAATTACAACAATTAGAATCTTCAAATAATTAATGATGAAAATGAAAGTTTATACATACATATTTTTGTTGATAGGAATTGTTTTGGTTCAATCTTGTAAAGTAGGACCCAACTATTTACAACCTGAAGAGAAGACTTCAGAAGAGTTCCGGTTTTCTGCTAATAGTACAGATAGTATCATTAATTTAAAATGGTGGGAGTTATTTAAAGATCCAGTATTGGATACTTTAATAGTAACTGCATTACGTGAAAATAAAAATGCACGAATTGCAGCAAGTAGAATTGAGCAAGCAAGAGCTAATGTTGGTTATGTAAAGGCTGATATGGGTCCTAAATTTGGTATAAGCGCAGGAGCTAACAGAGGAAATTTTGTTAATGGAATCGGGCATTTAAATTCTACTACAAGTGGTTTTTCTGGTGCAGCAGTAGCTAATTGGGAACTTGATTTTTGGGGAAAATTTAGAAGAGGTAACGAAGCTGCTCAGGCTCAATTATTAGCTTCATTTTATGGAAAAAGAGCCCTCGAAATTGCACTTATAAGTGAAGTTGCCGATAATTATTTTCAACTTATAGATTATAAAGCACGATTGAATATTTCAGAAAGTACATTAGCACTTAGAGATAGTACTTTGCAAATAATTCAAGCAAGATTCGACGAAGGCTATACTAATATTATTGATGTTAATCAAGCTCAAATACAAAAGGCAATAACACAAGTTTCAATTCCACAATTTAAAAGAGCAATTGCTTTTACTGAAAACAATCTAAGCGTTTTATTAGGTAAAACTCCAGACTCAATTCCTACCTTAAAAACACTTCAGGAGTACAATCTACCAGATTCTATTCCAACGGGGATACCTTCAGAAATTTTACAAAGACGCCCAGATATATTAGAATCTCAAGAATATTACAGAGCATCTAATGCTAATGTTGGGGTTGCTCAAGCAATGCGATTTCCTAGTATTAGTTTAACTGGATTATTAGGTGTTGGAAGTACCGATCTTTCAAGTTTAGTTTCAAATGGATTGGGATGGAGTGCTGGTGCTGGATTAGTAGCACCTCTATTTGAATGGGGAAAAAATAAAAAACGAGTAGATATCGAAAGAGAAAATGCATTACAATCTTTATTAATCTATGAAAACACCGTTCTTAATGCTTTACTCGAGGTGGATAATTCTTTAATAGAACTTTCTACTTTAAAAGAGGAGTTAAATGCCAATAAAGCCATGTTAGACGCTGCAAGTAATGCAAGTTATTTATCAAGAGAACGATATTATCAAGGGGTTACCAGTTATTTGGAAGTCATCGAAAACCAAGGAGTAGAGTTTGGTGTAAGATTAGCTTATTCAGAAAATTATCAACGTTTATTAACTTCCTATGTGTTTTTGTATAAATCACTTGGAGGAGGATGGATTTCACCTGAGGAATTAGATAAATACACACAGCAATTAGCAGATGAACAAGGAGTAGATGTTTCAACTATTAATAAAGAAGATCTTTTTTACGATGGACAAATTGTTGATCTTCATTTAACACCTGAAGAGAGACAAGAAAGAAAAGCAGCGAAAAAAGCACAACGAAAAGCAGACAAAGAAAGACGTAAACAAGAAAGGCAGAATAAAAACAATTAATGCTATAACTTATTTGTTTTCAAAAGCCAATATATCCTTTTATTGGCTTTTGTTCTTTATTCACATTCATTACACTTATTTTTGCAAAAAAATAAAATTAAATGCTCGAAAATAAGGATACCTCAAAAACAAGTATTTCAGATCTAGGAGAGTTTGGATTGATAGATCATCTTACCAAAAATTTTAAGATTAGCCAGAAAAGTACTGTTAAGGGGATAGGAGATGATGCTGCTGTTTTATCTAGTGATTCTACTAAAGAAATTGTGGTTACCACAGATTTGTTAGTAGAAGGAGTGCATTTTGATTTAAGCTATATGCCTTTAAAGCATTTGGGCTATAAAGCAGTTGTAGTCAACCTTTCGGATGTTTACGCAATGAATGCTGAAGCGACTCAAATTACAGTTTCAATAGGTGTTTCTAATCGTTTTCCAGTAGAAGCATTGGAAGAATTATATGAAGGAATACATACAGCTGCCAAATATTATAATATTGATGTTGTTGGTGGCGATACTACTTCTTCAAAAACAGGTTTGATTATTAGTGTTACTGCAATTGGTAGTGTAAATAAAGGTGAAGCTGTTTATAGAGATACCGCTAAAGAAAATGATTTACTAGTAGTTTCTGGAGATTTAGGAGCGGCTTATTTAGGTTTACAGGTTTTAGAACGTGAGAAAAAAGTGTTTGAAGTAAACCCTCAATCTCAACCAGATCTAGATAATTATACCTATTTAATAGAAAGACAATTAAAGCCTGAAGCACGTAAAGATATCTCTGAACTGTTAAAAGAATTAGAAGTAAAACCAACTTCTATGATAGATATAAGTGACGGTTTATCTTCTGAAATATTACATATATGTAAGCAATCTAAAGTAGGTTGTAATTTATATGAAGATAAGATACCTTTAGATCAACAAGTGATTTCTACTTGCGAGGAGTTTAAATTAGATAGTACTACGATTGCATTAAGTGGTGGAGAAGATTATGAATTACTTTTTACAGTTAGTATGGAAGATTTTCCAAAAATAAAAGCCAATCCAAACCTTTCTATAATTGGACATATCACGAACGAAAAAGAAGGAATTCATTTAATCACTCGTGGCAATGAGAAAATTCCATTAATCGCTAGAGGATGGAACTCGTTGGATAGTAATCAAGAATAATTAAGAAACGCGTTGTAGTTTTTTTTGAAAGAATTCAGATAAACAAGCATTGATTTTTCTGTTTTTGAAATTTAAAATTTCAAATTCTCCAGAATAAACATTGGTCACTTCCTTGTTACAGGTTTTACATTTAAACTCTTTAATGTGATTCGTAATATTGTTGGTAACGATAAATTTGTGCCCAAAAGTGGAGCATAATATACTTGAGAGATTAAATTGTTGGTTTGGGGAATTTTGTGTCATCATATATCATATTTAATTAAAATAGGATTAAATATACAGATAATATTTGATATATCAGGTAAAGTGTTATAAAAAATCGACGAAATACATTATTTTAACAATTTCATCGATGTTTTCGTTAATACTCATGTGTCCAGAATCCACTTTAAATAATTTTGTCTGACTTTCAATAGAAGTTTTTTCTGAACTAGAAAAAGGTATTATTGGGTCTTCAATACCAGAAATCATAAACTTCTTGCCTTGGAAATATTTTAATACAGATGTCCTGTCTTTTCTTATTTTCATTCCTCTAATAGCTGCAATAATACCCTCAACTTTAAAGTTCATTGATTCTTCCGTAAATTTATCTATATAATATTGGAATTCTTTTTGTTTACCTGCAGGAAATAATGCCGTAATAGCCATTTTTATAAAAATATCTTTATTGTGTTTGATAATTTTAATAGCTCTATCTCTGTTTATTTTTCTTTCTGGAGAATCTTCTTCCGTAGAAGAATTTAATAAAACCAGTGTATTTACTTTAGATTCATATTTTTCAGCAAAAGCTAGACTAATATAACCTCCCATAGAATGACCTATAAAACTTGCTTGATCAATATCGTTTTCTTCTAATATAAAATTGATCACTTCCGCCATTAATTCCATGGTATGAGTTTCAGCAACACAACCGCTTTTACCATGACCAGGTAAATCTATTGTAATTACTTTATTCTTCTTGGATAATTTAGGCGCTAACGCATCCCAAATAGAAGGGCTTAATAAAAATCCATGCAAAAGGACGATACAAGGGCCTTTTCCTTTTATGGTATAATGAATAGGTATTTGGTTAAAGTGAGTAATCATTTTTATATATTTAGCAGAACAAATATCATAGTTTGAAACAACGTAAACAAACCCTAGTAATTGCTTTTGCATTATTTTCTTTATTCTTTGGAGCAGGAAATCTAATTCTTCCTCCATTTTTAGGATATAATGCAGGTGATGGATGGATTTGGGTGCTTATTGGATTTACAATTTCTGCAGTAATCATACCAATATTAGCAATATATGGGCATGCAAAATTACAAGGAACCATGTTAGATTTTGCCAATAAGGTATCTCCAACATTTGCTGTTGTTTATTCAATTTTAATTTATATTATTTCAATTGCCTTGCCATCGCCAAGAACAGCTTCCGTTGCCTATGAAATGGCTGTAGAACCATTTTATAAAATTTCATCCTTAGGGTTAAGTAGTATATATTTTGCGCTGGTTTTGGTCTTTGTTTTGAACCGTACTAGAATGCTAAGTATTATTGGAAAATTTTTAACTCCTTTAATCGTATTCATACTTTTAATAATTATATGTTTAGGATTATTTACGGAAGTAGAATCCGTTCGAGACTCCATATTCAATAATTCTTTTGCGGAAGGAATTCTGGAAGGATATCAAACATTTGACGCTATAGGAGGTGTTGTAGTTGGTGGAGTTATAGTTATTTCACTTTCTCTTCAAGGAAAATTTAATTATGAAGAAAAGAAACGAATGATTGCAAGATCTGGTTTATTTGCTGGGCTTGGATTGTTTGTGATTTATGGAGGTTTGATTGCTTTAGGGGCTCATAATAGCAATGTATTAGTTATTGATAATCGCACCGAATTATTAAGTGTTTTAAGTATTCAAACTTTAGGAAATATTGGAAATGCATTTTTGTCAGTTTTAGTAGCATTGGCTTGTTTTACAACAGCAGTAGGTATTGTAACAGGGACTTCAGATTTTGTAAAAGGGTTATTAGGAAATTCTCAAAAAGCCTATATTATCACAGCAATATTAGGATCTGTTTTAGGAGTGCTCATTGGGCAATTTGATGTGCATTATATCATTAATGTTGCCTTACCTGCTTTAATGTTTATCTACCCAATAACTATTGTGCTTATAGTTTTGAATGTTGTACCTGAAAAATGGGGTTCAAAATTAGTGTTTAGAGGAGTTGTTTTAGCAACCTTTATTTTTAGTATTCCCGATTTTTTAAAATTTATTATTGATGAAGAAAAAATTACTCCCGTAAAAGAAATGATTCCACTTTCAGAATTTAGTATGGGATGGGTATTACCAGCTTTAGTTGTTTTTTTATTACTGAATGTTGTTAGTTTTGGAAATAAAAAAACCGATACAATTAATGATTAACGGTATCGGTTGATCTGAAAATTTAAGTTTTTAAGAATTCATAATATCTTCAATTTCTTCAGCTTCAATAGGAATATTTCTCATTAAGTTAAATGGTTCTCCATTTTCTTGAACCACCAAATCATCTTCTAATCGAATACCAAAACCTTCTTCAGGTATATAAATTCCAGGTTCCACCGTAAAAACCATATTGGCTTTAATCGGCTCCCAAAGCAATCCATAATCGTGAGTATCTAATCCCATATGATGAGAAGTCCCGTGCATAAAATATTTTTTATAAGCTGGCCAATTTGGATCTTCATTTTTTACATCTGCTTTGTCAAGTAAGCCTAATCCTAATAATTCTGAAGTCATTAACTTACCAACCTCTATATGATAATCTGCCCAAATAGCTCCAGGAACTAGCAATTTTGTAGCGTCGTTTTTTACGCGATTTACAGCGTTATAAACATCACGTTGGCGTTTGGTGTACTTTCCATTTACTGGGATGGTACGAGTCATATCACTACTGTAATTTGCATATTCTGCTCCAACATCTAACAATATTAAATCGCCATCATTACAGGATTGATTATTCTCTATATAATGAAGAACATTAGCGTTATTACCACTCGCGATGATTGGTGTGTAAGCAAAACCTTTAGATCGATTTCTTAAAAATTCGTGCATAAACTCTGCTTCAATTTCATATTCCTTAACTCCAGGTTTTACGAAATTTAAAACTCGACGCATTCCTTTTTCAGTAATATCACACGCTTTTTGTAGCAAGTCTAATTCTATTGGGTCTTTTACAGAACGGAGTCTTTGTAAAATAGGATTGCTTTTAGCAACACTATGTGCTGGATATTTATTTAAAAGCCATTTTGTAAAACGCGCTTCTCTTGTTTCAGTTTCAATAGTAGCTCTATAATGTTCGTTCGTATTTATGTGAACCATATCACACTGTGCCATTAACTCTGCCATTACTTTATCCATTTCCTGAATCCAATAAACAGTTTTAACTCCACTAACTTCTAGCGCTCGTTCTTTGGTCAGTTTTTCTCCTTCCCAAACAGCAATATGTTCGTTCGTTTCTTTTAAGAATAATAGTTCGCGATGCTTTTTATTAGGCGCATCAGGAAACATTACCAAGATACTTTCTTCTTGATCAACACCACTTAAATAGTAAATATCTCTATGTTGCTGAAAAGGCATCGTACTGTCTGCACTAACTGGATATATATCATTACTATTAAAAACAGCAACACTATTTGGCTTCATTTTAGCCATAAAGTTTGCTCTATTTTTAATAAACAATGCCGAGTCAATTTGGTGATATTTCATAATTTAAGCTTTTAGATTTATTTAATATCTTCAAAATTAATCAAAGATTTATTTAATAACGAAGCCAAGTGTACTTAATTTATATTTTTTAAATAATCAGTAAGTTTTTTATTTGAGTTTTGTATCATTTTATGATATTTCAGCTTAGAATGTATTCAGGAAAAAATAAAAATTATGATAAAATAGGGTTTAAAGTTTTGAAGAACAATGCTATTTCATTAATTTCATCGTCCTTAAAAAGACTAACGATGAAATATTTTACGTTTGCCATTTTCGCTTTTTTATCAATTCAAACTAATGCTCAACAACCTGCTTCAAGTTCTTCTGAAATTGAAAAAGGATTGCAACAAAAAGAAGCATTATCAAACAGCTCTTTAGTTAAAAACTTACCCTTTAAAAATATTGGACCTACGGTTATGAGTGGTCGAGTAACAGGATTTGCTGTAAATCCAAAAAATCCAATTGAGTTTTATGTGAGCTATGCAAGTGGAGGAGTTTGGTATACCAATAATAATGGAACCTCTTTTTTACCAATTTTAGATAATAGTCCAACGCAAAATGTAGGATGCTTAACGGTAGATTGGAATTCGAAAACTATTTGGGTAGGTACTGGAGAAGTAAACGCCTCACGTTCTTCTTATGCAGGAATTGGGATATTAAAATCTACTGATCAGGGTAAAAATTGGGAGAATATAGGTTTATTGGATTCGCACCATATCAGTAATATCTTAATTAATCCAGCAAATACAAATGAAATAATAGTTGGAGTGTTAGGTCATTTATATTCTGAAAATAAAGAACGAGGAATTTATAAAACAACGGATGGCGGAAAAACTTGGACCAATACCTTATTTGTAAATGATCAATCTGGGATTATAGAACTAGAAGTATCTCCTTCAAATTTTAATATAATGTATGCCTCGTCTTGGGATAAAGATAGAAAATCTTGGAACTTTAAAGGTAATGGAGAAGGTTCTGCTATTTATAAAAGTTTGGATGCAGGATCTACTTGGACAAGTATTTCTGAAAAAGGAAGTGGTTTTCCAACGGGAGATGGAGTAGGTAGAATTGGATTGGCAATATTTGATGACAATACTTTATATGCAATTCATGATAACCAAGCTAGAAGAGAAGATAAAGCTGAAAAAAAGAAAAAAGAAGGACTTACTAAAGAAGAATTAAAAAGTATAACAAATGCTCAGTTTTTAGAGTTGGAGAATGAAATTCTAGGAACGTTTTTAAAGTCGAATAGATTTCCTGAAAAATACACTGCAGCTTCTGTGAAAAAAAGTGTTAAGGATGGAAGTGTTCAGCCAGTAGATTTAGCAAGGTATTTGGAAGATGCTAACTCCATGTTGTTTGACACTCCAGTGATAGGAGCAGAAGTTTACAAAAGTACCGATGGAGGGAAATCTTGGAATAAAACTCACGAAGGTTTTCTTGATGATATCTATTATTCATATGGTTATTATTTCGGGAAAGTTCATGTAGATCCTTCAAACAAAGATGCTATTTATGTTTATGGAGTTCCTATTTTAAAATCTAAAGATGGTGGTAAAACGTTTACTTCTATTAATGGAGATAATGTTCATTTAGATCATCACGCGCTTTGGATCAACCCAAATATGCCTGGACATTTAATAAATGGAAATGATGGTGGCGTAAATATCTCGTATGATGATGGAGCTACTTGGATTAAAAATAATACACCTTCTGTAGGGCAGTTTTATGCAATCAATGTAGATAATGAAAAGCCATATAATGTTTATGGTGGATTGCAAGATAATGGTGTTTGGGTGGGCCCTCATACCAGTTCGGAAAGTGTTTATTGGAAACAATCAGGGCAATATCCATATGAAGCAATAATGGGAGGAGATGGTATGCAGGTTCAAATAGATAATAGAAATAGTGATATCGTTTATACCGGTTTTCAATTTGGAAATTATTTTAGGTTAAATCGGGAGACAGATGAACAGACCTATATTCAGCCAAAACATGAATTAGGCGAAAATCCATATCGTTTTAATTGGCAAACTCCTATTTTATTAAGCCCGCACAATCAAGATATTTTATATTTAGGAGGAAATAAATTAATGAGAAGTATGAACCAAGGAACCGATTGGGATGTTATTTCTGAAGATTTAACCAAAGGAGGTAAAAAAGGAAATGTGGCCTATGGTACATTAGCTACCATTAGTGAATCACCATTTCAATTTGGATTAATTTATACAGGTAGTGATGACGGAGTGGTTAGTATTACCAAAAATAGTGGTGGAAGTTGGACAACTGTTTCAAATTCATTTCCACAAGATTTATGGGTAAGTAGAGTAATTGCTTCAAAGCATAAAAAAGAAAGGGTTTATGTAGCTTTAAACGGATACCGTTGGGACGATTTTAAACCTTATGTGTATATGAGTGAAGATTATGGGGCTACTTGGAAAAATATAAGTAATAACCTTCCAACTTCTTCTGTGAATGTAATTAAGGAAGATCCAAAAAATAAAAACATACTATATTTAGGAACCGATAACGGAGCGTATGTTTCTTTAAATAAAGGAGAAAAATGGGAACTGTTTTCAAATGGATTGCCTAATGTAGCATATCATGATTTAGTAATTCATCCTGAAGAAAATGATCTAATATTGGGTACTCATGGTCGCTCATTATATTTAAGTAATATTTCTTTATTGCAAAACATTAATAAAGATGAGGTGTTAATCAATGATATTGAATCTATTAGAGCATCATCACGTTGGGGAAGTTCTTGGAGTCAATGGGGGAAAACTTACGAGCCTTCAGTAGAATTACAATTTTACAATCCTAGGTCTGAAAATGTGACCATCTCCATCCAAACTGAAGATGGTACAGCGCTAAATAACTATCAAATAGATGCTGAGAAGGGGGTAAATGTGTTTAATTATGATGTTACTGTTTCTGAAAAGGGAAAGAAAGCAATGGCTAAGAAAGATCAAGAAATCTCGAAAGCGAAAAATGGTAGCTATTATTTACCTAAAGGGGAATACATGATAGTTATTAATAATAGCAGAAAGAGTTTTATTATTAAGTAATTACCCAATTCAAAACTATTCTAAATTCAGTATAAAACAATTCATAAAGTTTGCCAGTCTTTTTTTAGAGCCGTAATTTTGTGAATCTTATTAAAAAAAAATAAAACAAATGGGAATCTTATCCTCTTCAATTGCAAGAAAAGTGTCAATGGCACTTTCTGCTCTTTTTTTAGTATTCTTTTTATTAATACATGTTTCTGTTAATTTAGTCTCCGTATTTAGTGAAGATGCATTTAATACTGCGTCTCACTTTATGGGAACCAATCCTTTAGTTCAATTTTTAATGCAACCTATTTTAATTTTTGGAGTTGTTTTTCATTTTGTTTTAGGTTTTATTTTAGAATTAAAAAATAAAAAAGCTGTTGGTGTTTCTTATGCAAAGAATAATGGTGCTGCTAATTCTACTTGGATGAGTAGAAATATGATCTATAGTGGTCTAGCTATCTTAGCTTTTATTGTACTTCATTTTATAGATTTTTGGTTTCCAGAAATCAATCATAAATACATCGAAGTTTTACCAGAAGACCCAACAAGATATTATCACGAATTGCGTGAAAAATTTGTAAGCCCAATTAGAGTTGGAGCTTATGTTATCGCATTTGTGTTTTTAGCATTACACTTATTACACGGATTTCAATCTGCATTCCAATCTATGGGAATGAATAATAAATATTCAAAATGTGTGAGAAATTTTGGAAAAGCTTATGCAATAGTGATTCCATTACTTTTTATTTTCATTGCACTTTTTCACCATTTTACTCATTAATTAATACAAAAATATGTCTGTATTAGATTCAAAAGTACCCGAAGGTCCCATTAAAGATAAATGGACAACGTATAAAGACAACATTAACCTAGTAAATCCTGCAAACAAGCGAAAAATTGATATTATCGTTGTGGGAACAGGTTTAGCTGGAGGTTCTGCTGCGGCAACCTTAGCAGAGCAAGGTTATAATGTAAAGGCATTTTGTTATCAAGATTCTCCTCGTAGAGCACATTCAATTGCTGCTCAAGGAGGAATTAATGCCGCAAAAAATTACCAAGGGGATGGTGATTCTAACTACCGCTTATTCTATGATACCGTAAAAGGGGGTGATTATCGTTCTCGTGAAGCAAACGTATACCGTTTGGCTGAGGTTTCAGGAAATATCATCGATCAATGTGTAGCACAAGGGGTTCCTTTTGCACGTGATTATGGGGGTCTCTTAGACAACCGTTCGTTTGGTGGCGTATTAGTATCTCGTACTTTCTATGCTAAAGGACAAACAGGACAGCAACTATTATTAGGAGCTTATTCAGCAATGAATAGACAAATTGCTCGTGGTAAAATTGAAATGTTTAATCGTCACGAAATGTTAGATGTAGTAAAAGTGGACGGAAAAGCAAGAGGAATTATTGCACGTAATTTAATTACTGGTGAAATAGAAAGACATTCGGCTCATGCTGTTATTATTGCAACAGGAGGTTATGGTAATGTTTATTTTCTTTCAACAAATGCAATGGGATCTAATGCTACTGCAGCTTGGAAAATACATAAAAAAGGAGCGTTTTTTGCGAACCCTTGTTTTACACAAATTCACCCAACATGTATTCCTCGATCGGGCGATTACCAATCTAAACTAACTTTGATGTCAGAGTCATTAAGAAACGATGGACGTATATGGGTGCCAGCAAATATTGATGATGCAAAAGCAATTCAACAGGGAAAATTAAAGCCTACTGAAATTGCTGAAGAAAATAGAGATTATTATTTAGAAAGAAAATACCCTGCTTTTGGAAATTTAGTGCCACGTGATGTAGCATCTAGAGCAGCAAAAGAACTTTGTGATGCCGGTTATGGTGTTAATGCAACAGGTGAAGCTGTGTATTTAGACTTTGCAGCAGCTATTGAGCGATACGGAAAAGAACAAGCAAAAATACACGGGCACCATGATGCTTCAAAAGGAAAAATAACAACATTAGGAGAAACAGTTATTGAAGAAAAATACGGGAACCTTTTTCAAATGTATGAGAAAATTGCAGCTGAAAATCCTTATAAAACTCCTATGATGATATACCCAGCGACACATTATACGATGGGTGGAGTTTGGGTAGATTACAACTTAATGACAACGGTCCCAGGACTGTATTGTATTGGGGAAGCTAACTTTAGCGACCACGGATCAAATCGTTTAGGTGCTTCTGCATTGATGCAAGGATTAGCTGACGGATATTTTGTATTGCCTTATACTATTGGCGATTATTTATCTGATGACATTCGTACCGGAAAAATACCTACAAATACATCTGAATTTGATGAAGTTGAAAAAGAAGTAACCGATAGAATCAATTTCTTTATCAATAATAAAGGAACAAAATCTGTAGATTACTTCCATAAGCGTTTAGGAAAGGTAATGTGGGATAAAGTTGGAATGGCTCGTAACGAAAAAGGCTTAAAGGAAGCTATGGCTGAAATTAAGGCAATTCGTGAAGAATTCTGGAAAGAAGTAAAAGTTCCCGGTGATGCTAACGAGATGAATCCTCAATTAGAAAAAGCAGGTAGAGTTGCCGATTTTCTTGAATTAGGAGAGTTATTTGCAAAAGATGCCTTGGACAGAAACGAATCTTGTGGAGGTCATTACCGAGAAGAAAGTGTTGTGCAAGAGGGAGAGCAAAAAGGAGAAGCTTTGCGTAATGATAAAGATTATGCCTATGTTTCTGCTTGGGAATATAAAGGAGAACCAGCAGATGCGGTTTTACATAAAGAAGAATTAGAGTTTAAAGATATTGAGTTAAAACAACGTTCATACAAATAAGTAGATATATGAATCTTACATTAAAAATCTGGCGTCAAAAAGATGCTAACGACAAAGGAAAATTAGTTGATTATAAGGTAACTGAAATTTCAGAACATATGTCTTTCCTTGAAATGATGGATGTTTTAAATGAACAATTGATAAACTCTGGAGAAGAACCAGTAGCCTTTGATCATGATTGTAGGGAAGGAATTTGCGGAATGTGTTCAATGTACATTAATGGAGAAGCTCACGGACCCGATAAAGGAATAACAACTTGTCAACTACATATGCGTTCGTTTAAAGATGGAGATACCATTTATATTGAACCTTTTAGAGCAGCTGCTTTCCCAGTAATTAAAGATTTAGTAGTAGATAGAACTTCATTTGATCGGATCCAACAAGCAGGTGGATATGTATCTGTAAATACTTCTGGAAATACTCAGGATGCTAATGCAACACCTATTTCAAAACATGCTGCAGATGAAGCAATGGATGCTGCAACCTGTATTGGTTGTGGAGCTTGTGTAGCTACCTGTAAAAACTCTTCTGCGATGTTATTTGTAGGAGCAAAAGTTTCGCAATATGCTTTATTGCCGCAAGGACAAGTAGAGGCCGCAGATCGTGTGATGAATATGGTTCATCAAATGGATTTGGAAGGATTTGGTAACTGTACCAATACCGGAGCTTGTGAAATAGAATGTCCTAAAGGAATTTCTTTAGAGAATATTGCTCGAATGAATCGTGAATATTTAAAAGCGAGTTTAAAAGGATAAATTTAAATAGCTTTTAAATTGGAAGATTTTTCTCGGATAGATTTTTAATAATACAAGAAATAAATTTTGTAATATCGTAAGGCTTAACGATGATATCGTTCATTCCAGACATATAAATATTATTTCTCATTTCTTCAATTTCTACAGCGGTTAATGCTATTATAGGGATTGTTTTATTAAACTCTCGAATTTCGTATGCTGCTTCAATTCCATTTTTAACAGGCATATTTATATCCATTAAAACAAGGTCGTATTGATTAGTTTTAATTTTTGAAACCGCCTCTTCACCATTTTCAGCAATAGAACAAATGATGTCTTTGTTCTCAAGAATTTTTTGAGTTACAATTTGATTGATCCTGTTATCTTCCACGATAAGCACCTTAACTCCTTTTAAAATAGAGTCATCTACCTCTTGAGGCATTACTTTTTGAATTATTTTATCAAGTATATCGAATGTTAGTGTAAATGTAAAAGTGGCACCTTTACCTAATTCACTTTCGAGATTAATTTCAGAATTTGATAATGCTAATAATTTTTTAACAATAGGCAATCCTAAACCAGAACCATTACCTTGAAAGTTGTGCGAATCTATTTGAGAAAATTCATCAAAAACACTCTCTTGTTTGTTTTTAGCGATACCAATACCTGTGTCTTTTATGGTAAACTTAATAGATGCTTGTTTGTCTTTAAGTGAAAGCAGTTCTACATTTACATATACATTCCCGTTTTCAGTAAATTTACAAGCATTACCAATCAAATTCATTAATATTTGTGATAACCGAACGGAATTACCTTTTATCAATTCGGGTATTTCATCAGAAATATTAATACTAATATGATTGTCGTTTTGAATCCTCATATATTCAAAAGAAGAAGTAATGGTTTCTATTAATTCTCTTAAATTAAATAACGAATTATCTTCATCTAATTTTTCAGAATCAATTTTATTAATTTGTAAAACATCATTGATTAAAGCCAACAAGTAATCTGCTGAAAACTTTAAGAGTTTTAAATCTTTTTTATGATTTTTTAGAGATTCATCCTCTAATAAAACTGAGCTCAATCCAATAACACCATATAAAGGAGTTCTTAATTCGTGACTTACCGTTGAGAAAAATTTAACTTTAGCTTTTGAAAGTTTTTCAGATTCTTCTTTAGCTCTTAATGCTTCTGTGTTTTTTATTTTTAATTCTGTAACAAGTTTCTTTCTTTTTATGGATGCAGAGTAAAGTGCTACAAGAAATATTAAAAATATAGCAGAAACAATAATCAATATGAAGTTTATATTAGTTTTGTTTTTTACAATTTCGGCTTGAAGTTGATTATTTAAATTTGCAGCTTGAATGTCTTTTCTGTATTCTTCGTACTGAAACTTTTTAGTTAAACTTAAAGTTTCAGAAGAGGAGAAAACACCGGAATTGACATCGCTATATTCATCATAAATTTTAAAAATCTCGTAGGCTTCTTTATATCTTTTTTGCTCAAATAAACTTTCACTATATAAAAAATAGGCATTTTCAATTTCAACTAATAAACTATCCTTTTTAGCATTCTTAATAGATTTTAATAATACCTCATCTGCGTTTACATAATCCTTTTTGTAAATATAGTATTCGCCTAAAAAATTATCTAGATTTATTAAAAAAGAACTATGTGTTTCGTCTTTAATAAATGATTTTGCTTTTAAAACATGAGTATATGTTTTGTCATAGTCATCATTTTCCATCGAAGTAATAGCTAAATTATAATGTGCTTTTACTAGACCTGCAGTATCTTTAATCTTATCAAATAAATTAATAGATCTATCAAAATAAGAGTATGCTTTTTTATAATTTTCTTTAGCTGCAAATACATTTGCTAAATCCATATAAGTTAAAGCTGTGGCAGTATCGTTTTTTGCAAGTTTTGCATAATTTTCAGATTTTTTAAAACTATCCATTGCTAAAATGGTGTCGTTTAAATACAAATAATCATATGCTAAATAACGATATCCTTGATGTATAAAGTATGGATTTTTAAGCTTGAAAGCTTTATTTAATATTAAAATATTAAGCTTCAATGACTTGGTGTAATCACCATTGTTGTAAAAAGTGTTTGAAGAGTCTAAAAGTATTTGAAAATCTCTTTTTTCTTCTTTAGAAATTTCATCCAACCCTTTAGTGGCATCAGTTCCTTTTTGAGCAAAAGAAGAAAAGAATATAAAATAACAGACTAAAAAAAAAATATAATTTTTCACAGGTTTTTTTTCAACTTGGGATTTACAAGATACGCATTTTTCTAAAAATCATAAAAAGGTAATATGGTTTTGTTTATAGCAGAAGTAAAATTACTTTTATAAAATGATATCAAAACTTCCTAATGTTACCACTTCCATCTTTACTATTATGAGTAAAATGGCTGCAGATAATAATGCTCTAAATCTCTCTCAGGGATTTCCAAACTTTAAAAGTGATCCGCTTTTAATTAAACTAGTACATAAAGCAATGAACGATGGTTTTAATCAATATGCTCCAATGCCAGGCGATATTGGACTGAGAGAACTTATAAGCGAAAAAACGAGTTTGTTACATTTAAAAAAGTATGATGTTGATACCGAAATTACTGTTACCGCAGGTGCAACTCAAGCCATTTTTACTGCAATTGCAGCAATAATTAATAAAGGTGATGAAGCTATTGTATTTACTCCAGCATATGATTGTTATGAGCCAGCGATCGAGTTATTTGGAGGTAAATCGATTCCAGTTCAATTAAAAGCACCTTTTTACATGCCTAATTGGGAAGAAGTAGAACAGAAAATCACTACTAAAACAAAACTTATCATCGTAAATTCTCCACACAATCCTAGTGGTATGATTTTTTCTGAAGACGATATGCTTCAATTACAATTTCTAGCAAAAAAGCATAATTTAATAGTTATTAGTGATGAGGTTTATGAACATATTATTTTCGATGGCCTTACTCATTATAGTGCAGCAAGATTTTCAGAATTAGCTTCAAGGAGCTTTATAGTTGCTTCCTTTGGAAAAACATTTCATAATACCGGATGGAAAATGGGCTATTGTTTAGCTCCAGAAAACCTGATGAATGAGTTTAAAAAAATTCATCAATACAATGTGTTTAGTGTTAATAGTCCAATTCAAAAAGCATTGGCAACGTATTTAAAAACACCTGAGCATTATTTAAGTCTTCCTGGTTTTTACCAAAAGAAAAGAGATGTATTTTTGGAATTGATAAAAGACTCCAGATTTAAAATTATACCTTCAAAAGGGACTTATTTTCAAATGTTAGATTTTTCGAATATTTCAAATGAAAGGGATCTACAATTTGCCGAAAGATTAACAAAGGATTATAAAATTGCGACTATCCCAACTTCAGTTTTTAATGAAAATCAAGAAGATTTTAAACAAATTAGAGTTTGTTTTGCAAAAACGGAAGAAACATTAATTGCAGCAGCAAAGATTTTTAATGCTATTTAATAATTACCCTTTTGGATGAACTAATTTCATTTCGTCAATTAAATGATGTGCTTCAGCATATTTGTCTATAATAAATAAAACATAGCGTAAATCCACCATTATATTTCTACAGATTTCAGGATCATAATTCATATCACTCATGGTTCCTTCCCAAACTCTGTCAAAATTTAATCCCACAAGATTACCTTGAGCATCAATAGCAGGGCTTCCAGAATTTCCTCCAGTAGTATGATTGGTTCCTAAAAAACAAATAGGTAATTTTCCGTTTGAATCCGCGTAGGGTCCATAATCTTTTGCATTATAAAGATCTTGTAATTTTTGAGGCACATCAAACTCATAATCACCGGGCACGTATTTTTCCATAATTCCGTCCAAATAAGTAACCGGATTATAATAAACAGCATCTCTAGGAGCATACCCTTTTACCTTCCCGTAAGTGACCCTTAAAGTGCTATTTGCATCTGGAAAATATCGTTCGTCTGGCATCACTTCCATTAATGCTTTCATATAAGTTTTTTGAAGTGCATTAATCTGGGTGTTTATCCTTGTAAATTCTGAATCAATAGTAGTATGAAAATCTTCAATAAAAGGTTTTGCATAGATATACGCAGGATCTTGATTTATTTTATGGATTACTTTCTCAGGACTCCCTTGTAATACTTCCAATGCAGAATCAAGGTTTGTAAAGCTAGTTTTGTCGTATATGGAAACATCTACATTATCGGTGTATAATGGCATAATAGCTTTGTAAACATTTTTATCTAGCGTCGCATCATAATTTTTATGAATTCCTTTAAGTCTATTGACAGTACTTTCTTTTGCATTATTAAAAGAATTCTCACCTTTTTTAAATGAATTTTCAAGTTGATTTAATCGAAACATCATATGTAAAAGCTCGTTATTTCTAATGAAAACCTCTAAAAAATCATTCCGCTTCACATTAACAGGTTCAAATTCATTATATAATAAATCAAAATCTGGAAGAATGAAACTATATTGATTTTCAAACCCTTTTTCTTTCAATAACTCTTGAAATTTTGCTTCAAAATCTCTTTTTTTAGCAATCGCATTACTTTTTTCAATTCCTAAGTTTTCACCAATCCATTTTTTCCAAGCATTTGCTATTCTTGGTTGTTTAGAAGCATATTTTATTCTTGTTTCATTGTCTTGTTTCATAGCTTCGTCCATCACATTTAAAGTCGCTTCCCGAATTGCTATTCTGCTTGGGTTAACTTTTTGTGTGATTTGCGCAAGTGCAACTGCTGGTAAATATTCGTTTGTTCTTCCTGGAAAACCAAAAACCAACGTAAAGTCACCTTCAGAAACACCATCTAATGAAATTGGTAAAAAATGTTTTGGAGCATATGGTACATTATCTTTATGGTATTTGGCTGGACGATTATTTTTATCTGCATAGATTCTAAACATAGAAAAATCACCGGTATGCCTTGGCCAAACCCAATTGTCTGTATCGCTTCCAAATTTACCTATACTTACTGGTGGCGCTCCTACTAAGCGAATGTCTTCGAAAGTTTCGGTTATAAATAAAAAATATTGATTACCTTTATAAAAGGCTTTAATCTTACTTCCTTGCCAATCCTCTTTTTCTGCTTTTTTGTTTATTTGAGAACTATTACTGTCTATTTTAGATTGTTTTTCCTTTTCAGACATTTCATCTGTAAGCTCATTTAAAACTTGAGCTGTTACATCTTCTATTCTAACTATAAAATCTATATATAAGCCTTCATTAGGGAGTTCTTCTTCATAATTTTTAGCCCAAAATCCATTGGTGATATAATCGTTTTCTACAGTTGAATGAGATTGAATTTGACTAAAACCACAATGATGATTGGTTAAAATTAATCCATTTGGCGAAATTATTTCACTAGTACATCCGCCATTAAAATGACCAATTGCATCTTTTAAACTTGATTGATTAACATCGTAAATATCACTAGCAGAAAGTTTACTTCCCAAAGAAGACATTTCTTGCTCGTTCATACCTTCTAATAGAGAAGGAATCCACATTCCACCTTGTTGAGCTGTTACTTGCAAGGCTATAAAAAACAGAAAAAAATTTAAGAATTTCATACGTAACTAGTTTATTTTCAAAGATAATCATACTCCTATAAATAATAACTATTTTTACTTTATGAAAAGAGCTTGTTTAAATTTTTCAGATCCAATGCATACATAATAGCGAACAGCATGCATGTGTTGTGTTTGTAGATTATAACCAGTAAAAACCATAAATTAAAAATATGAAAGAAGTATTAAAAATAGCTATTATTCAATCAGATTTGTTTTGGGAAAATCCAGATGCAAATCGTTTAATGTTTTCTGAAAAGATTAGTCAAATTTCAGAACATTCAGATCTTATTATTCTTCCTGAAATGTTTACTACTGGTTTTACCATGAACGCTGCACCACTTGCTGAATTAGAAAATGGAAAAACACTTAATTGGATGAAAAATCAGGCCGAAAAAATGAATTGCGCAGTTACTGGAAGTGTTATAATATCTGAAAATGAAACCTTTTATAACAGATTGTTTTTTGTTTTTCCTAATGGCGATTATAAAACGTATGATAAGCGACATACTTTTACGTTGGCAGGAGAACATCATACGTTTTCATCAGGAAACGAACGATTGATTGTGGATGTATTGGGATGGAAAATTTGCCCTTTAATTTGTTATGATTTACGTTTTCCGGTTTGGGCTCGAAATACCGAAAATTATGATGTTTTACTTTATGTTGCAAACTGGCCAGAAAGAAGAATCGCCGCTTGGGATGCCTTATTAAAATCACGTTCTATTGAAAATATGGCTTATTGTGTTGGTGTTAACAGAACTGGAAAAGATGGAAATGAACATCAATATATAGGGCATTCTGCAGTTTATAATGTGTTGGGAGAACAGATTTCTACGCCTAATTTTGAAGGAAATTTTATAGAAACAATTGAACTTAAAAAATCACATATTGAAACCAATAGAAAACACCTTCAGTTTTTAAATGATCGAGATAAATTCACTCTAAATTAAAAGTTTCTACTAAACTCCAATTAGGACGGATTTCAATTTTCGCAGGATAATAGATAACAGTTTCAGGTTGTACTTTTTTAAGATAACTTCCTGTATCCCAAAGTTTATTTTTGTTTTCATCGTAGATAATACGAACGTAATATTCTCCTGGATTAATATATTCAAATAAAATGAGCTCATCTTTTGTAAAGTATTTTTCTTGAATAACTTTAAACTTAGTATTTACTAATTGAACAATTACAGGTAATATTTTAGGATCTTTTAAGATTAAACTTAGCGATCCATAATCTGAATTTTCTTTAGTCCTAACCCTAACGTTAATGGTATCATTTGTGTTTTCAAAAAAATCGGTAAATGCTCCAGGCAATAATTGAATCGCATAGGATTCTGTGATTTTTATATCAAAATTTAAAACCGCTGTATTAAATCTGTGGTCAATAACTCCTTTAAAAGGGACTGCGACAGAATCTTGATTAATTAAGGTTACTTTTTCAGAATCAAATAAAGTCAAAGGAGTGGTTGAAGAAAATTTAAGAGTATCCATTGGAGTTAAAACTCCTGCATTGATAGGTTTAATCACTAAAGTATCTGCGTACAAATCACGCATTCTAGTGACTAAAGTATCTAAATAAGTTTTGTTTGTTGCAGTAAAAACTAACGAATCATTTTCTACGAAAGGTTTAAACCAATAATGTAACGTATCGGATTTTGAGTCTTTGTAGGTTGTATATTCAAAGTCTTTAGGGACTATTGATTTTAAATCAACTTTCAAATCTTCAGCAGCACCATTATAACCAAATATAATATGGTTTTTACTTTCGTGTTTAGGTTTTTCGATTGAATAATCCTTTGCTTCTTTAAAGATGTTAATTGTAAAAGAGCTATCGGACGGTATGGTAATTAATTCTTTTAAAAACCCAATTTTATCATATTGTGGTTGAAAAATATAATCATTCGTCTTATCCTTTAAAGCAACCAACAAATAGGCTCCCTCTTTTAAATTAGTAAGTTCAAATTCTTGAGATTCTTCTTGTGTAGTGGTGATGTAAGTTGGTTTTTCAATATAAATTATAGAATCATTAAAAGCTTCATTTACTTCGTACAACATAACTGTTGTTGCTCCTTCAGGATTTAATAGAAGAGCATCTTTAACGGTTCCTTTTAATTTTAAGCTGTCAATAAAACTACCTGTGGAAAAGATATATTTAAAATATTTAAAAGCATTTTCCTCTGTATTGTCAACAATACTTTTTCCAAAATTAAACGAGTAGGTAGTGTTTTTTTTTAGGGTGTCTTTAATCTTTATTTTAATAAACTTCCCAGTACTTAAGGGGGTTATTTCTGGCTGGTATTTTAAAGGAGGAGAAATTATTAACTCTTTATTAATATCTTTTAGCTTAATGTATTCATCAAAATAGATTTTAATTTCATCATCACTAAAGTTAATGCTATAATTTTCTGGGTTGTATTTTACAATAATTGGTGGAATTGAATCTTTTGATCCGCCAGAAGGATTTCCTCTTTTTGCACAATTAACAAATGTTAGTGTAACAAAAAATAAGACAGCAAAATAAAGTGTACGAAGCATCATACTCGCAAAAATAGACAAATTATTTAAGCGATTGCTATGGTTGCAATACTAAGTTTTACTTGATTGCTTTTAAATATTTGAAGCGCACAATTTTCTAGCGTTGCACCAGTTGTTACAATATCATCAACTAATAAAATGTGCTTACCGTTTATTAAATCGGGTTGTTTGATTTTAAAAATTTCTTCAGTTTGAAATCGTGTAAAACGTTGTTTAAATACTTGTGATTTAGTTTTAGACTCTTTTGTTAATATAGTGTCCATATAGGGCACTTTTAGCGCTTTAGCTATTTCAAACCCAAAACCTTCCACTTGATTATATCCTCTTTTTTTAAATTTTTGTTTATGTAAAGGAACTGGAATCACCATTTCAATATTATGATAATTAGGGTTGTCTGCTAATTCTTCTCCAAGCCATTTTCCAAAAAACGAACTAATATGTTGCTGACCTCGATACTTTAAATTGTGAAGTAGTTCTTGGGTAATTCCTCTTTTCTGAAATTTAATAATTGCCGTTGCATTTTCGACTAAAAATTTGCCATAAAAAAGTTTTTTCATAGCATCATTACCAGTATTATGATGTCCTATAATAGGCAGGATGTGTCTGCATTGTGTACAGATAACCTCTTCAGTTTTTAATAAAATAGATTTACACCCATTGCAAACTTTAGGAAATAAAAGATTTAACATAAAATATATATTTTTAAAATTTTTAACGTTATATTATTTACACATAGTAAATTTGCTAAAAATTAACACTAAAAATAATAACCATGAATACAGAGGAGAACAACAACAAGTTTAAAATAATAGTGGGGATACTAACACTATTATTAATTGTATTAGCTGTTTATACAGTAACATTATATAATGATAATAAAGATACAGTAACTATTTTAGAAGACCAAAAATCTGATATTGAATTAGAACTACAAGAATTAATTGCAAATTATGATGAAGTAATTCAGGACAATGAGATTAAAGACAAAGACCTTCTAGAAGCAAGAGAGCGTATAGAGGTTTTACTTGATTCTGTTAAAGATTCAAAAGCAAACATTTCATTGATACGTCGTTACAAATCTGAAGTTGGAAGATTAAAAGATGAAAGAACATTATTGTTTAAAAAAGCAGATAGTTTAATTGCTGTTAATAAATTGATTGTTGCTGAAAGAGATAATGCATTCTTAGAATTAGATGAAACCATTAAAGTGGTAGATTCAGTTACGGAAGAAAACAAAACAATGGCAGACAAAATTAAAATGGGTTCTATAGTTCGTGCAACAGATTTAGTTGGAGCCGGTGTTATTGTTAGAAATAGCGGTAAAATTGTAGATACTCAACGATCTAGAAGAGCAGATAAAATTAGAGCATGTTTTGCACTTACTCCAAATGCTATTGCAGAAAAAGGGAATCGTATACTTTATATTCAAGTAATCAATCCTAAAAATAATTTATTAGGAGAAAAAGGGATTTTAGAGTTTGAAAATGGAACTTTAAATTATAGCGCTTCAACAAAAGTTTTTTATGAAAATGAAGAGCTAGATGTATGTACTATGGTAGATGCTATTGAAGAAGATCTAGTAAAAGGTATTTATACAATTAATGTTTTTGATGGCGCAAAATTAATTGCAACTTCAAAAATGACATTGAAATAAAATTTTATTATTAAATAATTGAAACCGTTACGAGCTAATCGTAACGGTTTTTTTATTTTTGCGTTATGGCAAATGAAGATTTATTTAAAAAAGTAATATCACACGCAAAAGAATATGGTTACATATTCCAATCAAGTGAAATTTATGACGGCCTTAGTGCTGTTTACGACTACGCCCAAAACGGGGTAGAACTAAAAAAGAACATTCGTGAATATTGGTGGCGAAGTATGGTGTATATGCATCAAAATATTGTGGGTATTGATGCCTCAATATTAATGCATCCAACCACTTGGAAAGCTTCCGGACACGTAGATGCTTTTAACGATCCTTTAATTGATAATAAAGATTCTAAAAAAAGATATCGAGCAGATGTTTTAATAGAAGACTATTGTGAAAAATTAAATATAAAAGCTCAAAAAGAGGTCGCTAAAGCAAAAAAACGTTTTGGTGAAAGCTTTAATGAAGAAGAATTTGTTACCACAAACCCAAGAGTAGTAAAGTACAAATCACAACAAAAAGAAATATTAGAACGCATGGCTAGTTCTTTAGAAAGCGAAAACTTAGCCGATGTTAAGTTGCTGATTGAAGAATTAGGAATTGCAGACCCATTATCTGGTTCTAAAAATTGGACCGATGTAAAGCAATTTAACCTAATGTTTGGAACTAAGTTGGGAGCCTCAGCAGAAAGTGCTATGGATTTATATTTACGTCCAGAAACTGCACAAGGAATATTTGTAAACTTCTTAAATGTTCAAAAAACTGGGAGAATGAAGATTCCTTTCGGTATTGCTCAAACTGGAAAAGCTTTTAGAAATGAAATTGTTGCAAGACAGTTTATTTTTAGAATGCGTGAATTTGAACAAATGGAAATGCAATTTTTTGTACGTCCAGGTGAAGAAATGAAATGGTATGAATACTGGAAAGAAACCAGACTTAAATGGCATATGTCATTAGGTTTAGGAGAAGAAAACTACCGTTTCCATGATCATGAAAAAATGGCTCATTATGCGAATGCTGCAACAGATATAGAGTTTAATTTCCCATTTGGTTTTAAAGAATTAGAAGGAATTCATTCAAGAACAGATTTCGATTTAAAGGCACATGAAGAACATTCTGGTAAAAAACTTCAGTTTTTCGACCCAGAACTAAACAAAAACTATACACCTTATGTAGTAGAAACCTCTATTGGTTTGGATAGAATGTTTTTAGCAATTTTTAGTAACTCTCTTAAAACGGAAGAATTGGAAGATGGTAGCTCTAGGGTAGTATTAAAATTACCATCAATTTTAGCGCCAATAAAAGCAGCAATTTTTCCATTGGTAAAGAAAGATGGTTTACAAGAAATTGCAAAAGAAATTGTGGAAGAATTAAAATGGGAATATAATGTAATCTATGATGAAAAAGATGCCGTAGGAAAACGTTATAGACGTCAAGATGCTGTAGGAACTCCATTCTGTATAACGGTTGATCATCAAACGAAAGAAGATCAAACGGTAACCATACGTAATAGAGATACTATGGGACAAGAACGAATTTCGATTTCTGAAATAGCTGATAAAATTAAAAAATCAATTTCTTATAAAGATTGGTTAAGTTAACCAGTTTTATAAATAATTACATAAGAAAGTCCTGTTAACACTTATTAACAGGACTTTCTTATATCAATTTAAAAATAATAAATTAATTATTTTTTACAATTTCATTTAAATGTATAGGAGATGCTTTATCACAACGATTCATTCTTCTTAATCCTGAAAATTTAATCCATACTTTTTCTCCATCGTTATCATATGCTCCATCTTTATTAAAATCTTCGGAAAGGTTGATTGGATCATAATAATAAGCTCCATTTTTTCCTTCAATTAAAATGGTAGTAGGGCAATCTCCTTCTTCGGTAGAAATTGAAATTTTCCCAGCTAAATAACCGTTAGCAATCATTTTTTTCGAATCCATTTCCTGTTCAGTATTGTTTTTTGTGTCAATAGATTTATTGGTTGTATTACAAGATGTTATAGTTAAAGTTAATAGTAATAATAAGCTTAAAGATTTCATAATTGTTTAATGTTTTTGATTAAAAAATATAAATTTACAATTATTATGCCCTTTTTATTGAATATAAGGTGTTTTATTCCTGATTATTCTTGTTTTTTACAGAATAGATAGTATTTTTGGAAGTACTAAAAAATTGTTAACCTAAAACTTAAACAAATGAAATTTAAAAATTATTTTTTAATGTTGTTATTAGCAGTATTTACAATTAGTGTAAATGCTCAAGAAACAACTCCTAATGTACCTGGTGGTGTTGCCGATGTAGGTACATTTTATTTAGACCACGTTGCTCCTTCGGTTCAGTCTTTAGGAGTTGCTCCAGAAATGGATCTTACTCCACAGGAAGCTGGAGATAGAAGATCTTTAAGAAACAAAGTAATTATAGGAAAAGATCGTCAAACACAAGATGACTATTTTGTAAGAAACAGACATGAAACTGAAGGAAGCTTACGTGTTGCTCCTCCTACTGTTGTTTTTGATGGTTACCAATCAGGAAGTCAACCAACAGATCCAGCAATGGCTGTAGGTCCTGATCACGTATTTGTAGTATTTAATACAGGATTTGCTATTTATGACAAATCAGGTAATGATGTAGGTGGTGGTCAAAGACCCGTAACCGATATTTTCTCTAGTGGTGGTTGTTGTGATCTTACAGCATCTTATGATCAAGCTGCTAATCGTTGGGTGTTATCTTACCTTTGGGCAAGTAACGGTCAAATTCAAGTTGCAGTATCTGATGGGCCAGATCCAGTAAATGATACTTGGAGTGTTTATACTATACCAGGAGTACAGGATTATAATAAATTATCTGTATGGAGTGATGGATATTATGTTACATCTAATGGAGCTGGTAATAAAGTATGGGCTTTAGAAAGAGATAAAATGATTGCTGGAGATCCAGCAGCAAGTTTTCAAACTGTTGTTTTACCTGGAATGGTAACTAGTGGTTTTCAGAGTCCACAGGCTTTAAATGTTAGTGATTCTAACATGCCTGCTGCTGGTGGTGCAACAGTTATTTATATGCAAGATGATGCTTGGAATGGAGTTTCAGTAGATCACGTTAAATTATGGACAATCGATGTAGATTGGACAACACCTGCAAATACAACAGTATCTGCAGCAACAGAACTTCCAGCAACACCATTTATTTCGGTATTTGATGGAGGAAGTTTTTCTAATTTAACACAACCAGGTGGTGGATCTGCGGTTGATGCATTACAAGCAACCATCATGAACCAATCTCAATTTAGAAAAATGGGGAGTTATAACTCAGCATTATTTAATTTTGTAGTTGATACTGATGCTGGTAGTGGAGAGTTAGCGGGTATTCGTTGGTTCGAATTACGTCAACCAGGTGATAACCAACCTTGGACCGTTGAACAAGAAGGTACTTATACAGCACCAGATGGTAAACATGCTTGGCATGGTAGTTTAATTATGGATGGTGCTGGAAATATCGCTATGGGGTATACTTCTATGGCAGGACCAACAACACCAAATCCTACAGATTTTAGAATAAGCTCTTATTATACTGGTAGATTTGATGGTGATGCAAGTGGTGTAATGACAGTTAATGAAGAAATAATTGCTGCTGGTAATTCAAACATTCCTGGTACACGTTATGGTGATTATAGTAAAATAGACATTGATCCTTCAGATGATACTACATTCTGGTTTATTAATGAATATATGAATAGTGGACGTAAAGGAGTTGTTGGAGCTTTTCAATTAGCACCACCGATGGCCGATGATATTGGAGTAAATAGCATTCCAAATCCAAACACTGGCGTTTTAACAGCTACAGAAGATGTTGAAATATCTATAAGAAACTTTGGTAGTAATGATATTACTAATCCAGAAGTTCAATATACACTTAATGGTGGAACAGCTGAAGTTGAAAATTATTCAGGAACTATTGCTGCAGGAGCAACTGAGTTGTATACGTTTAGCGCTCAAGCAGATTTATCTGCTGCTGGAAATCATGTAATAGTTGCAAGAACAAATTTAGCTGGTGATACAAACCCTTCAAATGATGAAACTACTAAAACAGTACTTAATGGTACTGTATATTGTGAACCTTCTGGGGATTGTTCATTTGGAGATGGATTTACTAATGTAACCGTTTCTGATTTAGATAATGATTCTGCATGTGAAGGTTATGCTGATTTTACTGCGATGGTTGCAACATTAGAACCTGGTAATTCTTATGATTTTACGGTAACTACTGGTTATGGTGATCAAAATGTTAGAGTATGGATAGATTTTAATGATGATGGAACTTTTGATAATAGTGAAACTGTAGTGCCTAACTTTGTGATTGCTCCTGGAGAAGCTGCAGGAACTTATACTGAAACTGCAACTTTAACTATTCCTGCTAGTGTTGCTTCTGGCTCACAACACAGAATGCGTGTAAAGTCAAGCTGGCAAGAGCCTGTACCTGATGATGCTTGTGAGGTACAACAATATGGTGAAACAGAAGATTATTCTGCAAATATGGGAATTTTAGGTCTTGAAGATCCAGCAATTTCTAATGCAGAATTTACGGTAATTTCTTTACCTAATAACCAATATGATATTACTTTAACTACTGAGTTTGACGGTATAGCTTCAATTGCTGTCTACAATGTTTTAGGTCAAACTTTAGCATATAACAACTTAGAGAAGCAAGGTAATAGCTACGTATATCATTTAGATATGTCTTATGCTGATACTGGTGTTTACTTTATTAAAATGGGAGATAACTCTTCTAAAACTTATAAGACTGGTAAGATTATCGTTAAGTAATCCTACAGTTTATAATTATTTAAAAAGAGTGGACTTTGTCCGCTCTTTTTTTTTAAAAATATGCCCTCAATTGAACACTTCCGGTATGAACTGCTTTAAAAGTTTCACTCTTTCTTCCAAAATAAGATAAGTTTACATCTAAAAACTTAGTAATCCTTTTTTGTAATAACAAACGCCAAGTTAAATTAACATTAGGTTGCAATCCTTCCAGCATTTGATAAGCTACAGGCGAATAAGCATTACCTGTAAAGTCATTATTTATATAATTAAACTCTCCGTTTAAAGATATTTTTTGAGCGTTGGAATACGCAAAAGAAACTCCAATTTTTTGCTGAGTCAATAGCTCGAAATTACTAAGTTGATTTTCCTTATTTAAATATTGATAAAAAACATCAAACCGTGTTTGTGAATTTAATAGATATGAAATTTTAGGGTTTACTTGATAAGTGTCCAACGTGTAATTTCTACTTTCAAAATTTTCGGTTAGACTTTTATTCTCTCCTAAAGTTCCTCTTAAATTAAGCAACCAGTTTTTCCAAAATTTATGGTTAAAATTTAGTTGATGACTTTTTAATTTAACTTCAGCTAAACCTATAGATAAAAAATTTCGATTCGTAGTTAAAATGAAAGTATAGGTAGTCGTAAACTTTTGTTTTCCTCTATTGTAAAACAATGCATTTCTAAAATTACTTACCGATGATAATTCCTCAACGCCATGATCTTCAAATGGATTTATAATAAATACATCGTTTTTTCTTCTTACTTTTTTGTCTATTAAAAATGAAGTTTGATTGTAAAAATGAGAAATAACTTTTCTAAAATCAGTTCTAGTAGACCATTGTTGTGGGTTTAAAGTTAAGGTTTGACTGATCTTAGTTTGACTAATTTTTACAAATACTTGATTGGGTAATAGTATTCTAATATACTCTGCTTCATCTTGAAATTGTGCAACTTCAAACTCTTCCAACTCTTGTATGCCGTTGTTATTATAGTCATTCCAAGTGTAAATTCCTTCCCCAGGAGCTACTTTAACATAGGTGAATTCTTGTTGTGGTAAAACGCCATTATTGGTTTCTATAGCGGTATTTAAACGGATGCCATTTTTTAAAAATGATTGGTTGTAAAGCAATCTAGAATTTAGAGATTTCTCATCTTCATCTTTTAATATTCTATAATTAGCAAAAACAGATAATTGAGAATTGGGCTTATTTATGATTCTCGATTTTAAATAAATATCATTGGAAGTTGAAACTTTTGTCAATTCCGAATTTCGGAGACTGTCATTTACTCGATATCGATAACCTACTTCAGCAAAAACTTTAGTACTATCTCCCAATCCTGTAAATACTTCATAGGCATTAAACTTTTGACTTATTGGAGTTAAACTATCATTAATAACAGCTCGAACTTGATTGTCTTCCAAGGCTAATTTTCCTCCAAGCCATGATTTGTTAAATGAATACGTAGCAACATTATGGATTCTGAAAAATTTTGAATTTAAATCAGATCCTTTACTTTGTAGTGTACTTCCGTTTGTTACTAAATTTAATTTTCCAAAACGTAAATTAAAACCTAATACATTTCTATTTCCTGAAAAATTTTCTGAATAATCTAAATTTTGAAATTCATATTTAAAGTTACCAATTTTAAAATCTGAATACTCAAGGCCTCCAATGATAAAACGTTGATCGCCCAATGGATTTGTTAAATTCCAATCTCTATTAAATTCTACAGAATACAATCGCTCAATGGTTCTAAAGTCTTTATTAATTAAATTTATAGAAGCAAAAGCATCTAATTTTCTAGTTTCTGGTGTTTCTAAAATGGTTTGTTTGATATCTAATTTTCCCGCAAAACCATTATTATCACCATTATCTAAATCTGAAAATAGATTAAGATCATTAACACTTCCAGCTACTTCGAAACCAATAGTTGTTTTTTCGGTGGGATGGTATGCTCCATTCACTCCTCCAACCTGTATTTTTGTGGGAGCAGTTAGTTGTATGACCGGCTCGTAATTACCTTGCAATTGTCCGTCTATAGGTTCAACATATTCGAAAATACGATTGATTGCATTTACATCACCAACAATATAGTGACCCAGTCCTTCTCCTAATAATGTAAATCGAACACTATATAATTCGTCTTCAGCATTATTTGAAAACACAAAAGCTTCCACACCATTTATATCTTCTTTTTTATATAATATTTTATTTTCAGAATAAATATCAGGTACTGCCGAAGGAGCAATCATTTGAGAAGTGTTGTCTCCTGCATCTTTTAAAATTGCCACTTGTTCTTCCGTTAGACTTTGTTGTAAAGGTTGATTTTTTGCGTCACTTTCAGAATATACATAAGCTCCAATATCTAACTTTTCACTCGTGTAATTCCCTCCTCCAAAACCTATAAATCGAGTATAATTTCGATCGGTATATTGATATTCTACCCGTATCCTCATATTTGCCGTAATAGGGTAGGTAGCATTAAATTTAACTTCCCCAGCATTATAATCGATTACATAATCTTCACCTTCACCTCTAGATAATAACAATCCATTTACATAAACACGCTCACTTCCAGAGACTATTAAAATATACAATTCGCCATTTGGACCCACTAGTTTATAAGGTCCTTGATTTCCTTCTTGCCCAACAAAATCACTGCTTGAAAACACACCACGAACTAACGCTCCTGAGCCAAACACCTCTGTTTTAGCACCAGATTCATGGTTGATGGTTCCTCCTAAAGAAATACCCTGAACTTTTTTAGTGAAATTTCCAAAATAACTTTTACTATTAACTAGATCGACATCTCCAGCTCTAATGTTCCAATTATCACTATAAAGCTCAATAAATATTTGATCAAATTCATCTAAACTTTGTGAATATCCAGCTTCTTGATTTGGGATATTTGCATCTTGGATAGAAGCTCGAATAGAAACTTTATCACTAAGTTTTCCAGTAATTTGAAGGTTTAATTCAGAATTTACAACTGCATTCTGATTGTTCCCAACAGTAACTCCACGAGAAATACTACCCAAGGTATTAAGTCCGTCAAAAGGTGTAAACTGATTTTTATTAGTGCTTTCTTGAAGCGAATATAATTTATCGATACTATTACTTTTCTGTACAATAATATTGGAATCTAACACAAAGTAATCCTTCGTTAAATATTCAGGATACCTTAAATACTTTATAGTTAAAGAGTCATTTTCCTTGGTAATGCTTTTTGGAAGTATTAAAATACTTTTACCAAAATCTACTTCATAATTACTAGTGTCAATAGCAATCCCTTTTTTATCTAGAATTTGAAAACGAATGGGATTAATACTTACACTATCTATTTGTATCGTATCATTAATTGCAACCTTTCTACTTTGAAAATTGGTAGGGAGTTCTTGTGCAAAACTTACACTTACAAACAGACCAAAAAATAAAAGTAGAAATAACTTCATAAGGATATCCTATATAGTTAGGAGTATGGTAACTATACAACTAAAAGTAGGCTGATTTATTTTGTAAAATTTATTGATAATAATTTCCTAATTATACACGGTAAAGGTACAATCTTATTTATTTTAGTGCCTATTCTTAAAACGTGATTCAATGAAGATTATTTCTTACAATGTAAATGGTATTAGAGCTGCAATGAAAAAAGGCTTTGCTGAATGGTTGCAACAAGCAAATCCAGATGTTATTTGCCTACAAGAAATTAAAGCAATAGAAGAACAAGTAGACGTTGAAGCTATTGAAAACGCTGGATATCCTTATCGTTATTGGTTCAGTGCACAAAAAAAAGGGTATAGTGGAGTTGCAATTTTCTGTAAAGAAAAACCCAATCATATCGAATATGGAACTGGAATTGAAAGCATGGATTTTGAGGGTAGAAACCTTCGCATCGATTACGATGAAGTCTCTATTATGAGTTTATATCTTCCAAGCGGGACTAATAGTGCTCGATTGGATTTTAAATTAAATTTTATGGCAGAATTTCAGGAATATGTAAATGAATTAAAAAAAGACATCCCGAATCTAGTTATTTGTGGAGATTATAACATTTGTCATGAAGCAATAGACATTCATAATCCAGTTTCAAATAAAAATTCTTCTGGATTTTTACCGGTGGAAAGAGAGTGGATTGGTAACTTTATGGATAGTGGATTTATCGATTCTTTTAGGCATCTAAACAAAGAGCCTCATCATTATACATGGTGGAGTTATCGTGCTAATTCACGGGCAAATAATAAAGGTTGGCGCATCGATTATCACATGGTTTCAAAACCATTACAAGAAAACATTAAACGCGCCGTTATATTACCGGATGCCAAACATAGTGATCATTGTCCCTTGATGGTAGAATTAAACTTTAATTAAAAAAGCACTATGTTAAAAAGATTTTTATTCGGAATTGCATTTATTTCATTGATGACTTCTTGTGTTTCTTCAAAAATATATGAAGATTTACAAAGTAAGTATGACCTTTTAAAAGAAGAAAACAAATCATTACTCTCTCAATTAAACGATGGAACTAATGAGAATAGCTATTCTATAAAAAATCTTCAAAATGAATTGGAAAAATTAAAAGCTGAAAAGAGTAGATTGGCAATGGATTTAGCAGCATCTAAATCTGGTTATGACCGATTAAAAGATTCCTACGATGCTTTGGAAGCTAATAGTTCTTCAAAATTAACAGAGAACTTAGAGCTGAATCGAAATTTACTAACTCAATTGGAAGCAAAAGAAAAAGCGTTAGCTGTTGAAAGCGCTCGATTGGCACAATTACAACAAGATTTAGAAGAACGTTCTCGCAGGGTGGAAGAGTTGGAAGGAATAATAAGTGCTAAAGATGCACAAATGACAGCTTTGAAAGATGCGATTTCAGCAGCACTTACTAATTTTGAAGGCAATGGATTAACGGTAGAACAACGTGATGGGAAAGTCTATGTTTCTATGGAAAATAAATTATTATTTGAAAGCGGAAGTTGGGCAGTAAATACAAGAGGTCGTGAAGCAGTAATGCAATTAGGCAACGTATTGGCAGAAAACCCAGAAATAGCTGTTTTAATAGAAGGACATACTGATAATGTAGCCTATTCTGGAAACGGAAATATTAAAACAAATTGGGATTTATCAACAAAACGAGCAACATCTATCGTATCGATATTAACAGAAAACAATAAAATTTTAAAAGAAAATTTGACTGCAGCAGGAAGAGGAGAGTTTGCTCCAATTGCTCCAAATACTACTTCGGAAGGAAGATCAAAAAACAGAAGAATTGAAGTGATTTTAACTCCTAAACTGGATGAGATTTCTAAATTATTAAACGGGCTTTAATCTAGAAGTTGAACTCAAACCTAAAACAAGAAACAGAAAGTCTTGGTTCTATTATCTAGTAGCGTAGCGATCTAAAATCTTTTATTGAATAACAGTAATTTTAAAAAATGAAATACACCAACCTACCCAATACCAATATAAAAGTTAGTAAAATTTGCTTGGGTTCTATGACCTGGGGAGAACAAAATAGTGAGGCCGAAGGGCACGCTCAATTAGATTATGCCCTGGATCAAGGAGTTAATTTTATAGATACTGCCGAGATGTATTCGGTTCCTGGGAACCCTAAAACACAAGGGAGCACCGAATCTATTATTGGTACTTGGTTGGCTAAAACAAAACAGAGAGATCAAGTAGTATTGACTTCCAAAATTACAGGACCACTTCGTTTTTTTGAGCATATTCGTAAAAACTTAAATTTTAGCAAAGAAGCACTTGATGATGCTCTGAACAAAAGTTTAAAACGGATGCAAACCGATTATATAGACCTGTATCAATTGCATTGGCCTGAGCGAGGAGTTAATGTTTTTGGAGTAAGAGATTATACTCATAATGCAGAATGGGAAGATAATATTGCACAGGTTTTAGAAGCTTTAGATTCCTTTGTAAAAGAAGGGAAAATTAGACAAATTGGATTGTCTAACGAAACTCCTTGGGGCGTAATGCGCTATTGTGAAGAAGCTAAAAAAGGAGCTACAAAAATGATAACGGTACAAAACGCTTATAATCTTTTAAATAGAAGAGATGAAATCGCATTGTCTGAAGTTTTATTAAGAGAAGAGGTGGGTTATTTGGCCTATTCTCCTTTGGCTTTTGGAGTACTTGCGGGTAAATATTTAAATAATAAGAAGCCTGAAAATGCACGAGTAACACTCTTTCCAAACTACAGTCGCTACAGCAGTGACCAGTCTAATAAGGCAACCGTTTTATACAATGAAATTGCAAAAAAACATGGCATTAGTTTAACTCAAATGGCATTGGCTTTTGTAACACAACAACCTTTTATGACTTCTAATATCATAGGAGCTACTACCTTAGAGCAATTAAAAGAAAACATTGATAGTATTGATTTGGTATTGTCTGAGGAAATAATTTCTGAGATTAATGCAGTTCATACTCAATTTCCAAATCCTGCGCCTTAGGTAGAATCTCAAAAATTAAATAGCAGACTTTAAGAGTTTCTTGTTAATACTAACAGCATTAATATCCCCTCTATTTATCACTTAACTAGTTGCAATAAAACCTTAGTTTATTTTTTTAAACTAGCTTATTAATGTTAAAGTTTCAAAGTTTTAGGTCAAAAACTTTGTTAATACGTTTTTTTTTTTTTCAAGTTTGTAAGGTAAAGATTACGAAAAGTTGATTTTTACTCATAATAATTGTTATTAAACTCCCCAGTTGATAAGGCATTATGTATAAACCCTTAAATTATTATATTATGAAAATAAAACTATTTTTTTATTTAACATTCGTTATGATTATTCCCTATTTATCAATTGGACAATCTAATGATTTTGTCTGTGCTTATGAAAGTGAAGAGAATCCCAGTTTTAACCAATCATCAGATGCTTTTAGTCATTCAATAGATCCTGCTGTATTATACGCTAAAGATCCTAAAGTGCTAAATGTTTTCTTTTGGCAAGTAAATCAATTCAATGGACAATTTGGAGATGATCCAAATCAGGATATTGATATTACTGAAGAAGAAGTCTTATCTGCTATTGCCAATTTAAACATTGAGTTTAATCCATATAATATTTTTTTTAAATATAGAGGGTTGGACCAATTTAACAGTCCAGAAACAGTATATTTTCAAGAAAAGGATGAAGCTGGATTTTGTTATGATATATACCCTATTGAAATAGATGAAAATGGTTTTAACACAATAGATGGTTTATGTCAATCTAAACAGTTATTTGCTTTTGCAAGTGATAATGATTATATGACAGCAGAAAACGTTAACATTTTTATACCATATAACACAGTGGGTTTTCGAGCTGGTGGTCAATCCAATGAAGCAAAAATGATTATTAAAAGAGGAGATTTTGATAACAAAGTAATGATTCATGAGATGGGTCATGTACTTTATTTAAATCACACACATGAAGGGCACAGAGATTTAAATGACCCAACAGATGATGACAATAATTATACTTCCTGCGAACATGTAACTCGTGATACATCAAATCCAGATTATAATGCAGAAGGTTCTGCAGATTATACTATAGATACTGCTGCTGTACCAGAATTTTATCGTGAACATTATTACGAGTTACTCGATCTAGGTTTAGATCCTTCTAATTTTGAAGCCCATAAGTATATTGAAGATTGTTTATATACAGGTGATGGTAAGGATTGTTTAGATGTACCTTATGAAATTTTTCCTTCAGATGCTAAAAACGTAATGTCTTACACAAAAAATGAATGCAGAGATACTTTTACCATAGGGCAAGCCATTAGGATGCATGAAATTTTAGAGCTTTGGCCTCAAAATTACGGTCCTAAATTAACCGAACTTTCAGAGTTATTCGAACCCTATAAAGGAGAGTATTATGTAGCAGGTCCTTTGCCAGATCACTATCAAGCTCCATTGTTTCAACCCGGTTTTGAATATAAATTTATAGAATGTTCTGGAGATTTTGCAGTACCGTCTGATTATGGCACTTATTTTTCTTACGATATTAATACGGTATTATTACAAATAGATAATGACGAAACAAACTATCCATCCATTAGCCATCCCAACCATTCGGCAATATTTATAAAACACGATTATGGCGATTTTTTAAACAATCCAAATAAATGCTATAACAATTATAACAGAAAACCCAGTGGAGGTACTATTATTAGGTTTAATGATAATGTATTAAATACCAACGTAACTATTACAGCACAAGATTCTACTGCTATTAATGATGAAAATTTTATTAATAATCTAGAACCTGGACTATATAATATTATAGAGCAATATGAAGATGGTGATACTATTGAAAAAGTAATTATTAAAGAAAACAATTAATTAAACTTAAAAGAAAGGCATGCTAAAGTAGGTATGTCTTTCTTTTTTTATATTTTTATAAAATGATGAGATTTATTTTTACTCTCGTATTTATGTTTTTCGGTACAATGGTTTCTTTTGCTCAATTAGGAGAGCAACAAATCATAGATGGCGAATTACCTAGTTCTTGGTCAATATATGTCGAAGATCTAGATGGTGATGGAAACCTAGACATATTAGTAAGTGAAGAAGCTGAAAGTATGGTTGCTTGGTATAAAAATTTAGATGGATTAGGCAATTTTGGAGAGCAACAAATTATCACACAAAATTTAGAATATACTCGTTATGTATCAGCTGCCGATATAGATAATGATGGAGATATGGATGTTTTAGCAACATCTGCTTCAAATGATTTGGTAGTTTGGTTTGAAAATTTGGATGGTTTGGGTAATTTTGACACTCAACAAGTTATTTCGTCTGCTTTAGACCTTCCTAAAATGGTTATAGCAGAGGATGTGGATAGTGATGGAGATTTAGATGTGATTATTGCATCTAAACTAGATGGAAAAGTAACTTGGTTTGAAAACTTAGATGGTTTGGGGAGTTTTGGAACAGAACAAATAATAAGTAGTACTTCACAAATTCCAGCTTCTGTTTATTTTACAGATATTGATGGCGATGGCGATGGTGATGTAGTGTCAGATAGGTCTAGTAATGGATTTCCCTGTTGGTTTGAAAATTTGGATGGTTTGGGTAATTTTGGACCCCAACAAGAAATTACTCAAGACACTTCGGGTTCTATTTATACAATTGCAGACGATGTAGATGGCGATGGGGATATGGATGTGTTAAACCTTGAATTTGGAGGCGAAACCATTGCTTGGTATGAAAATGAAGATGGTCTGGGTACTTTTGGACCAAAGCAAATCATAACCAATGAGGTTAATGCTCCTCGACAAATATTTATGGCAGATTTTGATAATGATGGAGATCTTGATATTTTGTATAACACAAGTGAAGTTGTTGATCCAGATTATCTTGCTTGGAAAAAAAATGATGGTCTTGGTAATTTTGGAGTAGAGCAAGTTATCTCAGTTAATGTAGAAGCACCTAGGGGTGTTTTTGCAGCAGATATAGATAACGATGGCGATATGGATGTTTTTTCTACCTCTATTGCAGATCATAAAATAGCTTGGTATGAAAATTTAACCATATTGGGTATAGAAGATAATATATCTTTAAAAATTACATTGTACCCCAATCCTGCACGAACCATATTAAATATAGAAAACACTTCTAATACATCAATAGAAGGTATTAAGTTGTTAGATGTTTTAGGTAGATTGGTTTTACAAGAAAGAAACCCTTCTACTCAATTAGACATATCTAACTTGCCTACAGGTCTCTTATTTGTGCAAATAGAAACCGATAACGGTAGTTTTGTAAAGAAAGTGATTAAGGAATAAATAAAAAAATCTAGCTAAACAAATGCTTCACCACATCATGAACTTTAGCGACTTTAATAATATTGATCGTATAATTCTTTTTTGGAATTTTACAATATTTAGAAATCACAATGGATTTAAAACCTAATTTCTCTGCTTCCGAAATCCGTTGATCAACTTTAGTTACAGGCCTAACTTCTCCTGCCAATCCAATTTCAGCAGCAAAACACATCGATTTATCTATAGAGATATCAATATTTGAAGATAACACTGCAGCAACAACTGCTAAATCTATAGCTGGATCGTCAACATTAATTCCTCCAGTTATATTTAAAAACACATCTTTTGCCCCCAATTTAAACCCTGCCCTTTTTTCAAGGACCGCTAAGATCATATTCAGCCGTTTAGCATTATATCCTGTTGCGCTTCGTTGAGGTGTACCATAAACTGCTGTACTTACGAGTGCCTGAATTTCGATCATTAAAGGACGCATCCCTTCTAATGTTGCAGAAATGGCTGTTCCGCTAAGGTCTTCATCATTTTTTGAAATCAGTATTTCAGACGGATTGCTTACTTCTCGCAAACCATTTCCTTGCATTTCATAAATACCCAATTCATTAGTGGATCCAAACCTATTTTTTTGTGAACGTAAAATTCGGTACACATGATTCCGGTCTCCTTCAAACTGTAAAACGGTATCCACCATATGTTCCAATATTTTTGGTCCAGCAATGTTTCCGTCTTTGGTAATATGACCAATTAAAATAACTGGAGTATTGGTTTCTTTTGCAAATTTAATAAGCTCCGTAGTTGTTTCTCTAATTTGTGAAATGCTTCCAGGACTACTTTCTATATAATCGGTATGTAATGTTTGTATGGAATCGATCACAACAATATCTGGACTTAACTCTGCAATTTGGGTAAAGATATTTTGAGTTTTGGTTTCTGTAAGGATGTAACAATTTTCTGAATTTGGATGTATTCTCTCCGCTCTCATTTTTATCTGCTGAGCACTTTCTTCTCCAGAAACATACAGTGTTTTGTAAGGTAATTGTAATGCAATTTGAAGCATTAACGTACTTTTTCCTATACCAGGTTCACCACCTAAAAGCGTTAAAGATCCGGGAACCAAACCGCCTCCTAAAACCCTATTTAATTCGTTATTCTTTGTGTTTAATCTTGCTTCAGAAGCAGTGGAGATTTCATTGATTTTAAGCGATTTAGAAACTCTTTTGGAAGAAGTTTCAGAAACCTTCCAGTTAACTTTCTCTGCTTTTTGGATTACTTCTTCAGCAATCGTATTCCATTCTTTACAAGCGGAACATTGTCCTTGCCATTTAGAAAAGGAGCTGCCACAATTCTGACAGAAAAAAGAGGTTTTTACTTTTGCCATGTTTACTTTCCGCAACTGCGGAAATATTTTTTATTAATATCCGAAATCTTCTTTAATTTTTTCTGCTTTATCAAGCATTAAATCAATAGTAATAAAATCTACTTCTTCTTTATCATATGCACCTTGGTAGATTCTCATTGCTTTTTTAGCTTCTCCTGTTTCTTCGTAATAACGAGCTAAATAATAATCACCCAAAACGGTATCGGGATATTGTTTTTTTGCCATCGTTGCAATTTCACGAAGAGATTCCCATTGTTTCTTTTTTTCGGCCGCCTTAAAAGTAGCTATGTAATCGTTTTCTCTTATGGGGTTGGAAAGTCCGAA
>TARA_R110000787_G_C13443392_1_pt1 | contig 44483 bp, 47 predicted proteins | sample TARA_R110000787 | Tara Oceans TARA_R110000787 (sample SAMEA4397920) | marine metagenome | biome: Polar Biome; feature: [DCM] deep chlorophyll maximum layer (ENVO:01000326); material: water (ENVO:00002006), including particulate matter (ENVO:01000060) such as... | depth 35 m | reverse complement strand
TCAATCGTCGCAATCAATCGAGACTGAACGGATAGAGGACCATCAGTGTCAATGTCAGCACCAGTTGTTACGAAGTTTACTGCTGTTCGTATAACACCACCACCAGGTTGTTGCAAATACCATAATCGCACTTTGTTTTGGAATGATGGTATGGTTGTTCTAATCAAATCATTTTGTATTACCGACTGAAAAGATACCCCATTGTAAGATGCTGCACCATTAGCAGTTGACACACTATCTTGACCAACCCATGTACCCTGAAAAGCAATGGTGTGAATATCTTTCGATTCGTTTGGACCACCACTGTCAAGTGTTAACATCGGTACGAAACCTTGATAACTTAAACCACCAAAATCACCGGCAAACATGCGCGATAAAATACGAGTGTAACCGTTGTAATACAGTTCACCAGCGAAAGCACCATGACTGATAGAATCACCGAGGATATTTATTGGTGCACGCATACCCCATGAATTCAGTGGTTTTCTTACGTTGATACCCATTAACGCTTTTGAACGTTCAATGCTTATCTGTTTACTCAACACGGTGGAAAGTAGTTCACCATCATGATCTATATGTGCTGAACCTAACAACATTTCTTGAGCTTCATGACCGTTGTCAAGCGTGATGTTGTTTACAGGGTCAGTACCACCGGCAACAATCAAGTATGTACTTCTTTCACCGTCATCCTGAGTAGCTGAACCTTGAGTGACCACAGTCTGACCAAGAGTCAAATCAGTGGCAATCATCTCACTATTATCTTTAACACCATATGGTGATTCGAGATGTCTGAACACCAGCGTATATGCTGCAAGTGATGCTTCATCAAACGTGAATATACTTTCACCGTTAGCAGGGAATGCACTGGCTAACTCAACATCAGCCACGACACCACCACCTTTCGTTGATGTCTTCTCTTTGATGTCAATAGCAAAACCAAGCTTAATATCTTTCCTTGCTCTTGCGTGTGCTAAAGTTGCTGACTCAAGCATGACGGATGCTAGTTTGGCTTGCTTAACACCACCTAACGTAACACCATCACCCATGTGATTAGTATTATCATCAGTGTTGAACCAAAGCTCACCAACTGCTGGTGTTGCTGCCATAATTTCAGCAGTGTTACCTCTGCGATGTTTTATCTGTGTAGCCATTTTTATATACTCCCGTAATCGTTTGAATCATTTACCGCTTGTGTAACCAAACCATAATCTTGAAAATTGTTAGGATCAAACTCAGGAGCTGAACTCATCCGGTTATCAATAGTGTTTGTAATTTGTAACTGTGGCATGTAGTCGTCAGACTTCTGACTGTTAGGTCCTGCCAACGGTGAAGACATCGTATCACCGGTTAGATTCGCATAAGTAGCATCTATGTCAAAAACTTCTAATGTACTAAGGTCAGCACTCCATTTGACACCCCATCCCGAAATAGGGTTGTCAAGCATCAATGGTAATGGACCTGTGTAGCTTTCAGATACACTAAGACTTCGGTCATTCTGATCAAGTATCTGCTGGATCAACATGGTCAGCTTATCCATAGCATTTTCATGTATGTCAGGGAAGAATGGACCTTGTGACCCGAATGCAGTCAACTGAGTTTCTTCGTAGTTAGACCTGATAAACCATTGGTAATTCGTTGGCAGTGCACCACTGTTACGTGTGACAGTACCACTGTTACCTATGTTATTCACAGTGTAATCAGTGTCAAGTGTCAGTAATGTCTCAACACCAACATCGTCAGTCTCGTAAACACTCAGTTGTGTTTTGTCGTTTATTTTGAAGGTGTAACTGAACGTGTCTGCAATATTATTACCTGCATACGGTCCCGATGTAACCTTCTTAGTGTTGATTGTCATTGTGACACTCCTAAATTATTGATTAAGTCTACCATTACTTACGTTCAGGACCAAACAGGAATTGATGAGTGGTGAACTCTTCACCTTCAGCAAGTACATCATACAAGTGTTCACCGGTTGCCCACGCTTGACCTGTACCTGGTATACCCAGTGTTGCACCGGCTAATTTACTGATTGATTTAATCTGACCTTTAGTCAGCTCACCGTCAGCAAGCACAGCTTTTGATGCACCTTCTAAACCCTGCAACCCTTGTTCTACAATAGATGTAACCGGTGAAGCATTGTAACCATATCCAGCTACCACACCATTAACAACATCACGTACAAAAGGTATTGATGCAATCGGGTACAATGCAACCTTAGTCATTACATTCTGCAATAACTCTTCAGGTTCTTCATCTTCTTTCGCAAACTCACCGCGCATTATCATCTCAAATAAAACAGGTATGGTGAATAGGAACATTGTTTTAGCTGCAACCGTGGTGGTTGAATACTTACCAGACTTAGTACCTTTCACCAGGTCACGTTGCAAATTCCACAATGCGCTGAAGAATGTCATGAACATGGTGAATATTGTATGGGTCTTAGTTTGATTACGCATCAGACCTGCCATATCTTTAGTCACACCTGAACCTTGAACATTCTCAATCACCCAGTCAGCATACTGAAACGCTTTCTTTTCATCACCAGACTCACCAAGCTCTTTAATATATGCAGCGTGCCATGATGGTAAATCAACCATATAAGTCTGAATCAGTGCAATGTGTTTCATTGAAGCTTCTTGAACTGCTGCAAGCACACCACGTTTACTTTCGAGCTGTTGCATTGCATTCATTATCTCGCGATCCATTGTCTGTGTACGATGCTTCAGTACCTTAGACTTCTCAGTGGCAAACTCCCATGCACTCTTCATGCTGTCAACACTACCAAGTATTGTACGCAGTGATTGGTATACTGGACCCATACCCACTTCAGCAATGGTGTTTGACAAACCACTTATCTGAATGATACCTGTTGATGCTTTGAAACCCATTACACCGAGTGTAGTACCTAAACGTAACTTATTGAACATTGCATCAACAATCGATTTATTAGGTGCATTACGACCATCTTTAGCAATATCATTTAACCAGGGTTTCAATTGTGCAAATTCTTCAGGGCCTAGTTTCGATGTCACTGCATCCTTCACACGTGGGTCACGTAACAATCTGTTCACTTCACGTACTGCATCATGGTGAGTGATATAATGAATCGTTTCTTGAATATGATTAGGAACTACATTCAATGTCAAATGTATTGGTGCAAAGTAACCGGTACGCTCATTCGTTGAACCAGTGTTCACTGATGATTGTATGCTGGCGTTACTGGCAAACATTGAACCCACTTCAGCTTCTTTACGTTCTTCAAACTCAGCAGCTTTATTGTCACGAGTCGGGTCATATTTAACAGGGTAATAACCACCTTTAAACGTACCATGTTCAGTCACAACTGGTGTAGCTTCAACTTTAGGTGGTACAAGTCCAGTGGTGCGACGATGCACTTCAGCAAGTTTCGGGTAAAGAATATCAATCTGATCCCAAATCTTCTGAACCATCTGCCAATCAGATTTAGTCATGTGCTTCAGCACTGCTTGTAACTTGTCATTCTGTAAACTGATTTCACCAGTGTCTTCAGTGGCCCACTGTTCACCGAGTAATAACTTTCTCAAGTTACCTTCGTTACCAGTATTCAATGCAACTGCAATAATCTCGTGACCTTTCAGGTTACCGGTATGAGTACCACCTGCTGTACCTTTAATTTCAGGTATGAAGAATGTAGTGTTGTGACGCTTCTCATCTTCCTTGCTTCTGTTCTTGATCATGTCAGTGACCGGCTTACCGACTTCTTCAAACAATTCTAACTCAGCATTATATGCATCAGTCATCGGTTGTGAGAATGTGGTGAACCATGTACCCACTCGATCCATTCCATCCATCCATGACATCATATAAGGTATCTTAGTCATCTGACCCATTGCCCATCGACCCTTGCGTTCAATCCAAGTTAGGTCATCAGCAACACTTGCAGATTTCTTGAATCGACCTGTACCTGTTTCAGCAGCAGTGGTGACAAGTTTCTCTACCAGTTTATTGTATTCAATTTCTTCACCCATTCGAGTGAGTTTATTCGAGTAACGTGCAACATGTTCAATGTTCTTCACTGAGTCATCGATACCCTGTAAATCACTATAAGCAACATTTTTCCAATGGGTAACATAAGACTCGTTTAACACCACGTTAGCCAATACCAGACCATCACCGTGAGTGTCCATGCGTTCAGCAGCCCAGGTATTAATGTCTTGGTTAACTTGATCAACAGAACCTAGTGTTGCAGATTTTCTGAATTCAAATCGTTCAAGTACCTTGACTATCTGTTCCCAGTAACCACCTTCAGCTTTTTGAATTTCTTCACGAACTTTTTTCTTGTTGTAACGATTCATACGGTCAACAATTTTAACCGTGTCATTCTTCGCTTCAGTTGCTTCCATACCAAGATAGTAGTTCAGTGCTTGACGTGCTTTAGCTTGTGCAGCACCTTCCTTGTTACCTTCAGCAAGCATACGTGCAGCTTCTTGTGCAGCTCTTATCTCAGCCTTGCGATATTTACCTGGGTGAATTTCTCTGAATGATAAGTTACCGATACGTTCAGCAGCAATCGACTTCATTGTCTGACGGTCAAGACTACGTTGACTCGTACCACGTGCAAGTATCTTCAACTCATGCAGGATTAACTTACCACGTTCTTCATTCTGCACTGCTTCATCAGCTTGACGTTCAATCGTACCGTCGGTGAACACATCACCATGACGTTCAATCATTCGAGCTTCAGCATTAGCTTCAGCAGTTTCCTTGATAGGTGGTGCAGTCATCAGGTCGTTGAGTAATTCAGCACCTGAGTTGTAACCGAAGAATGCAGCAGCTTCATCAGGGTGAACCCCTTTCTGACCTTTCGCAGTCATACCGCGCAACTTATCAGATACACGTGTTGATGTGCGACCTAGTTTATCAGTACGTTCTTCACCGACCATCTCTTTAACAGTTGCATGGTCAAGCTTGATGTCACCATCACGTAAACGTGTAGCAGTTGAGTAAACTTGTTCACCGGCTAAACGACCCAACTCTTCATCAACTAGGTCAGCAGATTCTTCTTTCCACCATTGCTGTGTTTTACGGGTAAGTGCTTTGATCAACTTGTCGCGCAATGTTTCAGTCTGAATGTCTTTAACTTTTTCCTGACGTTGCTGATAATCACTGAACTCTTCAGCAGTCATACCTGCCATCGTCGCATCGGTGAACATCGGTTCAACTCGTGCACGTGACTCAGCAGCAGCAATCTGTTCTTCAGTTGCAAGCAATCTGTCAAATACTTGACGCATCTCAGCATCAAGTTTCACATTCAAGTCACCACGTAAAGCCTGGTAAATTCTTGCAAGCCATCGTGCAAATGTTCTGAATGCATTACGCAGTTCAACACTTGGTGCTTTACCTTCCATCAAATATGTTTCAAAGCCACGAGCAAACTGCTCATGTACAGCACGACGAACAGCGTTATCTTTGTCAGTGCTACCTGATGAACCGGTATCAAGATAGTTCACCACATCAGCTTCAGTCACCGTCTGCTTGTTGTCATTGGTGCGCTCACCCTGCTTGATAGCATCAAAGTTACCATTAAGGTTCTTAGTAGCTTCAGCAGCAACATCTTCAGCATTACGCTTGTACCAGTTGTTAATGCTTTCATTCATGTCAGTGTTACCTGAAGCTTCCATCTCATACATGAAGTGTGCAAACTCATGAAGGAAGGTTGACAGGTCAGCAGATTCAGTCAAACGTATAACACTGTTCTCAGGGTCGTAGTAACCACGAGCAACACCAGTGTCAGGTTTCTTTTGGAACAATAGTTTTTTCTGCTCACTGATAACTTGCTGGCGCGTTTTACCTTTACCAGATGAGTCATAAGTTTTAATCTTCAACCCTGCATCTTTCAGAACTTGCAGTGCATTCTTGTTCATACCTTTAGGTACAACAGCAGTGTTGAACTCTTCAAAACCAACAGCGCGTTGGATCTTAGTTTCAAAGTAACTAGATGGTAAAGCACTAAGGTACTCAGTAAAGTCGTCAACAATCTCACGTACTTCAGGTGTCACGTTAAATGCTTCATTCAACCCTTTACGACCTTCAGTAATTGCAGTACCTGCATCGTCAGCATAACCCCAACTATCAGCATCGAACTTGTAGAAGGGTTTCAACTTCTCAAGCACTTCCTCAAAAACATCAGCAGACTCTTGTTTAACTTCAGTCATCTCAGCTTCACTGACAATCTCATCACGTCGTGCTTGAACCTGTTTGATGGTTTTCATCTCATTAGCAAAAGCAGATCGAACTGTACCAACACCATAAAAAGATGCTTCACCGGCTTGCAACTTCTGTGTCATTTCCTTGACAACACTCTGCATATTATAATCGACGTATTTTCTGTTACCACTATCGGTGAAACCTTTGAACAGTTTCTTACCTTTCACCATGTCATTGAATTTGTCAGTCACCCATTGATCGTATTCATCACGAGTCTTTTGAACACGCATCTTTTTATCGATGTCAGAACGTAGTTGGTGAGTATCAGTTGCACCTTGTTGTTTGAAACGACGTACTTCTGATTCAAAGTCAAACAGTTTACCTGGTATAACTTCACCATTCTCAAGAAACCAGAAACCACTGTAACGTTCAACACGACCTGGGTCAGCAGCTTCAACAGCTTTTAGCATTTTAGTGTAATGTTCTTTAGCAACTTTTTGGAACTTAGGATCACGTGCATCAATTTTGTCGAGCTTTGCAGCTTTCTTGACAGTTGCATCAATCTTTTTATTTTTAAGTTTAGGGGCCTTACCTTGTTCTTGTAACCATAAGTATTGAACAGCAGTTGAACGTTGAAGGTTATCAGCACCAGTACCATCTGCTAATGAATTGATGTCTGGTTTACTTAGATTAAGATCACGAGCATCACCCATCTGTGCATCAAGTTCATTGAATTTCTTTTGATCAATGTCATAGGTAGGACGTGGTTGACGTGGTGAGTATATGTCAGCATCAAAATTACGTGTTTTAGGTGACTCAAGTAACGACGGGTCAGCGAGTAATGACACTTCACCAAACGCATCAAAGTCACTGACATCAGTTCGGATAGTTGCAATCGACGGTGCAGCTAAACCACCAAGGTCAGCAGCAGCAAGAATATTTTCAGATGAAAGATTGTGAGTTACAACCAGGTTCGCGTCATCAACTGGTGATTGCTCAAATTGTTGATTTATCTGACTAGGTTCAAATACAAAAAATACATCACTTGTTATAGCACCGTCACCTTTTTCACTGACAACAGCAGCATCTTTCATATTCTTAAATACAACACCGTCGTTACCAGCTTTCTGTGCTTCATCAATCGCTTTGTTGATAGCACCTTCATCAAGTTCTGCATCAGGGTCAAATTCCACAACTAACGGGTTGTCAAGTTTCAAGTCTACTTCTTTAGTCTCACCTTTATCGAAGTGAGTATCACCAATCTTCTTGCGGATAACAGCATCAACACCTGTGCGTTCTTCTAATATTTCAGTACCCAATTCTTCTTCAAGCGCGTTAACTATGTCACTGACTGCACCTTCGACATCACCTTCGTCGAACGGTCCGACAATATCTTCCAATCCCATATCTTCAAAGAGTTGAAATACTTCACTGTCAGGTAGTTCACTGACTGTCTGCTGAACACCTTCAATGTCTACTGTTTTACGTGAAGCTTCATCACGGAATGAGTCAGCCAATTGCTTATCTGATGTGAAAAAGAAACCTTTACCTGCTGACTCAGCATCAGTGAATGAACCTAACTTCTCTTTATCAAAGTCTGTGAAAGTTGTACCCGTACCATGAAAAGCTCGAACCGGTTGAGTCAACACCTGCTCACCTTCGAGTCGGGCAAGCTCACCGGTCTGTGGACCTTCAATCACTAAACCTGCATCAGTGTAAACTTGTTGAACTGTTTTACCGCTACGTGCAGCTTGAGCTGTTGCCCAGGCAGGAACAACTTGGGCCATGATTGAAGCATTAGCAGCATTCACCGCACCGGTGTCAATCAGTTGATCACGAACAGTGGTGTAAATTTCCTGTGCTTCAACGTACTCAGATGCATTCTCTTGAGCTTCAGTCATCAAGGTTTCAACGTATGCTTTAGTTTCAACTTCATGTTGTTCTTGACGGAATGGTGAAACAGTTTCATCACTCATTGTCATGTGTTCACGTAACTCAGTAGCTGCTTCAGTACCAGCAATGTCACCCATGAACTCATCAACGGGAACAGCGACATCAGCACCTGTGGCACGAGATTCACGTGCAGCATTAGCAAGTGACTTCAATGCAGGATCAGCTTCAATCTCTTCACGTGTTTTACTTTGTAGGAATAATGAAGTCTGAACACCATCGATGAACACGTGAGTATTATTCTCACCATCTGCTTCACGAATGAATTGCTTGAATGACTCAACGTCACGTTCTCTCAGCTTAGACTTAACTGAATCAACACTTAACTTGTCAATGTTACGTTGCTCAATATCACCTTGAGTTGCTTGTTCTTGCTCAGTCTGAGTCAACTTAGCAACCGTCTTATTGACAGCAGTTGCAGCAGTTATCTGTGCACCACCAGCCACGATAGTAGCAATGGCAGTAACAGCTTGACGACGCAACTGTATATTAATTATCTCTTGTGCACCTTCAGCATTTTCAAGTTCTTTATCTAAACCGAACATGTATGAGTTGACTGTCTGCAATGCAGTAGCAAGTTGCTCAGTACCCATCTCTTGTACTGCGAATTTCAATGCTGATTTAGTTAACCCTTTACTCTTACCTGTGAGAATTGTTTCAATTGTTTTTGTTGGTAATAACTCAGTACCCACTTCGATAGCTGCATCAATGGTGGCAAACCATCGAGCTTCTTCAACAGTCAGACCTTCAGCACGACCTTCACCGTATGAACCAGTAAATGTCTGTGCACCAATGGTGACAAGTAGTGGTGCAGTACGACCACCTGATAAGACAGTTAGTGCAAGACCTGGGGCCATGTTAGCAAGTGACTCAACACCTGCTCGAACACCTTCTTGAACAATGTTCATGTCTTCAGGTGTTAATGATTGACGTTCTTTCTGTAATGTTTGAATCTCACCAATGAGTCGGTCACTTGATTCCTGTTTAGCAGCAGCAAGTTGTTCATCTGTTTCAATACCAGCATTAGCAGCGAACTCACGAGACAAATCACGTGCAACACTCTCCATACCTATCGGCATAGCACCAGCAGGTATCAAGTCATCAATGCGACTGGATGTAGCTTCATTACCAGCAAGTAATAAACCGCGACCTTGAATGTCGAAACCTACACCGATTGAGCGACCCATACCGTCGAATGTTTTTTCAATACCTTCAAGTAAATTACTGATCACGTCTTCTTGTGCAATGACAGAATTGTTCACATCAGTGGTGAGAAACTTAGAAGTTTTTGGTGCACGCTGTGTCATACCTTCAAGATTAATCTTGTCAAGCTTCAGCTTCTGTTGAATTTGTTCAGGGTTAGATTGTACAGCGAACTCAGGTACACCAGACTCTTTGCTCAATTTAGTGGTCTGAGCATGTTGATCAGGATTAATCTTGACAGCTTCACCCATATTAGCATTCAACTGCGTCTGCTGTGGGTCTTCTTCGTTCAGTCCGAAACCACCAAGGTCTATTTTACTAAGGTCTAAATCAGGCATTATTGACTCGCTTGTCGTTGCGCTTTGAGTAAGTTATCAGCAGTTACTGGGACCCCATTGTCGCGTAAGAATTTACTTAATGTTCTTACATTTTCAGGTGGTATCTCTGTAACATTTTGTTCTACATCGGGGTATAGGAAATCAACACCAAATGCACTTCTCTCAATAGTAACCTCACGAGTTAAATCTGACAACACATTCGTGAATTCTTCTGATGACAATGAACTACCTTTCTGTTCTTCACGATACTTCACTTCACCATCTAACAGGTCATAGAATGCATTAGCTTTGTTACGCTTTTCATCATTCCACTTAGTCTTCTTACCCATTATCTGCTCAACAGCAGCAGTGGTCTGTGCACTACGTGTGCGACCAACTTGGTGATCAATCTTGTCTTTCGATGAACCAGTACCACCTGCACTTTTAACTGCGCTAATCAACTTACTACGTTCACCAGGTGCAAGGTCTTGGAAGTGTTCAGTCGGATTGACCTTAGATAATTCTTCTTTAGGTAACATCATCAGGTCTGAAAACTTATTCCAGTCAGTGATGATTGCTTTACCTGAATCAATACTCTTTTTCTGTTTGGTACTCAACCGTTCCCAACCTTCAGGATCAGTTGCTTGGAATGTTTCAGCAGAACCACCTTCAATGATATGAGACTCAGCACTTTCAAATGACTCAGCTTGTGCTTCACTTTCACCCTGCTTCTTCAAGTTAAATTGACGCATTGCTTCAGTCATCGTTTTCTTACGAAGCTCAGGGTCTTCAATGGTGTTAACCTGCTCACGTACTTCTTCACGACTGTCATAGGTATCAACTAACTTAGTACCGGCAACAATGGCTTGTTGTGAGTCAGATTGAATTTTCTCAGCTTTAGCTTTAGCAGCAACATCTTTCTCAAGTTTAACTTTGTCAGGACCTTCAAGTCGTGCACCATGTTTCTCCATCATTGCAGCACCTTCTTCAGCACTGCTACTGATAGCCGATATAATAGCTGTTCTAGCAAATGATGAGTCATAGGTCTGCAACCGTTCATTAGTTGCTTCAGCACCGATACCTTCAAGATCAGCAGCATCAATCACTGCTTGACGACCTAGTGCATTTTGCACAGCTAACTTGTCAGGTTGATTCCAATACAATGAAGCATTCTCAACCGTGTTCTCAACTTGCGATCGAATGGTGGCAACTTCCCACGCTTGTAAACCTTTAGCTGAGTGGCGTGCAATGTCAGCTTGACTACGAGTAATATGTAAATCAGCAGACTTGTCAAACATCGATTTAGCATTAGTACCTAATGACTTACCATATTGCTTCTTCAACTCATCAAGTGACTTGTTTGCAGCATTGGCATTGTCAAAAGCATTCTTACCCTGGGTGTTAAAGTAACCGTTTTCAGGATTGAAGAATAATTGATTTTTATCACGCTCAAACGCCACCAATGCTTCTTCAGCAGATGTGGTGTCAATACGTTGAGTCACCTGTGCAACAGCACTACCCACCGATGCAAGACCTTGTGCAGCTTGAATGTTAGAACGGAATACAGCATTACCTGCTGAAGCATCAGCACGTGGTTGCCTGGTGACATTGGTGCGAACCTGTTGAGGTCCATAAGTTGCGACTTTAGGCATTATGCAAAACTCCCAACTTGATTAATGTTCGATGGTGTGCCGGCTAGATTAGTAACAGCAGCACTCGATGGTGTGAACCATTTATCAGCAACACCTGTACCTAATACAGTTGAAGTAGCTTGTAACAATGTACCTGTTGCAGCACCTTTACCTGCTGACTCAGCAAACTCACCCTGACTCGTTGTCAATGCTGCACCTGTGTCTAATGATGACGCTTGGTTCGCAAAATTGCTACGAATACGCAAAGCATCAGCTTCACCGAGTGCAACCGTTTCTTCTTGCAGTTGTAATGCTGATCCTGATGTCAGGTCAATATTACCTGCACCAAGTTGTGCACGTTGCTTGGATAACAGTTCAGCAGTCTTGCGACGTTGAATGTTCTCAGCTTCAACACCAGCGTTACGAGTTTCTTCAGCTTCATTCTCAGCTACACGAGCATTATAGTCAGCAGTAGACTTCTGAAACTTACCTTGTTTAACTTGTTGGTTAGCAGTAAATGCAGCAGAGACAACTGCTACTGCTGCCATTATCGTAGTTGGTTCGCACATCAGCGTGACCTCTCTAAATGAAATCGATGGAACAATTCATCATCTGGACCATGTGGTATTGGGTCTTCAATTGTAAACCCTAACCACTTCAACCATAGAATACTGTTCGTGTTCTTATTATGCACCATGTTACACAAACGTGGGCATATAGTCAGCATCTCATTAATGATAGGTTTAGTCTGACGAAAGAATTCTTTTTTATGCTTCATTGCTCTATCAGCACCGAGCATCCACACGACACCTGAACCTGTCAACACATCACGCTTAACTAAACCAATCATCACCAATGGTTCACCGTTGTCATCTATTGCAACCGTCGAAACGTCAGACAGCTCCCAACCTTTCATCATGGACTCTAATGGTGAATGGTGATTCGATGCCCACACTTCTTCAGCATCAGCCTGTCTCATGTCAGCAGCAATGGACTCAACCAGTGCTACTGTTGGCTTTACCCATTGAATCATTAGTTACCACCTACATCGACTTGAGGGATTACTGACAGTATAGCCATTGGTAAAGGTGCACGCTGTTCAATCCTAAGACCACCACCTTTTGACCACTGTGGTTGTATGAACACTTCTTGCTTATAAGTTTTCAATGCAATTGGGTCATAATTGTCACCATCAAATCTTGGTTTAATTTCACTCATCGGTGGAGCTGAATCATTGTCCTGTCGTGGTCCTATAAACCCACCACGTGATCCTGAAACCTCAATGGTAACTTTCGACACTGAAACAGATTGAGCTTTGACTGTTTGCCCAGGTGAAGGTGTGTCAATGTCTAGTGTTTCAATCACCGGTAAATAACTCAAACCCACATGTACTTTCGATGCAGCACGTTCAAGTGTGATTGCACCGGATGAAACTACTTGATCAGGTACAGTGTAACCATCAGTCAGAATAGTCACAGTCTCACCTTCAAGATGATCAAGACCACTTATGACCGTAGCAGGTACACCGTCGTATGTCAGACCTGAGTCAACATAGAAACAGTCTGCTGCATTGATTGATTCACGTTTCTCTAATCGTTCAACATAGCGAACATCTGAACCATTTACATTACGCTTAACAATCACATACACTGCATCACGGTCATCTTCTGCAATCGATGCAACTGATTCAAAAGTACCTTGTGTATTGTGTTGATGCCAACCCCACACCTGGTGTTCACGTTGATATGTTAAACCAAGCATCACACCATCATTACGAACACACCAAACGATACTATAAGGTTCAGCAGCATATGCCATCGCTGTAATTTGATGTTCTTCAAACAAGTGTTCTGCCATCAATGACAAATCATTACCGGTATATTTATCACTACTGAACTCATAACCTAAGTCACGAAGTCGTGCACCTTTCTCTTGAAGGAACAGTGCAGTGCTGTTGATCACAACAGGTGGAACTATTGAACAACCGTTATACGACTGAATTCTTACACCGATAGTTGAAGGTGTTAACACTCTGTCTTGACCTTCAGTCATTATCCACTCACCACCAGATGTCAACAGTATCAGTGAATCAAGTGGTAATAGGTGACGTATTTCATTTACTTGCTGTGCTGCAATCGTAAAGGTCACAGCATCATCATCACGTGCAGGGTTAGATGTACGCAATGAATTAAAATTATTTACCTGAGTTGTATAGGTAGCTTGTGGTTCATTGTTGGTATTAGCAAAAACTTGACGCTGTTGATAGTACGTCACTGTTGATGGTTTATTACCAACGCCTGAGAACGGTTGACGGTCTTCAGGTGGTGCGTCACTTGTAATCGGTGCAATGTTATAGTCATCAAATGAATTGTTATTTGAATCACCTATCCAACCGTAAATACCTGTACCCACTGAAGGGTCCTTATAAACACGGTAATAAGTAGCACCAACCACAGTACCCCATGCTAAACGAATACCACCGGTCTGTGATAACGACTTAGCTGTGACACTGATCTCAACAGATGCAAGTGACTCGATACCGTTTTCATCAACAGCAGTGACAACATAGGTGTAAGTCTTCTCAAAATCACCGAAACCATCACCGATTGTTGTAGCACCTTTCTGTCTTTCAGCTTCACCACCACTGGTGTAAATACCATGAGCAGTTGCGTCTTCACCGACTAATTCAAATGTGTCATCTGTCACGACTGATATTGTGAAAAATCTATCATTGAGTTCAGTCATACCACCTACATTGACAATCTCAACTAAGTTACCACTAACGAAACCATGTGCAACTGCTGTGACTTTTGCAGGATTCGCATTGGTGATTGCCGTTATAGATATTGAATCAACACCTGCTGTGAATGCCGGTGCAGTGACTGTTGTTGAATAATCAATTGTTGTCAACGTCCAGTTGTCATCAGCTAATCGATTAAGGTTTGCAGGGTCATGGTCAGGGTGAACAATGGTCATCACATCAGCATTCTGTGTGAAACCTAAACGTGGTAACTGTGCTTCAGTGTAAGGTGTAGCAAGTTCAAATATTGCAGGACCTCCACCGGCTAAAACAAAACCACCGTCTTTGATCACACGTACTTTTAAATGCTCAAACACCAACATGTAAGTCTGTTCAGTGTTAAAGCTGAATGGGATTAATCGACCGACTTTAGATGAGTCATCAAGTTCACCGATGAAACGTAGACCTGGGCGTGAGTAAACACCACCTTGTGCACGTACAAACATGTTTTCACACAAGTGCAACCCAGTAGCATACTTGGTTAAGTCTGCACGAGACTGTAATGCTGGCGCAATCTCACCAGATGTAAAACTACGTTGAATAAGTTGCGGCATTGTTTAATTCCTAACGGTAACAAAATCACTTTCACCAGGTGAGAAATACTGATCGTTCTGGTCAGTAGCAATTGCTGATGCTAAATATTGCTTGTAAAGCTGCAATGAGTCATTACGCAATGCTCGACCTAACTCAGCACCCACGATAGGTACAGCAAGTTCTGAAGATAATAAATGTGATAAAGCCATGATGAAGTCATCACTGAATAAATTGGGGTCAGTAACCTTTGCAGCAAAGTCAATGCGTAGATCGGGTTGGTCTGAACCTATTACTTTAGCATCATCGAAGTTGAACACTTCATACGGTATCTGTCTTCGTTGACCCTTCAAGTCTATAACGCGACTATCTAAACGACGCGAAATAACACTAGAACTACCAGCAGGTAACTCTTCATAAGAGCCAACTAGACGACGAATCTTGAGACAATCAACAGGGTATGAATATGCATAGGCCCAGTTGAATATGTCAGTGGTGACTGGTGCTAATGCTCTTATTTTATGATTGAACTGCCACGGTATTTCACGTAAACATCGGTCACGAAGAATAGGGTACTTCAGCTTACAAACCTGAGCTTGTATGCTTCCCTCATTCAACGAGTTAATACTACCTGCACGAATGTTACTCAGTGCCAGGTTACATACTTCAACTTCAGAAGCCATGATGTACCTCGATTACGATTTAGGACCATAAAGCTGTACAGCTCGATCATCAGTTTCACGTTTCAATTTAATACTGGTGAGTTGAAGACTGATGTTTTTACTTGAATGGTCAGCACTGCTGTGTTCAGACTTACTTTCCACAAATGCAAATGCACGAACTTCAACAACATCACCCACTGCTAAGTTCCCTGCTTCAAGTTCTTCAATCAATTCATCTTCAAAACGTAAGCTTGTACCATATGGATAGTAGTTGTCATCAGAACAGCAAACATCACTGCCTGAATGATTCTCTTTTTTAATCTTTACTTGATCATCAGGCATGATAAACCTCTACAATGTTTCAACGTTTGAGTTAGTTTCACCAGCACCAAGGAACGACGCTTCAGCAATGTCTTTCTGCTGTTCATCTGCTTCTTTCTTAGCAGCATTAGTAGCTTTAGTTTCAGCAGTTTTACGTGCTTTAGCTTGTGCAGCAGTTTCACCTTGAATAGCTTCAAGCCATGCAGGTACTTGTTCTTTTTTGTCTTTCGACGGGAACGGTTTTTCAGTATGTAATACGCGACGCTTCCCAGCAGGATCATACAAATGACCACCGAAAAAACCTTTACTTATAACTTTATAACTAGGCATGTTAATCACCAATTGTGTTGAATGAAATGGGACCGAAGTCCCTCATTAGACGTGTATCAATTAAGCACCTGTGACGTTAGTCTGGTTACCCATTGTGATACCTGCTGTGATTTTACCAGTAGTCGGTGCAGTACCTACAACCACGTACTCAATACCTAAGTATCTTTCGTCGATTTCATTCGGTAACACTTCAACTGGGAACTGATAACCAACCACTAAGTCAGCAAGTGGTACAACCTTACTGATGACAGTTGTACCCAGTGCAGTAGTAGCACCAGTTGAGATTTTAATCTCTAAACTTGTCAAAGTGTTAAACGCTTCAGTAACTTGAATCAAGATCGGAACCTTGTTTCCTTTACCTTTGTCGTTATTCAACGGTGCAACAGCACCAAACGGTGTACCTGGTACACCAAGGTCGATGACATTAGTTGAATCAGCAGAAGCTGTAATCGCCTGGTCATCCGAAAATATTTGTTGTGCAGATAAGATCATGATGAATCTCCTAAATTAATGAGTGAAAACGTGCGGTATTAAACCACACGAGCTTCAGCATTGATAAGTGAATCGGTTTCGCGAAGAGGAATACCACGGTAAGTCATTACTTCTTTACCTTCGATTTCCATAGGCTTCAAACGAATGAAACTGTCAGTTGCACCAGCGTTAGTAGCTAAAGCATCAAGTGCTTCAAGTACATCACGGTTACAATAGATAGCCATTTTACCACCAGCGACACGACGGTTCTGCAACTTGTAATAAGCTTTACGCATAAAGTCGTATAATGCAACAGTACCTGCTGCTAATGCAGTGGTGTCAATGTTCGCAATACGAGAAACATAACGCCAATCTTTAACAGCCATACCCACATGCCATGTGAATTTTTCTTCCATAGCGTAGTAAGCATTACCTGCACCATCTGTAACACGTTGCTGACCGTGGTCTTCACGCTGAACACCAGCTTGAGTACCTTTAGGGTAAAGCAAGTTACACTGATTATCACCCCAGGTAACAAACCAGATTGAAGTGTTAATCGAACCAGTACCACCAGCATCGATAATCTGACCACCATTAGCAGCAGACTTGTCGTTGAAACGTGGTGCAAGGCCCATAAATTCTTCAGGGTCTGATGCAGAGTTACCGTAGAATACTTTCGTACCTACTTCTTGCGCCATTGCTTCAAGGTATGCTTGTGCTTCAGATAAACGTACAGCACCTTCATTGGTAGACAAATCAAGTAATCGTTTATCGACGGTACTAAGACCTTCAACGAAACCTGTGGTGTCTTCAACTTGAGCAGTTGCACCTTTGCTGTTTGGAATACCAGCATACAATTTACCCCATGTAACTGATGGTAAACCTGAACGAACAGTGTGCAAGTGAGTAGTACCTTTATTACATTCTACCGCAATGGCATCATCTAATATTGGTGTCATTTCCATAAGCATTTCAATAACTGGAACAAATTGTCCTGTACCGTCTTGCAGCTTATATACGTCGATTAAGTCAACGAAACTATTTCCTAAAGTAGCCATGTTTCACCTCGTGAATTAGTTAGGCAGTTTTGTCATTTGGGTAAAGAAGAGACACACGGTCTTGTGCTTTAGATGGTGCAGCAGTAGTGCCACCAGGTACATCTTCAGCAGTTAACTTCCCAACCTTGACCATAAACCGGATAACTTCAGGGTGGTTGCCCACACCGTGTTCTTCCAGCAGTTGCTTCAGTTCTGGCGTACCAAACTTATCAATGGCAGATCGTGCGACACCGACATTTTCTTCAAACTTATCGCCACCGAACTCTTTGTCATTTTTAGATTGTTCTTGCCAGTCGTTCATCAACTGATTGAAAGCATCGACGTTACTCTCCGAACTCGCCTGGGCCTGTTTTGCTTGGAAGTCTACAAGTTTCTGTGCTTGATCTTGAGTCAGTCCCAACTCTTTAAAGAGTGGTGCTGCTTCAGTCAACAAGGCAGAATCAAGTTCAACCCCTTCTGGCATAACAAAGTCGGCATAAGTGTCGGGAGGTGTCTGACTACTTAAATCAGCTTCTTCGCCTGTGGCTGCTTCACCATCGGCATTATCGTCAGTAGCACCATCAGGTACAACATCAGAATCTGTTGCAGTCAACACTGTTGAAGTATCAGCATTGTCTGTGTTATCTGTTTCAGTTTGAACACCTGTGGTACTTGCACCACCAGCGTCTTCCCCTGCATCGGGACTTCTGTATACGTTGAATAACCAATTTTTGTTAACAATCATTGTCGTCACCTATTCTCTTTTAGCATTTTAAAATAATCATCTGTTGCAGCTTCTCTCAATTCTGCATCGAGCCATAGACCATGACTTCGGTTACCAGCATTGAAAGCGTGCTGAATAGAGTCCTTATCGAATATACTCTCAAATGTGCAACACATTTGCAAACATCTCCACATGAAAGCTCTACCATTCTCAGTTTTCATTGTATTACGAATAGCAAGTAATTCCAACTCACGAGCATCATTATGTTTTTTAGTACGATCTTCTTCATCAAACATTATGCTAACCCTGCTCTACGCATCGTCGCACCAAGTGCATTGTCTTCACTCATGTCAGTTTCAGATGCAGTCTTCGCCATCTCAACACCTTGTTGTGCAGTTGCCATTGCTTGAGCTTGTGCAGCTTGTTGTTGTTCAGCAAGTGCCATTGCAGCAACTTCTTCATCACTGCGAACCATTGAAGGATCAACACCAAGTGATTCAGCGTACTCATCGATTGCACGTGAAGCATTAACCTTGTGACGTGCTTCGGGCCATACAGCAGCAACTTGACTGGTGAACCCAACTAAACGGTCAACAGCACCGGTGGCAACAAGTCGTTGTGCTTGTGCTAACACTGATACATATTCAACGTTCAAGTCTTTATTCTGTAACTCAGGTGGTGGTTCAGGTAATACACCATTCTGTTGAAGTATGTTGAATGTTCTGTCAATCAATGGATCAAGCAACTCAGTATGCAAACGTTCAAGTACAGGACCTAACATCAACAACTTCTCTTCATGCTTCTCAGCAACTTCACGAGCTGTTATCTGACGACGGTCTGTCTGTGCCAACATCAAGAATAAATCTTCATAGAATGCACGTTGAACACGGTTCTCGACGTTACCTATCTCTTGATTGATTGCATTGATGTCAGGACGGTAGTCATAAATACTGCGTAACCCTTCACCATTCTGGTCATGCCATATAACATCATTAGGTCCAACTACACCACCATTGAGCTTGTTCTTCATTGACGAAGGACCTTGCAGTGGTGGGTTAACAATTTTATCTAATGCTTGATACTTACGACGTTCAGCAAGTTGTAATGCTTTAGTGTCACCAAGTCCTGTGATACCTGGGCAATCAGTCGCATAAACATCTTCAGCAGTAACGTCCCAACGTGGTGCTAGTATTGGGAAGTCATCAAAACCTGATTCACGTAAGAACTTTTCAGTACCTTCTTTAGTACCGTTCTTCGCTTCATAGTAAACACTTCGCCATGCTTTCTGACTGGCTAGTGGACTGTTACCATCACGGTCATCATTAGGTTCAATAGCATGAACAATCTTAACCCATGACTCACTGTTACCTTTTTTCCATTGTTCCATTACAGATTGGCTGACGTTATCTTCACCAAACTGTTTAATACATTGACCGACACTGATTTCATATTCACGGTAGAAAGTATCTGCTGTGTTTTGACTGTTCAAGCCAAGCATGTAGCTACCAACAGTGTAAGGTTTACACCAGATAACATTCTCAAAGTCTTGGTAAACACCCATTGATGCAGTACCAAACACACCGAGTTCCGAATATAACTGATGCAGTGCATTGTAGGTGTTTGACTGTGAGAACACTTTGTACATAATTTGTTGAACTTGATGCAACCACATCTTCACTGCTTGTATATCATCAAGATCACTGTCACCAGTACCAAGTCTGAACCAAGGTCTAGCCGGTGATGTGATACCTGACATCATTCCTGATGCAAGTGTGCGTGATGCCATACGTGAAGTATTGTTGATCTGTTTCGTATTACGCTTGTAACCTTTGTTACGGTCAGACGTTAAGAAACGACCCCGATGTGCAAGGTGGTAGTCAGATAACTCACGATACAGTGGGATAAATGAAGAACGTTCTGAGCGCAATGCTTCAAGTCGTTTGTTGTAACTGTTAATTGTTGGCATAATTTACCCTTGAATCCCTGAACCTTCAGCAGATGCTTCGATTAGTTCTTGACTTATAAGTGTCAAATCATCCTGAACTACAATCTGTAATTCTTCACCTAAATCACCATCCACACGAACAGTGACACCATTGTCTTGTTGACCATTGAATCCTACTTTACAGATGAATGATGAAAGTCCTCCACCTTGTCTTGGAAGTAGTGATCGAAACCTCGTAGTATGATACCACCGTTAGATTTCCAGTTGAACAGGTTACTGAATGTACCATCTGCTCTTTTGTATCTGAGCAGACAACCCACTGTCAATGGTGATGCTGAACCAAACTTACTGAAGTCCATTGATGTACCATTCTGAATGGCCCACTTTACCAGGTTTATGTCACCCGATTGACCAGGGTCAGGTTTGATCGAGAATATAACTGGGGTAGTAGAACCATCAACACGCATGTCAGATATAGACCTATTAAAGTTTATACCTGTTTCATATATGTCACCGATAAGACTGTCAATCTCAATCACGTCACCGACGACACCTATCACTTGTGCTTGTACGAAACCTCTTGCTCCACCAAGTTCAATGACGTTATCAATGACAATATTGTGACCTGTTACTGCTGTGAAGAATCTGGTATCTGCTGTCGTGTTGATTGCGAGTTGAAATGAACCGAGTCTATTTAGAAACTTTATGTCAAGTATCGGTGTTGTTTGATCTTGGATATATACAGCAGTACCCATGTCACCACGGTCACTAACTTCAACAGGTACTCGTTGCTCAGTAACAGTCAATGCTGAACGCTCAGTCATGGCTAACGCCCAACATGCAACCTCAGTCATTGGTACTGTGAACGGTGGGTGTTCACCACCTAACTCGTGAAATACATCATTCGACTTAGCAGGTTTCACTGTACTGAATGCAACACGCACTGTGTCACGATGTGACTGCAACAACAGTGATGATGGTATCAGTGGATCAGAAGTAACTCTGACATACTGAGTGACATCAAGATTGACACGAGTAGTTGCCATTGGTTATTGGCCCAATAATGTTTTAGTTGCTGTTGCTGCACCATCAGATACACCACGGGAACTTGTCAATATTGTACTGCGACCATCCCCCGTTGCTGCTGCACGACGACGTTTATCAGTGCCTTGTGCTGCTTGACTTGAACCAGTGTCCGGTGCACGTGGTGCTTCCGGTACTGCTGGTGGTGGTGCTGGCGCTCTTGGTGAACCTCCACACATGAGAAATCTCCTATTGACTTATACAATTAATGGAATAATAGCACACTGTTAAACAATGTCTACATGTAGTCATCTGAGTTCATTGAGTCCAAAGGGTTATAATCACCACGAGGTTTGTTGCGTATATGAGGATTGTGGTCGAGATGTCCACGTGGTGTCTCACGTTTTGGTACTGGTTCAGCAAACGTCAAGTACAATGCATCAGCCCAATCTGGTGACACACCGAGTCGTTTCTTCATGTCCTTTTTACGTTCAAGCACAAGCTGATCTTTATCATTGTGACCGAACTCACGTGATGTCAGTTCAATCTCAAGTTGTGGGTCATTAGGAATAGCACCACCGTCAAGCAACCACTGTCTACAATGTGAACCCATCTCAGCAGTACGCATCTTGAAGTGCTTCACATCAGCAGCATTATCACCGAAACCTACATCAATGACATGATAACCGAGTTGACGCATTCTATCTGCAACCGGTCCACCCATTGAACCTTTATCCATGAAGGTAACATCAGGTTTATGTCTATCAAGTATCATTTGCAACAGTGACACGACCTTCATTGAGTCACGTGACTTCTCACCTGGTATGCGATAAACCTTCTCAGACTTACCATCTTTACCACGACGAAATACAATCATACAATTGTCTTCACCACCACGTGCCATATCGATACCACAGATTAAAGGGTCATCACCAAGATAAGCACCTGAACCACGACGCATTGCATCATAGACCACATCAGATGGAATGAACTGCATATCACCACCATGAGGAAACATGCCACGCACACGAACCTTAACAAAGTCACTGTCTTCTCCAAAGTCGTCTATCCACGTTTGAATCAATCGCTTGTTGGTCATCTTCGCAGTACGACTGTCAATCTGTCTCGTTATCCATCGGTGACTGTTCTTCCTGAAACATTCATAAAATGAACCATTGTTACGTGTTGGGTTACCGAAACAGATGTGCATCGGTTCACCATCAGTCAGACCACCTTTAGCAACTTCCCATATCTTTTCAGGTATTGCTGATGCTTCATCGAATAAGTACCACGGTGTTGAGTCAGCAGCATGTAAACCAGCGAATGCTTCAGAGTTCTCTTCACGACATGTCTGTGCATCAACGCGCCATGAGTCAGGATAAGCACGATGTACGATTGACATTGCATTCATCTGAAACCAGTGACCGGTGATACAGCGTGCACGCCACTTAGATACTTCTGACATTGTTTTAGTTTTGAGCTGGTCACCGGTGTTAGCTGTGACAACTCCTTTTGAATTGGGACGTGTTGACATGATCCAGAGTATCAACCAGGCAGACAGTGCTGACTTACCGATACCATGACCAGATGACACTGCAACTTGAACAGGATCAACAGGGTCAACACCATTGAACTTACGTTCTTTGACTTCGTGACCTATTGCGGTCAACACATCGAGTTGCCACTCATCCATACCATCGAAACCATGTAATGATGTACCTTCTTCCCCCCATGAGAACGCAAAGTTCACGAATCCAACTGGGTCATTATAATATTTAGAAACCTCTTCAGCTAACGCGATATCCACATCTGACATTAGTTACATCTCCCATGATTAATATGAAAACCATATTCTAGTTCTGCTGACTTACGAACACACGCAGCTTCGAGCAAGTTGTCATACCTACCTAGGAATATTTCTTTATGGTCTACAAATATTCTAGTGCGCCATTTGTTACGATTCTTACACCAGCTTACACCATGTAGACCGCTACTGTTATTACTTTTAATTCTCAGGTTCTTACCGTTCTGATGTCGGTCAACGTCACGAAGGTTACACCATCGATTGTCTGTACCATCACCGTTGATGTGGTCCGTTTCATTTAGTGGGAATTGACCTGTCATGTATAAGAATGCTAATCGATGTGCTTTGTAAAACTTACCAAGTATGTAAATTCTGCAATATGACAATCGACAATGTTTAGCATTTTGTGAGATGTTACCAGCTATTTGACCTTTGATACACTTAGCACCACGTGTAACTGTCCAAGTGAACAAACCAGTATCAGGGTTGTAATGTATGAGTTGTTTTAACTGTTCTTGTGTGATCATAACTATCGTCCATAGTATCGTCAAAAGGTTGAGTGCATCAACTGGTGACGTGCCAATCGTTCATCCGCTAAGACTAGATGCACTCTTATCTGATTGCTCATCACTGGTAAGACTGGTGACAGGGTGACGGACTGTCAGTATCTGATGAGTCCAGTGATGAGCATTGTGAAGAATAGCATTAGAAGAACGTCACGTCATCCTCTATCTCATCGTCAGGCTTACTCAATCGATGTCTCGCGGCAACTAACCGGTCCATGACATCAGCATCAGTGCTGACCTTTATCTTATCAGCAGCGAACGCATCGACACGTTTATGCTTACCCACCATGTTCAATGCAGTGTTACTTGCTGTAATGTTACCTTGCTGGCGTGCGATACGGTGATTGTCCACCATCTCATACAATAACCAGTCAGTGTCGATCATAGTGTTTTCGAGTCGTTGCTGAATGATATGCTCAATAGCTGCACTGACTTCAGGTTCATCAAGTAACCGGTAACCATGATCAGATGAGAACCCAGCAGCTTCAGCAGCTCGACGTGGTGCAAAGTCCTTCATGTACTCGACGACAAAGTTCGCCTTTTTAGGTGGCAGCTTAATGATGTCTGCAATCGTTATTCTTCTCATGTTAATCCTCCGTCACGTTCTAATATCCACATAATAACTTAAAAGTAGAACATTCACCATTAATGTGTTCTCACCAATGTTTCACAGAAACTGTTGCTTAGAGTGTTGGTGACACATGACAATGACACATCGTTCACCATACTCAAAGTTCTAACGAAGACATGTATCGATTTCAGAATCTGTGAGTTTTAGTAAAAATGTGTCATTAAAAATAGAAATAGAGTAAAAGAGAATAGAAACAACAACTTAACACATGACACATCGCCCAAATAATGTGTCATTAATGTGTCATGGATGTGTCATGTGTCATGGATTACTGTAGCTGTGCGCGTCACTTTCATAAATAGCACACAAACTGTCTCTTAAAATGGCGGTTTTCCTCGACATGACACATTAATGACACATTCACTTTCAGCACGTGTCATGGACGCACTTTATCAGAGACAATAAAAAACCACTCGAAAGTGGCTTAATTAGACAGTGTTTCACAGTTACATAAATGACGGGTCAACCTCATTGCCACCCATGAATGGGTCACACGACTCACTACACCCACCACTTTCATCAGAATAATCTTTAGGGTTGTACTCACTCACTCTGAACGATGCTATCAGCTCACCAGTGTTCTTGTAACCTCTGAACCTTTTACGATATTTAACAGTACCATCTTCTAATAATTGTGGTTTAACATGTGTGTATTTATCGTCGAGCATACCGGTGAACGTGAAAGCTTCTTCACCCATGTCACGAGCGACCATGTAAAGCTTCTTCTCATTTTTCTTATGGCAGTCGATGCAGTTACCTTCCCACTCAGGAATATCTAGGTCGAATGACATGTCTTCCCAGTAGTCAAGCACGTCAGTCTTGTCACATGTGATGTCAACGTCAATGAAGTAATATCGAACCAAATCAGCTAATGGGTACACTTTTAACTGCTTACCATCACGCTTACCTTTGAGTCTTTTAGGTTCATCAGCACGTATACCGATCCAAGTCTCATAAGTAGCAGACACCAGTTTGTAGTTTTCCTCATGACCTTTGACTTCACCAAGTGATTCCATGTAGCTCATGATGGGGTTTTCTTTCAACTCACGAGTACAGTGAAGGAAATTATTATTAGGTAGACCGTACTTAGCGACGACTTCTTCAAAAGGTTCACCATTACGACTAGCATTCTCGTAGCTGGTGATACGGTGGGAACTGGGTAACTTACCTTCGTGCACAACACACTCAAGCCAAACGATACCAACACCATAAAGTTTCTGCCAACGTTGGTCACAGTTGTTGACGAAATCTAATGTCTTCGGATGCTCACGACCTGTGTTAGCAAAGGTAAGAATGAATTCAACATCAGTCCAGTAACCTTTTGATTGAAGATGCAGTACCATCTCACCCATATAAGCAGATGTTCTCCCACCAGAAATACAAAGGTTAACACGGACCTTAGATCCAGACATACCATACCCCTTTAACTAATTGACAGCGACGCACTGCTGCACGTCGTAACCTTGCGAGACTAACCGCTTCACCCAGTCCACCAGCTTTGATTAACATAGATATACGAAACCTGTGATAAGGATAGCCGCGATAACATAGGCAAAGAACCCACGACGACGTTGTGCTGCAATTTTATTATCATTCCTTCTACTATTAATTATGACTGCTCTCCTTCAGCGAAACCTGTTTCATAGTCGATGTACCGAGTTGACCCTTCAGTATACGTGTTGTTGTACCTACCCTTCTGACCATCGGTGAACCCGACTTTATATGCCCGTGTTTCTTTCTTCATTAGTTAGTCCTTTTGTATTTAAAACGTAATCGGTTGTACACGTAGTCACTCCACACTTTCAAACCTAGCACTTTACGTTTAGTCAATGACAACAACACCATCAAAGTGTTCACCGACTCAACGTCATGTAAAGGACTGTGTAGTATTATTAAATTTCTATCGACACATAATTGGTGTAGAGACTTATAAGCTTTTGAGCTAATACGTGGTATGCGAACATCTAAGATGATACATGTCTGTTTAGGTTCTTCATTCTCAAGTAACTTAGTTAAACCTTGAACAGTTACACAACGTCCACGAGTGTTCTTGAAATCTTTCAATGTTGCTTTATGAGTGATCAACAAGTGATACCCATTTAACATTTCAGGCAATTTGGTTCTGAAACCATCACCTTCAATATACTGAATTATATGGTTTCCGTGTTTTGGTAAAGCCCACATGATAATTGTCACCTTTATATATAACTTGAGTAATCAGTATAGTACCACATTGTTCCACATGTCAAGCATCAGACACAAAAAAGCCGACTGTTACATCGGCTTAGTTATTACACTGTCAATCGGTTAAGCTTTATCAGCGCGATCCTGTGCCTGTGCATCACTGTAATTATGACCTTTATAACGTTTACCCAGTTTACTGATATTCGCTTCAATGGTTTCTTCACGAGTGATACCAAGGCCCTGACGCAACCCTTCCATGTAGAACTCAAGATCACCAAGTTCTTCAATAACATTCTCACGGTCAAGTGGTTTACGATAGATGACTGACTTCTTCACAGCATCAAGTAATTCACCAGACTCACCACTGATACCCACTGCCATGTGCAGAGCATGTGCATCTTCACCAGACATCTCACAAACTATCTGTAACCCTGGTTTAGCCAGTTGTGCTACCATATCACTATGATTAATGTTCATCTTCTTCCCCTGCTGTTAAGTTAATAGTGATACCTTCAACAAGTACCGGCATGAATAGACCCAATGATTCAACGTTCTCTTTAGCCATTTGATACTGCGCTAAGAATTGAACGGCCCAACCATCTTTATTTTCCGCGACAAATGATGCAACAAGTTTGTGTTCACTCGCTTCAAATTTGTCAATCCACATTTCAGACATTTCAATGAACGTGTTGTTCACCAACTCTTGTGTAATTTCTTCAACTTTTTCAGACATACGTCACCTCAGTTATTTAATAAGTCAGCAGCTTTCACCACTGACTCAATATTATAGTGGAACAATGTTCTACTGCAAGTTATATTTCACATGAACCAGCAGAACACGCTAATGTTTGCATTGCTTCAGTGTTGTCGTCTTCTTCGTTCAAGTCAGTCCAGTCCACATCTGGTGTAGGATTAGCTTCAACCCATGCAACATACTCATCACGAGTCAGGTCTTGATACGGTGCTTGCTGATACGTGTGATCGGTATGTGGTAAGAAACTGATACCAGACACTTCATCAAAGTGTTCATATACCCATGCACCAACAGCAACCCATTCTTCATCACGCACTGTGATAGTCACCGATGGTTTATGTTCACACCATTCACGCTGATACATTAACCACAGTTCAAGTGCTTCCATTGCTGATACTTGATCACGAGTAACCGATGAATCAGGTGCTTCAATGGCAAAGCTGACCACAGCAGTGCTGTCAGGACGCATGACATCATCTTCAGTCACAAAACCTTTCTGCTTCATGAACTCATACAATGGGTCTTTCTTATCCACACGAACAGTACGAATGTACTGATGGTTATGACGTGCATGAATACCTGAAGCAGTGTTACACAGTTGGCTAACAGTACCAGATGGTTTGACACACGTGATTGCAGTAGAAGCATTCACACCAAGTGATTCAGACCACACAAGGTTCACAGCACGCGCATGGTCACGTAATTTATTCAGCACATCAGTCAGCACATCGTTACCTTCGACACCAGACATTAGTTTATTGTCCATGATACCGGTGAGACTTACACCCAGTAACGACTCTTCAGCAGTGTTCTGTTCCCATGCTTCAGATACGAAGTTGAAATCAGTAAGCATCGATTGTAGTGTACCCAGGATAGTAGCCACTTCAACTTTTTCCATTAACGATGCAATGGTGTCATCTTCACGGATAATCACTTCAGACAGGTTACACAGTTGCTTGTCACGCAGGATAATCTCTGAACATGGGTTACAACCATAAGATAGATCAGCAGGACGACGACCCCACTTAGCTGCTTGCTTACCGGCTGCTTCACGGTTGAAGATGCCACGTTCACCTGATTTTGATTTAACCAGTGATAGCCATTCTTCCATGAATATCTCAGCAGAAGGTTTCTCAGTGTATGCAACACTGTTATTTGCTAGACCACGTTGAGGATTGTCTGACCACCATTGACCTGCTTTAGCATCACGCATACGTTGATCTGATAAGTTGCTCAGACTGATAAGTGCACTACGACGTACACCACCAACAACCACAATCTCACCGATCATGCACATGATGTCGTGTACTTCGAGACTGTTCAGCTTACGACCACGAGCTTTCATGAACGTATCAATGGTGAACTGAAACAATCGACCCAATGGTGCAGGACCTGAAGCACGACCACCGAACACTTTCAAACGTTCACCAGCAGCTCGAACACGACTGTAATCAACATTAGGTATGTCACCATTCCATAGATGACTGAGTAATGCATGGTAAGCTTTAGCCCAACCTTTCTTACTATCACCGACGACAATGGTGCTATCAGTCTTTTCAATTTCATCAGGGATAGGTGGCAACCCTGCAACTTCTTGACGTTCACATGAGAAACCTACACCAGTACCACACATTAAGATGTACAGTGCTTCAGCGAATGAACGCTTAGTATTGACCGCGAGATATGAACAGTTGAAACCAGCTAGGTTCTCACGTTCTAATGCAGGACCTGCCGACATAAGTGCACGCATTGATGGCATGACTTTCAGATCGGTGATGAACTCCTTCACTTTACCATTGAGAACATTGGTGTGTTCACTGTTGGTCTTCTTGTCGAAGAAATCAATGTAACGTTGTACAGTTTCTTCCCAGGTTTCACGACGACCTAAGTCATCGCGCCATCGTGAGTATCGTGAAATGTGTATGTATTGCTGATATAAATCCATAAGTTTAAGTCTCTTTAATTAAATCTTTGACTTCTTGCAAAGTCTCTTTTAGTTCAACGAGTTCTTTCAATGCTTCCAGTAACCCTTCACGCATGTCACCGTGATACAGCTCAGGTTTATCTGTTTCAATAGCACTGACTAAACGATTCAGGTCACTGGTTTGCATGATTTAGTACCCTTGTTCTTCGTAACGTTTCTTAAATGCTGCAACGGCAACCGGTACAACAGGTTCAATAAGCTTCAACATTGCTTCAGCATAAACTCTGATCTCATACTGGGCATGTTCATGTAACCGTTCAGCAAGAAACTTAAATAAATTGTTCAGGTTCATCGTAGCGAACATGTGAGAATAAGTAGCTACCGGTAACACTGAGCGTGCAAGCTCACGTGGGCAACCGTCAGCAATCATCTCTTTATAGATACGAAACGCTGAAGCATTCTGAGCTTCCATATAATGTCTAAACTGTTCAGCTTGTGGATGCACTTCATCAGTACGCATCTGCTTGTTGTCAGTTGACTGAGTTGTGATCTGAGCTGCTTCAGGAATGTAGAACTCTTCAGGTAGCTCTTTATATCGTGCACTCAGTTCATTGAATGATTGAGTACGGTGACGATGCCACTGACGGAATACGAATATTGGTGCTTTCACCTCAAACGTAAACGTCACCGCTTCAAACGGTGTATTGTGACCGTTGTTATATAGATAGTTGATAAGACGTGCATCACTACCTTTGTCTTCACCAGCACGCCACTCAGCATCGTAACTGACTCGTGCATTTCTAGCGATTGATAAATCACTACCCATTGAATCAACGAGTCTTATCAACCCGTGATCAAGTACATTAATCTTTTTCATTGTCGTCACCTTTTAGTTTAATTTGTTCCATTTCAATAGAACGGTTTATGCTTGCGACAGCTTCATTTTTATCTTGAATACTATCCTTCACACCACGTTGACCTGGGGCCAAACATTTCTTTACACCATGAGCCATAGCAGGACATGTGACATTGAATGCTTGTAGCACATCATACACATCGACCCATACACCAGGTTTAATCTCACGTTGATATTTATTTCTCATTATCGAACCACCGTTAAACTTTGTTCACCACGTGCAATTTTCATCTGACGTTCATACTCGTGGTACAACTGCGTCGATGTCATTGCTGCATATTTCTCTTCATCACGTATCACCCACAAGCGTGCTTCACTACATCGTACTTGCTTGTAACAACCGATTTCTTTCAGGACCATCCCCACTTTTTTATCAGTGAAGAACTTAGGATCGGTCATCATGTCACTTGGCATCATTGCGCCAGCACGAAGAGTTTCACCCATGTCATTTGATGTCAGTACGTCACATCTGAATGCACCATGTTCTTTAACAATAAACTGCTCAATGGTTTGCATCATTGGTGACTTGCTTGATTCCTTGATCTCACGCAGGAACTCAGTCATCGGTGGTGCTTCACTAGGGTTGAAGTCAGTCAAGTCAACCACGTACATTAGATGGTGTACAACTGCTTTCCATCCACCACCTTTCATCCAGTTCCACCGGTCTTCCCAGTAATCGCGCCACTCTTGCTTCATGTTGTCGTTCTTATCACGGACATTCAGTTCAGACCATAAAGCGTAGAATCGACGACTAGCACCGTTAAGGCGTAAAGGCATCACACTGTTCGTTGTCATAGTAGCATTGACAATGTTACGAATTTTTATGGGTTTGATACCTTTCTGGTTCACACGTAGGGTATCAGGTGGAGCTGCTGCCAATGGTTTCAGTTTATTACTGACTGCCAATGCTTCACGACGGTCACCCAACTCAGCTTCATTGATGTGCAGGTACTTAGTTGACAGTAAGAATTCTCTGAAGTCTGACAGTAGATCCTCACCTTCAATCGTAGTGTGGTTATCACCCATTGCTTTAACTAACGGGTACAACAAGAAATCTTTACCACAACCTTCACCACTGCCAAGTAGTAACATGTGATTAATCTTACGATCAGGGTGACGCAGTGTGAATGCCATCCATTTTTCAATGTGGTCACGGTGTTCTTCCCAACCTAATGCATTGAAATGATCTAACCATCGACTAGCATCACCAAGTTCACCAGTTGACTGAGATGACTCACACCAGGTGTTCGCGTACCGGCAACCATTCTCAATGAACACACGTGGTTGTTTCGGTGCGTAGTCAAGTCGATCAACCTTTTGCACTCGACCATCTTGCAATGCAATCTTACGGGCCTCTGCATCTTCGTGACTGAATGCGTTTTGGAATGCTTCAGTGCTGAAGAATATGCTTGATTCCCAGTCATAGAATTGGTTTAGCTCTTTAACGAATACCACATTGTCATAGAATTCTTGTTTGCTAACTTTCTCACCATACCAAGTCTTGCGAAGGTCGGTGATGATGTCTTTAAAATCTGCCTTACTCCACCGCATAATATCAACGACGACTTCATGCCAATGTTTCTGATCTATTTTAGGCATGTCATCAGTGAACTTCAGAACCGTTGAAGCCATCTCACGCTGCTCAGTAGTACCAGGTAACTGACGACGAAGGTTGTCACAGATAAGTTGCAGTGCATCAGGGTTTACTTCGGGAGCTGGTGCACTTGGTGGAGCGATTGGTTGAGCTAAGAAGCTGACTTCATTCAACTCAGTGATTGCTTGCGTTGTCACTACATTAGGTTGAGGTGCAGCAGGTACGCTGGACATGAAAGAGATTGGTGCAGCGACTGCATTGAGTTCTCGCATAACCTGCCAATTTTTAAGCTTTGAACTGAAGCCTGGGGTATCGTTCTCGATAAATCGTAAAAGGTCTGCACCGGTACGACTGTCACATGCTCCGTGGTGACATTTAAAACCGATAGTCCCATCACTATTTGTGAAGACAGCAGACCCTGAATCATCTTGACCGGTATGTTCTTCAACCCAGGGACAAAGTATGTCGAATCGTCCATCACTGCGAACCTCTTTAATGTGAATAGTATCGGGAATGTTAATCAACGGATGGTCTGAAACTTCAGCAGCACCGTCAACACGTTGATCACGTCGAAGTGTTTCAAGATTAATACCAAAAGGTTCAGCTAATTGTTCAAGTGTAACTTTATTGAATGGTTTCCATAATCGCATTTGACATTTATAGGGTAAACCATTCACCAGTTTACTTGCTTTATTGTTAACACCTTCAGGAAGTCGAACATAACGAGTGATACCACGTTGACCAGGATCTTTACCTTTTGGTGCAAGGTCACTAGCAATCAAACCGTCGTTCAAGTTATCAATGCGAGATGCTTCAGTACATGGTGTATCAAGTATATAACCCCACTGCAATGAGTTCTCTGATGTTTCTAATATCCATGATGGTTCAGGTAATCGTTGTGCAGCTTCTTCACTCAACTTCTCACGAACATCGTCAAGAACAAGACAATGAGTCTGTCTATATAATGCTTTGCGACGACGTGCTTGTTGCTGGTCATCTGCATAGAATGTACTGATGGTGAAATATTGATTAGTGGTTGGTGCAAGGTTATAACGTGAATAATAGTCACCCTTCCACGCGATTAAATGCTTGTCTTTAGGAATGTTACCTGGGTCATAAGGGAAATCTGTGACGTGACACCACGGTGCATCTTCACCAAAAATAGCGTCAATGAATTCTTTATTACTGATTTGTAATTGCATTTAATCTGACCTTATAACTGACTGACCTGTAAGAGAATTGCGGCAACCTGGTCAGAGTAGGCTGTCTCGGTAACGATCAATCACCGATAAGCCGCATGTACATTTAAGCATGAAACTAATTTAAACGCAATGTGAAACTTTGTCAAACATTATTGTTGACAGGTGGAACAATGTAGGATTATACTTGTTGACGGTGACACAATGAACTGATGAGGAAATTCACCATGTCTGCTGAAGATAGTGAAACAAATGAAGTATTAGATGGTGACTTACGCATGAGAATGTCACAGTCCGAACTTGATATATTTCAAAAGAAATCGAAACGTGTAACAGGTAAACCATACCAGTTAATGCTTCGTGAAATGATAAGCGCGTTCAATGATGGTAGATTACGCATCGTACCAACTGAAGAACAAAAATCCCAACTTGGAGAACTTTACAATGTCGATTAAACAAGAAAATATCGGTCACGCTATTACATTAGGTAGCTTATTAATGGCTAACGATTCAACTAAAGCACGTGGTACTCAGTTGCTTACTGATTTAGCTGATGAGTTGTTACCTGAGAAATCAGTGACAACTGCTGCAAAACCTAAAGCTGAAAAGAAAGTCGCACCTGCTCCTGCACCAGCACCAGCACCAGCACCAGCACCAGCACCAGCACCGGTAGTAACCATGACACCTGAAGAGTTGAACAATGCTTTAGTTGTTGAGTTCCGTCGTCTAGGTTCTCGTGAAGGTATTGATCAAGCAATGGCTGAAATGGGTGTAACATCTGTGAACGACTTGAAACCTGAACAGTTCTCTGTGCTACTTGCAGCAGTTCAAGGTATAAAGTAATGACTGGTCACGCCCGTCTAGGGCCAAGCAACCACCGGTGGCCCAACTGCCCTGGTAGTGTGCGTGAAGAAGCTAATTACCCTGACATCGCTGGTGAAGCAGCTATCGATGGTACGGGTAGTCATCTTCTGCTTGAAATGTGTATGGAGAACAATGTACCTGCAATTCAATATGACCAGCAGATAATTGGTGCTAATCACCCTGACCATTCTAGCGGTTGGTTAGTTGGCATTGAGCGCATTAACCGTGTGCAGATGTGTCTTGATTATGTCACCCGTCGTGTCAATGAGTTAAAAGCTGAATATCCTGGTAGCACAGTGACTGTTGAAGCTGAGTCGAAGTCTGACCCTGGTAGCGCATTCGGTCGTGATGATTGGTGGGGTACTTGTGACATCACCATCATATGCAGAAAAGGTGACACTGCTTTATTCATTGAAGGTTGTGACTATAAAGATGGTCGCGGTTGGGTTAATGCTAAAGACAATACTCAACTGGTGTCATATTTATTCGGTAAAATGCTACCTTACATTGATGAGACACTTGTCCCTGATTATGTGAAGAATTGTCGCATGACCATTGTGCAACCGAAAACTAACCCAGTCATACGGTATCAATGTAGCACTCGACCTGAAGACAACTTATCACCAGCATCAGTAGTTGCTAAAGCTGTTGAGATGAGTCGAGCTGCTGCTGAAACCGATAAACCTGACGCACCGACACGCAGTGGTAAACACTGTCAATGGTGTAAAGCTAACCCTAAACGTGGTGGACATTGTGTCACTGCAACTGAAAAATCAATACAAGTGGTGACAGATATGAGTACCAATTTAGCAAGTCCAACCCTGCCAATGTTTGAGCAAATAACTCAAGTTGTTGCAGATCCTAAGTCACTGACATCAGACCAACTGTCTGAACTGTTAAGTGCACAAGACGCTTTGATGGCTGCATTTGATGCATGTCGTACTGAGATACAAGTGCGTATTGAAGCTGGTGAACATGTCAGTGGTTATGCGATGTGTGCTGGTAACAGTAGTAGTAAGTGGAATGAACCTGAAGATGTCATTGTCAAGAAACTCAAGTCACGTCGATTGAAACTTGATGACATTTATCCGAAGAAACTCATCTCACCTGCTGCTGTGAAGAAGTTAAGTAATTTGACTGATGTGCAGAAGAAAAAGATTGAAGCTGACTTGGTGTCAGTTGTCGCTGGTAAATTAACTTTGAAAAAAGTTGCACATTCTGTTGCACAAAGTTCCACAAATGATGTAGACTCTATTAATCAGATGTTTATTGATGTTCCAACTAATACACCAGCACCTGCTGATGAAATTTCATTCTTTTAAGGATTTATTAAAATGGCTACAATTAAAGGTATTATCTCGTTCCCTGCTATCTTCACCCCTAAAACACCAAAGGGTTCAACTGAAGAAAAGTATGGTTGTTCTGTATTAATTCCACCAACTGATCCACAAGTTGCTGGTTTATTGGCTGAAGTTGCAGCAGCAAAAGCAAATTCATTCCCATCAGGTTACACTGGTTCAGATGAATGTTTCGCACTGTATGACACCAAGTATGCAGGTAAAGATTACTATGACCCACGTTTTACTGGTTGGTATGTATTCAGTTGTTCTGCTAAAGCTGATGACCGTCCTGCTGTTGTTGATGCTAACCGTCAACCGGTGATTGACCCATCTAAAGTATTCAGTGGTATGGTTGCATATGTTAGTGCTGGTATCAGTGGTTACACCAAAGGTAAAGGTGGTATCGGTGGTTGGTTGAATGGTGTGATGGTAACTGATGAAGAACCTACAATGGGTCGTCTTGACGGTAAACCATCGGTTGATCAGATGTTTGCAAGTGCACCAGGTGGTTCAGCTCCACAAGCTGCTGCACCGTCTGCTCCCGTACCACCTGCACCTAATGCACCACAAGCACCTACTGAAGCTGCACCACTGGTTATGACAGCAGCAGCCAACGGTGTAACACTTGAAGCTTACTTGGCAACACCAGGTTGGACTGAGCAGATGTTGATTGATCAAGGTCTTGCTACTCGACCTGTGGCAACTGCGCCAGCAGCACCTAGTGCACCGACACCTCCTGCTCCACCAGTACCACCTGCACCTGCCGCGCCAGCAGCACCGGTTGCATTGACCATGACAGCAGCAGCTAATGGTGTGACTTATGAAGCGTATATGGCAACACCAGGTTGGACTGACCAAATGCTACTTGATCAAGGGTTAGCAATTAAACCTTCGTTTGCTTAACAGCTCCCAACTTTGACCCTGTTTATATATTTGTAGCAGGGTCTTTTTTATTAAGGTCAGATTATGGCGAACAACAGTTGGGGAACTCCACCACACTTCATTGAATCTGCTCGAAAGGTTATGGGTTCAATTGATGTTGACCCTGCATCCAATGACGAAGCACAGTACATCGTGCAAGCCGGTCAGTATTACACTGAAGATGATTCAGGTCTTGATCAATACTGGAATGGTAACGTGTGGTTGAATCCTCCTTATGGTCGTGGTTTAGCTAAACCGTTCATCATTCAGATAGTTCACCAGTACAATGTTGTGAAGTGTGTGACTCAAGCTGTTGTTCTGCTTAACTCAGTTTACTCAAGTGCATGGTGGAAAGAATCAGAGATTGCACAGCAGTGTTCAGCGATATGTTTACCTGATCACCGTATTGCATTCATCAACCCTGATACCGGTAAACCTGAGAAGGGTAATGACCGTGAACAAATCATCACTTACCTTGGTGACAATCCCGACAAATTTTGTGAAGAGTTCAGTCAATACGGTCTGTGTGCTTTACCCTATAGACCAGTAACATTTATGTAAGGTGACGACGATGACACGTAGAAAAGACTTCAGAGCTGCAACGACCTACACTGGTCAAAAGATAAAGGGTATCGTTGAAATATCCTACAAGATTGATGGTGTTCGTATCTTAGATCGTGAACAGGGTTTAGTAACTCGCAATGATAAGAAACCACCAGGGTTACTGTTTGCACTGACTGATAATGCTAGATTTAAGATCAGACTGTACGGTGACTGTGAAGTGTATGCAGGTTCATTCGTCAAAAGTAATTCACCAATGCAACAGCATGATCCTGAACTAAACTGCTTGACTGAAGACATGGTGTACCCGTTAGACTTTGAAGAGTTCAACGGTACTAAGCACAATATTGACCCACGTCTACGTGTTGCAACTGTCACTGACCCATCACCAGAATTGATTGCCAAGTATCTTGCTGATGCATTAGCACTTGACTATGAAGGTCTGGTGCTGAGAACCGATGAACGGTGGTATCGAGTTAAACCGAAACATACTGCTGATGTATTCATTACCGGTAACTTTGAACAGCTCGACAAGAACAAAGTACCGAAGGGTCAACTCGGTGGGTTCGACACTGCTTATGGCAAGGTCACAGCGTTCACCGATGAAATGCGCCAGCAGTTATGGGACAACCCTGATCAATACACAGGTAGATTAATGGAAGTTCAATATAAAGAGTTGTTTGACTCAGGTTCATTCCGTTATGCTGTCACCTTCCTTCGATTCCGTGATGACAAAGACACTGAATCATTCGACACTAAAGGACAAATGAAATGAGCGTTAAACAAATGACAATGAAATTGGTGAAGTCCACCAAAGGTACACATGTTTACGGTGATGACAGTGACAATGCAGCCATCCCTTCTGTGTATGTGAAGAAGTCTGGTCTACCAACTAACCCACCTAAAGTATTAACTTTAACCTTGGAGTACGATGTCAATGAGTAGTCCTGATTTTCTCTTCGGTGTGACACCTGGTGACGTGTCATACGATGAAGAAACATTCCCAAATGCATTCACCATTGGCTTCATGCACCGTGTTACCCGTCGCAAGTGGGTCTTTGAAATCAGTGACCGTCGTAATGACATTCAGTTACTGTGTCGATTCATTGATGAGTTAGCTGCTCAAAAGTGTCGCATGATTGGGTACAACAACATCGGTTTCGATTACCCTGTGCTTCACTTCATCTATAAAAACCGCAATGCTTGCATCACTTACAAAGACATTTATGACAAAGCAATGTCAATCATCAATGCACCACATCACGCACGTTTTGCTCACATGGTGTGGGAATCAGAGTGGATAGTTGAACAGCTTGACCTTTACAAGATACATCACTTTGACAACATGGCTAAAGCTACCAGTCTCAAGGTCCTTGAATTTAATATGGGTATGCAAAGCATTGAAGACTTACCTTTTGATGTTGGTACAACTCTCACCAGTGAACAGATTGATGTGCTTATCTCGTACATGTGGCATGACATCAAAGCAACTGACATGTTTGCTGATAGAACAGTGAAGCAGATTGCAATGCGTGAAGGACTATCAAGTACCTTTGATAAGAACATGATGAACATGAGTGACGTTAAGATCGGTGAAGTCATCTTGGTTACTGAGATGGAAAAAGCCGGTATCAAATGCTTCGAGTACGTTGATAACAAGAAGAAGAAACGTCAAACTAAACGCGATAGTGTTGATCTAGGTCAAGTTATATTCCCTTATGTTAAATTTGAACGTGTTGAATTTCAGAACATTCAAAACTATTTAGCTGCACGTGTCATCACAGAATTCAAAGGTGTGTTCAAGGGCCTCATTGCTACCGTTGATGGTGTTGATTATAAGTTTGGGACCGGTGGTATTCATGCATCAGTTGAGTCACAAGTGGTTCACACTAACGATACTCACCAGTTAGTTGATGTCGATGTTGCTTCATTCTATCCTAACTTAGCAATCAAAAATAAATTATACCCTGCTCACCTTGGTGAAGAGTTTGGTCAAGCTTATGAAGGTGTTTATCATACTCGTAAAACTTACGCGAAAGGTACACCAGAAAACGGTGCATTCAAGTTGGCACTCAACGGTGCATACGGTGGTAGCAATAACGAGTACAGCCCGTTCTTTGATACTCAGTTCACAATGGCAATCACCATCAATGGTCAGCTATTGTTGTGCATGTTAGTTGAGCAGATGTTGAAAGTACCAGGGTTACGCATGATACAAGCTAACACCGATGGTATTACTTATCTTTGCCCACATGAATATCTTGATCACACTCGTTCAATATGTCGCTGGTGGGAACAGGTGACAAACCTTGAGCTTGAAGAAGCACTATACAGTCGCATGTTTATTCGTGATGTAAATAGTTACATGGCTGAATATCAAAGTGGTGACCTGAAACGTATCGGTGCTTATGCACATATTACTGCTGAAGAAGACCCAGGTACACGTGAACTTCCATACCACAAAGACTGGTCAGCTCGTATTGTTGCGATGGCTGGTGAAGCTGCATTGGTCCGTGGTGAAGATATTCGTGAGTTCATCACCAACCACGGTGACACCTTTGACTTCTTCCTGAGAACCAAAGTACCACGTAGCTCGATACTTGAATGGGGTGGTGAGAAGGTCAGCAACATTGTCCGTTACTACATCAGCACTGATGGTAAGCCACTTGAGAAAGTGATGCCACCCAACGGTCCAGCAGGTGAGTATAAGCGTGCTAACAAGCTGACTAACGCATACTATGATGGTGTCATGGCTGAGATTGGCAATGGTGTATGGGATGAGCGTATTCACACCAAGAATCAATCAACGTATGGTGAACGTCGTGCTGGTGTGAACACCGGTTGGAAAGTGTGGGTGTGTAATAACCTTGATGATTTACTCGTGCCACCCGACGGTGGTTCACCGATGTCTAACATCAACTATGAATGGTATATCACCGAAGCTGAGAAACTTGTTAAACCATTACTTGACTAACGTGGAACAATGTGTAACAGTTAGTGCTTAACTTAATGAAGGTGACTTGAATGGGTACTCGTGAAAACAAAGTTGAAACTTATCTACGTGACCATGTTAAATTGCTAGGTGGTGATACACGTAAATGGGTTTCACCAGGTCGTGACGGTGTACCCGATCAGATAGTCTTCGGGTTCAACCCCATCTTCTTCTGTGAAGTGAAAACTATTGACGGTACATTTGAACCCAGTCAAGAACGTGAACATAAACGGTTGCGTGCATTGGGTTCAATCGTCTGCACTGTCTATGGTAACCAAGGTGTTGACCTTCTTATCAAAGATTTAAAATTATTCAATCGACCAGTGGTGAAATATTATGCATAAAGTAACACGTGAAAGTGATGAGTATGTTTGCAGTTGCGGTCTACGTTGGGCCACTGATGAAGCTGATCCACATGTGGTAACTCCTTCGCAGCCCACGGATAACGGGAAATTTTATCAACAGAATCATGTTGAAGATAATAAGGATCGTCGCTTCCAATGAAAGTTTTAATTGCGTGTGAAGAAAGTCAAGCAGTGACAATCCAATTCCGAAAAATGGGTCACGAAGCATTCAGTTGTGACATACAGGAATGCAGTGGTGGTCACCCTGAATGGCATTATCAAGATGACTTGTTCACAGTGTTTGAATCTGAACACTGGGATATGGTGATTGCTTTCCCACCGTGTACACATCTGTCAACAAGTGGCGCGAAACATTTTGAAGGTAAGCGTCTTGATGGTAGGCAGCGTGAAAGTATTGAATTTTTCTGTAAAGTTTTGAATCTCGATTGCGATAAATTAGTGGTTGAGAATCCGGTCAATATTATTTCGGGTAAATACATACAGGAACATTTCCCTGATTTATGTGAAGAATATAACTTACCGGTAAAACCTACACAAAGAATTCAACCATATGAACATGGTGACCAAGCTCAGAAGACAACGTGTCTATGGATTAAAGGGTTACCGGTAATCACACCAACTGACATCGTAGGTAAGGGTGAGTTCGTCACAACACCATCAGGTAAAAAATTACCTAAATGGTACAGCGATAATAAAAGCGGTAAGGCAAGAAGTAAAACATTCCCTGGCATTGCTCGTGCTATGGCTGAACAGTGGGGTGGTTGGTTATGACACAAACACGTAAACAGTCAGCCATTGAAGCAGTGATGAACATCTTGATCGGTTACACGATTAACTTCATTGCTAACTTCACATTGTTCCCGTTGTTCGGTTGGGAAATCTCATTGCAACAGAACCTCATCATCGGTGTAATATACACCCTCATTTCCTTTGCACGTAGTTACATGCTACGTCGTTTCTATAATTGGTGGCACAACAGATGAAACAATTACTACAACCGCAACAGCTTCATGACTACCAGCGTGAGTGTGTCATGCACCAGCTCCAACATGATGACTCAATGCTATGGTTGCAAATGGGTCTAGGTAAAACACCGATAACCCTCACCACAATCGTTGACCGTATGCGTGCAGGTCAAGTGAAGAAGACTCTGATCTTCGGACCACTGCGAGTCATTCAAGCAGTATGGGCGCGTGAAGCACGTAAGTGGGAACACACAAAACATTTACGCTTCAGTGTGATTCATGGCCCTAAAGAGAAACGTACTCGTGCACTGTTTGCCGATGCTGACATCTATCTCATCAACTATGAAGCTATGAACTGGTTAGCTGAAACCCTTGACCACTATTACATCTCACAAGATAAACCGTTACCGTTTGAGATGGTTGTCTATGATGAAGTGTCAAAGCTGAAGAACAGCACCACACTCAGAATGAAAGGTGGCAAGCGTGACCGTAAAGATGGTCGTGGTGAACCGGTCACCATAAAGGTTACTGGTTGGCGCAAGATGTTAGACCAATTCAAATACAGAACAGGTCTTACTGGTACACCTGCATCAAATGGTTACCTGGACTTACACGGTCAGTTCCTAGCAGTTGATGGTGGTGAACGTCTTGGTGAATTCATCACGCATTATAAAGACAGTTACTTTGCATCTGATTATAGTGGTTGGTCGTACACTCCAACTGAATTAGGTAAGCAGTGGATCGAGTTCAAGATCAGCGACATCACAAAGAAGATGGATGCTGTTGACTACCTTGACTTACCTGAGTGTAAAGTGACAAACATCATGGTGGACTTACCTGCTGCTGCCCGTAAAGCTTACACCGATGTTGAAAAGAATATGTTTACTCAGCTTGACTCAGGTCAGGAAGTTGAAGTGTTCAGTCGCTCATCAGTGTCAAATAAATGCTTACAGTTCTGCAATGGTTCACCATATCTTAGTAGTGATTCACCAGAATATGAGTCAGTGCATGATGCCAAACTTGACGCACTTGAAGAAGTGTTGGAAGAAGCAGGTGGTGCACCGGTGCTGTGTAGTTATACCTTCAAAGCTGATGCTGAACGTATCATGAAGAAGTTTAAGAAACTGAAACCTGTTAACCTCACCACGACTAAATCTGCTGACACTGAACGTGTTATCAATGACTGGAACAGTGGCAAGATTAAGCTGATGATCGGTCACCCTGCTTCAATGGGTCATGGTGTCGATGGTCTTCAGGACTCAGGATCAATACTGGTGTGGTTCGGTTTGAACTGGTCACTGGAATTGTATGAGCAGATGTGTGGTCGATTGAACCGTCAAGGTCAAACTAAACCGGTGTCAATCATTCACATACTGTGCAATGACACTGTTGACCTTGCTGTTGCTGATGCTATTGAACGTAAGTCTGATGATCAGGAAGGTTTGAAGAATGCACTACAGCGTTACCGCGATGGTGTGACAACCAATGATTTAGAAACTAACTTCTTTTAGTTACTTGAAATGCTCGAATACCCACTTGATAGCGACACCAAGGATGGTGAAACCACTTAACCATTTGACGAACTTACCAACTGCTGACATGGTTTTCATCGTACCGTCAGCAGCTTTCCACACTGCAACAACATCACGTGTTGAATCGCTCAACTCTTTATTAGATGTCACAAGTTCTCTGATTGATACTGTGTTACTTTCTTGAGTAGATATGAACCGATCCCACCGCTTGTCTTCAGCAGCACAATGTTCGTGAAAATCATCAATGTGATTATCAAGTTTCTGTTGTAATAATAAAATTTGAGTATCACCTTCACGTCTATTCTTAGTATCAGTCATGTTGTTTATTCCATAGTTCAACTTCAGCAGCTCGACGACGGGTTAACCCACGCAACACTCGACCACCAGCTTTATTCCACCGTGACATCTGATAAGGTACATCATCAAAGTCACCGGTGTTAATCCTACGTCTGAGGGTTGATGCTCTGAATGCACCACTCCCCAGGTTATAAACGAAACTAGCAAGTGCAGCACGCTGGTTCGGATTCAAGTAAGGTTTACAGTATCTTACAACAACACGTTCAGCTTTTTCAAGTTCATGGTGTAACCATTGTTCAGCTTGCTCACGAGTGCAATTGACATCACCACCTTTAACACGACGACCATCAGGGTAACGAGTAGTACCGAAACCGATGGTCCATACACCAGCAGCACAGCGATAAGGGGTAGATGAATACCCCTCAAACAATGTAACTAAGTCAACACCTTCTTTGATCATTTGCGTGAAGACCTATAACCAAATAAGAAACCTAACACAGCTTGAATCGCTTCACCAATGAGTGAACCCCATAACAGGTCAACTGCTTGCATGGTGTCATCAAGTGACTCGACTGAACTCAACACTGCATAAGTGTAGAACGATGCCATGACTGCAAATAGCGTGATGATTATGGTGACAGCAAAAGGTCGCATTGCTGCGTTCCATGCGTCAACCCAGTTGATACCCACACCCTTCAAACTGGCTGTTGCGATCTTGGATTGTGCATCATAAGCTGCAATGTCAACTTCACGGTCCATCTCAGCAACACGTGTCTCACCTTCTTTCTCAGCAATACGCAATTGAAGCTCAGTCTGCTTCTCAAGCATCTGCATCTCACGGTTATGCTCACGACCAGCACCCCACTCTTTTAATAGATTAGGGACTGTACCTGATATTAAACCTGTTACTGTTGATATTAATGCTGTAATCATGTGTCACCTCTTAATCTAATACAATCGGTAGTTTACCAAGACATTGCTGATTGTTAATCCATGTACCATCAGTAACAACTAAATCAACTGCACCCGTTTGTCCGAGGTTAAGACTACTGGTCAGAATATTAGTATCACCACGTACAACACCAGGTAGGGTGAGACTTGTACCTACCGCGATGAAAGGTGGTGTAACTCTCCACGCTGTTTGTAAGTTGTGAGTACCAACAGCGAATGAACCACCTGCACCTTTTTGAACAGCACATCTGAAGTTAATTTCTTCACCATTAATACGATAAGCACTGACACTACCTGGGCCTGTGAATGAGTTCTCAGTACCAGCAGGAATAGCAAAAGGCATCCAGTAATCATTGTAAGCAATAGCAGTTTTTTTACTGGTGATTGATAAACCTAAATATTTAGCAATTGTTTCAGCAATCCATTTGTTACCATACTCATTAGGGTGAGAACCATCAGCCCACATGTTTATAGTTGTTGTCAAATAGGTTGCATCAGTGATTGTCCCATCTGGTTTTATTAAATTAGGGAATGGAATGTACACACCATTTGTTTCAGTTGCTGCACGTTTAAGCTCAAGACGCGCAAAGCTTGTATCAGCAGCAGCCCAACAAAAATCATTAACAACAAGTAAAGTGTCATTAGCATTACACTGTGCAATTATTTGATTTATTTTTGCAGTGAACTGTAAAGCATATGCACCAGCAGGATCTGCATCAACATCACCTTGATCATTATGTCCCAGGGCAAGCATGAATATTGACGCATTTGCTGCAAGGTCAGTGATTGTTTGATCAGCAACATAATGTAAACGTCTACCTGATGTTGAGAAGTTGTGAACCACTGGTGTTTCAACGTCGTCAAAATAACCATAACCACATATGTCGACGGGTTTAGCGGTTGCATCAAATTTAGATGCTTGTATAACACAAGAACCTTGACCGTCATCAATCGTCGCAATCAATCGAGACTGAACGGATAGAGGACCATCA
>TARA_R110000787_G_scaffold79023_1_pt1 | contig 44684 bp, 42 predicted proteins | sample TARA_R110000787 | Tara Oceans TARA_R110000787 (sample SAMEA4397920) | marine metagenome | biome: Polar Biome; feature: [DCM] deep chlorophyll maximum layer (ENVO:01000326); material: water (ENVO:00002006), including particulate matter (ENVO:01000060) such as... | depth 35 m | reverse complement strand
GCCGATGAAGGCGTCCTGCGCTTCACGGCCGGTGAGGTCGTCAGGTGTATCGAGGATTTCCGCGATGACTTTGCGTCCGCCCGCAAATGTCTCGGTGCGGATCGCAAAGCTGGCGCCAGTCAAATGCTGGGCGAGATGGCGTTCGATCCGGGAGGCGAGCGATGGCAACGCTTCGCCAGCGCTGTATAGGTCGCCTTCATAATGGAAATTGCCGCGTTCGTCATGGTCGGTCTGGCTATACAGGCGCGCGGACGCGCCCGGCGCGTTAGCGTCGGTCATGATGTCATCCTTATGGCTCGATCAGATTTGGAGGAGCGGGTGCGTCAGGCCGACGGCACTTCCTTTGAGGGACGCACGCTGCGGTCGGCGTCAGTTCGGGCAAGAGCCCAGTCGAGATAGCCAAGACGGGTATCGCCATTGGCGACCTCGGTCTGCCAATCGGCCGAGGGATATTGCGGATAGTCGATCCATGGATCAGGCCGTTCCGCCGGTGGCGTCACTGCAGATCGGACCAAACAGCGCGCCAGCTCTTCCTGGGTGCTGGCAAATTCGACATGATCGGCAAATATCGCGCACCATCCTCCGCCAAAGACGTCGCGACGTGGGCGCGAACAGCCATAGCTCCAGTCGAACCCGACAGGCGCGGTCTGCAAACTCTCCTGGCAACAGCGCCGGATGAGTTCAGCAATCGGACCAGGCTGGAAGTCGGTCGTGCCATAAATGGCAACGATGCACTCGGCTGCGCCCGCAATCTCGATCTCGGCCCCGAAATGCGGGAAGTCGGGATCATCGAAGATTTCGAGCAGGCCGTTGAACGGATTGGCGAGATCGGTCGGCATGAAGGCGGCGAGGAATTCAGCGCTCGGTTCCCCCGGGGCAAAATCACCCAACAGGTCGGACGCGTGCTGCCACGCCTCCTCGATCAACGCAGCTTCACGTGCGATGCAGGTGAAGGCGAAGGAAGCTTGAACATAATGGTCAGCCATGGACCGGCTCCATCATTGCTTCATCGATCGGTTCTTCATCGATGAGCACCAGCGGCGGCGGGTTCTGGCGTGCAAGCTGGTAGTCACTTTCGACTGCCACGATGCCTCCCAATTCCCGAATGCGTTCGATCGAGAAGAGCTGCTGGTCATCTTCAGTCGTCAGATAGTGTCGCGGTTCGCCATGGCCCCCGTAAATGACGCGGACAGAGGGGAAGCTTCCCGCATATCCGCCCGACCATCGGACATAATGAAGACCAAGACATCGACAGCTTTCTTCGATTCTCCCGAAGCATCCATTGGCCACTTCGTGATCCATCAAGATGAGAGGATCATTTACAGGAAGATAGGCGGGATCGAAGGGCGTTCCGTCCCAGTCGACAGCCGCATTGTCGCTGCCGATCGCCTGAACGAGAAAGGGGTATTGCGAACGAGGAAGCACACCCCCTATCATGATATGCGCGGATACACGGTCGCCATGACATGCCTTTCGTAGTTACTGGACTCCAGTCGGTCTCTCCATCCTCACCCCCTCCCCCTTACCGGACCGTATGACCGTCACTCATTCCCGCCTTGCATGAGCTGCGGATTCCCGCTTAGCTACAGCGCAGTTCCAGTCCGGCGATAACCGGCATGTTTTCCTCAACCGGGAGTCCTTTCGTGGCCGATACCGAGCAGCCTGATTTCACCGCAATGACGGTGCAGTTACTGAGCGCCTATTTCTCCAATAATCAGGTTCCGGCCGGCGACATCGCTGACATCATCGAAGCGACCCGCGGCGCGCTCGAACGGAAGGCCGAGGTGGAAGTGCCAGCGGCACCCGAGCATGTTCCTGCTGTATCGATCCGCAAGAGCCTTGGCTCACGCGAACACATCATCAGCATGCTCGATGGAAAGCCGTACAAGACCCTCAAGCGGCATCTGGCGGTCAATGGAATGACACCCGCCGAATATCGCGAGCGCTATAATCTTCCCAGGGATTATCCCATGGTCGCGCCTGCCTATTCGGAACAGCGGCGCACCGTCGCGCAAAAGCTCGGCCTTGGACGGCGGTTTGGCGCGAAAGCACAGGATGCGGTTCCGGTAGTGGAAGCGTCACCCGTGGTAGAGGCGGCGCCAGTTGTCGAAGCGACACCGGTTGTCGAAGCCACACCGGCAGTCTCGACGGAAGCTAAGCTCAAGCGCGGCCGCGGCAAGGCGGCCGCTGCCAAACCCAGCGAACAGGCCGAAATCGTATCGTCCGAACCTAAGCCAGAACCTGCGACTGTGCCTGCGAAAGCGGAGGCCGCGACAATAAAGCCTGCCAGGAAGAAGCTGGGCGTACAAACCGCACCGCGAACTGCGAAGGCCCCGACAGCATCCGTGAAGGAGCCTTTGGAACCCGCAGTATCAGAACCCGCAAAGGCCAAACCTGCCAAGCCAGCCAACGGGAAAAGTACAGTTGGAAAGACCGCAACGCCAACAGCTGCGGCATCCACGAAGCCGAAAGGTGCAAGGCGGCAGGTATCCGCTGTGAAACAGAAGAAAGCGCCTGTTCCAGCACCGACATCTACGGAATAATGGTCACCGACGAGATATGGGTTTATCCAACCCATATCTCGTCTGTCCGCTGACCTTGCGAGCATAATCGGTAGCGCGATGTGGCGCACCGCGGCGAAGACTAGCTCCGCTCCGCCATAATCCTGGCAAGGATGTCGCCCGCACGGTCAGGAGGCAGGAAAATCCTGGTCTTGAAGGCGACGACCTCACTGAATGCTCCGCAAGCCTTCAACCAGGTCCGATCCTCGGGTCGATAGTCTCGTATTTCGAGGCGTGCACTGTCGTTAACATGAACCCGGGCAAGTCTGGCCGGACCAAGACCTGGGATCGATACTCCGCCCACCGAACGCGCACCATCGATGATTTCGTCGGGACCAAGAGCTGTCGCGCCATCGAGGCCGAATTCACTTTGAATCCGTTCCACGGCTGCTGGATGGATGATGCGACCCAGGATTGAACCGCCAGCGCCATCGTCGATCCGCCAGACGCGCACGTCATCTTCCGGCAATTTATGCCATATGGGCAGCAGCAGCCCGGTTGCCATGGTGATCGTTTCGACCATGAGATTTTTCATCGCTTCGGCCACTTCCTGCTCCCAAAAGACCTGGAAAGCATCGGGCTCGATCTCGCTCCAATGGCTGGCTTTTAGGGCCGCTCTATCCATGCGTAGCTGACCGCTGGGACGAATGAGATAGCAGCGTTCGATCCATTTGCCATCGTCGTCCTGTCCCGGCCATGTCGGCATGCGCAGTGCGACCCGGCCGGACCGGGCATTGCGGAGCCAGGCAGTATTGTCCGTGTTCTTGCAAATAAGCTGCAACGCAGCCCAGTTGGTAATCGGTGGCCGCCGGTGCAGTTCCAGACGCAAAAGCCGTGTCTCGGCGCCGATTACAGGATCGGTGCGCAGCAGACTGTCGGAAAGCAGAACCACTTTCTCGGCGCGGATGGTTTCAATGCCCAGGTCAAGCGTGCCGGCAGCGCGCGCCGCTTCGACGCGGTCCTCGACCAACCCCAGAAACTCCTCGAATATGCTGTTCTGGGTCGCGATCCGCAGTGCCAATATGCGGTTGAGCCAGCGATGAATGGGCGGCAGACGTTCCAGAAGCTCCCCGCCTTCGTCGCAAAGCTCAAGGCCCGTCATCTCCTGGAAATCAGCGAGCGAGACGCTGCGGAGTTTGCCCTCGTAGAGGAGATGGAACCATTGAACGAGCGCATCGCGGGCATAGTCGGATTCCAGATTGTCGGAAGGATCAAACAGATTTTGCGATCCGGTCTGGCGTTGTCCCCTGGTCAATGCGCCCAACGCTTCCAGACCGCGGATGATGGTGCTGAGGAAGCGCCGCTCCCCCCGGCAATCGGTGGTGAGCGGGCGATAGACGGGCGGCGTCAGCTGGTTCGTCCGGTGGCTACGACCAAAGCCCTGTACCGCCGAGAGGATGCGGAACCCAAGTTCCAGCAGAAAATGCGCGCGGCGCCTGTGTGCGCTGGCACAGTTCCGATCGGAATGCATGGATCGTCCGGTACTCCCGGCTAGGGAAAAGGCGGCGATGGGCTTGCGGCCATCCTGAAACGCCTGAACCTCGAACAGATTGGCCCGAGCGCTGCGCCTCTCGACCTTTTGTCGCCCGGTGGTGTCGGTCACGATGCGCCGCGAGCGCCCCGTAATCTCGGCGACGCGGTCGGTCCCGAAATGCGCGATAAGTGCATCGAGCGCGGTCGGGATCGCGGGCAGCGCACATAGTTCCTCGATCAGTTCGTCACGTGCGGCTATCGCCTGCCGACAAAGCACCGGATTGCCTTGCGCATCGGTCATTGGTTCGGCGCGCATCGCGCCATCGTCGGCACGAAAGACCCGCATCTGGCGCACGGGAAAGCCATTCTTCAAATAGTCGATCAGGGTTTCCTTTGGCGAAACCTGAATATCCATCATCGCTCTTTCTTGCGCGGAGAGTTCGGAGAGACGCCGATCCATGATAGCCTCGCCCGTGCTGGCGAGTTGTACCAGCACGGCGTTGTCCGACGCCAGTTCCTGCTCGATCGCGTTGATGAGCGAGGGCATTTTCATGCTGACAAGAAGGCTGGAAAAGAAGCGCAATTTCGCAGATTCAAAGGTGCTCAGAGCTGACCCGCGCGCCCGGGCGTTCTGGGTCTTGCCCGATATCCTGTCGACTATGCCGATCTCGGCCAGCACATCGCGCAATCCGCGATGAATAATGCTCCAGCTATCGGCATAAGCATCGTAGATCGAAATCTGATCTGGCGTCAGCGCATGTTCCAGCGGCTCATATTCGACGCCCGCAAAGCTCAACGCCCGGGCGGTGTAGAGGCCCATGGCCTTGAGATCCCGGCACACGACCTCCAGGGCGGCGATACCACTCTCGTCCATGGCCTTCATGAACATGTCGCGCGTCGCAAACGCAGTGCCTGGTCCCCAGAGACCCAGGCGAACAGCATAGGAAAGATTGTCAGACCTGGCCGCGCCCGTAGCAGACATGTAGAGAATGCGGGCACGCGGAAGCGCATTCTGGAGCCGGACGCCGGCCAGGCCCTGTTCCGAGCCTTGCGCCTTTCCGAAATCACTCTCGGTCCCGCCCGCGTGCGCCATGGCGTGAGACTCGTCGAAGACGATCACCCCGGCAAAATCCTCTCCGGTCCAGTCCAGTAGCTGTTGCAGGCGCGAGGCTGTATCGTGGCGCGCGGAGCGCAGGGCGGCATAAGTCAGGAAGATAATGCCGCTTTCCATCGTGATCGACGTGCCCAGCAGAAAGTTTGAAATGGGCTGAATATCGATGGCAAGCCCGCCCAGCGCCGTCCAGTCGCGGCGGGCGTCCTCGATAAGATCGGCCATGGAAATCCAGATTGCGCGGCGATTGGCCCGGTTCCATTGATCAAGGATGATGCCCGCCGCCTCACGTCCCTTGCCCACACCAGTTCCATCGGCGATGAAAAAGCCGGTCCGATAGAGTTTGCCATCCCGGTCCTCGATCAGGCGATCTCCGGCAAGGTTGGCCGAAAAGCAGCCGACAAGATCGCGTGCATGCGCTTCACCGGCATAAATGATGGTTTCAAGCTGCGCCTCTGACAGCGCCCTGACTGCCCGGGTCTGGAGAAGGGGCCGATAGCGCGGCACCGGCAGGAACACCGAGGCCATGGCGATGGATTCGACAAGGTCATCGGGATGCCTGGAAACGCCATCAATAGCGATCCGGGCGGGATGCCAGGCTGAATAAATGCCCACGGTCTCGCCGGGAGCAAGCGGCTCCTCCCGAACCGTGTAGGTAATAGGCCGCGCATCATTTGCCACCGCTGCGACCCGCGACGGCGGCGCGAGCCTTTGGACGTCCATAGAGGCAAAGAGACTTTCGGCCGGGATATTGATGACTGGTCGAGAGGGCAACAGAGCAACGCCTGGTGGCGGAACGTAAGGCGCCGGCTGCGGGAGATCGAGCCGATCCGGGATGGCGAGAACAAGGGCCAGGGCAGCTTCGATGTCGCGGGCGACGTGACGCTCCGGCACGCCGATCCATCCCTTGTCGAAGATCAGCAGACGCACATCGATCCCCGTTCCATGTTTGGCATAGGGGCTACCCGATATGGCGATTTCGATGCGGGGCGGCACAAGCTCCGCGACTAGATTGTAGCCAAGCGCGGCCGAACCTTCTGGCGAGAAGCTTGTCGGCATGATGGCGACGCATCGCCCGCCTTGTGCGAGAGATGCAAGCGCGCCGCGCAGGTGGCGCGCGCCGGCATGGCGATCGATCCCGCGGCCAACGCTCCGACTGAAGGGAGGATTGATCAGCACCAGCGTGGGAATCTGCTCGGTGGTCAGCATATCCTGAATATGTTCGGCATCATGGCCCGTCACGATCTCACCCAAGCTTCGGGACAGCAGTTCGGCGCGGGCCGGATCATGCTCGTTAAGCAGCAGCCGCGCGCCTGCGCGTGCGCCATGGACTGCCAGCATGCCGGTGCCGGCCGAGGGTTCGAGCAGGATATCGTCCGAGCGACAGCGTGCTGCCATGGCTGCGAGCCAGGCGAGGCTGAGGGGCGTGCTGAACTGCTGGAGCTCGACCTGCTTTTCCGAGCGGTAGGTCTGCGTTGGCAATCCGCGCTCAAATTGCCGCAGTCGTTGGAAGATGTCGGCAGGTGTTCCTGCCAGAAGCGCGCATTGCGGATCGGCGAGGTGCAGGACCTGCGCGGTTTCTAGCGCATCATATGCATCGCGCATCGACCATGCACCGCCGGCATCATCTTCGCCGAACGCCTGGGTCATCATGCGCTTGAGGGACTGGCGATTGACCATGCCGCCATTGCGCAGGCGGTGGGCGAGGGACTGGGCAACCTCGAACAGGCGTGCGGGCGCATCGTGGGTTTGCGACAAAGCGAGTTGGGGCAAGGTCATGGGCACCTCATGCGAGAATAGGACAATCCGGCTCTCCCTTTCCCGCTCTCCTTCATTCCGGCCCCTGACTGTGCAGGAAGGATAGATCAGACCCGGTGACGGGGGATCGGCTCGAGGCTATGGAAGAGCATGGCTATTCCACTCGACTATCTCGGCGAACTCGATCGGCTGCTGCTTGATCAGGGCGAGGATTGCATGCTGCTGTCGCAGCTGGACGGCTTCCTCACCGGAATCCTCGTCAGCCCCGATCTGCTTGCACCCAGCCAATGGCTGAAGAAGATCTGGGCTGGTGATGACGGCACGGGCATGCTGCAGTTTAGTGAAATGGGCGGTTTCCAGCATTTCACAGACCTCGTCATGCACCATTATCATGTCAGCCTAGCCTGCCTGGGTCAGCCGGGCAGCTTCGAACCCGTGCTGGAGATCGACACACGGTCGGACGAGACATTGTGGGAGATGTGGATCGAGGGTTTCGGACAGGCGATGGATCTCGCCCCTTCGGGCTGGCAGCGTATCCTCAATGACGATGATCCCGGTTGCCGCGCCGCGATCGAGGGTATTCGCGAACTTCGCTCGTTTGCCGATGGGACGAAAAAGCTGACTCTCACTGCGGAAGACCAATGGGATCGGGAAGCACCTGACCTGATCCCGATTTGGATCGAGATGCTGCACCAGTGGCGGATTGAAAATGACCCCTACCAACCGGTCACCATCAAGCGCGAAAAGACGGGGCGTAACGATCCATGTCCCTGCGGGTCGGGCGCCAAGTATAAGAAGTGCTGCGGTTTGAACTAAATGATCGCGGACAATTGCGGGCGCGGCATGACCGTCAGCTGGGTCTTCCTGTGCGCGCTTCCAAACCCGTCAACCCGATGAAGTTAAACGGCGATCGACATCCGCCCCGGCTGAAATCGACGCCGACAAAAGCAGCAGACACGTTCGCTCTTTCACATGCCGACCGCAATCATCCGGGCATGCCCTCATCGCCATAAAGAAAGTCCTGGCTATGCGCCGCATTGGGGCCAGTTGTCGTCTTGGCTGTGGCGGCCAAGCGCATCTCTTCCAGCAAAACGCGGCGGCTGGCCCTGTCAGTAGGCATATTGACCGGAACAAGACGGACAGCAGCGTGACCCTCACGGGTCAGGATGATTTCTTCTCCTGCTTCCGCGCGCCGAACAAGGTCGATGAGTTAGCCTGCCGCATCAGATACGGAAATATGCATAGGCCATTATCCCTGGCGATTGAGAGCAGCGGCTCATTTTAGACCGTTATACAGTTCCATCCAAGGCCGAAGCCGGGGGCGGGGACTAAGCCCTGCCCCCGGCCATGTTCAGGCGGCTTGCGCGAAGCTTTGGTCGCCTTCGTTGCCACCTTCCTTGTTCACCATGTCCGCCAGGTCGTGCTCGCTATTGTCGGGCGAGATCGGCTCTTCGCCGCTTTCCGGGGCAGCGAACCGCATTTCATCGGGTAGCCAGAAGAGTGCCCGTTCCTGGATTTCGGGCTCGATGATGACATCGCCACCGAACAGTCGCTCGGCCGAGGCGGCCAGATCGTGCTTCTTCGACCCGGAATAGCGCATGCGAAGTTCCAGTCCGCCAATCTCCTCGAACAAGGCGAGGATGCCCGGCTTGGTCAGCTTGTCGAAATAGGTGAGTGCCGTCGGCCGCCACCAGGCCGCGACATCGATCCCGAGCTTGCGCCCTAGATGATCGAGAAAGCCTGCCTCGCGTCGTCCGGCAGGAACGGCATGAAGCGTGCGCGCGATCGCCCATCCGAGCCAGGCCGCGCGTGCATCGTCGGGCAGCGCGCAGAAGGCGTCGTAACGATCTGGAACGGCCTGGTGGTGGAGCCAGCTCCGATCGAGCGCCTCGTCGAGCTTCGTCCATTCACCCGCCGCCGCCGTTTCCGGCTTGAAGTCGGGCAAGAGACGGGAAGGCACCGAGGCCCGCAGATCGCTCGGCATGTCGAAGGACGCCAGGCGGGATTCACGATCGACCATGATGAAGGTGCCCAGATCTAACGCGAATGCGGGATCACTGGCGACGTGGACCGCAAGAAGCTCAGTCTTCATCATCGCCAGCATTTCGCGAAGGCGCTGGCTCATCACCGGGCGAGCGTCGTTGGCGATATCGTTCTCCTGCGTTTCAACGCTGGCATTATTGTCGCCCTCGTCGCCGTCATCATCGGCCTCGCCGCTCTCTTCATCAGACATCGGCGCGATATAGAGTTGATGATGGATTTGCGGCGTGCCGTCTTGGCCGAGCACCACATAGCCCAGAGCCGTCGCTTTCTGCTCAGGATCGATCACAACCTCGCGCTCAATGATCGCCGTGAGTTCCGCCTGGAGGGCAGCATAGCGCTGTTCCTCATCCTCTTCCGGCTCATAGGCCTCGTTTTCGGCAAGCAGTTCGATTTCGGCAATCTCCTCCTCAATCTCCCGTTTACGCGCTTCCTGCGCCTGCGTGAGCGGTTCGGCGACGCCGGTCAGCGGTTGCAGCGCATAGGTTTCCATATAGGGGATTCGCGCGCCGGTGACGATGCGCACTTCCCCCAGGCCTTCGCGCTCACGCAGTGCCTCGGCCTGCGCGGCAAGTTTCGTCTCCGCCAGATCATCGAGAATATGGGTGTCGATCCAGCGCTCGTCGGCTGCAGTGGAGAACAGGTCCGCGTCCTCTACACGGCCGCCTGCCGCGACATAGCAATCCCGCCCGACCAGCAGGGCCTTGGGATCGGTTGCGCGATAGCTGTAGCCATTGAGCGCCCGCCGGATTTCATTCACATTGTCGCGGGAATAGCTATTGCGCAACGACTCCCAGATCGCCGTCTGACGGGCTGTGTCCGCGGTCGTCGCATAGGCCTTGGCCACATCGAGCGTGATCTCGTCAGCCTCGAGCGCATCAAAAATCGGCTGGGCGAGGTTCGCGAGACGCAAGCGCCCGACGACAAAGCGTTCCTCGATGCCGAAGCGCTTGGCGATCTCCGCCGTGCTGCGGCCCTCGACCTCGATCAGATCGCGAAATGCGAGGCAATCTTCGGCAGGCGACATCTGCAGCCGGTCGTAATTTTCAGCGAGGCTGATTTCGCGGCCGTCCTTCGCTTTGGCAAGAACAAGGACGGGCACTTCATAGTCGGCAGGCAACCTTCCCTTCTCGATCAGGCGATGGATCGCATCAAGGCGGCGGCCACCGGCAGTGATCCGATAATGACCTTTCTTACGGGAGACCGGCACGCCAACGAGATTCTGGATGAGCCCATGTCCGGCGATGCTGGCTTCGAGTTCAGCGTCGGCGCGCGGATCAGTCCGCTTGCGCACATTGACGGGCGACTTGGTGAGATGGGTTGCCGGGACGAGGATGGATGGCTTGGTCATGCAACAAACTCCGCAAAAGCTGCGGCCCGCACATCGAACCGCGCATTCGCCGCCCTCCCCCTCTCCTTTCGTTTGCACCGGTTTGGGGCGTGACGGCACGGCGCCGTGCCGCTAGACACGGCAGCTGCATAATTTCAGGAGGACGTTTTATGAACAATTCCGAGCTGGCTGAAGCGCTCAGCGTCGATCATGGACTGACCAAGGCTGACGCACGCAAACTCGTCGACGCCCTGTTTGGGGTCATCGCCGACGCGGCGGCCAAAGGCGACGAGATTTCGCTGAACGGGTTCGGCAAGTTCAAGGTTAAGGACGTCGCGGCACGCGAGGGCCGCAATCCGGCCACCGGCGAAACTATCGCGATCAAGGCGTCCAAGAAGCTGACGTTCACGCCCGCCAAGGCGATCAAGGACCGTCTTAACGGCTGATCGAAATCGCTGCCCTGCTGCCGAAAGGTGCAGGGCAGCGGAGCAGCATGATGGTAATCAGGCAGCGCGTGACTGCCCTTCCAGCACATCCGCCCAATCATTATTGGGCGGCGGCGGCCACGCGCTGATGATCTCAAGGCCAGGACGCTCATAGGCGAGGCGCGCATTTTTGTTCGCTTTCCATCCAGCCTCATCCCGGTCGAACAGCAGAACGAGGCGTTCGAGCCAGTCGGGTAGCAGGATATGTCCGGCCCGTTCTGTTCCGAGGACTGCCCATACCGGGATCTTGTGCATTTGCATCGCCGCCAGCGCGGTCTCGATGCCTTCGGCGAGGCCGAGCACCGAAGCGGGAGGCATGAGTTGTACCGCGCCGCGCCCCGGACGTCCGAGCATCATGCGGGGATCGGCAAGATCCTTTGCTTTGGTGGCGGTTGCGGCATCAATAAAGGTGCGGTGGATGGCGACGAGCCGTCGTCTCTCCCGCACGGCTGCAATCATGGCGGGCCGGAACAGCGCGCGGCTGCCTCGTCCCAGCGGCGTGCGTAAATTATAGCGCAGATCATGCCAGGGCGGCGTGAGCAGGCGCCCAGACAGGTAGCTTTGCGCAGGCGTGCCCACGAGGGATGCGGATGCGTTCCATATGCGTAGGGCTGGCCCTGCACCCGCGTGAGGCGAGGGCACGTTGCGCGACAAATCGGAAATGTGCCGGTCCGCAAAAGGCAGGCGTAAATGCCGGATTGCTCGCAGAACGTCTCTCGTGTCGCAACCGGCAAAGCATTTGAACAGCAGCGCGCTTCTGCCAACACGGATCGACAGGCTGGGATTATGGTCATCATGGGCCGGACACAGGCATAGACCGCGATCTTTCTGCCATGTTCCGCCTAGCTTTCGGCAAAGGGCTTCGCCCTGAAATTCCAGTTCAAGAGATTTCATCGTTGTCAGCCGCCCTGGCGAATTATCTTTCATGTCTCGTCGAGGGCCTGCGAAAGTATCAAAAGCGCCGACGCCAGTTCGCGCTGGACCTCAGCAACTTCGAGACTCAGCCTGCGGGCTATCGCCGGGTAGGCAGAACCCTCGACGCAATGGGCAAGGAAAACGGCGCGCGTTTGCTGCGGCAAATCCGCAATCGCGTTGCGCAACTTCATCATTCGCATGGCATCGCAGGACGCCAAGGCTTGCTGCTCCACCCATATCCATCCACTGACCCACACGCCTTCAGGCGTCTCCTCGATATAGGCCTCGTCTGCGTCGATGCGCAGGACCGGCGCGCCTTCGAGTCTGGTCATGGCGACTGCGACTGCTGGATGCGCCCCCACGTCCAATAGCGCTGCAATGGCATCGAGACGCCGCAGCAGATGCGTGCGGCGCCGACGGCGTGACGGCGGCCAGCCTCCAGTCACAAGATATGTTTTGATGTCTTGCAGCAGAGCACGGACTTCTAAATATTGCATGGCAACCGGATCCCTCTGGGTTCTTCCGCTCGCCTTGCCCCCTCCCTCCTTCGCGAGGCTCGCTCGCTGCAGGGCAGCGCCGGGTCGACGGTCTTGTGTCCAGAGACCATGGGAAGGGTTCGTGAAGCGCCAAGCCTATCTCCAGCTATGATCCTCTGGCGTCGCTGTCGTAGCGTGACCGGTTCGGATTGCTTGCAAAACAATCTGTTAAACCGGATGCAGAACGATTATGTGTTCGAAAGGTTTTTGTTTGAAACAGAATGACTGCAACCGGATACTGACGGCAAAATAAACGCGAATGATATGGTTGGAGAGGACGCCGCTTCCGGTTGCCATGAACTGGCGAAGGGACACGCCCTTGAACAAGGAAGACTATTCGGACCGGCTTGAACGGCTCAGCACGCGCAAGGGCGACTGCTTGCGAGAAGCCGCCAAAGGCTTATCGTCCAAAGAGATCGGGCGGGCTCTGAACTTGTCCCCTCATACGGTGGACAATCATATTCTGGAAACCCGGCAGATACTTGGGAACGTGTCGCGATGGAAAGCGGCGCAGCTTTTCGTGGATTGGGAGGCAGGCAAGGGGGGGCAGATTATACCCCCCTATCCGATGACTATTCCCGGCGGTGCCAATTGCGAGTCAAATGCGTCCATCGAAACCAAGGCGGACGCGCAGCCGACACACGAGGAACTCAAGGATCTGTTCGCAGAAGGACAACGCCCATATGGCGTTCGCAAACAGCCCTCCTCCTTGCTCGACATTGTGCCGCTCCGCGTAGCCGGGAGGCAACGCAATGACCTGAATGGACCCTCCACCCTGATCGCCTTCGCGATCCTCACTCCCATGATGCTCTTTGCCGTAGGGGCCGGAATATCTCTCCTGTTGGTACTCAACGACCTCGTGGCAAAATAGAGCGGCAATTCCTCAAATCCATCACCATAGCCTGCCCTGATGGGCGGGAAGGAGAAACCATGCGTGCTCAACGCCAATCCGTCGCCAAACATGTTGCCGAGCGTTTGTTCGCTGCCGAAGAGGCCATCGACATCGCAGCTGCGCGTATCGCCGAACTCAACGCGGCGTTGCCGCTCGCGCGGCTGGATGCCCGCGTCTCGGCCATGATCGGCCAGGACGCCATCCAAAGCTCCGCCTCGGCCATGCTGCTTGTTGCAGAAACGCGCGAAAAGATCGTCACCACCCACGCCAATCTCAAACATGCCAGTGACGCAATGGGATTACCGGAGACCAGCTATGGCGACCTTCTCAAGGTGGCACGGGCAGGGTCGCCCGCCCAGGGACAGCATCTCCGAGCGGTGTGATGCTTTCGTCGAGAGAAATTGACGGATCGGGACTTTTGTCGTTCCTCTACGTCATGACGCGACAAGCCCTGTTTCTGGCTCTTCTGCTTCTAAGCAGCGCCTATGCCTTCATAAAGGGCGGCCAACCCGAACGTATCGGTGCGGCCACGCTTTTATGCGGCGCAAGCCTGACTGTGTTTGTCGCGTCGCCTTTCGGAATCCGGTTTCAGGGGGTCGAAGCCGGCATCCTGATCATTGATTTGCTGATATTGGGCATTTTCCTATGGCTTTCAATTCGGAGCACCCGTTTCTGGCCGATCTGGATCGCCGGGATGCTGGGTGCCGAAGTCGTCATTCATATAGCGCTGATGGTTGCACCAGCTGTGGTTCCCCGTGCCTACATGCAGGCGCTGGCGGTATGGAGTTGGTTCGCCCAACTGGGCCTGATCATCGCCACCTGGCGGCACCAGATGCGATTGACGCATCTGGGTGTCGACGCGCCCTGGAAGAACTGATCGGCCTTACATGTCCTGATCGCGCGCAGGAATTTTCGGAACGCCTCCTTGCGAGATTTGGCTCTCTTGGCGAGGCTGTCTCAGCGCGTTCGGCCGCCAGGATCGAATTGCTGGATGGCTCGATCGAGGTCGAGCAAACCTTCCTCAGCTTCAGGCGTGCGATGACACGGATGCTGAGGGCTCCCCTGATGCAGCGGCCCATATTATCCAGCGATCAGTCGGTGCTCGATTATTTGAGGGCGCAAATGGCCTATGACCCGATCGAGCGGTTTCGGGTCCTGTTTCTTAATGCGGGCAACGAGTTGATAGCGGACGAGGTGATGGGCGTTGGAACGGTATCAGCCGTTCAGGCCTGGCCCCGCGAAATACTGAAACGCTGCCTGGACCTGGAGGCAACAGCGATTCTCCTCGTCCACAATCATCCCTCCGGTTGCTCCAGGCCATCCCGGGCGGATCGGGATTTGACCGAAAGGATCGTCAAGGCAGCGTCCAGCCTCAGCGTCATCGTCCACGATCATCTGGTCGTAGCGCGGAAAGGTACGACGAGCTTTCGAATGGCAGGCTATTTATGACAGGCACCGGCTTTCTTTTAGACATGCCCGGCAGAGGATGGACGCAAGAGTGGTCTTCCCCTCGCTCCATCGGAAGTCATGCATGATGCCCGCGTCGAACACATCGGCGCAAATTAGGGATCAAGGCGGCTGGCCTCTGTTCTGCCGGGCAATCGCATGCCGAACGATTCTGAAAATGCAAGCTGCTATCCTTAAGAAGATGGGGCGCAAATTATCGTCCAGCCCCTATCTGGGTTCTTTGCTCCAGGTCTATCTTGCTGAGATCGAGGGTGAAAGAATTTATCAGGCGTGCCTTTCCACGGACCATGCATCGTCAACGGCGCATCGTCGCTCGACGCGGCTGGAGGAGTTCGGCGCGCTGGTGCGCGGGGATGACCCCGTCGATGGCCGATGCACCGATCTGAAACTAGCTGACCCGACGAAACAGGTGGTGGAGGAGGCGATCGATATTTTGATCGGACATTGCCTCAATCTCGGGGCTGAAATCTCTGCCTTTGACCTCGGCGACGCCGTGATAACCAAGAGCCGAAAAACGTATAGCTGCGGCATGAGTACCAGCGAGGATGCAAGTAGCATGACTGTCCTGCGAGGCAAGGTCATTGCAGGAGGGCGAATAGCCCTTCCCGCCGATATCCGCCGTTCCTTGGGCTTGCAAAATGGCGACACGGTTCTGTTCGAACTCAATGGCGAGGAAGTTCGTATTCGACCAGCGCGCTCCGCCTTGCGACGGGCGCAGGAGCGCCTGCGCGCCTTTGCGCCGAAAGAGGGCCTTGTCTCCGAGGCGTTGATCGCCGAGCGGCGGGCAGCCCGTGACTGACAGCGGAGCAAATGCCGTTTATGCTCTTGATGCATCGGCGCTTTTATGTCTCCTGTTTGGCGAACCGGGTGCCGATCAGGTGGAGAAGCGATTGAGCGGTGCTCTGGTGTCGGCGGTAAACTACCATGAGGTGTTGGCAAAGCTTGCGGACCAAGGTGTCAATGTTGCAGATGCACAGATGATGCTGGCAGAGCTGGACATTGACGTCGTACCCGTCGATCGAAACCAGGCTGATGTCGGTGGGAAATTGCACAGCGAGACGCGCAGTATCGGCTTGTCTCTTGGTGCTCGTTCCTGTCTGGCCCTGGCGTTATGCCGGGAGGCAATCGCAGTGACTGCTGATCCGGCATGGGAGACACTCGACCTCGGTGTCGTGGTAGAACGGGTCCGGTGACGCGCTTGGCGGGACTTGATAACAGGATTAGAGATTGAACTGATGCGGACCGACCTCAATCATCTGCCGATGACCAAGCAGCGCGAACTCGATCGCGTCGTGGAAATTCTTTTCCAGGGATTTCGCGAGGCGACACAGGAGGCGACTGGACGACGTAAGTCCGCCAGGATCCTTAAGGTCATTCTTTTCGGATCCTATGCGAGGGGCGATTGGGTCGATGCACCATTCGACGCCAACCAGTTTACCTCCGACTATGACATCCTCGTGATCGTCAATCAGAAGGAGTTGACCGATGGCGTACTCTACTGGGAAGAGACCGAGCAACGCCTTTTCGACGCCTATCAGGTCGAGAAGATCATCCGCACCCCGGTCAATTTCATTGTTCACACATTGCAGCAGGTGAATGATGGCCTGTCTCATGGGCGGCTTCTGTTCACCGAGATCGCCAGGGATGGCGTGATCCTTTACCAATCTGATGATCGATCGCTGGCGGAGGCCAAGCCAAAGACGCCTGAACAAGCCTACCATATGGCAGAGGAATACTTTAAGGAGCTATTTCCTGGAGCGATGTGGCGCTTTGAACTGGCCAAATTTAGCCATATCAATAATCGGCACAGTGACGCCGCTTTTGATTTTCACCAGGCAACTGAAAAACTTTACAGATGCGTTCTGACGACCCTGACATTCTATGCTCCTCGCAGTACGAATATCGTATTCCTCAGGGCAATGGCAGAAGGATTGGACAAGCGGCTCTTTGATGCCTGGCCTCGTGCAACCCAAGCCGAACGCGCCATGTATCAGAAATTGAAGGACGCCTATCGCAAGGGCCAACATTCGAAGCATTTTGAGATTTCGTCCGAAGAGCTCGTCTGGCTTCAAGGCAGAATTCAGATACTCGGAGAACTTGTGCATGAGGTATGCTCGGGGCGTATCGCAAAGTTGAAAATCGATGCGGAAGCCGCAGCGAAATAGGCAATTGAAGGGAAATGGCCGAAAGAGACGCAGTATCGTATTGAGCGATACAAGGCGATCATGAGACTTGTAGCTATGGGGCGACGCTGATCCCCAATCTGGACGCCCATTGTCTCTCTCAGCGGAATCTGAGCCCAGCGATCGCACGTCTAAACGCCGATCATTGTCTCACAATTTTCGCGATGGCGGGCCTCAGTATCTTCTCGCGGTAGCGCGCATCGGTTCGGTCATCATCCACAAACGCTACCATGACGTCGAGGGGATCCCGGGCTGCCAACCAGTGCGCTTGCCGTCCTGACGGATCTTGAGAGAGGAAACGAAACAGCCCTTGCAAAGTACGGGTCGCAGCTCGATGACCGCCGTCCCGCAGGGCGTGACTGATATATTCCCTCAAACTGCCCCATACGTATGACCCAAGCGCTATGCTTTGCTACCTGATCGTACAAAGTCGAGCTGACGCGATGGTCCGATATGCGATTGAACAGATCAGAGGATCATTTTGCGGGCTTCGCCGACTGACGACGTGGCGACACTTTTCTCTGCGGATCTGGCGAACGCTTCTTTCCCGCTATGTCTGACATAGGTGTCAGGGCCAGTGTCGGCGTTTCCGAAGTGAGCGGGGCTCGCGCAGGCTGCGGCAAAAGCGCGGTCTGCCGACCGCTGCCGCCGAACAATGTCAGCATCTCGGCCAGCCTGTCGCGTTCCTCCGCGGTCGGAGTGCCGCGCAGCAATATGAGCTGTTCGAGCGCATCGGCAACGTGGCGGATTTCTTCCGTGAAGAAAGGCGACAACAGGTGCGCAATCGCGCCGATCGCAGCGTCGGGATCGTGGCGCATGAGTTTGGCCTGCTCCCGAACGATCCGCTTGAATAGGTCTGATGGCAATTTCTCGGAAGCCGTCGGCCCATAAAGCTCCCGCGCCTGGCGGAAGTGCCGCCCATCGGCTTCACCCCTTGCCTGGAGCACATAGAAAAGCGCACGCACCCCGGCCTCGAGAAGACCACCATCGGTCATTCTTTCGTCAAGCTGGCTGATCTCCTGTGCCACGAAAGCGCGATGTTCGGGCGTATCGCCGGGATGAGGGCGCGGCGACACCGCTTGATCAGCGGTCATGCCGGTCAGCGCCTGGACAAGCGGGGCACTATATATGCTTTCGAACATGACCGCGCACATATGGTCGCGGGCATCGCGGTACTGATCCAGGCTGGCCGCAATAGCGCTCGAAACCATTTCCTGCGCCAGGATAAAAGGATTATCAGGTTCGGCGCGGTGGCGGTTTTCGCGGGCCTGCTCCGCAAGGGCAGCGACCGGCTGAGCTAGCGGATGGGCGCTGGACCATTGATGCGACAGGCGCAAGGGATGCATGCGTTCGATCCAGTGCGCAATATCCGGCGTTACGGCCGCCCGAACCCATGGCTGCACGAACTGCCTGTATAAGCCCAGATTGCTCTGGGAAAGCCGCGCAACCGCGGCGAAGCGCTTCTCGGATTCAAGATCCTGCCGCACAATACCGCAAACATCCGCCACACTGCGGACCTCCAGCGAGAGAAACTGCCCGTCCTCGTCGGGCGCTTCCGTGAGCGCCTGGCCGGCATTGGTCTCGACCGTAGCCTGATAAACTCCCGCTGGCAGAAGATCGATCAGATCAATCGCACTGGCAAATTCCTGATGCTCCTTCCGACCGACGCTCGACGAAACGAAGATCCCCAGATGGCCGATATCGTCATGGGTCGCGTAGATGATCGTCTGATCGTGCGAGAGAATTTCATCGTCGTTGCGATAGAGGTCGGTGATCCATCCCAGCGCCTGGGGTGGCGGCGTGATATTATCGCCATAGGAGCAAAAAACGACGATCGGCGAGCGAATGTTACGGAAGTCGATCCGGATACCATCCGATGTCAGAAGCTGCGCGGTGGCCAGTTTGTTGCCGATGAAAAGATTATCGACAATATATTGCATTTCGATATCATTGAGGAAGACATAGCCACCCCAATATTTTTCGAATTCGAGATAGCGCTGCGGCTCGGTGTCAATTTTGGAATAAAGATTGTAATTCTTCTTCCACAAAGTGTTGGCCGGATCGAGATTTTCAAAATTCTGGACCAGCGTGGCACCGTCGAATCGGCCTGCGCCGATGTCTCCGGCCAAAGCCGTCATCCAGCTGCCGCCCAAAAGCCCGCCAGCATAGCGCATGGGATTGTCACCCGCCCAGTAAGACATGGGCGCACCGGCAACGATGATCGGACCGAACAGTTCTGGCCACACCGAGGCGGTCATAAGAATCTGCCAGCCCGCCTGACAATTGCCGATGACCACCGGCTTGTCCTGCCCCAGATGCAATTCCCCGACATTCCGCACAAAGGCAGCTTCGGCGCGCATGACGTCCTCGACTGTCTGGCCGGGAACAGGATCAGGCAGAAAGCCGACAAAATAGCAGGGATGCCCTTCTTTGAGCGCTGCCCCGACCTCGCTCTCGGGCTTAAAACCCCCTACTCCCGGGCCGTGACCGGCACGCGGATCTACGATGATGAACGGACGTTTGTTCGGATCGGTCGGCCGGTCCACCGATGGAAGGATGTGCGCAAGCGCATAGTTGACAGGTCGTGCCAGTTCGAGGCCGGACAACAGCAGCCTGCTCGGAAAGTTGAGTACATTGGGCGCTTCCTGACTAAGGTGCTCACGATATTGATCGCCGCGCTGCCGCTTCACATCGGCATAGATCACCGTGCGCTGGGCAGCGTCCGCCCAGTAATCGAACGCATCGCTACCCCATTTGAGGAGCGGTTCGATCCCCCAGTTCGTGCCTTTATCGGCGTTACCGTTATGGGCCATCTTTTGTCTCCGTCCGGTTGAGCGTATCGCTGGATAGGGCGGGTGGGGTCATGCCATCGCCCCGATCGTCTTGCGAAACCGCGAAAGCGCGATGGCGAAGAAGATCGCCCCGATGGCGATGATCGCCAGGAACTGCGGCCAAACGACATCCAGGCCGGCCCCCCGGTACAGGATCGCCTGCGCCATCTTGACGAAATGCGTCGTGGGCGCCGCCAGCATCAGCGTCTGGACGATCTCGGGCATGCTCTCGCGCGGTGTCATCCCGCCCGACAGCATCTGGAGCGGCAGCAGGACGAGCATCAGCAGCAGACCGAACTGCGGCATCGAGCGCGCTATCGTACCCATGAAGATGCCGATCGACGTCGTCGCAAACAGATGGAGGGCTGCGCCCAGCAGGAACAGCGCCACCGATCCTTCGATCGGCACTTTGAGGATGCCCTGGATCATGATGAGCAACGCGAAGGCACAGGCCGCCAGCACGACCATGCCCATCGCCCACACCTTGCTGGCCATGATCTCGAATGGGGTGACCGGCATCACCAGCAGATGCTCGATCGTGCCATGCTCGCGCTCGCGGATCAGCGCCGCGCCTGTCAGCACAATCGAGAGCATGGTCACATTATTGATAATCTCCATCACCGAACCGAACCAGCTTTGTGCGAGCGTCGGATTGAACCGCGCGCGCAGCGCCAGATCGACGGGGGCAGCGGCTGTCGCGCGGGTGCCCTTCATGAACTCGGACACCTCGCCCTGGACGATCTGCTGGATATAGCCGCCGCCGGTAAAAGCCTGGCTCATCCGCGTCGCGTCGATGTTGAGTTGCACCGCCGGCTGCCGCCCTGCCAGCACGTCGCGCTGGAAGTCGGGCGGGATGTTAAGCGCGAAAGTGTAGCGGCCAGCATCCATCCCCTTTTCGACCTCATCGAGCCCGACGATCGAGGGATGGGAAAAATGCGGCGGGTAGAAGGCCCCGGTTATCCGGTTCGAGAGCGGCGACTGATCCTCGTCGATGATCGCGATAGGCGCCATATGAAGCGATTCGGGCATCGCGCTCGCGGCGACATAAATGCCGAGCGAGAAAGCATAAACGATCAGCACGAGCATCATCGGATCGCGCCACAGGCTACGCAGTTCCTTGATGCCGAGGCGATAGATGTTGGCAACATGCTGCATCGCTCAGCTCTCCTGTTTCTTGAGCAACATGACGCACAGGCCCAGAATTACCGGAAAGGCCACGGCCAGCGCGAGCAACGGTTGGGCCAGGTCGCCAAAGCCGAGGCCCTTCGAGAACACGCCGCGACAGATGGTCACAAAATGACTGGTCGGGAAGATCGCCCCGATAAAGGCCCCCACACCCTCAAGGGAAGACACTGGATTGATCAGACCCGAGAACTGCACCGCCGGCAGGATCGTGCCGATGGCGGTGGAGAACAAAGCCGCGATCTGGCTCCGCATAAAGATCGAGAACAGGAGGCCGATCGCCGTCGCGCAGAGCGTATAGAGAAAGGCCCCCAGCGTCATCACCAGAATGTTGCCGGTGATGGGCACGCGGAAGACCAGCAATGCCAGGAGCACCAGCAGCACATAATTGGCCATGGCCAGCGCCACATAGGGAAGCTGCTTACCGAGCAGAAATTCGAACCGGCCGATCGGCGTCACATAGAAATTGATGATAGACCCCAGCTCCTTCTCGCGCACGACGCTGAGCGCGGTCAGCATCGCCGGGAACAGGAGCAGGAGCACGGGAATAACCGCCGGCGCGATCGCGACCAGGCTCTTGACGTCGGGATTGTAGCGATAGCGCATCTCGACGTCGATCAGACCGCTGGATGGTCGCGCGCCCAGTTCCTGTACCGCCATTTCACCGAGCCACTGGCTGTGCATCGCCTGGATATAACCTTGCACGGTCTCGGCCCGCTGCGGCATCGCGCCGTCCATCCACACGCCGATTTGAACCGGCGTTCCACGCCGGATGTCCCGCGCGAAATTGGGCGGAATCTCGATCGCGAGGCTGAGCTCGCCCGAGCGCATCCGTCGGTCGAGCTGGGCGTAATCGCTGATCTGTGGCCGTTCGATGAAATAGCGGGAACCGGCAAGATTAAGCGCATAATTCTCGCTCGTCGTCGTCGCGTCGCGGTCCAGTACCGCGAACGGCAGGTCCTCCACATCCATGCTGATGCCATAGCCCATGATGAACATCAGCAGCACGCTGCCGAGCAGGGCCAGCGTCGCCCGGATCGGATCGCGCTTCAGCTCCAGCGCCTCGCGCTGGGCATAGCTCATCACCCGGCGCCGACTGAAGAAGCCCGAGGATGAGCCCTGTGCATCATCTTGAGAAGCCGCCTGCGGGGCGGCACCGACGGCGGCTGGCGCATCCGTCCCTGTCCCGGCGGCATCCTCGAGATAGGCGATGAACGCCTCCTCAAGATTGGCGCTACCGCGCTTCTCCACGATTGCGGCCGGCGTGTCGCTGATCAGCACCTTGCCCGCGTGCATCAGCGAGATGCGGTCGCAGCGCTCGGCCTCGTTCATGAAGTGGGTCGAGATGAAGACCGTGACCTTGTCATTGCGGGACAGATCAATCATCAACTGCCAGAACTGATCGCGCGCGATCGGATCGACGCCCGAGGTCGGCTCGTCGAGGATCAGCATGTCGGGCTTGTGGATCATCGCAACTGCGAGGCTGAGCCGCTGACGCTGTCCGAGCGGCAGCGCATCGGGTAGCGCTTCCATGATGTCTTCGAGACCGAAGCGGCCGGCGATCTCCGTCACACGGTCGGGGATGTCTGCCGCAGGGACATGGAACAGCTGGGCATGCAGTTCCAGGTTCTGCCGCACGCTCAATTCGGAGTAGAGCGAGAAGGACTGGCTCATATAGCCTACCCTCCTGCGCGTCGCCATGTCGTCATTCTCGACCTCGCGGCCGAACAGCCAGGCCTGCCCCTCGGTCGCCCTGAGCAGGCCGGTCAGCATTTTCATCGTCGTCGACTTGCCGCAGCCGTTCGAGCCGAGAAACCCGAAGATCTCGCCACGCTCGATCCGAAAATCGACATGATCGACCGCGGTGAAATCACCGAAGCGCATCGTCAGGCCCTTCGCCTCGATCGCCACATCGTCTGCGCCGGTGTCGCGCGGCGGGATCGTCACCGGCTTGTGGCCGCGTCGGCGCTTCTCTGGCAGCAGCGCGATAAACGCCTCCTCGAGGGTCTTGGTGCCGGTGCGCGCGTAGAAGTCTTTGGCTGTGCCGGTAGCGAGTACCTTGCCGGCATCCATCGCGATCAGCCAGTCGAAGCGGGCGGCCTCCTCCATATAGGCGGTGGCGACCAGCACGCTCATCTGCGGCCGGTCGGCGCGGATAGAGTCAATCAGGTCCCAGAATTGCGCACGCGACAGCGGATCGACGCCGGTGGTCGGCTCGTCGAGCAGTAGGAAATCGGGATCGTGGATCAGTGCGCAGCATAAGCCGAGCTTCTGCTTCATGCCGCCGGAGAGCTTGCCCGCCGGGCGCTTGCGGAACGGCTCAAGGCCGGTGCTTTGCGTCAGTTGTGCAATGCGCTTCTCACGCTCCTGCGCACCCTGCCCGAACAGTCGCCCGAAGAATTCGAGATTTTCGTCGATCGAGAGCGTCGGATAGAGATTTTTGCCAAGGCCCTGCGGCATATAGGCGATGCGCGGGCAGACGGCTTCGCGATGCCGGCGATCGGCCATGTCGCCGCCCAGCACCTCCACTGTGCCATCCTGGATCGCGCGGGCGCCGGCGATCAGCGAGAACAGGCTCGATTTACCGACGCCATCGGGACCGATGAGTGCAACCATCTTGCCCGGAGGAACCTCGATATCCACGCCATCGAGCGCCAATGTCTTGTCATAGCGCAGGCTGACGCCTGTCAGTCGTGCCGCTGGCCCGGTGTCAAGGCTCGGCTCGTTTGCGTTGCCCGTCACGGGATCGCTCAACGACCGGTCCGGACCGCGAGCTTCTCTGGCCATGCCACGCTCGGATCGATGCGCACATAAGCCATGCCGGGGAGACCCGTCTTGACCTGCGTGATGTGCTTTTCGAGCAGCGCGCGGTCGATCCGCGCCTTGACCCGGAACATGAGCTTCTGGCGCTCGCTTTCGGTTTCGACTGTCTTGGGCGTGAACTGGGCGACGTCGGCAACGAACGAGACCTTGGCCGGGATCACGAAGTCGGACGCGGCATCGAGCACGATGCGAACGTCTGTGCCCATCGCCACCCGCCCCGCCACCGTTTCGGGCAGGAAGAAGGTCATGTAGACGTCGCCGAGATTGACGAGGTTGAGCACGCGGCCGCCGCCGGCGACGACCTCACCGGGCTGAGCGACGCGATATTGAATGCGTCCAGCAGTTGGTGCGCGCAGATCGCTGTCACGGATGTCGGCATCGATCCGTTCGATCGTCGCCTTCACCGCATCGACATTGGAGCGCGCGCCAACGACCTGGCTGCGCGCCGTACCGATCGCGGCATCGACGGCGGCAAGCTGGGCCCTGGCCGCTTCGACTGCGGCGGCCGCGCCCTCTACCTGCGCCTGATCGTCGTCGCGCTCCTGCACGGCGGTCGCGCCTTCGCGTGCCAGCGTCTCGGAGCGCCCGAAGCGTTTGCGCGCCGCATTAAGCTCAGCCTCGCGCTGGCGCACGCTGGCAAGAGCTGCTGCGCGCTCGCTCCGCCGCTGCGCCACCTGGCTTTGCGCGGTCTGGATAGCGTTGAGGGCCTGGGCGAGTTGCGCCTGCGCTTCGGATCGCTGGGCATTGAGGACATCGACATCCATGTGCGCAACCACCTGACCCGCTTTGACGAAATCACCCTCATCGGCAACGATGGCGCGGATACGGCCGGGCGACTTTGCCGAAACGTCAATCTCGATCGCCTCGATGCGGCCGTTGCCGCTAACGATCCCCTCGGGCAGACCCGATGGCTTGAGCATTTGCCAGAGCAGCAGGCCGACGGCGATCACCGCCACGAGGATGCCGCCCCGGATGATCCATGTTTTCTTCGGGGTCGTCATTGGTCCTGGTTCCCGATCTGAGGTGTGTTGATGTCGAAGGTGGGGTTTGCGACGAACCCACCGCCCAGCGCGGCATAGAGGGCGATCCCGCTCGCAAGCTCGGCCCTGCGCAGCTGGACCAGCGTCTGCTCGGTATCGAACAGGTCGCGCTGCGCGTCGAGCACCTCGAGATAGGCCGAGCGGCCATTGTCGAACCGCATCTGGGCGAGCCTGGCCCGCTCCTGAAGCGCGCTGAGCATGGTGCGCATGCTGTCGACTTGCAGTCCAAGCTGGCGCCTGCGGACAAGCGCATCGGAGACGTCGCGGAAGGCCGACTGGACGGTGCGCTCATAATCGGCGACCGTGATATCGCGCCGCGCCCTGGCGACGTCGAGATTGCCATTTAACTGGCCGGCGTTGAAGATCGGCAGGCTGAGCGCCGGCGTAAAGTTCCAGGCGCGGCTGCCGTCCTTGAACAGGCCATCCAGTTCGCTGCTGGCCGTGCCTAACGCGCCGGTCAGGCTGATATTGGGCAGAAAGGCCGCCCGCGCCGCGCCGATACTGGCATTGGCGGCGCGAAGTGCATATTCGGCAGCAACGATGTCGGGCCGGTTGACCAGCATCTCGGAAGGCAGGCCGGTAGGCAGCACGATATCGGGCGCCGCCTGGATCAGGCCCAGCGGGCCGGGCGCAATCTCGACCGGATGCCCGACCAGCAGCGCCAGCGCATTGCGGTTGATTTCGCGGTCCTGGTCAAGCGCGTGCAACGTCGCTTGCGCCTGGGCGAGCAATGTCTGCGCCTGTGTCATCTCAAGCTTGGAACCCGAGCCGACCTCGTAGCGCCGCCGCATGATACGCAGCGACTCTTCACGCGTCGTAATGGTGCGGGTCGCGATGGCAACGCGCTCCTCATATTCGCGCTCGAGCAGATAGCCGTTGGCGATCTGCGCGACAAGATCGGTCGCGACCGCACGCCGCGCCTCCTCGGTCGCCAGATATTGCGCCCGTGCCGCGTCGCGCAGGTTGCGCAGGCGGCCCCAGAAATCGATCTCCCAGCCCGCGCTCAACTGGGCGTAGATCTGGTTGCCCGTAATCGGCCGCCCGATGAGCGAGAGATCGGCCGGCGTCCGCCCCCGGGTGCCCGTCGCCACCGCGTCGAGCTGGGGATAGAGCGCCGATCCCTCGATCCGCCAGGCCGCCCGCGCCTCCGCGATCCGCCCCGTCGCGATGCGAATGTCGCGATTGTGAAGCAGCGCCTCGCTGATCAGCGCTTGAAGCTGCGGCTCCCGAAAGAAATCATGCCAGCCAATGCGCGCGATCGTGGCGGCCTCGCTCTCCAGCGTGGCAAAGGCATCAGGAACCGGCAAAGCCGGGCGGACATGCTCTGGCGCGAACGAACAGCCGCTGAGGAGAAACAGAAGCGATGCCGAGAATATGGGCACACGTCTGTGGCAAAAATAATGCCCACTCATGCCGAAATCTTCCATACGCCCCATATGCACCTTGCTTCTGTTCGGAAAAATCGAGGTTCGCCCTCACGCGCATGTGAGGGCGAACCTCGTCATGGATTAAGCATTCACGCTTGCGGCGGCGCTTTTTGTGCAGGCTTGCCCGGTGTAACGGGCGTCGCAGCCGACGTCGCCGCGGAAAACAGGCCGGACCATGACTGAAGCAGGCTCTGGGGCTGTAACAGGCCCTGGAATTTATCGGTCAGTTCCTTCGGTGCCGAGGTGTCGGAAACGACATCCTTCCAGGTGGATTGCCAGTCCTCGACAGCAGTCTTGACCTTCAAGAGCGTTTCTTCGCGGCTCTTCTCGAGATCCGATAGAATGGCGGTGCCTGCCTCGCTCTTGAACCCGGGGAATTGCCCCGGCTTGATATCCTGGATCTGACCGGCAAAGCCGTTCGCGGCCTTGCTGCCGATCTGCAGATATTCCTCGCCGCTGGTTCGTGCGATTTCGGCGAGCTTGAGTGCGAGCTGGCCATTGGCCTTGAGCAAATTGACGATCTGATCAACGGGATAGGTCATGGAACACTCTTTCGTGAAGTTGGGAGGAACAAGCGCTTGTCGAAGATTGCTGCGCTACAATATCGAGAATTATCCCTGGGCCCACGGCAAGCAGGAAGGTGCGTCATCCATTGGCGATATATTGGCCTCCGTTGATGGACAGGACCGTGCCTGTGCAAAACCCGGCTTTGGGCGAGGCGAGATAGCACACCGCTTTGGCGACCTCATCTGGTTCGCCTAGGCGCCCCACCGGGATACCGGCAATGATCGCGTCGCGAACTTCCTGCCTGACGCAGGCAACCATCTCCGTGTCGACATAGCCAGGGCAAACAGCGTTGACAGTGATTCCGTGTGACGCGTTCTCCTGCGCCAGCGCCTTGGTAAAGCCAATCACGCCAGCCTTGGCCGCGGAATAGTTTACCTGCCCAATCTGGCCCTTTTGGCCATTGATAGAGGAGATATTGACGATCCGGCCGTAACGCCTCGCGCGCATCCCCTCGATAATCGCCCGGGTCATCGTGAACATTGAATCGAGATTGGTGGCAAGCACCGCGCGCCATTGCTCTCAGCTCATCCGGTGGAACATGCCGTCGCGGGCGATGCCCGCATTGTTGACGAGCAGGTTGACCGATCCAAGCTCGGCCTCGACGCGCCTTACGCCGTCCAGACATTCCGCCTCGTCCGCGACATCCCATTTGAAGACCGAAATGCCCGTCGCCTGCGTGAACCGCTCTGCGGCTTGGTCGTTACCGTGATAGACGGCCGCTACGGTATAGCCCTCCGTAATCAGGCTTTTTGATATAGCTGCGCCAATGCCACGCGTTCCACCAGTGACCAATGCGAGTCCAGCCATTGTCCTACGTTTCCCGTTCCTGTTTTTGTCCTCTCCAATAATGATGAACGATCGCTCGGATCGCCATTCGTATGTATACGTATAAGTTTCATTATTGACGCGCTTTCTGATCCTGACAAGCCAAATTTTATGGAATTTGATGAAGACCTCGCTAGGGTTGTCTGCATGAAGCAACAAACTCCTAAAGTGCGCGAAATTCCGCTGCTACGCCGCGGTCCAAAAGGTGGTCGGCCGACGCACGAGGTCGCTGCCCAGCTCGGCGAACATATTCTCGATGTGGCGCTCGCACAGTTCATCAACCTCGGTGCTGATGGCGCGAGTATGGATCTCATCGCTACAGCCGCCAACGTCTCTAAGCGCACGCTCTATTCGCGCTTCGGCTCCAAGACGGAACTGTTGCGCGCAGCGGTCAAGCGCGGCGTGTGCCGCCATCTCCAGCCGATCGCCGCCAGAATCCCGAAGGGGCTGCTTCGTGACCGCCTTCTCTTTGTCGGCAGGACCATGCTTGATGCGTCGCTGAAGCAGGAGGTGATCGGCATGGAAGCACTGATCATCTGGCTGTTGGACCATGAGGAGTCTCCCGCGACGACCGCACCGACGCTTGGTGCGTCAGAAGGCGTCCGAATTGTGCGATCGATCCTGGAAAGCTCTGAGTTGAACCACACAATGGATGAGGATGCGCTGCAATTCTTTTCGCGGCATATCTTCGACACACTCGTCACGGTGCCTCGGAACCTCATTCTCGTGCGGCGCGAGTTTCCCAACACGCCGGCAGCCAAGCGCGCTTATCTGGACCGAGCGCTCGATGTCCTGCTCTGGGGGCGTAAAACGACCTGATTGGACACTTCCCATCGATGGTCCTGAGCAGCCGCTTGACCAGTGAGTAAGCAAAGCATCAAACCGAGAAACTCTCGCCCAGATAGAGACGCCGGACTTCAGGATCTTGCAGCGCGGCCTGCGGGCCACCCTCGAAGAGAACCTTGCCCTCGTGAATGATATAGGCGCGGTCGATCAGTTCAAACATTTCATGGACATTGTGGTCGGTGATCAGGACACCGACGTCGCGATGCTTCAAATCACGCACCATGAGCTTGATATCAACGATCGATAGCGGATCGATGCCGGCAAACGGCTCATCGAGAAGCATGATCGACGGCCTGGCCGCCATGGCACGCGCAATCTCGCAGCGCCGTCGCTCACCGCCCGATAGCGCCAACGCATGCGTGTCGCGGACATGGGCGATGTTGAACTCGGCCAGAAGCTCTTCGAGACGCTGGCGGGCAGCGCGACCATTGTCGCTGGTGCCTTCCAGCACCGCCATGATGTTCTGGGCCACGGTCATGCCCTGGAAGATCGATGCTTCCTGGGGGAGATAGCCAAGGCCCCGCCGCGCGCGACGATCCATCGGCATGACGGTCACATCTTCGCCGTTGACCAGGATACTGCCCGCATCAATCGGGGCCAGTCCGATAATGGCGTAGAAGCACACGGTCTTGCCGGCCCCGTTGGGACCCAGCAGCCCGACTATCTCGCCTCGGTCCACGGTGAGCGAGATGCCCTGGATCACCTTGCGTTTGCCGTAGGATTTTTCGATCCCGACGACGGTGAGGCCCTGATGCGCGGCACCGCGTGCCACTTGGTTACCCAAGGTGTCGGACGCCTTCGTTAGCACCGTCATCGCAAGCGCATCGGCGCGGTTCAGGACACGCTCTCGAGGAGAAGGGCAACCCCCTGTCCGCCGCCTATGCACAAAGTCACCAGGCCGCGCTTGAGCCCGTCCCGGCGCATCGACTGCAGCAGGCGTGTTGTCAGCACGGCCCCCGTCGCGCCGATGGGATGGCCATGGGCGATGGCACCACCTTCGACATTGACGATGTCCTGGGGGAGACCAAGTTCGCGCGTGACGGCGATCGCGATGGCCGCGAATGCCTCGTTGATCTCGACCCGCTCGAGATCGGCCATAGCCCATCCCGCACGATCGAGTGCCTGACGGACGGCAGGCACAGGACCAAGGCCGAACATCCCCGGTTCGACGGCGCCGACGCCAAAGGCGACCAGCCGCCCTAGCGGCGTGACACCATGGTGCTGCGCCCATTGTTCGCTGGCAACGATCATTGCTGACGCGCCGCTGTTGAGACCGGGAGCATTGCCCGCAGTGATGCTGCCTTCGGGGCGGAAGGCCGGCTTCAGCCGTGCGAGGCTCTCCATCGTCGTGTCCGCCCGATTCTGCTCGTCGCGCGCGAAGATCGTCGGTCCTTTGCGACCAGCTATCTCTACCGCTGCAATCTCGGCGTCAAACTTGCCTTCGGCCTGAGCAGTGGCGAAGCGCTGCTGGGACCGGACCGCCCAGGCGTCTTGCGCCTCGCGCGGAATGTCGAATTTGGCGACGAGATCCTCCGTGACCCAGCCCGAATGCTGGTTGCAGAAGGCGTCATTGAGGCCGTCGTGCAGCATCGCGTCGTGGAGCTTGCCATCGCCCATGCGGTAGCCCCAGCGGCCCTTATCGATCAGATAGGGCGCCTGATCCATATTCTCCATCCCGCCGGCGATCGCGGCGCTCGATAGCCCGAGAAGGATTTCCTGCGCGGCCGTCGCGATCGCCTGGGCGCCCGATCCACAGACCCGGTTCACGGTCATCGCTGGCACAGTGTCCGGAATGCCGGCGTCGATCGCGGCCTGCCGGGCCGGGTTCATCCTGGCGCCCGCCTGCACGACCTGCCCCAGAACGATGGTATCGATGGTGTCACCGCCAACGCCGGCGCGTGCCATTGTCTCGCGAACGACAATGCTCCCAAGGGCAGGCGCGGCCATGTCCTTGAGGGTGCCGCCATAGGCGCCGATCGCGGTACGGACCGGTGCGCAAAGAAAGATAGGGGATGCCATGATAGATTCCTTTTTCAGATGGCCGGTCAGGCCATATACTTGCCGCCATTGATCGAAAGCGTTGCGCCGGTGATGAACCCCGCCTCGTCCGCCACGAGGTAGAGAACACCGCGTGCGATCTCCTCGGGATGGCCCAGCCGCCCCATCGGTACGCCCAAGAGAATGCCCTGCATTGCCTGATCGGGCACTGCGGCGACCATGCCGGTATCGGTATAGCCCGGCGCGATCGCATTGACGGTGATGCCCCGCCCCGCACCCTCGAGCGCGAGCGCCTTAGTGAATCCGATGACCCCGGCCTTGGCCGCCGCATAGTTGGTCTGGCCGAACTGGCCGGAAAGACCATTGACCGAGCTGATATTGACGATGCGGCCGAAGCGGCGCTCGCGCATCCCCTCGATCACCGCGCGGCACATGTTGAAGCAGCCGCCCAGGTCGACTTCGATGACGCTGCGCCATTGCTCCTCGGTCATCTTGTGCAGCGTACCGTCGCGGGTGATACCGGCATTGTTGACGAGCACATCGATCGGACCGATGTCCGCGACGACCTGCGCCACACCGGCCTGGCTGGCGGCGAAGTCAGCGACGTTCCAGCTATAGACGGGGATACCGGCTTCTTTCGAAAAGGCTTTCGCCTCATCGTCATTGCCGAAATAATTGGCGGCGACGGTAAAGCCAGACTTCTGGAGCAGCGTCGCCGTTGCGGCGCCGATGCCGCTGACACCACCGGTGATAAGAGCAATACGGGACATGACTATTCCTTTCTGAGATCAGGATTGGTTCTGAGCCAAATTCTCGCGCGGACGCGCCCTGGGGACAGCCACCCAATCAGGCGATCACCCTATTGGGCCAGGTAGCCGCCATCGACCGGGTAGTAGCCACCGGTCATGAACGACGCCCGGTCCGACAGCAGGAAGGCAACGAGACTGGCCACTTCCTCGGGCTGTCCAAGGCGCCCGAGCGGATGGCGCTCAATGAGTTCGGCGGCAGGTTCGCCCTGCGCGCGGATCAGCGGAGTATCGATGACGGCGGGTCCAACCGCGTTGATCCGGATGCCCTGCCGCGCATAGTCCATCGCGGCGGTCCGCGTCATGCCTACCACCGCGTGCTTGGCTGCGGTATAGGCGATCGTGCCGGGTAGGCCGATCATCCCGCAGATCGAACTCATGTTGACTATCGCGCCGCCGCCCGAGCGCAGCATCGCGGGAATCTGGTAGCGCATACCGAAAAAGACACTGTCAAGATCCACGCTCATCACCCGCCGCCACTCAGTGAGATGATATTCCCCTGCCGGCGCCGAGGCACCGCCTATGCCGGCATTGTTGACGGCCAGGTCCAGTGTATTGAAGCTTTCAAGGGTGAAGGCGACCATGGCTTCGACCGCCACTGCGTCCGAAACATCGACCCTGAAAGTTCGTGCCTGTTCGCGGCCGATTTCGGCGGCGAGGGCATCGGCGCGTTCAATGTCGAGATCGGCCAGTATCAGTCTGGCGCCAGACGCTGCAAGCTCGCGCGCTATGGCCGCACCAAGCCCCATCGCGGCCCCGGTCACTAGTGCGACCTTTCCTTCGAAGTCTGTCATGCGTCCTCCTTGTCCGATCAGGGATGCGGGCCGTGCCGAGCACCGCCAGAATGTTGCCGTCGACGATAGACCGGAAGCTGTGGACCAAAATGCTCCCGGAGGGCCAACGCCGCCATTGGTAACTATACCTATGCGTTTCGTATTGCGCGCGGTTCGGAGCTATGCTTCTTAAGCGGCATTTGGCCTAAAGCGGCCGATCCGCTGGTCTTCATTGACTACACACAAGCCTTGCAGACGGTTCAGTGGAGGCACCGGCTCGTCTCTAGAGTTGGGATCCTGCTGCATCGATGGTTGCGTCATCTGAACCGATGCCGGCCCAAATGGCGCTTGCTAATATATATCCTACACAGTACCGTTATCTTACTGAGCAGGATGACGGGTTCGGGCGGGCAGGAGTTTCGCTCCAGACCCGTTGATGTTACCGGGAGAGCCAGCACCGTTTGGCAAAAAAGTCAACCGGAGGGGGTATTTACGTAATGCGCGCGTTCCTATGACGCAGCACAGGGGAGATCATCCCCAACTGGAGTATAAGTTCATGGTCGCTGCGGATGTCCGCTCATCGCCCGATCCCCTTGATGGCATTGCCGAGACCCTCGATCGTGCTGCAATTGCGGCGATATCCCAGGTCACCTCCGGTCTTTCGCCTGCCACACTCGCCCAGGCGTTCTCGGACTGGGCGCTCCATCTCGCCAGTTCGCCCGGCAAACAGCTGCAACTGGGCGTGAAGATGGCGCGCAAATATGCTCGGTTGTTCGACTATGCTCTGCGCAGCGCGAGCGACGCCGATGCCGCCCCCGCCATTGAGCCGCTGCCCCAGGATCGCCGCTTCTCTGACCCGGCGTGGAAGCAGCAACCATTCAATATCCTCTCTCAGGCGTTTTTGCTGAATCAGCAATGGTGGTATGCGGCTTCGACCGGCATCGGTGGCGTCTCGAAGCACCATCAGGAGATGGTCGAGTTTGGCGCGCGGCAGTTACTCGACACCTTGGCCCCAACCAATTTTCTGGCGACCAATCCGGTGCTGCAGCGCAAGATCTTCGAGACCGGCGGAAAATGCCTTGTGGATGGCTTCCAGCATCTGTTGGAAGACGTGCAGCACAGCGTACGAGGTCTTCCAACCGTTGGTACAGAAGATTTCAAGGTCGGCCAAACTGTCGCCACGGCCAAGGGCAAGGTCGTTTTTCGCAACCGGCTGATCGAGCTGATCCAATATGAACCGACGAGCGAGACGGTGCGCCCCGAGCCGGTCCTGATTGTGCCAGCCTGGATCATGAAATATTACATCCTCGACCTCTCGCCGGAGAACTCGCTGGTCAAGTGGCTGACCGGTCAGGGCTATACGGTGTTCATGATGTCCTGGCACAACCCGGGCAGCGAGGACCGTGATCTCGACATGGAAGCCTATCGTCAGCTGGGCTTGGTAGCAGCGCTCGACGCGATGACCGCGATAACCGGCGCGCCTTCCGTTCACGCGGCGGGCTATTGTCTGGGGGGCACCCTGCTCGCGATTGCCGCCGCAGCCATGGCGCGCGATGGCGACGATAGGCTGGCCAGCATCACCCTGTTCGCTGCTCAGACCGAGTTCAGCGAGCCCGGAGAGCTTGGCCTTTTCATCGACGAGGCGCAGTTGAACGTGCTCGAGAACATGATGTGGAGTCGGGGCTATCTCGACAGCAGCCAGATGGGCGGTGCCTTCCAGATACTGAAGTCGAACGATCTCGTGTGGTCGCGCATCCTGGGCGAATATCTGATGGGCGATCGTCCACCGATGAACGACCTGATGGCGTGGAACGCCGATGGCACGCGCATGCCCTATGCGATGCATAGCCAGTATCTGCGGCGGTTGTTCCTCGACGACGACCTTGCCGAGGGGAGATACAAGGTCGACGGTAAAGCCATCAGCCTCTCCGCGATCCGAACGCCGCTGTTCGTGGTCGGTACAGAGCGCGATCATGTCGCGCCCTGGCGTTCGGTCCACAAAATCCACCTCTTGACTGGCACCGAAACCACCTTCGTACTGACCAGCGGTGGGCATAATGCCGGGATAGTCTCCGAGCCCGGTCATCGTGGCCGTCGTTTCCATGCCCTGACACGAGAGGCTAACGGTCTCTCCTACGATCCCGACGACTGGCTAACCCGCGCAACCCCGAAGGATGGCTCATGGTGGCTCGAATGGGGCGCCTGGCTGGACGCGCGCTCGGGCGAACCTGTCGCTCCACCGCCGATGGGCAATGCCGACAAGGGATATGGGCCGATCGCCGATGCGCCCGGCCATTATGTTCTGGAGCATTGAGCCGTGAGCGACGTACCCATGATCGAAAACTGCACCTATGATGAGATCGAAGTCGGTGATACCGCGACCGCCACGCGGACGCTGTCGGAGCAGGACATCCAGCTCTTCGCGCTGGTCTCGGGCGATGTAAACCCGGCCCATCTCGACGCAGCCTATGCCGAAACTGACATATTTCAGCGGGTTATCGCGCATGGCATGTGGGGTGGTGGCCTAATCTCCGCCGTGCTTGGCACCGAGCTCCCCGGTCCCGGTGCCATCTATCTCAGTCAGTCGCTGCGCTTCACGCGACCGGTGGGTCTGGGCGACACGATCACGACATCAGTGACCGTCGCGGAGAAGCGCGATAACCACAATATCCTGTTCGATTGCCGCTGCATCAATCAAGACGGCGATGACGTGATAACCGGCCAGGCGGAGGTCAAGGCGCCGACCGAGAAAATCCGCCGGCCGCGCATCGCCCTGCCCGACGTGCACATTCGCGCTCACGAAGGCTATCGCAGGCTGATCGAACGCACGGAAGGTCAGGGGGCGGTAACTACCGCTGTGGCGCATCCGTGCAGCGCATCGGCGATTGCCGCCGCGGTCGATGCTGCCGAAGCCGGACTGATTATGCCGATCATGATCGGTCCTAAAGCCAGGGTCGATAAGGCTGCCGAGGAAGCGGGCAAGGATATCTCGCGCTTCCAGTTGATCGACGCCGCCCACAGCCATGACGCTGCGGCCAAAGCAGTCGCCCTCATCCGCTCGGGCGAGGCACAGCTGCTGATGAAGGGATCGCTTCACACCGACGAGCTGATGGGCGCGGTCGTGTTGTCCGCCACGGGCCTGCGAACCGAGCGCCGGATCAGCCACGCCTATATTATGGACGTACCCGATCATCCCCAGCCGTTGATCATCACCGACGCCGCGATCAACATCGCGCCCACGCTGGAAGAAAAAGCAGATATCATCCGCAACGCGATCGACCTTGCCCATGTGATTGGCATCGAGCAGCCCAAGGTGGCGATTCTCGCGGCCGTTGAGACCGTCAATCCGGGCATGCAATCGACGCTGGACGCAGCCGCGCTCTGCAAGATGGCCGATCGCGGACAGATTACAGGCGGCATCCTTGATGGACCCTTGGCCTTCGACAATGCGATCAGCGAAGCGGCGGCGAAAGAAAAAGGCATTTTTTCTCCCGTTGCGGGCAAAGCAAACATTCTAGTCGTGCCCAATCTGGAAGCGGGCAATATGCTCGCCAAGCAGCTCACCTTTCTTGGCGGAGCCGATGCGGCCGGGGTGGTGCTGGGTGCGCGGGTGCCGATCATTCTCACCAGCCGTGCCGACAGTCTGCGCACCCGCCTGGCTTCCTGCGCTGTCGCGGTCCTTCTCGCCCGCGCTGCGACCAAAGCCGCTCCCGGCTTGCTGGAGACGCAAGGCGCATGAAGGCGGTCGTCAGCCTCAATTCGGGATCTTCAAGTATCAAATTCTCGCTGTTCGTGCTCGATGGCGAGGGCGCGCTGCGGCTATCCGCTGGCGGCAAAATCGAGAAGATTGGAATCGCGCCGACGGTGACCGCGCGTTCCGTCGAAGGGGGCGTGCTGCTCGAACGCGCGTGGCCGGATGGCGCAACGCTCGCCCATGCGGACCTACTGGCCGATCTGTTCGCCTGGGCGGGCGATCATCCGCTGGAAGGGCACGAGATCATCGCGATCGGCCACCGGGTGGTCCACGGCGGAACAGAATTCGCAGCGCCTCGTCTGGTCGACACGGCGCTGCTGGAGAAGCTCGAAGCGTTGTGCCCTCTGGCCCCCCTCCACCAGCCCCATAATCTCGCGGCCATTCGCGCCATCGCGGCGCTCCGGCCCGAGCTGCCTCAGGTCGCTTGTTTCGACACCGCTTTCCACCATGACAAGCCCGATATCGCTTCACGCTTCGCGATCCCTCGGGCGCTGCACGACCAGGGCATCCGCCGCTACGGTTTCCATGGCTTGTCCTACGAATATATCGTCCGACGGCTCGCGGAAATCGATCCGGCGCTGGCCGATGGCCGAGTGATCGCCGCGCATCTTGGCAATGGCGCGAGCCTGTGCGCGATGCAGGCCGGCAAGAGCGTCGACACCACGATGGGTTTCACAGCGCTCGACGGATTGATGATGGGTACCCGCTGCGGCAGCATCGATCCAGGCGTCGTGCTCCACCTCCAGGCGCAGCTCGGCATGAGCCCCGCCGAGATTGAGGATCTGTTCTACAAGAAATCCGGGCTGCTTGGTGTTTCGGGAATTTCCAGTGAAATGCGCACGCTCGCGGCGAGCGACGCGCCGGAGGCCGCAGAAGCGATCGACCTGTTCGCCTGTCGCGCCGCGCGCGAAGTCGCCGCCTTGGCCACATCACTCGGCGGGATTGACGGGATCGTCTTCACCGCCGGGATCGGCGAGAATGACGCCGATATCCGCAGCCGCATCTGCAGCCGCCTCGCCTGGCTCGGCGTCAGGATCGACGAACTCGCGAATGTCGGCAACTGTCCTCGGATCAGCATGCCAGACAGCCCGGTCGCAGTACTGGTCATTCCAACCGATGAGGAACGCATGATTGCTCTCCACACGCTCAATGTCCTTGGCAATGCCCTTGGTGCTGTCGCATGAGGCCGCTCGTCGATCTCACCGGCAAGCGCGGCCTGGTCGTCGGCATCGCCAATGACAAGAGCATCGCCGCGGGCTGTGCCGAAGCCTTCGCGCAATGCGGGGCGCGGCTGGTGGCGACCTATCTCAACGACAAGGGCAAGGCCTGGGTCGAACCGGTTGCCGAGCGGCTCGGGGTCGAATGGATCGCGCCTTGCGACGTGCGCGTGCCAGGCCAACTCGAAGCCTTGTTTGCGCAGGTCGAAGAACGATGGGGCGGCCTCGATTTCCTGCTCCACTCGATCGCGTTCGCGCCGAAGGAGGATTTGCACGGCCGGGTCGTCGATTGCTCGGCCGAAGGTTTTGCCATGGCAATGGATGTGTCCTGCCACAGCTTCCTGCGGATGGCAAAGCGGGCTGAGCCACTGATGAACGATGGCGGCTGCCTGCTGTGCGTCACCTTTTACGGCTCCGAGCGCGTGGTTGAGCATTATAATCTGATGGGCCCCGTCAAGGCGGCGCTCGAAAGCGCCACTCGCTATGTCGCCGCCGAGCTTGGGCCCAATGGCATCCGCGCCCACGCCATCTCGCCAGGACCGATCGCGACCCGCGCGGCCAGCGGCATCGACAGATTCGACGAACTGCTTACTCGCGCCGCAGCCGAGACCCCGGGATATCAGCCGGTTGACATCGGGGATGTAGGGGCGCTTGCCGCTTTCCTGGTCAGTGACGCAGCAAAGCGGATCACCGGCACCATCATCCCGGTCGATAGCGGCCAGCATCTACTCGCATGATCTGGCGCATCCTACCCTGGCTGCCGGCGGGTGCTGCCATCGTTCTAGCACCCGCTGCACATGCAACCTCACCGGTCGAGATCCTGATCAGCGATGCGGGACAGCGAGATAGTGGTGGGTCGGTGTCGGTCGAAGTCCGCCTTCTTAATGGAGGCACCGAACCGCAGACCATATCCCTGCCTGACCGGATCGAAGCGCGGGTAGCATCCAACGGAGACACCCGCACCGTCTGGCTGGACCGGACGGCGGACATGCCGACCGTTCTGATTATTCCGCCCGACGGCTTCAGGCGCGCCCGCTATCGCTTGCCGGATGCGGACGATCGTGCGCTGGATGGCGCGATCCTGTCCATTCCGGCATGGAGCGTGCAGCAGATCCCCATCTCCTTGCGGCCCGCGCCGGTGACGCAATTGGCGCAGGCCTACGTCGCCCCCACGCAGCCGGCCTCCAGCGCAGCACCTGAAGCGGCACCGCCCCCATCGGACCGGACGGCCGGCAATCCTTTCCTCGCCAACCTCTCCGCCTATGAGCCGATCTACGCTGTCTATGGCCCAGGCACGAACAGCGAGGCGCGCATCCAGATCAGCTTCAAATATCAATTGTTCGGCACCAGACACGCCGAAGGCCTGCCACGCTCCTGGCGCGATGGCCTCCACTTTGCTTTCTCGCAGCGCATGTTCTGGGATCTGGGCGGCGACTCCTCGCCGTTCCGCAATATCGATTATCAGCCCGAGCTTTTCTACCTGACGCCGTCCGCGACGCTATCGAGCGGGATCTCGCTCAGCGCTCAGGGCGGCATCCGCCACGAATCCAACGGCCGCGACGGAATAGCCTCACGCAGCATCAACAGTGTCTATATTGCGCCGATGGCGGCGATCCCGCTGGGCGGCGGCTATCGTCTCTCGGTTGCCCCGCGCCTGTCGCTCTTCGTCGGCGACAAGTCCGACAATCCCGATATCCGCCGCTATCGCGGCAATACCGGCCTGTTTATGGAGGTTGGGGAGGATGAAGGACTGCGCCTCTCTACCTCCACCCGCTTCAATTTCGGCAGCGGCAAGGGCGCATTTAGCGCCGACATATCCTACCCCCTCCCTCGCCTGCTGGGGGGAGGGCCGGACTTCTATCTCTTTGGCCAGAGCTTTGTCGGTTATGGCGAAAATCTGCTCGACTATGACCGCAAGATGACTCGCTTCCGCATCGGCCTGGCGCTGGTGCGATGAGAAATATTGGAGCATCAACCGGCAATTGGCGACCTGGGGAACACCCATTCGGTCCGGCTGCGCGCAGTCAACAGCGGCAGTGCTGCCAAGGTCATGCTCAAGGCGATGCGATCAGCCTGGGATATCCATGACCGCGGCGGAATATAGCCTTGAGAAGCCCGAAGGCGGGATTGCGCTATATCTTCAGGGCGACTGGACCGCACTCGCCCTAGGTGATGCGTCGCGCCGCCTCGATGTGGATCTCGACGGGCAGAGGATCGGGACACTGGATATCACAGCGCTTGGCCGCCTCGACACCGCCGGAGCACTGGTTCTGCTGCGGGTGATGGAAGACCATGCGACCGTTGCCAGCGGTGAGCGGGAGGACTTCGCGCAACTGACGGCGCTGGTGCGGCCCGCGCTCGAACCCGCGCCAGCTGAAAAGGCACGGCGGAGCGGACTGCCTGCCTTCCTCGACCGCTTCGGTCGCCAGATCGTCGGAATCGCGCGCGATGGCTATGCTATGCTCGTCTTCACTGGCGAGATGATGACGGCACTAGGACGCAGTCTGATCCATCCATCACGCCTGCGCATGACGCCGCTCGTCGCGATGATGCAGGAGGCGGGGATCAACTCGCTGCCCATCGTCTTCATGATGACCTTCTTCATCGGCGCGGTGATCGCGCTGGTCGGCACTAATCTGCTGACCACGCTTGGGGTCGGCGTGTTCACCGTGCAGCTTGTCGGGGTGGCGATCCTGCGCGAGTTCGGTGTGGTCATCGCCGCCATCCTGCTTGCTGGCCGGTCGGCTTCGGCATTCGCCGCCCAGATCGGCTCGATGCGAATGAACCAGGAAACCGACGCGATGCAGGTCATGGGGATCGACCGGTTCGATGCGCTGGTCGTGCCCCGCATTCTCGCCGCCCTGCTGATGATGCCGCTGATGACCTTCGTCGCCGATATCGGCGGCATCATCGGCGGACTGCTGGTCAGCTGGCTGACGATGGATATCCATCCAGTTTTCTTCGTACAGCGCATGCTCGATACGGTAAGCATCACCCATTTCTGGATCGGCATGGGTAAGGCGCCGTTCCTGGCGCTGGTCATCGCCGCCGCTGGCTGTCGCCATGGCCTCATGGTCGGCGGCGACGTCCAGAGTCTGGGCCGACAGGTCACATCCGCGGTGGTGCAGTCGGTGTTTCTCGTCATCATGTTCGACGCGATCTTCGCGGTGATCTTCATGGTGCTGGACCTGTGAACGGGAGCAACTCCAAGGCACCCCCAATCCGGGTCAACGGGCTGCGCACCGCCTTTGGCGACAAGATCATCCATGACGATCTCGATCTTGAGGTTCGGCAGGGTGAGATCCTTGGCGTGGTCGGCGGATCGGGCTCGGGGAAATCGGTGCTGCTCAACTCGATCCTCGGGCTCAAGCAGCCGGACGGCGGCTCCATCGAGTTGTTCGGTCGCGATATCGCGGAGATGTCCGCCTTGTCGGAGGCGGAGCGCCGCATCGGCGTGATGTTCCAACAGGGCGCTCTGTTCTCCTTCCTGACCGTCCAGGAAAATGTCGAGGCCCCCTTCCTCGAGCATAGCGGCCTACCCTTGCAACTGATCGCAGATCTCGCACGGCTCAAGATCAAGCTCGCCGGTTTGCCCGACAATGCCGGTGCGCTGCGCCCTTCGGAACTGTCGGGCGGCATGAGCAAGCGCGCCGGAGTAGCCCGCGCGATCGCGCTCGATCCCGACATTCTGTTTCTTGATGAACCCACCGCTGGGCTTGATCCGATCGGCGCCAGCGAATTCGATGATCTCATCCGCAGCTTGCGCGATGCTCTCGGCTTTACCGTGTTCATGATCACCCATGATCTCGACACGATTTACGCGATCTGCGACCGGGTCGCGGTCGTTGCCGATCGCAAGGTCGTCGCCGTGGCGCCGGTCGCCGAACTCGAAAAATCGGATCACCCCTGGATCAAAAGCTATTTCCTGGGGCCGCGCGGACGCGCCGCCGCCAGGCTGAAGGACCACTGATGGAACGTCACGCCAATTACGCCCTTGTCGGTGCCGTCTCGATCATCCTCCTCAGCGCGGCACTAATCTTCGTGGTGTGGCTCGGTGGCACCCGGTTCGGTCAGACGAATGACGACTATCGCGTCATTTTCCACGGGCCAGTGCGCGGGCTCAGCGTCGGCGGCGAGGTCCAGTTCAATGGTATCAAGATGGGCCAGATCCAGCGCATCACCCTCGACGAGAACGACCCCAACCGCGTTCTGACCGATATCGAGATTGCCCACAAGACGCCGGTGCGGATCGATTCGGTCGCTTCGACCGAGACCCAGGGTATCGGGCGTGAGCATTGTCCAGATCAGCGCCGGGACGCCAAGCAAGGAACTGTTGCGCAAGGCCAACCGGGGCAAGCGTCCGGTTATTCCCAGCAAGCCCAATGCGATGTCGGCGCTGCTTCAGGGGGGCGGCCAGATGGTGGAGAGCGCAACATCCGCGCTGCAACAGGTCAACAAGGCCCTTTCCGACGATAACATCCGCAATTTGAGTGCAGCCGTTCGCGATATCCGGCTCACCACCGGCGAGATCGCCGCCAATCGCCACATGTTTGCCAATGCGGCGTCCGCTCTGGGCAAGCTGGATCGGGCGGCTGAGGATATCCGGCAGGCGGCGGCCTCAGTGCGCAACATCGCCGACACCGATGGACGCAAGGCCTTTGCCGACATCTCGGACACAGCGGCCGAACTCAAGCTAGCCATAGGCGAAGCGCGTGGCACATTGGCCAGCGTCAACAAGCAAAGCGCGGTGATCGGCGCGACAACATTGCCGGCGATCAACGCCAGCATGCGCAGCCTGCGCGAAACTGCCGATTCACTCGACGGCCTGATCCGCCAGATCCGTCAGAATCCCCGGCAGGCCTTGGGTAAAGACAGCGGTCTGGAACTGGAGCTCCCCGAATGACCTTTCTTAAGCCTCACCGGTATCTCCTGACCGTTTCGGCCCTGTTACTGCTTGGCGGCTGCGGCGGCCTTTTGGGGAGCAGCGGCAAGCCTGATACCTTGTTTCGCTTCGGCGCGGCCGAACAAAACGGCACGACAGCCGCAGAATTCCCGGCCACGGGACGAACGCTCACGCTGGCCCGTATCCGCTTCGCGCCTGAGATCGAAGGCGACCGCATATTGACCACCCGGGGCTCGCGCGTTCTGTACGTCAAGGATGCGCGCTGGGTCGCATCCGCGCCGGAATTGTGCGCCCAAGCCATGAAGCGCCAGTTCGATCAGCGTGCGAGCAATATCCAGATAGTATCCTGGCGGACCGGAGGCGCAGGGGCGGTCGCGCTTCAGCTCAATCTCGACCGCTTCGAAGCCCGTTATGCGCTCGGGAGCGACGAGAAAAGCCCCCCGACGATTCTCATATCGGGTGATGCCACCCTTACCGACCTTACCAACCGCCAGATGCAGGGTTCCCGCCGCTTTCTGAAAGAAGAACCCGCCCGCCAAAACAGCAAGGCTGAAATCGCGGCCGCATTCGATCGTGCCACGGCGCGCTTCACGGCCGACGTGGTCGACTGGACCAGCCAGACGCTCACAGACTAGGGCATATTCCGACCCGATTGGATCGGAATGGCTGCTCTAGTTCCTTGTTTTGCCGTATTTCCCCAGTCAGACGGTGGTTCTACCCGTTTGGGTAATGGTTGGCTTATGACTTTGCCGTCCGTTTGGGTCATGATGGAGTGCCCGGACCTAGGTGCCACCCCGGTCCGGGCGGAAGGGGAGGCATCGCGGAACGGCCGGTCGTTGAGGGACCGGGCTAGGGACTGTGGGGATTCATCGTGAGTTGATGACTGCGGCAGCGAGATAGATCATCGCCCCGAAGCTCTGATCGGTTTTGCATGCACGCATTGCGATGCGCTTGAACTCTTTGAGTTTGCAGAAGAAGTTTTCGATGAGATGTCGCCATTTGTACATCTCTTCGTCGATGGTGAGCGGACTGAGGCGTTTTGGCCTTTGCGAGATGACGACCTTGGCTCCGCGCTGGTCGAGTTCCTCGACGATCCAGTTGGCGTCAAAGGCCTTGTCGCCGAGCAGGGCATCGAAGTCGATGCCGTCGATTAGCGGTGCGACGCCAATGGTGTCGTAGCGGTTTCCCGGCAGCAGGACGAAGCGCACAAGATTGCCCAAGGCATCGGTCAGCGCTAGAATCTTGGTCGTCATGCCACCTCTTGAGCGGCCAATGGCCTGGCTCTGAGACCCCCTTTTGCGCCCTGGCCGTGCCGGTGAACCTTAACGATGGTGGCGTCGATCATGGCGTATTCCATGTCCGGTTCCTCTGACAAGGCATCGAAAATCCGCTTGAAAACATCGGCTTCGCGCGAATCCCTGAACCGGCGATAGGTCGTACTCCAGTTACCGAACATCGCGGGTAGATCGCGCCATGGACTGCCCGTCCGGACAATCCACAGCACTGCCTCCATGAACAGCCGGTTGTTCCCTCCGCTACGTCCCGGGTCCGTCGGCTTACCCAGACAATGCGGTTCCATCTTCGCCCATTGGGCGACCGTCAGTACAAAGCGGTCCATCCGGAGTGTGAATCACATCTCAGAAAAAATCGAAACCCTAAATCCCCACAGTCCCTAGAGTATGATCGCCCCTTTCTTTCCTTTAGGCCCGAACGGATCCCAGGGCTTTGCGGCCCGGATCACAAGGATGGGACACATGGAAAAGATGAGCGATAACTTACCACAGACGATCGGCTTCGACATCTCCAAAGCTAGTCTCGATTGCTATGTCCACCTGCCGGTGCCGAGTGCCATTTTGCTAATACCGCCAAGAGCCACAGGGCTCTGATTGCCTGATTACCATAATGGCCGGTCGAACGGATCGCCTTTGAAGCGACAGCGACCTACCACCGTGCGCTGGAGATCGCGCTAGCCGACTGGCACGCTCGCCAAAACGGTTCGCATCGATGTCATGTTGGTGGCGCCCATGGCCTCCACTCTGCAATTGCCGTTCAGGCCGGTCCGGAGCGTGCAGCAGGTCCAGATGGCGAAGCTCTTCAATGCCCGTGACCGGATAGTTTTTTAGTCCCGGCATTTAATGGTGCATTATGCAGCCAGGAATGGAAGGATGCAATACGGTCCAGATTCTACACGGAATCGCCCGCACGACGGAGCGACTATCTGGATTGTCAAATAGCGTGAGTGATATTTGCTCTTGCCTCTCGCGCCTTGGCACGTCGGCAGAAATGGGAAGATATCAACGACATGGGCGGACGCCGTCTTGCCGCTCGACCACATCGCTGAAAACGGCATCTTCTGGACTTGGACTTGATCAAAAACGTACAAAGGCAAGCTAAGTGATTGTCGCTCAGACAGCGCCCCGCCGCGAACGGCGCATAGAGGCGCGCGAAAAATCGACACCGGAGAAAAGGCCGTTGCGCTGCCCCAATGCCTCGGGCGAGATGACACCAGATCTCAGGTCGTGATCATCCTGCTCGCGGGCGCGCCGTTTCTCGCGCCGACGATCAAGCGGATCGAATTGATCAACTTTCTGCATGTCTTACTCCGCCCACTTATCTATATGCGATGCGCTTTCCGGTCAATTAACGCCTCGATGGAGGCGATCTGCTGAGAAGCTGTCCCAAAATGTGGGCAGCAATATTTGCCGACCGGACATTTCTGCAAGGCTTGATCGAACGCCGATACCAAGGCATGATCTCTAAACGAGTGGACTATGGCAGCCACTCGCAGGATTGTCCTGTAGGTATCTCGAAGCTCGACATACGGGTCGAGCGCCGGCGTTGCTCTGTTCCGACAGCGATACGGCTCACCTCACTCAAGATAACTCCTGGCTTGGGCCGGGCCCTCCGTGCCAACGACGGTGAGACAAAGCACCGCCGGTAA
>TARA_R110000787_G_scaffold11420_9_pt1 | contig 44703 bp, 48 predicted proteins | sample TARA_R110000787 | Tara Oceans TARA_R110000787 (sample SAMEA4397920) | marine metagenome | biome: Polar Biome; feature: [DCM] deep chlorophyll maximum layer (ENVO:01000326); material: water (ENVO:00002006), including particulate matter (ENVO:01000060) such as... | depth 35 m | reverse complement strand
ATCTGACATGGAAAACAAGGGATATCCAAGGTGTTGAGTAACCCGGATTGAAAAGTTTTGCACGTCGGGATAAGCGTTAACAAATTCGTTACAAATTGCCTTGTGTTTTCAGTAACTTGTGAGGGGTTGATAATTGTTCTCTTTTATTTCAACGTCTTGTGCAACTGCCTAAAAAATAGGCGATGCGCAGAAGCCCTCCGAAAATATAGGGAAACTCGTGTTCACGGAAAGTTATACGCAGGATTATCCACAGTATCCGTGGGTATGTTTACCCTTGCTCCCTGTCACTACCTATTGCAGAGCCGAGAGAATCAATGACGAATCCAAGCACCCCGATGAAAACCGGATTTGACGTTATCCAATCGTATCTCAAGACCCTCGACGGGTCTCCCGGCGTATACCGAATGCTCGATTCTGAAAGCCGGGTGCTGTACGTGGGCAAGGCACGGAACCTGCGCGCACGGGTCAGCAATTATGCCCGCCCGTCGGGGCATTCGGGACGTATAGCGCGGATGATCTCGAACACCGCTTCGATGATGTTTTTGACCACAAAAACTGAAACCGAAGCGCTGCTGCTAGAGCAAAACCTCATCAAGCAACTCAAGCCCAAGTTCAACGTGCTTTTGCGCGATGATAAAAGCTTTCCCAACATCTTGGTCACTACAGGACACGACTATCCCCAGATCAAGAAGCATCGTGGTGCCAAGAAGGAACAGGGAAATTACTATGGTCCTTTCGCCAGTGCAGGAGCGGTAAACCGGACGCTGAATCAGTTGCAGCGGGTATTTCTGCTAAGAGACTGTTCTGACGCCATGTTTGAAAGTCGCACTCGGCCGTGTCTGCAACACCAGATCAAGCGATGTTCAGCCCCTTGCGTCGGCAAGATCAGTCCCGAAGACTACGGCAAAACCGTGCAGGATGCTCAAAAATTCCTGAATGGCAAATCAACGGATATACAAAGCCGGCTCGCGTCTGACATGGCGCTGGCCTCGGAGAACATGGAGTTCGAGCGCGCTGCGGCGCTGCGTGACCGCATCAAGGCGCTGACGCAGGTGCAGACGGCTCAGGGGATCAACCCGCAAACTGTGTCCGAAGCCGATATCATAGCACTTCATATGGATCAGGGCCAAGCTTGCGTGCAGGTGTTCTTTATCCGTGCGAACCAAAACTGGGGCAACCATGATTACTATCCACGGGTCGGGCCCGACGTGGATGCGGCTGAGGTGTTGGAGGCTTTCATCGGCCAGTTTTACGACACACGGGAACCGCCTCGGCAGCTCATTCTATCCAATGAGATCGAAAGCCCGGATTTGATGACGGAGGCGCTTTCGGGTAAACTTGGCCGTAAAGTTGAACTGATCGTGCCGCAACGCGGCGAAAAGGCCGAGCTTGTGGAGAGCGCATTGAGAAATGCGCGAGAGTCGTTGGCAAGAAAATTGGCGGAAACGGCCAGTCAGTCCAATTTGCTGAAAGGCATAGCGCAGGCGTTTGATCTTGAGGCACCGCCGCAGCGTATCGAAGTCTACGATAACTCGCATATTCAGGGCACCAACGCAGTCGGAGCGATGATTGTCGCGGGCCCCGAGGGAATGATGAAGAACCAATATCGCAAATTCAATATCCGGGGCGATGATCTTACCCCAGGGGATGATTTCGGGATGATGAAAGAGGTTTTGATGCGGCGGTTCAAGCGTCTGCTGAAAGAAGACCCCGATCGCAAGCTCGGCATGTGGCCCGATTTGCTTTTGATCGACGGCGGGGCCGGGCAGGTCAGTGCGGTCGCTTCGATCATGAAGGAATATGGTGTTGAAGATATCCCGATGGTCGGTGTCGCGAAAGGCGTTGATCGCGATGCCGGCAAGGAGGAGTTTTACCGGATGAACCAACGACCGATGGCATTGCGTCATAACGATCCGGTTTTGTATTTCATTCAAAGACTGCGCGACGAAGCCCATCGTTTTGCCATCGGTACGCATCGCGCAAAGCGCGCCAAAGCCATTGGTGCCACGCCTCTGGATGACATAGCCGGTGTGGGCGCGGCAAGAAAACGCGCCTTGCTGGCTCACTTTGGATCGGCGAAAGCAGTTTCGCGCGCCAACCTGAGCGATCTGAAAGCCGTTCAAGGTGTTTCCGGCGCTTTGGCGGAACGTATTTATGCGTTTTTCCACGAGCGTAGTTGAAAGGGCCGCGATCTCCAGCGCATAACGTTGTTACGGGACGCTCCGCGAGGAGTTTATTTTGCAAAATGAAGAGGATGTGTTGGCACTTTCCCCTTTAGGTTTGGCGCTGTAGGGTGGTGTTATGAAGTGGAACATTCCGAATATCCTGACGCTCCTGCGTCTGATCGCAGCGCCTGGTGTGGCCGTCATGTTCTTGTATTTTACCCGGCCTTACGCTGACGCTCTGGCCATGGTTTTGTTTATCGCCGCGGCGGTGACGGACTGGTTTGACGGATATCTTGCGAGGGCGTGGGGCCAGGAAACCAAACTGGGTGCGATGCTGGATCCCATTGCCGACAAAGCGATGGTTGTGATCGCCCTTATGGTGATTGTCGCATTCTCGAGCTGGTCTCCGTGGCTTGTTCTGCCCGCCACGGTCATTTTGTTCCGCGAGGTGTTTGTGTCTGGCTTGCGCGAATATCTGGGTGATGTTTCGGGCACATTGAAGGTGACCAGGTTGGCGAAATGGAAAACAACAACGCAGATGGTGGCTATCGCCGTATTGTTCGGGCAGGGGTTATTCGAACATTATTTCGGTATGTCGATTTTCGGCATGGACGCAGCCATGGTCAGCGCAATCCTGAACGGTGAAGAAACCGACGTGTTAGGGTTAAGCTGGAAGTTCCACGGTATGGTGCTGGCCGGCCAGGTCGGACTGACATTGCTGTGGATCGCAGCGGCACTTACTGCAATTACAGGCTATGATTATTTGCGCAAGGCCTTGCCTCATTTGGTGGAGACGCGATGATGGACATATTGTATTTCGCCTGGGTGCGGGAACGCATCGGCGTGCCACGCGAGCGGATAGAGACTTCGGCGAAGACGGTGTCCGATCTGGTTGCCGAACTGTGCGGACGTGAAGAAAGATACCAGCTGGCGTTTTCGGACCTCAGCAGCTTGCGTGTCGCTGTGGATCAGGAGCTTTCCGACTTTGACGCCTCGTTGGCCGGGGCGCGCGAGGTTGCGTTCTTTCCGCCTATGACGGGGGGCTGAGATGTACGTATCTGTTCAGGACCAACCTTTCGATCTGGGCACGGTGTCGGCGGAATTTGCCTCAGGCCACACCAACACCGGCGCGATTGTCACCTTTACCGGGCTTGTCCGGGGAGGAGCCGATGATCGGCTCGAGGCCATGGAAATCGAACATTACCCGGGTATGACGGAGGCTGCATTGAATGCGATGGCCGAGAACGCGATCAGCCGTTTCTCTTTGGGTGATGCCTTGATCATTCATCGCTACGGGAGGCTGATGCCCGGAGAGATGATTATGATGGTGGCCACGGCGGCACGCCACCGCAAGGACGCTTTTGACGCGGCCGAGTTCCTGATGGACTATCTTAAATCGCGTGCACCATTCTGGAAAAGAGAAATTTCGGACAGCGGTGCGTCGTGGGTCGCATCAAAGGATGAAGATGAGGACGCGTTGAGTCGCTGGTAGCCTATCTGACTTTATGGGCGTCGATATAGGCACGCATTTCCTCGGCTTCGTGGCGAGCATCGCGCAGGCCATCCATCGCAGCGCGCAGTTCTGCTTCTGTCTGGCTTAGTTGATTGGTCAATTCGGCCTCGCGTTGCTGAAGATAGGTAATCGCCTGATCACGGGTTTCTTCAGCCTCGTGCAGTTCCTGGCTCATCCTGTCAAGCTGGGCGACATCATCCGCCGCGACGCGGGTGAACCGATGTAAAAGCCAGTTCGCAAACCAGCCCAGACAGAATGCGACGAATAGGATAATCGCTGTTGCGATGACAAATTCGGTTCTGCTCATGTCAATTGCCTTCTTGGGTCGGTTCAGATGAGCCGTCTATATCGCTGGTTTCCGTGGCGTTTTCCAGACCTGTTTCATTATCCTGCGCGGAGAGTTCAGGGCGGATCAGCTTGAATTCGATCCGGCGGTTCGCTTCGCGGCCTTCTTCGGTGTCATTTGCGGCCACGGGTGATTCTTCGCCGAAACCTTTTGCGATGAACGAGCCGGTAAGCACACGGCGGGCGCGCAGTTCGTTCAGGACGGATTCAGCACGCGACTGGCTGAGAGCGAGGTTCATTTCTTCACGGCCCTGACTGTCGGTATAGCCTTGAATTTCAAGAGCGACGTCGCCGCAGGTCTTGAGAAGTTCCGCAATGCTGTCCATTGTTCCGAGCGCTGAGGCATCGATGGTGGCACTGCCAGGTTCGAAGTTGATCTTTCCCGCCGCGACGATGTCACCTATCTGGCTTTCGCATTCTTCGGGGGTGGGCAGCCCCAGCACGGGGTCGAGCTTTTCCTGATAAACCACCGCGATGTCGTAATCCTGACCTTCGCCCAACTTTCCAGCCAGCAACGTGGCTATTTGAGAACCCGCATCGGGGTTGCCTGTATTGCCGCTTACACTGACGTTGTCAGGCGTCACGATTACCGTCCCATTGGATAGTTTCGACAGCGCGTCAAGCGCCGACAGAACCCGCGTGGGCCAATCTGCGGGCAAATTCTCGACGACCCGGGCCGCAGTGTAGACGTTCTTAGACCCGAAGCTGGCTTTGGCATAGCTATCCGCCAGGTTGCGCAACGCGTCGTCGCTGAGACGCCCGCGCAGCTGCACCTGACCTTCAGGAGAGAGCGTGGCGACAAATTCGGGCGGGCCGGCGTTGGGGTCGACTTCCTTGGGCAGGCGGGAATCCAGAACAAATACGTCGGGCAAAGAGGTTTCAAGTTCACCCACGACACGATCAAACAGCGCCTGGTCCGTACCTTCGGCGGCAACCAGGCTGATATCAGCATCGGCAAAGGTAACGGAGCCACCGCCAATTTTCGCCAATGCCGCGATGGCTTTGTCTACCGCTTCGGCCCAACGGGGGCTTGGTACACCAAGGCCAACGGTACAGCGCAGCGGTTCTGTGGCACCGGCGGCTTTTGCGGCGTTGAGAATTCTGAGGCTGGCTTTGTCGGTGTCGGCGCTACAGGCATCGAACCCGCCAGTTCCGTCACGAATTTGGAACCGCAGGGTAAACGGCGTTATGACAGGGCGGGGTGCCGCGATGTCGAGCGTCACGTTCAGGCCCGGAGGCGCGGAACGGGTCAACAGTGTTTCCAACCGTGCCTTTGCTTCCGGACTATCGGAAATCGCCGTGATTGAAACACGTCCGGCTGAGGCGGATATTTTGGCTCTGGGGAGTTTCTCGATGGCGGATATGGCAAAAGCAAAGGCGTCTTCCCAACCGTCAGGGGATGGATAATTGGCGGATTCCAGCAGATCGGCAACATTTTCGGGGCCCACCAGTGCGTTGAAGCGCGCGTTGGCTGCATCACGGTCGGTGGTGGTGGGAATCAGACCGATGATCGAGACGCCCGAGTCGTTGCGCAGAATTTCGGCCGAAAATTTGGGCGCGGCGATGGCTGCCTGAGCGACGACTTCCATTTGGTCGATGATCCGCGCGGCGTCGACGACCGAACCGGCAGCGGTCAGGGCATTGAACCGCATGACTTCATTTGGGGCGGTGCCCGACAAGGTTACCTTGAGCCCGTCGGCTTCGACCTCGGCCCAGGGCATGGCTTTGTCATCCAAAACATTGCGTACGCCGATTTCGGAGCTTTCCTCGATTAAGGTGACCGAAAAGTTCGCCGCAACGAGAGATGCGCCGGCCGCGAAGAAAAAGGTAAAGGCAATGATTAGAAGTGCAGATAGACGCATAAGCTCGTTTCTGAAGCCGTTGATATCGTGACCGTTGATACGTGCAGCAGCGCAGGTGCGCAATCACACCAATAGCGCGATTGCAAAAAACGCAAGCGGGATCATGCCGGTATCGCGATTGGATCGAAACAGTTGCAGGAGCTTTTTGTTATTGTTGATATCGAGACCCCGTAGTTGCCAGGCCATATGCCACCCCATCCCCCAGGGTCCACCCAGTGCCAGAACCATAGCCAGGAACGAAGCTTGATCCCGCAAGGCGAAGATCACCGCCAGGCCCATCAACCCGACGGTTGCCATCAGGAAACGTCGCAACCACTGCGAGGTGCTTTCTCCGAACAGACGGGCAGTAGATTTCACGCCGATCAACGCATCGTCCTCGGCATCTTGGTGCGCGTAGATGGTGTCGTAAAACAGGGTCCAGCCGATCCCGGCAAAATACAGCACCACCGCCGGAGCCCCGAGCGACCCCGTGTGCGCTGTCCAGGCCAACAGGGCCCCCCAATTGAATGCGATGCCCAAAAAGAGCTGTGGCCACCAGGTGAAACGCTTGGCGAAGGGGTAAACGGCGACGGGCAAGAGTGCCAGAACACCAAGCGAAATTGCCGCATGATTGAAGCTTAGCAATATAAACAACGAGATCAGGGCCTGTGCGACCATCCAGATGACAGCGCCGGTGACGCTGACCTGGCCCGAAGGAATCGGTCGCGACCGTGTGCGCGCGACCTGGGCGTCGATATCGCGGTCGGTGATATCGTTCCAGGTACAGCCCGCCCCCCGCATCAGCCACGCCCCCAGGCCGCACCCGATGAAGATCCACAGGTCGAACCAGCTTACTTGCTGGTCGTACAGCATGGCCAGTGCAAGCCCCCACCAAGACGGAAGCAGGAGCAGCCAGGTTCCTATCGGTCGGTCGGCGCGGCTGAGCCTTAGATAGGGCCTCAGGAATGAGGGAGCGTAAAGGTCCACCCAATTGTCAACGCGGGCGTCCGCAACACGCATGGTATCATTGGCATCTGGTGCAGGGGGGTGGTCTTGCATATATCTGTGCCTATGAACGCAAAAATCAGACTTTATGTAGAACATTCGCTGGGGCAGGAGCAATCCGTTCCTTTGGAAAAGGCGCAGGCTCACTATCTTTTTGGTGTGATGCGGTTGGGTGTCGGTGCGTCGGTGCTGCTGTTCAATGGTACAGACGGCGAATGGCGTGCAGACGTCGTTGAAGCCGGCAAGCGTGGCGGCGTCTTGGTTTGTGGCGAGCAGACCAAACCCGTGCAGATGCCGCCGGATCTTTGGCTGATCTTCGCACCGATCAAGAAGGCGCGGACCGACTTCATCGTTGAAAAGGCGACCGAAATGGGAGCACGCCGGATCATGCCGGTCCAGACCGAGTTCACCAATTCCGGTCGGGTTCAGCGGGACCGTTTGCAGGCCCATGCCGTTGAAGCGGCTGAACAGTGTGGCGGGACTTTCGTACCAGAGGTGGCCGAGATGCAGCGGCTGGACCGCCTTCTGGATCGGTGGGATGCGCAGAGGTCCTTGATGTTCTGCGACGAGGCGCTGGTTGGGCAAGACGGATCGCCGGAACGTGCGACAGCAACAACCGGGGGCTGGGGGATCCTGATCGGCCCAGAGGGGGGATTTTCTGAGCGCGAGAGAGAACGCTTGCGCAGACAGGAATACACCCGATCGGTGACGTTGGGACCACGGATATTGCGCGCGGATACGGCAGCGGTGGCGGCAATGACGGTTTGGCAGCAGGCGTTGGGGGACTGGGCGTGAACCAAACACCTGTCGGCGATGTCGCAGTGGTGGGGGTTTCACACCCCCACGCCCCCGTGGAGTTTTCCGGGCAAAATGAAAGTAGGGCGCATTGATGAGTTTCTTGAGACCCGAAGCGGAAGAAGCGTTGTGGCGGTGGCGCGAGGTGTTGATCGGATTGGCGGTTGCGCTGGTCGGGCTGTGGTTGGTGCTGGGGCCGGGGTTGTTGCTTGCCGTTCCCGGCTATGTGCTGATGGTTGGGGGGGCGGCATTTATCTGGATCGGTGTGCAGAGGGTCCGGTTTCGCAAAACTGGCCTGGGCGCGGGTGCCGTGCAGGTTGTCGAGGGGCAGATCAGCTATTTCGGTCCCTTGACAGGTGGGGTGGTGGCATTGCGCGAGATAGAGCGCCTGAGCCTCGAGCGTGGTAACTATCCTGCCCATTGGAAGTTGGAACAACCGGGGCAGCAGCCTGTCATGATTCCCGTGAATGCCGCAGGAGCCGACGCGTTGTTCGACGCGTTTGCCGCGCTTCCCGGGCTTCGGACCGAACGGATGTTGGCCGAGCTGAGCGATGACAAGACTCTATCGGTGGTGATTTGGGAACGTAAGCCTCTGCGACCGAGAACTGCCCTGTTGCATTGACACCCCCCCAAAATCGCACCATCCCTTAGGTCACGCAAATTTACATCGGAGCCTCCCCCATATGTCTATTCCTCAATCCGGCGGCGGCCCGATCGAAAACCACCAGCAGCTGGCGCAGTATCTGGCCGATGGTTGCAAGCCCGTGCAGGATTGGCGCATTGGCACTGAACATGAGAAGTTCGGGTACAACAAGGAAACCTTGCTGCCTTTGCCTTATGAGGGTGATTGTTCGATCCGAGCCATGCTGGAAGGATTACGCGATCGCCACGGCTGGTCGCCGGTTGAGGAGAACGGCAAGCTGATCGGGTTGGTAAAGGACGGGGCAAACGTGTCGTTGGAGCCAGGCGGACAGCTGGAACTGTCGGGGGCCCCCGTCGAGACCATTCACGAGACCTGCGACGAGGTGAACGCGCATCTGGTGGAAGTGCGCGATGTGGCGGACAGGATCGGAGCGGGATTCATCGGTCTGGGTGCGGCACCCGAGTGGTCACATCAGCAAATGGATTTGATGCCCAAGGGGCGTTATAAGCTGATGAATGACTATATGACCAAGGTCGGCACCATGGGACAGACCATGATGCGCCGCACCTGTACAGTACAGGTGAATCTCGATTTCGGTTCCGAGGCAGACATGGTGAAAAAGCTGCGGGTCGCCTTGGCTTTGCAGCCGGTAGCGACTGCGCTTTTTGCGAATTCGCCTTTTTTCGAGGGCAAACCCAATGGTCATAAATCCTGGCGTAGCCGCGTGTGGCGCGATCTGGATGACGCGCGTACCGGCATGTTGCCGTGGGTGTTCGAAGATGGAATGGGGTTCGAGCGTTGGGTGGACTATGCGCTGGATGTCCCAATGTATTTTGTCTATCGCGACGGTGTCTATATCAACGCGTTGGGGCAGTCGTTCCGTGATTTCCTGGATGGCAAATTACCAGCGCTGCCGGGCGAAATCCCGACGCTGAGCGATTGGGCAGATCATCTGACCACGGCATTTCCCGAGGCGCGGATCAAGAAATTCATCGAAATGCGGGGGGCCGACGGCGGCCCGTGGCGACGCCTATGTGCCTTGCCCGCGTTCTGGGTGGGGTTGATGTATGACCAGCAAGCGTTTGACGGTGCGTGGGATATGGTCAAGCATTGGGACGCCGAAACGCGTGAGGCTTTGCGGGTGGCTGCGTCGGTTGACGGATTGCAAGCCCAGGTGGGTACCATAAAAATGCATGATATCGCACGAGAAGCGGTCGGGTTGTCCGAGCTTGGCTTGAAGGCGCGTGCCCGTACCGGTGCCGGCGGCCTGGTCCCGGACGAGACCCATTTTCTGAATGCACTGAAGGAAAGCATCGAGACCGGCAAGGTCCCCGCCGACGAGCTGCTGGACGATTATCACGGTAAATGGAACGGCAATCTGAGCCGGATCTACGCAGACTATTCCTATTGACAATTATTCCGGAATGGTGCCATCGCGGATTAAGGTCGTCGGCCGCCTCTGAGCCGTTGCAGGGGTGGTCGAACTGTAAACAATCGCGATGGGTCGCGTCGAGTTCCCGTTATATCTGGCGTACACAGATGCGTACGTGCCTTAGGTTATTTTATTCGCGACCCGCCTAGACGCTTCTTACCGGTTGAGCTTTGCCAGATTCGAGTTTGACCGGTCGGAACGGTATCTTACCCTGTTGGTCACGAGCTGATCTAGATTTTCTTTGCGCCAATTTTCGGTTCCTGGCCGGCGCGGATACGTTGAATGTTGCCGCGATGCCGCCAAAACACCAGAAGGGTAAGCAGAATGCCCAGGATCAACACGTCGCTATAGCCCAGCAATACCATGAAAAAAGTTGACGAGGCTGCCGCAGCCAGCCCCCCCATGGACGAAATTCGCGTGGCAAATGTGGCGACCAGCCAAGTCAGCGCGCTGGCTATGCCGACAGGCCATGCCAACGCAAGAAGCACGCCTAGAAAGGTCGCGACTGCCTTGCCCCCCCTGAAGCCTAGCCAGACAGGATAGCAGTGACCCAACAAGGCGGCGAGCCCAGCGATCTGTGCGGCATCTTCGCCAGCAAAAAATCGGGCGAGCAAAACGGCCACCGCGCCTTTGCCACCATCCAGCAACACGGTCAGTGCGGCGGCTTTCTTGTTTCCGGTACGCAAAACATTCGTCGCCCCGATGTTACCCGAACCGATGGTGCGTAGATCGCCCAGATGCATGACGCGAGCCAATACCATGCCAAACGCAATGGAGCCGATCAGGTAACCCATTACTGCCCAAAGCGATAGGACGGCGAAAGAGGAATCGAAGATGGGCATGGTTAGGACGCCTTGTAGATACACGTGCCGGAAACATAGGTTTCCAGGACCTTACCCTGCATCCTTGAACCATCATAGGGTGTGTTTCGCGATTTTGACCTGAGTGTCTCGCGGTCCATGACAAAGGGTGCGTCGCTGTCGAACAACACCAGATCCGCAGGTGCGCCTGTTGACAGCCGCCCACCGGGCAGGCGCAGACGTTGGGCGGGGTTAAACGAAAGCGCGCGCCACAGGGTTGCGATATCCATCATTTCCGAATGAACCAACCGTAGCGCCGCGGGTAATAACGTTTCCAAGCCAACCGCCCCCGATGCGGCTTCTTCGAACGGAAGTCTCTTTGATTCTTCGTCTTGGGGCGTATGCATCGAACAAATGATGTCGATCAGTCCGGATGCGACGGCTTCCACCACGGCAATACGGTCCTCTTCATCACGCAGCGGCGGCTTGAGCTTGAAAAAGGTCCGGTAATCCGCCACGTCAAGAGCGTTCAGCGTCAGGTGGTGAATGCCGACACCCGCGGTGATGTCCAAGCCGTTTTTCTTGGCGCGGGCAAGGGCGGGCAAAGCGCGCGCGGTTGTAATCTGGTCGGCGTGATAGCGGGCACCGGTCATCTCGACCAAGGCGATATCGCGGTCCAGCCCCATGCGTTCGGCCATCGGGGACACGGCGGGCAGGCCGCGCAACGACGCGAACTTGCCCGAGGTCGCGGCGGCTCCTTGGCTTAGCACCGGTTCCTGGGGGTGTGCGATGACCAGTGCGCCCAGACTGCTGGCATAGGTAAGGGCCCGCGAGAATACCTTGGTGTCGGTGGTCACGCGGTCGCAGTCGGTAAATGCGACGGCACCCGCGTCCATAAGGAAGCTGATTTCGGTCATTTCACGACCTTCACGGCCCTTGGTAAGTGCTGCCATGGGAACGACGTTGACAGGAGCAGCCTCGTTTGCGCGACGGGTGACAAATTCAAGCACCTCGGGGTTGTCAATGGCCGGCGTCGTATCGGGTCGAGTGACCATCGTGGTGACCCCACCAGCGGCTGCGGCAAGACCCGCAGACCGAAAGCTTTCTTTGTGCCTTTCGCCCGGTTCACATACCTTGACACCAAGATCCACGATGCCGGGTGCCAGATATTTTCCACGGCAGTCGATACTATCCGCATCGCCGGGGATAGGCGCACCATCCGGCAAAATAGCCGCGATCCGTGTTCCCTCAACCTGCAAGGTGCCACGGGTCACGGTTCCGGCTTCGGGGTCGATCATCTGCGCGTTGGTAAAATACAGCGTCATTGCGGGTCTTTCATACTGGTTGAAACGGCATCAGTTGGTCATGCGCCGACCCAAACCATCATCGCAGCGACACCAAAAGCAACCAGCAATGCAATCATCGCGACACGCCCCGACATTTTGGGATCCGGTTTTGGTTCTTTCACATCAGCCACCACAGGATGAGGCCAAGCACGACAAGAACTGCCAACGCTATAAGCGCCCCGCTCGCACGGTCGCGTGGGGGCGTCCGCGGGTTCACGTTTGGTATGCCGGTGTAGGGCTGCGCGGCGTCTGCTGTCAGGGGGATAGCGCTTATGGCGGGTTGCTCTTCGTCATATGTGCCGATGAGGGTAAGATCGGGGCCTATTTCAAGTATTGTTTCCCGGCCTTCGAATGCCGAGGAAAACAGTAGCAGCACATACCCGTCGAGCGCGCCAAGGCGACTGCGGTCTTGTGCGAGTTGATCGTCGCTTACGGCGTAGCCCTCTGTCAAATAAGCGGTCAGGCCGACGCCGGCCAGATCGGTAACGGGAAATAGCTCGGCGCTACCGGAGGGAACGGAGGTTCCCAACAGGTCGGTGATGACCGTTTCCTTGTCAGCATCACGCACCGCGCGCGAAACGGCGTCAATGGAGCGGTTTACCGCGAAAAGCCTGACCTTGCCGGTTTCCGCGTTCTGGATTCGTATGGTTGTCATTTATCTGCACCTTCATAGCTGGTTGCCATCAATGCACTTAAACTGTTGCTGTCTTCGATATATTCAAATCCCAAATGCGCAACGAGCGCCGCTTTGTCCATGCTTTCCTGCCTGATAAAAAAAACGGAGGGCGGGCTTGTGGGCCTTATGTCGGGCTTGGTTTCCGCACTGCGCGAGAAGGCCTTGACGCGGGTCTGATCCTTTTCCAGCTTGAAAAACAAAGCCCGATGCGTGGTGAGCGCATAGCGGGTACGGGTAAGTCCGGACCATTTGTTCAAACCGCGTACCAGCGAAATCACCACCAGAGCGATGATCACCGCAAGTATCACCGATTGTGACACCGGCAGATCGCTATAGGTAAGAAGCAAGCCCCCCGCGACCACCGTTCCCGCGGCACCGACGAACGGGCCGATCAATTGGAAGTTTCGTATCGACACCCGCGGTTTGGGGCGTCCTGTCCACAGCAGACGTTCGCCGGGGTCAAGCTGGTCAGCCCAGAACCGATCGGTCATTGTGCGGCCTCAATCGCTTGGGCGATCCGCGCCTTGGTCTTGCGGACGTTCGGAACCAGAGGCAAGGTTATGCTTTGATGGGTCGGCAAGCGCAAGACGATCGACCAAAGCGATAGCTTGCCGATGGCCTCGATATCGGTCAGCGCAAGCTGCAATGGCTCGATCGAGTTGGGTTCGTCAATATAAAGAGCCCGGTTTGTCAGGCACCAAACGGTTTTTCTGTTGGCATACCAAATCTGGAATTCCTCGAATATCCACATGTAAAACAGTGCAGAGAGTACCGAAGCCAGCGCCCAGACCGTTACGGGGAAATAGGGCAGGGCGGGTGCCCACGCCATCATTGTGAGCAGCATCAGGGTCAGGGATCGCCAAAAGAAGGCCCTTGGCGATATGCGCCATCGCAGCAGCTCTTGCTCATCCGAGGGGGGGAGGGTCACGGTGCCTCCGCCCGACTGTCAGCCAAATTACGCGCCAAAAGGTCCATGGCCGCCATGCGCACCGCCACGCCCATCTCGACCTGATCCTGTATGACGCTGCGGTTGATATCATCCGCCAGAGTACCGTCGATTTCGACGCCGCGGTTCATCGGTCCGGGATGCATGACAATGGCATCAGGTGCGGCGTGGGACAGTTTTTGGGCATCAAGACCAAATCTATGATAATATTCACGTTCGCTGGGGATAAAACCGCCATCCATGCGTTCTTTTTGCAATCGCAACATCATCACGACATCGACGTCGCGCAGCCCCTTTTCCATATCGTCAAACACCTCGACACCGAATTCGCCGATTTGCGAGGGCATCAGCGTCGGGGGGGCGATCAATCGGATGCGGTTTTCCATCTTGCCCAAAAGCAAGATATTGGACCGTGCCACCCGGCTGTGGGCGATGTCGCCGCAAATCGCGATGGACAGTCGGTGCAGGCGCCCTTTGGCGCGGCGAATGGTAAGGGCGTCGAGCAAGGCTTGGGTGGGGTGTTCGTGACGGCCGTCGCCGGCGTTCAGCACGGCGCAATTGACCTTTTGGGCGAGCAGATCAACGGCACCCGATTGCGGGTGACGTACCACCAGAAGATCGGGGTGCATCGCGTTCAGCGTCATCGCCGTGTCGATCAGGGTTTCGCCCTTTTTGATCGAAGACGCCTGCATCGCCATATTCATCACATCCGCGCCCAACCGCTTGCCCGCGATTTCAAAGCTGGCCTGGGTTCTGGTCGAGTTTTCGAAGAACATATTGATCTGGGTCAGGCCTTTCAAAGCGTCGCTGTGTTTGTAAGGCTGACGGTTCAGATCGGCGTAGGTATCGGCCAGATCAAGCAATGTGACGATGTCGTCTTGGGATAGTTGTTCGATACCCAGAAGATGGCGATGTGCGAAACCCATAACGGTGAACCCCAAGTTAGTTGAGGCGTTATAGGCGGCGGCGACCACGTGGGCAAGCAGTCGGGCCGGAGTACCTTGTCGAAGGGGCGGAATGGATTTAAGGCCATTTGGAAGTTGGGATGTATATTGCCAGCGCCAGTGCGTAAGTTGGAGCCATGGAATCAGTGGACTATCATCAGGCGGTTGCGCTTTTGCGCTGGCAGATTGAACTGGGCGCGACTGAGGCGATCGGTGATGTGCCAGTTAATCGGTACGAGGTTCCCGCGTCCCTTGAAAAACCAAGGTCAGCTGCAGCCCAGAGTACACCGGGCGGCTCTGACAGGGGGGGGGGCGATGCGGTGGCTGAAGCTTCTCGGATCGCGGCAGCGGCGCAGACCCTGGAGGCGCTGCAGGAGGCAATATCAACCTTTGAGCATTGCGAGTTGAAGCGCGGTGCACGCAGGATGGTCTTTGCGGACGGGACGCCGGGCGCACGCCTGATGATCGTCGGTGAGGCTCCTGGTCGCGATGAAGATCGCGAGGGTAGGCCGTTTGCGGGTCAGGCCGGGCAGCTGCTGGACAAGATGCTGGCGGCGATCAATATGGGACGCGATCATCCGGAAGCCCCGGTTTACCTTGCCACTGTCCTGCCGTGGCGCCCGCCACAGGATCGCGACCCAAGACCTGAGGAGATTGCAATGATGAAGCCGTTCCTGATGCGCCACATCGCGCTGGCCAAGCCCGAGGTTCTGGTTCTTGCGGGCAATGGCGCGCTGCAGGTCCTGCTGGGCAAGCGCGGAATCGCCCGGCTGCGAGGGCAATGGACAAAAGCCGATGGGATCCCTGCTTTGCCGATGTTTCACCCGGCGTATCTGTTGCGCAGTCCGGAGTTCAAGCGGGAAACTTGGGTTGATCTGCTGACGCTGAAGGCGAGGCTTGCACATGGTTGACCCGCTCACGATCCTGGCATTTGTGCCCGCGGCGCTTGCGCTTAATCTGACGCCGGGGGCCGATATGATGTTTTGCTTGGGTCAGGGTATGCGCCTTGGCCCCAAGGCGGCGATTGCGGCCAGCGCAGGCATATCGTTGGGTGGCATGGTGCATGTTACACTGGCAGGATTGGGGTTGGGGGCAGTGGTATCGGCGCTGCCATGGGCCTTTGACGTGATCCGCTGGATCGGTGTTACATATTTGTTGTGGCTCGCGGTTCAGACTTGGCGCAGCGATGCGACCGCCCAAACGGCAAAGGTTGCGCCAAAATCGGCGTTCCGCAGTGGGTTGATCGTAAATTTGACGAACCCCAAGGTCATTTTGTTTGTCTTGGCGTTCGTTCCGCAGTTCGTGGTGCCCGAGGCCGGGCCGGTTTTGATTCAGTTTATGGTGCTGGGTTTGGTGTTGTCGTTGGGCGGGTTCTCGATCAACGCCCTGGTCGGGGTGTTCGCCAGCGGTCTGGGGCGCAGGTTGACCCGTGGCGGACGGGCCCTGCGCTGGATCAGCAGTGGTATTTTCGTGGCCCTGGCCGCGCGGTTGGCAGTATTGGAGCGCACATGAGCAGGATCGATGACAGTCTTGAATTTATCCCGGTGCGGATCGCCGTTCTGACTGTATCGGACACGCGCGGTCTGGCCGATGACAGGTCAGGGGACGTGTTGGCCGGACGGATTGCAGACGGTGGGCATACCCTGGTTCAACGTGCGATTATTCAGGATGAAAGGCAGCAAATCGCCGATCAGTTGCGAGTCTGGTGTGCGGACCCCGGCATAGATGTGGTGATCAGCACCGGCGGAACTGGTCTGACCGGGCGGGATGTGACGGTCGAGGCCCACCGCGACGTATATGAGAAAGAGATCGACGCGTTCGGAACGGTCTTTACCATCGTTTCGATGCAAAAAATCGGGACGTCCGCCGTGCAAAGCCGCGCAACCGCGGGAGTGGCGCAGGGCACCTATCTGTTCGCTTTGCCCGGGTCGCCGGGTGCGTGCAAAGATGCGTGGGATGAAATTCTGGTCAAGCAGCTTGATTATCGGCACCGGCCCTGCAACTTCGTTGAAATCATGCCCCGGTTGGACGAACACCAGCGCCGGAAATAAATATCTGATTTGATGCGTTATCGCCGCCGGAAGTCGATGATGTATGCGTATTAAAACTGTGGCAAGGTGGTGCGGCACAGAGTACCGGGCGTGGTTTCACCGGACGAGCGGGATTGGAAAAACATGCGATTTCTCAGGCAAAGCATGATCGGCCTGTTTTTGGCCGCCACTGCGATGGGGCTGTTGTTCTTTGCGGCTGACAAGATCGGCGGCGCGCTGCAAAAGCGTTTGGCCGACGCCCCCGAGGTTCGCACCCCCCGAGAGCGGGTGTTTTCGGTCAATGTGGTGCAGGCAAGGGCAGGAACCGAAACGCCCGTGTTGGAAAGCTTTGGCGCAGTGCAGAGCCGCCGCCGGCTGGAACTGCGCGCAGCCGTAGGGGGGCGCGTGACCGAACTTGCTCCGGGGTTCGAAGTAGGGGGCATAGTGACCGCGGGGCAGGTGTTGGTCCGCCTCGACCGTGCCGATGCCCTTGCGACGGTGGCCCGGGCGAAAAGCGCCGTGCATGATGCCGAAGCCGAAGGGCGTGATGCCGCGCGGGCGCTGGAACTGGCGCGTGATGAGCAAACAGCCGCTGAGGAACAGGCCGCCCTTCGGACACGTGCGTTCGAGCGTCAAAGCGACCTGGCTGACAGGGGTGTTGGGACCGCAACTGCGACGGAAACTGCTGAATTTGCCGCTTCCGGCGCACGTCAGGCGGTGTTGGCGCGGCGGCAGATAGTCACGCAATCCGAAGCGCGGGTCGAACAGGCGGTAAGCTTGGTATCAAATGCCAAGATCGCGCTGGATGAGGCGCAAAGGCGACTGGACGAGACCACCATCACCGCGCCGTTTGACGGAGCGCTGAGCGACACCAGCGTGGTCGAAGGGCGGCTGGTCTCTGCAAACGAACGGCTGGCTGAGCTTATCGACCCTGATAACCTGGAGGTGTCATTTCGTGTGTCGACCGCACAGTACGCACGGTTGATCGATGAACACGGGGCTTTGATCAAGGCACCGATAGCCGCGACGCTGGATGTGGCGGGCATTGACCTTGAGGCCGAAGGCCAGATCACCCGCGCCGGGGCAGCGGCAGGGGAAGGTGCCAGCGGGCGGTTGATATTCGCCTCTCTCACTCATGCGGCTGGTTTCAAACCCGGAGATTTTGTGACAGTTCGCGTCCGCGAACCTGCGCTAGACGATGTTATCCGTCTGTCAAGCTCGGCACTGGATGCGCAGGGTCGCGTGCTGGTTCTGGATGCGCAGAACCGGCTTGAGGCGCTAACCGTAGAGGTTTTGCGCCGTGTCGGTGACGAAGTTCTGGTGCGCGGCGAGATCGAGGGGCGTGATGTGGTCGAAGCGCAGTCGCCGTTGCTGGGTGCCGGAATTGCGGTCAAACCGTTGCGGTCGGGGGCCGATCCTGAGCAGGCCAACGGTGCCGGCACCGGTGCAAGCATGATAGCGCTGACCGAAGAACGGCGTGCCAAACTGGTCGCCTTCGTCGAGGCCAACGACCGCATGCCTCAGGAAGCGAAAGCGCGGGTATTGGCGAAGCTGGCGGAACCCGAGGTGCCTGCAAAGATGATTGAGCGGATCGAGAGCCGGATGGGAGGCTAGGCCATGACACGCCCCATTTCACAGACTACAGGCGGGCTGCTGTCGTATTTCACACGGCACAAGACTGCGGCCAATTTATTGCTGGTGGTGTTGCTGGTGTGCGGTGTCGCTGCTGCGCCCAATATGCGCGCGCAATTTTTTCCGGACGTTGTGATCGACACGGTGTCGGTTGTCACAGCATGGGACGGTGCAGGTGCCGAAGACGTCGACAGTGCCATTGTGCAGGTGCTTGAACCGGTCTTGCTGACTGTAGAAGGGGTAGAAGGGTCGGTCGCGGCATCGCGCGAGGGACGCGCGACCATTACGCTTGATTTTGAACCCGATTGGGATATGGCCCGGGCCGCGGCGGATGTCCAAACAGCCGTGGACGCTGTGACCACGTTACCAGAAGATGCCGAAGATCCGGTCGTGCGGCGTGGTGTTTGGCGTGACCGCGTAACGGACGTGGTCCTTACGGGGCCGATCAGCGCCGAACAATTGGGGCGCTTCGCGGACGAACTGGTCACGCGGTTGTTTGCCGCTGGCGTCACGCGCAGCACGATCCAGGGCATCGCGGCGCCGGAAACTTTGATCGAGGTGCCTTCAACCAAGCTGATCAGCTATGACATCACCATGGCCGAAATCGCCGCAGTCATCGCAGCCGAGGTGGACGCCAGCCCTGCTGGCGATGTGACAGGGGCCAACGCAAGGGTCCGGACCGGCACAGCCAAGAGAAGCGCCGCAGCGCTGGCAGGGGTCGTGTTGCGCACCAACTCTGACGGGTCGTCGTTGACCGTGGGCGATGTGGCTCGTGTCATCGAAAAGAGTACCGACCGAGAAGTCGGATTCTTTGTTGGCGACAATCCTGCGATTTCCGTGCGAATCGACCGGTCCGACGGCGGCGATGCGATCGGGATTCAGCACAGCGTTGAACGCGTTGTCGCTGACATGGTTGTGATGCTGCCCAAAGGGGTGCGTATCGACCTTATCCGCACGCGCGCCGAGGCGATCACAGGCCGGCTGGATCTGTTGATAGATAACGGGTTGATGGGGTTGGCGCTGGTCGTCGGGCTGCTGTTTCTGTTCCTGAACGCGCGAACCGCCTTTTGGGTGGCGGCGGGTATTCCGGTTTCGATGGCCGCTGCGATTGCGTTGATGTACGCAGGGGGCATAACGATCAACATGATCTCGCTTTTTGGTCTGATCATCACATTGGGCATCGTCGTAGATGATGCGATCGTTGTCGGTGAGCATGCCGATTATCGCCACAAGGAACTTGGCGAGCCACCTATGCTTGCAGCGGAAAACGCGGCCCGACGCATGGCGATGCCGGTATTTGCAGCAACCTTGACCACGATCATCGCCTTTTTCGGGCTGTTGGCCGTAGGTGGACGGTTCGGCAGCTTGATCGGTGATATCCCCTTGACGGTGATCGCCGTATTGGCCGCGTCTTTGGTAGAATGTTTTCTTGTGCTGCCCAACCACATGGCGCACGCGATGGCAGTCGGGGCAAAACAACGCTGGTATGATTGGCCAAGCCGCATTGTTAATCGAGGTTTCCTGTGGGCCCGGGAAAAGCTGTTCCGGCCTTTCATGGCGGGGGTCATATGGGCGCGCTACGTTGTTCTGGCCGGGCTCGTCGCTGTGCTTGCGTCCCAAATTGCCTTGTTCATTCAGGGCGACGTGCAGTGGCGGTTTTTCAACGCCCCCGAACGCGGGTCGGTCACCGGCAATTTTGCCATGGTCGAAGGCGCCACCCGCGCAGATACGCTGGCGATGATGCGCGAGATGCAGCGCGCCACCGAAGCGTTGGGGGCTGAATATGCCGAACGCTATGGTAGAAATCCGATTGATTATGTGATCGCCCAAGTCGGAGCCAACGCAGGCTACGGACTTGAGGGCGCGGACAGCAAGGACGAAGATTTGCTGGGAGGTATTTCGATCGAATTGATCGATGCCGATTTGCGCCCCTATTCCAGCTTTGCCTTTGTGGGCGAATTGCAAGATGCCGTCGTGAACCATCCGTTGGCTGAAACCGTCAGCTTTCGCGGATGGCGGTCGGGCCCTGGGGGCGATGCTCTGGACGTGCAGTTCTATGGCGCAGATACGACTGCGCTCAAGGCGGCATCGCAAGATCTGCAAAACGCTCTGCGGCAGTATCCCGAAGTAAGCGCGGTACAGGACAATCTGGCCTACGACAAGGAAGAGCTTATCCTGGATCTGACACCACAGGGGCAAGCCTTGGGGTTTACCATCGATACTCTGGGCCGTGTGTTACGCAGCCGGCTTGGCGGGATCGAAGCGGCGACGTACCCCGATGGGCCGCGTTCTGCCACGATCCGGGTCGAGCTGCCACAAGGCGAGCTGACTGCGGATTTTCTGGACAGGACCCAAATGCGCACGCCCGCCGGCCAATACGTGCCTCTGGCAGACATCGTGAGCGTTGAGCGGCGAACAGGCTTTAGCACGGTGCGGCGCGAAAATGGTATCCGGCTGATCTCAGTAACCGGCGATATTTCAGAGGACGACCCTGCGCGCGCGGCAGAGATCACCAAGGCGATGCAGGAAGAAATCCTGCCGCGGATTGCGTCCGAGCGCCAGGTGGAATTCCGTATCGGGGGGCTAAGCGAGCAAGAGGACACATTCCTGTCGGATGCGCTGACGGGGCTGACTTTGGTGCTCACCGGTATCTATCTGGTGCTGGCATGGGTCTTTAGCAGTTGGGTCAGACCGCTGGTGGTCATGGCGGTGATACCATTCGGGCTGGTCGGTACCATTTATGGCCATGCGATATGGGATGTGCCGCTCAGTATGTTCACGGTTGTAGGGCTGCTGGGAATGACCGGGATTATCATAAACGATTCCATCGTGTTGGTCGGTACCATCGACGAATATGGCGCAACGCGCGGGTTGTTCCCGTCGATCATAGACGGCGCGTCCGACCGGCTGCGTCCGGTCATGCTGACCACGATGACCACAGTGCTGGGCATGGCACCCCTGCTGTATGAGCAAAGCCAGCAGGCCCAGTTCCTGAAGCCGACTGTCATTACGCTTGTCTACGGTTTGGGTTTCGGGATGTTTCTTGTGCTGCTTGTCGTGCCCGCGCTGATCGCGGCGCAGCACGATATCCAGCGGCAAATCCGCGCTATGCGACGCGGTGTCCGGTCGCGGGCACGGGGGCTAAAGCTTGGCTTGATCGCGCTTTGGGGGCTGATGTTGGCGTGGGCCGCAGTCACGTTGGGATGGGTCGCGCTGAACGGGTCGTTGTATGCGGGGCTGGTTGCGGCAACACCCCAACTGGCTCGGATGACCCCGCTGAACGCTGCGCTGCTGGTATTTATTGCAGGTGCCGCCGTCATCGCCTTGGGGGGCTATCTGGCCGGGATCATCGCCTACAGCCTCTCGCGACGCAAGAAACCCGGCTGATCAATCTGACGTGCAACCACGGATGTCGACGGCCTGGTTGCTGCCCAAAACAGTGATCCGAATTTGCGAACGGTCCAGGGCCACTGTTTCGTCTTTGACATGGGCGATATCCGCCCGGGCCCGCAGAACCCCGCCGTCACGACTGGTATCGGTTTCGCTTACCCAAAGGTCGGATTGCCCCGGCTCGATAACAACGAACTCCTGCCCGCCGGTATCGGGCAGGGTGATGGCCGCGACCAGTTCGAAACTGCCGTCCTTCAGGCCGAGATTGCAGGTGGCCCTGTCCACCTGGGCCTCTTGGGCCGAATAAGGGCGTTGTGCAAGTGCAGCGGCGATTTCCGGATCCGGCCGGGTGGTGTCAGTGTCGATAACGGCGTTTAAATCAAGCGAGGCTGGCACACAGATGTCGCTGCACACGCCCAAGCTGACAGAAGCGGCCACGGTCACCGGAACGTCCTTTTCGACGACGTCAATCCGCAGTGGTAAAATCACCTGGTTTTTGTAGCCGATGGTCGTCAGGTTCTTTTCGCGAAATACAGTCGGCGCAGGCCACTCGATGGCGACATCGGCAAGGTTCTCGGATTTGGTCCAGTTAAAGTCCGGGGGGATCCCCAGATCGCCGGGTGCGCGCCAATATGTTTTCCACCCCGGCTCGAGCGTCAGTCGGATCGCGGCGACGCGGTTGCCATCAGGTAACACCCAGCCAGGGAGTATTTCACCGTGGATGACTTCGAATGCGGCGGCGGAAACGGGCGCGACGAGCAAACCGGCGAGCAAACTGAGTATTTTTTTGTTCATGAGCCTTTCATGCGTTAATCGCGGGAACCTGCCAAATCACGATTGCATTACGAAACATTGCAGTGGTGGGGCTTGAAAGCGGTGTGGTGCCGCGCCATGCTTACGATAAGGTACAATAAGGGACTGATGATGAAGCTGGATCTGACAGGGCAACTGCTTGTGGCGATGCCTGGCATGGGCGATTTGCGGTTTGATCATTCGGTGATTTTCATCTGCACCCATAACGCCGACGGCGCGATGGGCTTGATCGTCAACAAACCCGCGCTTAATCTGAAGTTGGGTGACGTGCTGGACCGTGTCAGTGATGTGAACCTCGACGATACATCGGGCCTGGGCGTCCATCTGGGAGGCCCGGTAGAGACCGAGCGCGGATTTGTTCTACACAGTGCGGAATACAGATCTGTGATGCAGACACTTGATATCGCGGAAGGGTTTGCCATGACGGCCACCCTAGATATTCTTGAAGATATTGCCCGTGGCAAGGGGCCCGAACGGGCACTGCTGGCGTTGGGCTATGCCGGATGGGGTGCAAGGCAGTTGGAAGCCGAGATCGCTCAAAACGGGTGGTTAACATGTGACGCCAGCGCCAAGATCGTATTCGACCTTGATGACGCATCAAAATGGGCCGCCGCCCTAAAGTCGCTGGGAATAGACCCGCTGGTTCTGAGTGCGACACCCGGAAGGGCGTAGTTACCGAGGTGCCGCAGCGCGACGTAACCGGTCGTTGATCGCACGGCCCAGTCCGTGGTTGGGTATGGGCGCCACGGCGATGGGTTTGCGCAAGGCATCCAGTTCATGAAGCCGGTCAAAAAGGCAGGCGGCGGCTTCGGTCAGGTTGCCGGTGGTTGATAGGCTGATGTCGCCCGCTATGTCTGCGAAGCCGAGCATAACTTCGTCCGGTTCGGCCTTGGTGGCGTTCAACCGAACAGAAGCATGTGGTGCGTAATGGGATGCGAGTTGCCCCGGGGCGATGATGTCGGCCCCGTTGGCGCTGTCCAGGGCGCTGCCGAGCCTTGCTTCGATGGCCTCAACCGAAACCCCACCAGCCCGCAGCAACAGCGGTTGGCGGGCCGTCAGGCCGATGATTGTACTTTCCAACCCCACGGCACATGGACCGTCATCAACGATTGCATCAATCCGACCGTCAAGCCCGTTGCGTACATGGGCTGCGGTTGTGGCGCTGATCTTGCCGGATGGGTTGGCCGATGGTGCCGCGACGGGGCCACCAAATCTCTCCAAGATCGCGCGTGCAGTAGGATGCGCCGGTACCCGTATTGCAACGCTGTCCAACCCCGCAGTCACCAGGGACGATAAGCCGTGATGTGAAGTGAGGGGTAAAACCAGTGTCAGAGGGCCGGGCCAGAATCCGTCTGCAAGGTTCTGCGCTAGGTCAGACCAACGCGCGTAACGTCTGGCCTGTGCGACGTCGGCCACATGGATGATCAGGGGGTTGAAACTCGGTCTTCCCTTGGCTTCATAGATCCGGGCGACCGCGGCGCTGTTGCGCGCGTCGGCCCCCAGGCCATATACGGTTTCAGTAGGCAAGGCGACCAACCCGCCTTGCTGCAAAAGCAGCGCGGCACGGGCGTTGCCTGCCGGGTCTGGACACAAAATTTCGGTCATCGGATTCTCTGTCGCGCCTATGACGCCGCGTTTTGGGTTGCGGTGCGGAACCTTGAGGGACATTCTCGCCCGTAACAGCCCACGCCTTTGGGTGGGCTTATCAGGTCGCCGTTCGGTTTGCCAAGCAGCCGAACGGGCAAACGGAGGAAAACTATGCCATATCGTGCCCCTGTCGGTGATTTTGCCTTTTTGTTTGATCATGTCGTCGGACTGAATGCCGTGCGTGAAACCCAGCGGTTCGAAGATGCAACCAGTGATGTCACGCAAGCGATTCTCGAAGAAGCCGGCAAATTGTGTAACGACGTGTTGGCACCTTTGCAGCGTGCGGGCGATCAGCATCCCGCCAAACTTGAAAACGGCGTGGTGCGGACATCGCCGGGCTTTGCGCAAGGCTATGCCGCCGTTGCCGAAGGCGGATGGATCGGGATCAGCGCCGACCCGGAATTTGGCGGCATGGGTCTGCCGATGACCCTGACCACTGCGGTCAACGAAATGATGAGCGGTGCCTGCCTGTCGCTGCAACTGGCCCCGCTGATGAGCCAGGGCCAGATCGAAGCGCTGGAGCATCATGCGAGCGCTGCCATCAAGGAACTGTACCTGCCCAAATTGATCAGCGGCGAATGGACCGGGACGATGAACCTTACCGAACCGCAGGCCGGATCGGACGTGGGGGCGCTTTCGACCAAGGCGAAACCCAACGGCGATGGCACCTATGCGATATCCGGACAGAAGATTTACATTACCTGGGGCGACAATGATTTTGCAGACAATATTTGCCACCTGGTGTTGGCGCGGCTGCCGGATGCACCTGCCGGAACCAAAGGCATAAGCCTCTTCCTGGTCCCGAAGTACCTGCCCAAGGATGACGGTACGCTGGGCGCAAGCAACAGCCTGAAGGTCGTCAGCCTGGAGCACAAGCTGGGCATTCATGGCTCACCCACCTGCGTCATGCAATACGACGATGCAACGGGTTGGCTGGTCGGGGCCGAACAGGGTGGCATGGCGGCGATGTTCACCATGATGAACAACGCGCGGCTTGGTGTCGGCGGGCAGGGCATCGGCGTTGCCGAAGCTGCTTATCAACACGCGCTATCCTATGCGATGGAACGCAAGCAGGGGAAAACGGCGCGGCCCGATGGCACCGGTACAATCGTGGATCATGCTGACGTGCGACGCATGTTGATGACGATGAAAGCCGAAACATTTGCCGCGCGGGCAATCGGGTTAAGCTGCGCGATGGCCATCGACATGGCAAGCGCTACGGGTCAAGCAGAATGGAAGGCACGCGCGGCATTTCTTACACCGATCGCCAAGGCGTTCGGTACCGATACGGGAATGGCTGTCGCCGAAATGGGGGTGCAGGTGCATGGCGGCATGGGTTTCATTGAAGAAACCGGTGCTGCTCAGTTCAGCCGCGATGTACGGGTAACGGCGATTTATGAGGGGACCAACGGCATTCAGGCCATGGACCTTGTGGCACGCAAGATGATGGACGGCGGTGAGGCCGCGAACCGGTTGCTGGACGAGATCGAAGCAAACGCCGAAGCCGCCCGTGAGGTATTCCCGAATATGGCGGATGCGGTTTGGCAGGCCTCTGAAACGCTGCGCGAGGCGACGGATTGGCTGACCGAGCAGACCAACATGGACACGCGGTTTGCCGGTGCCGTGCCTTACCTGCGCGCCTTCGCCAGAGTTCTGGGTGCACATCTCCACCTCAAGGCGGCGTTGGCGGACAAGGGTGGCGCACGGGAAAAGCTGGCCCGGTTCTATATCCTGCGGCTGTTGCCTGAGCACGTTGGTTTGTTGTCGCATGCGCAAGCCGGCGAAGCCGATCTGTTTGCCCTTTCCCCAGATGAATTGGCCGCATGATGGCTGATACAGCACTTACAGGGCTTCGCTATCCATGGGAAACACCCCCTGCCGCCGGCGAAGCGATCGAAGTGGCCCCAGGGGTGTTGTGGTTTCGGTTGCCGCTGCCGATGAAGCTCGACCACGTCAATGTGTATGCTTTTGACGAAGGGGATAGCTGGACCGTTATCGACACAGGTTTCTCGTCAAAGAAAACCAAGGCAATCTGGACTGACCTGATCGCAGGCCCATTGCGGGGAAAACCTGTGTCACGCGTGATCGTGACCCATCACCACCCGGACCATATTGGGCTGGCGGGATGGTTCCAGACCGCACACGGGGCCGAGCTGGTCACCACCCGTACCGCCTGGCTGACCGCGCGCATGCTTATCCTTGATCCGCAAGAGGTTCCCCCCGCTGAAACCCTGGCGTTCTACCGGCTGTCCGGCATGGATTCCGATCTGTATCGGAAACGCGCGTCAGAGCGGCCATTCAACTTTGCCGATATCGTTGATCCGCTGCCCCTGGGGTTCACACGGGTCAAGCAAGATGACCGAATTACCATCGGCGGCCGGGAGTTCGAGGTCCACATCGGAAACGGTCATGCCCCCGAGCACGCCACCTTCTGGAGCATGGACGACAATCTGGTGATTGCCGGTGATCAGATTTTGTCGTCAATCAGCCCGAATGTTGGGGTGTATGCGACCGAACCCATGGCCGATCCAATAGGGGAATGGATCGAAGCCTGCGAACGGCTGGCGCTGCTGGGCCGCGATGATCATCTGGTTCTGGGCGGGCATAAACTTCCCTTCACAGGGCTTCCGCCACGCATGCGCCAGTTGATCGACAATCATCACAGTGCCTTGAAACGGCTGCTTGTGGCCATCCACACGCCTAAATCTGCTTCGGAATGTTTTTCCACCTTGTTCAAGCGCAACATTGGAGAAGGCGAATATGGGCTGGCACTGGTTGAAGCGGTGGCCCACCTGAGCCATCTATATCAGACCGGCCTCGCCTCGAGAAGTTTACGCGAAACAGACGGGGCTTGGGTGTATCAAGCAAAGGCGTAGGGAGATGGATAACGAGATCAAAACCGCCGCAGAAGCCTATGAGGCGGACATGTTGCCGCGTTTGCACGAAGTTCACGCCGACCCTGATAAGCGAAAGGCGTCGGAGCAAAAAGTGCCCAGAGGCATGACCGACAAGCCCGCGGTGCAAAAGTCGCCAGCGCAATGGGCATACGAACGGGTCGTGCTATACCTGAAAAACTTTGAAGAACAGCTTGATAGCGATCACGAGGTAGCCATGGGATTCGCGGGAAACGACGCCGGTGTCCTGCGGATCGAGGGCATGGGATATTTCGACCCCGACATGGTGACGTTCTATGGTGCCGACAGCGATGATACGCGCATGCAGCTGATTCAGCACGTGAGCCAGTTGAACGTTGTGCTGCGTGCGCTTCCCAAGGCCGCGGATTCAGCACCTGCAAAACGGATCGGTTTTCGTCTTGTGGAGGAACTGGAGGCAGAAGGGCTGGCGGCGCGGGATAAAAACACCTGAGATTTGGGTCTCATGAGAACGTGACACGGCCCTGTGAATGCAGTATCCACCTGATCAAATCACACGGATGCCAAAATAAAGGATTACGCATATGGCCAAGCATGAACACGGTTCGATGGATATCACCACCCAGGAAAAGACATTTGACCGCTTTATGAACTACGTCAAATGGACCACCATCGCAATCATTGCCATACTTGTTTTCATGGCGATCTTCGCGCGGTGATATCGGCAAAGTTCAGGTTATAGGAAGTAACGATTATGCGAATGTGGTTGGCGCTTGCCGTTGTTGGCGCGCTCGCAGCTTGTGCAAATGACACAGGAATCGACAACACGCCAGCCGAGGTCGCTGCCGCAGCTTATGTCGCTCCCGGACCCAAATCCATATCGCTGATCACAGTCGTGAACAACCGTTCGGGCAGCGGCGGACATTCTGCGCTTGTGATTAACGGGTCGCAGCAGGTTATCTTTGACCCTGCCGGATCGTTTCGTGACCCACGCGTTATCGAAAGAGGTGACGTCTTGTACGGTATGTCGCCCAAGTGGATCTCTGCCTATAAATCGGCCCATGCACGCAGCACGTATCATATCGTCACACAGCAAATTCCGGTGACCGAGGCGCAAGCCGAACAGGCCCTTAATCTGGCGATGGCCAACGGCGCGGTTTCAGGCGCGTTCTGCTCGAACGCAACATCATCATTGCTGTCCAAGGTGTCGGGATTTGAACAGATCAAGACAACGTTCTTCCCGGTAGCTCTGCAACAGCAGTTTGCGACGTTGCCGGGCGTGACGACGACCAAGTATTACGAAGACGATGAAGGTGGCATTACGGACGGGGTTCAGGCAGCGATGTTAACCCAATAACCACAGTAACGTGTAAAGCGTGATTGCCCCGCTGATGATGGCGAGCAGCACGTTTTTCGTCATAACACCGATCGCCAGTGCCGCTGCCGCTGCTGAAATGCGCGGCAGATCCGGCTGTCCGTTGGTAGCCGCCGGCCAGATGACCTGAGGGGCAACCAGTGCGGGAAGAATCGCCACAGCCGTATAGCGCAGGTGCCGCAGCAGCCATTCAGGCATTTCGCGGTCGCCTACCAGCCCGGTAAACACGAAGCGCAGCCCGAAACTGCCTATGCCAAGCCCGAGGATCACGATCCAAAGCGTTGTTCTGTCTATATTTTCGATCATGCCGTACCCTCGCTTCGTTTCGCGGCCCGCCTGTCCAGCCACAGTTCGGCACGGGCTCCGGCCAACATCCCTGCCAGCCCCGCAATGATAAGACCCATCGAATAGGGGACCCCTGCCGTCAATAGCCCCGCTCCTGTTGCGACAACAGCGGCGATCACGTGCGCGGGCGTACGGAACATTGGTGCAATCATCGCCAGAAACGTAATAGGCAGCGCGAAATCAAGTGCCCAGCTTTGTGGAATTTGCGCCCCAAGCAATGCCCCTATCAGTGTGAACAGATACCACATCGGTACCACCGGGGTCACGCAGCCGAAGAAATACGCCATGCGCTGCGGGATCGTCATCTGGGGTTCTTTTTCGTACTGTGCCATCGCGCAGACATAGGATTGATCAACGGTCATGTACGCGGCCAGTGCCCGCTGCCACAAAGGGGCCGCGCCGATATAGGGTGTCAACGACGCCGAATACATCGCCATGCGCAGATTTACCGCCAATGCCGACGCAAGGACGATAGCTGTGGGGGCGTGTTCTTGCATGAGTTGCAACGCGGTGAACTGGGCCGCCCCGGCAATGACCACCACGGAAAAGGCCAGGGTTTCAAAGACGCTTAACCCCGCTTCGGTCGCAAGAATGCCGAAAAGTGATGAAAACGGGATGATCACTAGAACAAACGGCGCTGCGTCTTTAAGACCTTTGCGAAAGGCCGATTTGGTGGTGGTGATGGCCATGCGTTGCCCCTAGATTGCTGGCACATGCTTAACTGCGGCCCGGGGAGGATGCAATTGTCCGTCAAAACTGATACCGATGCGTATTTGATCGCACCACAGCCGGGGTTGGCGCGGCTGACCCGATCTGTGGTAGGGCGCGATCATACCGGGGCTGACACCACCATCAGTGTTGTAGAGGAACGCCCGCTGACGATTTTTCTGAACTCTCAGGAAATCGTTACGGCCATGACCATTGGTGATTATCCGGAATATCTTGCGTTGGGTTTTTTGCGAAATCAGGGCATGTTGCGTGATGGCGAAGACATCACAAGCGTCGACTATGACGAAGACCTTGAGGTTGTCGTAGTCCGCACGGCGCGCAAGACCAACTACGAAGAGAAGATGCGCAAGAAAACCCGGACGTCGGGCTGCGCTGTCGGTACCGTCTTTGGTGACATGATGGAAGGGTTGGAGGACGTGACTCTGCCCCAGACACCGGTGCGTACATCGTGGCTGTACAGCCTCAGCGCGCAGATCAACCGGACGCCCAGCCTGTACCTCGAAGCCGGAGCGATCCACGGCACGGTCCTGTGTCAAGGCAGCAGGCCGCTGGTCTATATGGAGGACGTCGGACGTCACAATGCGGTCGACAAGATTGCGGGGTGGATGTTGTCTGAATCCTCGAATGCCGACGACAAAATCTTGTACACCACGGGGCGACTGACATCCGAGATGGTGATCAAAACCGCGATGATGGGTATTCCGGTGCTGGCTTCACGGTCGGGGTTTACGGCATGGGGTGTCGAAATTGCCAAACAGGTCGGGTTGACGTTGATTGGCCGGATGAAAGGCAAGCGGTTCATCTGCCTTGCCGGAGAAGACCGTTTGATCCGCGATGCCGACCCCGACAGTGTGCGGGATGAGCCCAAGCGTTCCGGGCGAAAGGGAAGCGAATGAAGCAACCTTTCGGAGTGATACTCGCCGGTGGGCAGGCCACGCGGATGGGCGGGGGTGACAAGGGGCTGCTAAAGCTTGGAGAGCAAAGCATTTTGGCGCATGTCATTGAGCGGCTGTCACCGCAAGTGGCCGGGATGGCGCTGAACGCGAATGGCGATGCGGATCGTTTCCCAGGTCTCGGGCTGCCGGTGCTTCCCGACAGTATCGAGGGGTTTGCAGGTCCGCTTGCCGGGGTGCTGGCCGGGCTGGATTGGGCTGCTGCCCAGGGTGGGGAAACGATCGTCACGGCGGCCGCCGACACCCCGTTTTTTCCCGGTGATCTGGTGCCGAGGCTCTTGCTTGCCGGCGAAGGCATGAAAAATCCGCTGGTATTGGCTGCCACGCCAGATGCCGCGCGCGGCAGGGCGCGCCACCCCACATTCGGGTTGTGGCCTGTTGCGTTGCGAGACGACTTGCGAAGTGCCCTGGAGGGTGGTTTGCGTAAAGTGGTGATGTGGACAGAACAGCACGCGGGGCGCGAGGCACTTTTCCCGCATGCAGATGCATTTTTTAATATCAATACCCCCGACGACCTGACCCGGGCAGAGGATATGTTATGAGGCTTTACGGTGTCGTCGGCTGGAAAAACGCCGGGAAAACCGGCTTGATGGAACGTTTGGTGACTGAAATTACCGGGCGCGGTTTTTCTGTATCCACGGTCAAGCATGCCCATCACAGCTTTGATGTAGACCACCCGGGAAAGGACAGCCATCGCCACCGTGTCGCCGGTGCCCGAGAGGTGCTGCTGGCGTCGCGGAACCGTTTCGCGCTCATGCATGAGCTGCACGACGAAGATGAACCGACTCTCGAAATGTTGCTGGCAAAGCTTTCGCCGGTCGATCTGGTGCTGATCGAAGGATACAAACGCGACGCCCATGCCAAAGTCGAAGCGCACCGTGCAGTGACCGGCAATCCATTGATCGCCCCCGACGATGCGTCGATCAGGGCCGTAGCCAGTGATACGCCTTTGACGTTGGACAAGCCGGTATTCGACCTTAACAATACCAAAGAGATCGCTGACTTCATTCTGGCCGAGGTCGGGTTGTGACGGCATTTCAAACCATCGCAATGGTTGACTGGTCCGGCGGCAATGATACCGGCACCAATCCACGCGAAGACGCGATTTGGGTGGCGGTATCACGGCTTGGTCAACTGGAGGCTCCGGTTTATCTGCGCAACAGGGTCGAGGCGGAAAAATGGCTTGCCGGGCTTATCGATGCGGAAATGCAGGCAAGCCGCAGGGTATTGATCGGCTTTGACTTTCCCTTCGGTTACCCCAAGGGGTTTGCCGCTGCGCTGACCGGGCAGGCGGACCCGTTCGCGGTTTGGGAATGGTTTGAAAGGCAGATCCAAGATACACCCACGCTTAACAATCGTTTCGATCTTGCAGGGCAGATTAACCAGGCTTTGGGGCAGGGCCAGGGGCCGTTCTGGTCCAACGGTTTACGCAAGCGAGACATCGCCGGGCTGCCGCGGACGAAAGCGGGGTATGTGAACCCGTTTCCGGATCGCCGCGCTGCTGAGCTCCGCGCCAAGGGGAGCTTTACCTGCTGGCAGATGGCGGGTGCCGGTGCGGTCGGGTCGCAAGTGTTTACGGGGCTACCCGTCTTGTCCAGGCTGCGTAAACGATTTGCGGGGAGGGTCGCCGTCTGGCCGTTCGAAGCGCTGGACAAGCCCGTTGCATTTGTCGAAATCTGGCCTTCCCTGACAGTTACGCCCGCGCCCGAAAACATGATCAAGGATGCCTGGCAGGTTCAAGAGACCGTGCGACAGGTTGCGGCGCTTGATGCGGAGGTGCTCGCGCGGATTTTGGATGTGACCGCCCCCGAAGAGGGTTGGATATTCGGACTGGGGTTTGAAACGCTTTTGCAGGGCACGCGCCCGTTGCGCAACGACTGTTTCGCCTTGCCCCCCGGTGTCCACTGGACCCCGGTAGACGAGGCACTGGCCAACCTGAAGCAACGCTTGGGACCGGTCACCACGACCGAACAAGTGTCTGTGGATACCGCTTTGGGCCGCATCGCAGCTCAGGATGTGATGGCAAACCGCGCCAACCCGCCGCTGCCCAATACTGCGGTCGATGGCTATGGCTTTGCCGGGGGGCGGGGCGAAGGTGACCACGAACTCCCGTTGATGCAGGGACGCGCCGCCGCCGGTGATGCGCCGGGTAAAGTGCCCGAAGGCCGGGCGATACGTGTCCTGACGGGGGCAGCATTGCCGGCAGGCGTCGATACCGTGATCTTGCAGGAAGACGTGAAGATTGTCGCGGGTACCGTCCGGTTTCACGGCGCGATCAAGCAGGGCGCGAACACCCGGAAGGCGGGCGAAGACGTACAAAAGGGCGACCGGATCGTTTCGGCTGGCCGCAGGCTTGTCCCGGCTGACCTGGCGTTGCTGGCGGCCACTGGTACGGCGTCGATTGTTGTGCGCGAACCGTTGCGAGTGGGCGTCATTTCGACGGGGGATGAGATCGTTCAGCCCGATCATGCCGCCGCCGATGGTCAGATATACGATGCCAATCGCCCGATGTTGATGGGGTTGATCGCTCAGTTTGGATATACGGCGGTCGACCTTGGACATGTTGGCGACAACAGAGCTGCGCTGCGGGCGCGGTTGGATGCGGCGGGCGGCACCGTCGACGCGATCTTGACCAGCGGTGGTGCCTCAGCGGGCGACGAAGACCACGTATCCGCCCTGTTGTCCGAAGCAGGGGCGTTGTCGCTGTGGCGCATCGCGGTCAAGCCCGGTCGACCACTCGCCTTGGGGATGTGGCAAGGTACGCCGGTGTTTGGTTTGCCGGGAAACCCGGTGGCCGCGATGGTCTGCACGCTGGTATTCGCCCGGCCCGCCTTGGGCCTGATGGCTGGCGAAGACTGGAAGGAACCACAGGGCTTTGACGTACCGGCGGCCTTCGCCAAACGTAAAAAGCCGGGACGCCGCGAGTTTTTGCGCGCCCGCATTCGCGATGGCCGGGCGGAGGTTTTTGCATCCGAAGGCTCGGGACGCATCAGCGGGTTGAGCTGGGCCGAAGGATTGGTCGAGCTGCCCGATGAGGCCGTTGACGTCAAAGAGGGCGACTTGGTCCGCTATATCCCCTATGGATCATTCAGCGGCTAGAGATTTTCAGTCGAAGGTTCCGGCCACCCGTCCCAACAGCATAAAGGCCCGTACAGTGCGCGTGTCGGCCAATGCCGAAATCTCGGCGTCCGAGGCTTCTTTTTCAAAAGCGGAAAAGGCGCGGTCGAAGCGACGCAGAAAATGGTGGCCAGCATCGCGAAAGATCGGATCCTGCTTCATCCGGGCATTGGTCAGGGCCAATGAAGACCGGTCGCGGATACCGCCAAGCGCGGCTATTGTGCGCCCGCGTGCGCCTTGGGCAAATTCACGCCAGACTTCCGGGCGGGCACGATCAGGTATCAAATCGTCCATATAAATCCCGTCCTGGCTGAGCAGTGTCAGGATATCCTGAGCCGCCTGAACCAGCTGCGACGCATTACGATCCTTGAGCGCTTTGCGCAGGGCGGCAAAGCCTTCTTCGTCTTCGGCCGTTTCGGGAAAGTTCAGGGCGCGGATGAAATCATCGTGCGACAGCGGTTGGCTCAAATCGCTCGCTTGCGTCCCTAGCGCCAGCGTAGGCTGGTCCTCGGTGACGGGGGCCTTCGCCGCTATCGCCGGGCGCGCCGCCGCGTCACGACGGGTTTGGAACATCGCCAAGGTGCTTTCCGTCTTGCGCGCGGCGGCTGCAATCTCGTCAAGCTTGCGCGAGACCGACGAGTCGCCATCAATCGACTGCCCCTGTTGCTGAGCGATATACGCATGACGGATCGCGTCGATGGCGGCTTGCAAGCGTCTGCTTTCCTCGCGCATCACGCGGCTGGCACGTGCCGCTGTGGCTGCGACCCAGATCATGCCTACGGGCAGAAACACCACCAGCATCGTCATCAGAAAACGCAGCCCGCCATCGCTAGTGTCGGCAGGTGCGGCGGGGGGCTGCATAAGAAAAAAGATCGCAGAGGCAAGCAGCCATACGGCGCTTAGGGCAATTGCGACGATTTCGATACTTGAAATGGCGTTGTGTTCTGGCCGTGTATAGACCCCAAACGGCGTGGATCGCGCCGGTTGGCGCGGTGCCTGATTTTGGGCGGGAGGGGTATCGGTCATGACAAAAATTCCAGCCTAGACGAAAAGGACCTTGAGAACCTCATAAGACTTTTCACCCCCTGGCGTACGGACAGTAACACTATCGCCTTCTTCCTTCCCGATTAATGCGCGGGCAATAGGTGACTTGATGTTCAGCAGGCCTTTTTCAATATTGGCTTCGTATTCACCAACGATCTGATAGGTCTTTTCGTGGTCAGTCTCTTCGTCGACCAAGGTCACCGTCGCCCCGAACTTGATAGAGCCGGACATCTTTGTCGGGTCGATCACTTCGGCCAAAGATATGGCACCTTCCAACTCTTTGACGCGGCCCTCGATGAATGACTGCTTTTCCTTGGCTGAATGATACTCAGCATTCTCGGAAAGGTCGCCGTGCTCGCGTGCTTCGGCGATGGCCTGAATGATCGCCGGACGTTCCACCGACTTCAAATGCTTCAGTTCTGCTTCCAAAGCGGTATGACCTGCTCGGGTCATCGGGATTTTTTCCATGGGTGCGTCCACGCAATGAGGGTCACAGCCCCGGACCCGAGTCCGAAGGTGTAACCGATTTGAATTGACCTTTAACTGACCTAAACTGAACGACGATTGCAAGAGCGAAGTCGGCAGGTCTGCGGCAATCCGCGTTCAGGCATCGTATTGAACAAGCTCATACTCGATGCCATCGTGATCATGAAAGTAAAACCTGCGGCCGGGATTATAATCGGCATGGTTTTTTGGCGTAAACCCTTGAGCTTTTACAACAACTTCGGCCGCTTCCAGGTCATTGACCACGATACCGATGTGGTTGAGCCCGCCGGTCGTATGATAGCTGCTTACCCCGGAGTTAGCCCCTTCAGGCGGCGTAAACAGCGCGACGTACTGTGTATCATTGCCGATATGCACGGTGTGTCCTCCGGCGATAGCCGGCCCTTGCCAGCGGACACGCCAGCCAAAGACCCTGGTCATCCATGCGGCAGTGGCTTCGGGGTCGGATACGGTGAAATTTGCGTGTTCTAGCTGTGCAGACATTGTCGGTCTCCTGTTTATGCTACGTTGACCCTGAGGTTTGTAATTTCTAAACCTAACTTTAGGTCAAGAAAAATTTTGAGGTGATACATGGCGCTGAATGAAGGCCTGTCGATCGGTGCATTGGCGCGGCGCACGGGGTTGGCTGTTTCGGCGATCCGCTATTACGAGGCGCAGGGGCTGATCAAGCCTTGGCGCAATGGGGGGGGGCAGCGGCGGTTCAACCGCGCCGATCTGCGACGGTTGAGCTTTGTAATGATTGCGCAGCAATTCGGCTACACGCTCCCGCAGATCAGGCAAGAGCTCGACCGTCTGCCGGACGGGCGCACGCCGACCAAGGGCGATTGGACGAGGATCAGCAAATCTTTTCGCGCAACGTTGGACCAGCGTATCGAGATGTTGACGCGGTTGCGCGATGATCTTGACGGTTGCATCGGCTGCGGCTGCCTGAGCCTGAAGGCCTGCGCATTGTATAACCCACATGACAAGGCCGGCGAAAAGGGGCAGGGCCCGCGGTACCTTATGGGCGACCCGCGCAGCTAAGCAATTTTGCATGGCGAAACATTATTGCTGCATCCGCGACATTTAGGATGCAAACTGTCGCAACGACCCAATTTTACGCCGTGTCGTGATTGCAAAGCCAATCGCGCTAGTTTAGCCAAATCCAAACCCGTTTTCTGCCCGAAGAGGAGCCCCGAATGGCCGAAGTTGAACGCGAAACAATGGAATATGACGTCGTAATCGTCGGTGCGGGCCCTGCCGGGCTGTCCGCCGCGATCCGTCTAAAGCAATTGGATGCCGACTGTAATGTGGTCGTGCTGGAAAAAGGGTCTGAAGTAGGGGCGCATATTTTGTCCGGCGCGGTGCTGGACCCGGTTGGCCTGGACGCGCTGATGCCTGACTGGCGGGACAAAGGCGCACCGGTCAAGGTGAAGGTCAAGGAAGACAACTTCTATATGCTCGGCGAGGCAGGCAAGATACGGGTTCCGAACTTCCCGATGCCGCCCCTGATGAGCAACCACGGCAACTATATCGTGTCGATGGCCAACGTTTGCCGATGGATGGCAGAACAGGCCGAAGAGCTGGGGGTGGAGATTTTCCCTGGGATGGCCTGCTCCGAACTGGTTTACGGGGAAAACGGTGAAATCAAGGGCGTTGTTGCAGGTGAGTTCGGTATCAGCCCGGACGGCACCAAGGGTGACAGCTATGAACCCGGTATGGAATTGCACGGCAAGTATGTTTTTCTGTCTGAAGGGGTGCGCGGTAGCCTGTCCAAGCAGGTGATTGCGAAATATGAACTGGATGTGGGGAAAGAACCGCAGAAATACGGTCTTGGCATGAAGGAAATCTGGGAAATCGACCCGGCCAAGCATAAAGAGGGTACCGTAACCCACACCATGGGCTGGCCTTTGAACAGCAACGCCGGGGGTGGATCGTTCATTTACCACATCGAAAACAATCAGGTCTATGTCGGGTTCGTCGTCCATCTGGGATATAAAAATCCTCACGTATTCCCGTATATGGAATTCCAGCGCTTCAAGCATCACCCGATGGTCGCGGAACTGCTGAAGGGCGGCAAACGCGTGGCCTATGGCGCACGGGCAATCACCGAAGGTGGTTTCCAATCCATGCCCAAAATGGTCGCTCCGGGTGTGGCACTGCTGGGATGTTCGGTAGGGATGGTCAACGTACCCCGGATCAAGGGTAACCATAATGCCATGCTTTCCGGCAAGGCAGCCGCAGAAGCCGCACATGAGGCCATCAAGTCTGGCCGCAGTGGCGACGAGCTGACCAGCTATGAGGCTGAGGTTCGGGATGGAAAAATTGGCAAGGACCTGGAAAAGGTTCGCAACGTCAAACCGTTATGGAGCAAATACGGGCTTATGACGTCACTTGTCGTGGGTGGTTTTGACATGTGGACGAACACTTTCGGCTTTTCGCTGATGGGTACGCTAAAGCATGGCAAGACCGATGCCGAAGCGACCGAAAAAGCCAATAAGCACAAAAAGATCGACTATCCTAAGCCTGATGGAAAGCTGAGCTTTGACCGTCTGACCAACGTGGCGTTTTCGTTTACCAACCATGACGAAAACCAGCCTGCGCATCTCAAGCTCAAGGATCCATCGGTACCTGTCAGGGTAAACCTGCCGGAATACGCCGGACCATCAGCGCGATATTGCCCTGCCGGGGTCTACGAATTCGTGGAGGAAGCGGGAAAGGACCCGCGCTTTGTGATCAACTTCCAGAACTGCGTGCATTGCAAAACCTGTGATATCAAGGATCCCACGCAAAACATCGTCTGGACCACCCCGCAGGGTGGGGATGGACCGAATTACCCCAACATGTAAGAGAACTTGCAAACAAGAAGTTAAAAAAGGCGTGTCACGGCACGCCTTTTTCGCGACCTTTCGCCGATTGCGGATATAGAATCGGCGCAGTCAGATAGGTACCATTGCGCTCGGCATCGAAACTGATAGCTTTATGACCAAAGCAAAATGAGGCGAGCCACAATGTTCCGTAAACACCGTTCCTTCGTAAGTGCTCTCGCTCTGAGCTTGAGCATGGCTGTCCCTGTTGCGGCAGATTCCGTATCGGGGGCGTACTTGGCCGGACGTTACGCATCGATGCGAAGCGATTTTGCCGAGGCCGCGCGATATTACGGAGAAGCGTTGGCCAAAGAGCCAAATAATGTCGAATTCCAGGAAAGCACGGTTCTGGCTTATCTCTCCTTGGGCGACATAGACAAAGCTTTGCCCCTGGCGCGGGTCATCACCAGCGGGGAACAGTCCAGTCAGGTGGCATATCTGGTGACGACGGCAGGCATGGCGCAAGCCGAAGACTACCAAGGTCTGTTGGATCAAAACGCCGACACCGGGGGCATCGGCCCTTGGGTGGACGGATTGATCAAGGCTTGGGCATATGTCGGCATCGGGGACATGTCCGCCGCGATCGAAAAATTCGATGAACTGAGCACCGAGGCGGGGATGCAAGGGTTTGTCTTGTATCACAAGGCGCTGGCGCTCGCTTCGGTCGGTGATTTCGAGGGTGCCGATGCCATATTCGGATCAAATATGGCGGGGTCGGCGGGACAAACCCGACGAGGCGTCATTGCACGGGTCGAAATACTGGGTCAACTTGGCCGCAAGGATCAGGCGCTGTCATTGCTGGCTGCCAGTTTCGGCGACAGCATGGACCCCGAGCTTGAGACGTTGATGAACGCCCTGAAGGGGGATGAGCCGGTAAGTTTCGGGCAGGTTCCCGATGCAAAAGCCGGTATTGCTGAAGTGTTCTTTACCTTTGCTTCGGTTCTGCGCAATGAATCGGCAGGCGATCACTATGTCTTGCTGTATTCCCGAATTGCACGGTATCTGCGGCCCGATCACATTGACGATTTGCTTTTGACAGCCGATTTGCTGGAAAATATCGGCCAGTACGATTTGGCGATGCAGGAATTGCAGGCTGTGCCTGCCGACAATCCGGCTTACCATGCGGCAGAACTGGGGCGTGCCGCCATTTTGCGACGCTCAGATAAGCCCGAACAGGCTATCGAAGTCCTCAAGCAACTCACCCGAAGCTATGGAGAACTACCTTCGGTTCACTCGGCGTTGGGCGATGCTCTGCGGGCACAAGATGATTTTACTGGCGCGATAAAGGCTTATGGTCGCGCCCTTGAACTTACCCCGAAGACCAATCCCCAGCGATGGGTATTGCTTTACGCACGCGGTATTGCCGAAGAACGCAGCGGTGACGGCAAAGCCGCCGAAAGTGATTTCAGAGCAGCGTTGGAAATCAACCCCGATCAGCCTCAGGTCTTGAACTTCCTGGGATATTCGTTGGTTGAGCAAGGGCGCAATCTGGACGAGGCATTGAACATGATTGAGCGTGCAGTCGCCGGAAGCCCGAACTCAGGCTATATCGTGGATTCGCTCGGGTGGGTCCTGTACCGGTTAGGGCGCTATGACGAAGCCGTAGCGCAAATGGAACGGGCGGCGGAACTGGTGGCCGTAGACGCCGTGGTCAACGATCACTTGGGCGATGTATACTGGGCGGTCGGCCGCAAGCGCGAAGCTGAATTTCAGTGGCGCCGGGCACTGTCATTTGTTGACCCCCAGGATAACGACAGCGAGGCTGACCCCAAACGGATCCGACGCAAGCTGGAGGTTGGACTGGATGCCGTGCTGGCGGAAGAGGGGGCGTCACCGTTGATCAAGGTATCCGTCAGTAAATGAAATCCAACGGTGCCGCGTTAGGTCTGGCCGCGTCGCAGCCAGCTTGGGCTAAAGTCAACCTGACGCTCCATGTGACCGGACAACGCCCTGACGGCTATCATCTGTTGGATAGTCTCGTCGTACGGGCCGAAGTCGGCGATATGCTGAATGTCGCACCATCAGAGCAGCTGGAGCTTTATATCGACGGGCCCTTTGCAGATGGTGCGCCGCTTGATGATCGAAATCTGGTCATTCGTGCCGCGCGCCTGCTGGACGGCGGCAAAGGCCGGGGCGCGCGTCTGCACTTGACCAAGGGATTACCTGCCGCTGCTGGAATTGGGGGCGGTTCCGCCGATGCCGCCGCGGCACTGCAAACCCTGTCAGTCCACTGGGGGGTGCCAGTTCCACAGGATGTGTCCCGATTGGGTGCGGATGTTCCGGTCTGTTTGCACAGCTTGCCCCAAAGGATGCGCGGTGTAGGGGAGGATCTATCACCCGCAGGTCCGTTGCCGCAGTGCTGGCTGGTATTGGTCAATCCAAACGTGTCAGTTTCGACGCCCGAGATTTTCGCAGGATTAGAGAGCCGAGCCAACCCGCCGATGCCCCAGGTGTTGCCGGTTTTTGAATCTACCGCTGCTTTCGCCGCATGGCTGGGGACGCAACGCAACGACCTTGAACCGGCCGCTATCCAAGCAGTGCCCGAAATCGCCATATGTTTGCGCACGTTGCAGGACGCGCTGCTTGCACGGATGTCCGGTTCAGGGGCAACGTGCTTTGGCTTGTACGAAACCGATGCGTCAGCCCGTCACGCAGCCGCGCGAATCGAGAAAAACCATCCCGGGTGGTGGGTTGCCGCGGCGCCCGTGATCAGTTGATCCGGGAAACCACGTAATCGGCCAGATCACAGAGCATCTCGCGTAGCTCATGATCAGGCAGCGCGCCAAGCGCGCCTTTTGCCAATTCGGCCCACTCCAGCGCCTGCGCCTTGGTGTCACGCAGTGCCCCGTGTTTGTGGAGCAGGGTCAACGCGTGTTCCAGATCACCGTTATCTTGATGACCTTTTTCGATCGTGCGGACCCAAAATTCGCGTTCATCGGCGTCTGCCTTGGCGACCGCTTTTATCAACGGCAACGTCAGCTTGCGTTCACGAAAGTCATCGCCGATGTTTTTGCCTATCGTTTGGCTATCACCTTGAAAATCCAACAAATCATCGACAATTTGGAACGCGATACCAAGAGCGTCGCCGTAGTCGTACAAAGCGCGTTCTCGTTCGGCAGAGGCCCCTGCGATCACGCCCCCAACTTGGGTCGCTGCTGAGAACAGGGCCGCTGTCTTGCCACGAACAACCTTGAGGTAGATGTCTTCGTCGGTATCAAGATTTTGTGCCGCGGTCAGCTGCAATACTTCGCCTTCGGCGATCGTCGCAGAGGCGTTGGCCAGAATTGCCAGTACCTTTATGTTGTTGGTTTCAGTCATCAACTGAAAACTGCGCGCAAACAGGTAATCGCCCACTAACACCGAAGACTTGTTATCCCACAAAAGATTCGCCGTTGGGCGGCCTCTTCGCTGCGCGCTTTCATCAACCACGTCATCATGCAAAAGCGTGGCGGTGTGGATGAACTCTACGGTGGCAGCAAGGTGGATGTGATACCGCCCCTGATATCCGCACAGATGAGCAGTAGCCAACGTGAGCATGGGGCGCAGACGCTTGCCTCCCGCCTCGATCAGATGGGCCGTGACTTCGGGGATTCGGGGCGCGTGTTCCGACGCCATGCGATGCCGGATCAGTTCGTTTACGGCCGTTAAATCATCTTTAAGATAAGTGGCCATGCGGTCATGCGGTTTTCTTGTTTTCTCGTTCGTCATCTACATGACCTTAATTAGAAGGCTCGACAATCCAACCGGATTGCCCTTACATCTCTGTTATGAAGGAACTTTTACGCACGACCGATCCGACGATCATTGCCTTTGCCAGCGCCCTTCTTCAGGGCGAGGATATAGACTGCTTTGCACTGGACGTAAACATGAGCGTGCTTGAAGGTGGCATCGGTATTTTTCCCCGCCGACTGATGGTTCACGACGATGATCACAGTGCTGCGGCGGAAATTTTACGCGATAATGATATTCCCAGTGGCCTGCCCGAATAGTTACGTGCATCAATTTGCCCCGGACGATTTGACACATGACGCATTCTTGGGCGGCAAGCTGTACTTATGGCAGCCGCGAAAAGGGTATCGCGCGGGTGTCGACCCGGTTTTATTGGCCGCAACTGTGCCGGCGTCGCCGGGCCAGCGGGTGCTTGAGCTGGGATGCGGGGTTGGTGCTGCATCGCTTTGCCTAGGTACGCGGATCGCGGGCCTGCGCCTGACAGGGGTTGAGCTTCAACCAGCCTACGCAGACCTTGCGCGCCGCAATAGCCCGGAATTTGAAGTGGTCGTCGCGGATTTGGCTGATATGCCACTCGCTTTGCGAGAACGGCAGTTTGACCATGTGTTGGCCAACCCGCCCTATTTCGATCGGGACGCATCAGTGGCCGCGAAAAACCGGGGCCGCGAGACTGCATTGGGTGAACAGACCCCGCTTGAGACATGGGTAAAGATGGCCGCGCGGCGACTTGCGCCCAAGGGGCAGGCGCATTTCATACATCGGGCCGAACGTTTGCCCGATCTGATCCGTGCCTTGCCAAAGGACATGGGGAGCATCGAAGTACTGCCCATCGCGCCGCGGGTTGGCCGCTTGGCCGAACTTGTCATCTTGCGGGCCCGCAAAAATGGCCGGGCGGCATTCCGGTTGAATCCGCCGCTTGTGATGCATCAGGGCCCGGTGCATGTTTCTGACGGAGACAGTTTTGTCTCGAAAGTGCGGGCAGTGTTGCGTGACGGGGCCGCACTGGAGTTTTAAGCATTAACTGGCCGATCGCTCAATTTGTCGAAACATATGCTGCGGTGCCGCGTGACAGGCAAAATATTTCGTGCTTCACTGATCCTACGCAACACATCAGAAGGAGAGATATATGGCTTTTGACGCACATCTGGATGCTCTGAAACGCAAGCATTCGGCGATGAGCGACGCTGTAGAGAAAGCGCAGCGATCACCTGGAATTGACGACCTTAAAGTTGCGAATATGAAAAAAGAAAAACTTCGCCTTAAAGAAGAAATTACCCGACTCTCAACCTAGAAATTTTCATTTTTGTTAAGGTAACTGGCGCGCGCTGCACAAAGAGCGCCGCCAGTGATCAGAAATGCCGCCCAGAATAAAGTTGGGGTTGCTGGTGTTACCCCTGACACCACCAAAATAAGTGTCGATAGTAACGGGGCCAGATACGAACTCGTACCAAGAAGCTGGATGTCACCGCGCTTAACCCCGATATCCCAAATATAAAAAGCCAGCCCGACAGGGCCGAGACCCAATCCAACGACGCTTGCCCACCCCAGACTTGTCGATGGAAGGACAGTTTCTTCAAATGCGAAATGCAGAGGAAGAGAAAGCGCGGCTGTTCCCAAACAGAAAACGACAACGCTGGCCGTCGGTGCAAAGCCCATCCGCCGCGAAAATAAGGAATAGCTTGACCAGGTGAGAGCGCCTGCCAGTGCCAGCGCATAGCCTGGCAGGTATGCCGTCTGAATACTTGCCGTGCCATTTCCGATGATTAACGCTGCCCCGGAAAACCCTAGAAACGCGCCAATCAGGTGACCCTTGCGCAGCCGTTCTTGCGGCAAAAAGCCAGAGAATACGACGATAAGAAGCGGCCAGAGGTATGCGATCAATCCCGCTTCGGCAGCGGGTGCAAGACGCAGGGCTGAAAAATAAAGCGCATGATAGCCGAACAGCCCTAGCGTCCCAAAGGCATATACCGCCAAGGGCACTTGACGCAGGGCGCTTAGCTTGCCGGTCATCGCGCACCAGACCAACCCTAATAACCCGCCGATGGCAAAGCTGAGCGAAGTAAGCAAAAACGGTGGGGTAGGTGCGGTTTTCACCGTAAACAGCGCAAGTAGGGACCACAAGATGACTGCGCCGAAACCGATTAAAGTCGCTTGCGTTTGCGTCATGGCTTCACCTCTTTGGAATAGGCTTTGAACCTGTGACCGATGCAATTCCGAGCGTTGTGATGCCCGACCTTCACCATATGAGCAAGAGTATACTAACCTGGCAGGGGCAAAGCCGTGCGGCAGGCAATGCTTTTGGGAATAGATGAAGGGGTCGCGATCATGATCGGAAGAAGTTGGCGCAGCGATCATGAGCCGTCCATGCGACCAAGGCCAACGCTGACAAGCGCTGGCCTTGGTTGAAACAATCCGGGACGCTTATACTAAATGCTGTGCGCCATTTGCGGTGATGGTGGAGCCGTTGATAAACCCTGCCTCGTCATTCACCAGAAAGACCACCGCGCGTGCGATCTCTTCAGGCTCACCAAGGCGACCGGTTGGAATCTGTGAAATGATTGACTCGCGTACTTTTTCAGGAACGGCCATCACCATATCCGTCGCGATGTAGCCGGGGCATATTGCGTTCGCTGTGATGTTGGAGCGCGCGCCCTCCTGGGCCAATGACTTGACTATTCCCAGATCGCCAGCCTTGGTTGCGGCATAGTTAACCTGAGCAAATTGCCCTTTTTGCCCGTTGATTGAACTGATGACGACAATACGACCAAACTTTCGTTCGCGCATCCCCGGCCATATTGGATGGATCGTGTTGAAAACTCCGGTAAGGTTCGTACCAATGACTTCATTCCACTGATCGGGTGTCATCTTGTGAAAAGGTGCATCCCTGGTAATGCCTGCATTGGCGACGACAACGTCGATGGGCCCAAGTTCGGCTTCGACCTTTTCAATCCCCGATTTGGATGCTTCGTAATCTGCAACATTCCATTTGTATGTCTTGATTCCTGTGTTTTCCGTGAACTGCGCGGCGGCGTCATCATTGCCTGCATAGGTGGCAGCCACGGTGTATCCAGAGTCTTTTAATGCTGTTGAAATGGCGGCACCGATACCCCGGCTCCCCCCTGTCACAAGTGCGACACGCGACATATCATTCTCCCTTTCAGCAACGTTGTTTCGTTGCTAGTTATCAATTCGCAATTTTATTACGTATACAATCAGTAAGCATCG
>TARA_R110000787_G_scaffold28923_4_pt1 | contig 44728 bp, 46 predicted proteins | sample TARA_R110000787 | Tara Oceans TARA_R110000787 (sample SAMEA4397920) | marine metagenome | biome: Polar Biome; feature: [DCM] deep chlorophyll maximum layer (ENVO:01000326); material: water (ENVO:00002006), including particulate matter (ENVO:01000060) such as... | depth 35 m | reverse complement strand
TGCCCCAAATCTACCATGAACTTAACCTACTTATGCTATGGTATATTCAAATATATGTGATAATAATATTAGAACAACACACTATTAGACCAAAAGCCAAAATATTCGTTTAAAAACCTATTTCGCTACTTTTTTATGATAATTATAGCAATAATTAAGTAAATACATAGAGATAATTGTACTTATTAACAATAATATCCTTGAGTTTATTGCAAAAAAAAGGTAAATATTTCTTCCCGATATTTAGTAAACGACTAACAAGATTATTGTTGCTTAAAATTTTATTCACCACAACGAAGAAATATTGAATAAAAAAGAGAAACAGGTCGTTGCAGAAGAAAAAATACGGCTCACAAGTTCTCCATCCATTTTTTAAATTTGGCGCATAAAAAAAGGTAAACAAGAGTTCACCTTTTTTTGCCCCAAATCTACCATGAACTTAACCTACTTATGCTATGGTATACCCAAATATATATTTTATTCATTAACTACAGCAAGTTTTTTCCTACTTTTAGATGAAATTCACTTTAAACTCGATTAAGTGCACAAATAGTGTTATGATTTAACATTACACGTAATAATAAATGGCAATAAAATGACAAATACTTCCACTTAATACAAAAACATGAAAAATCGCATGATTGTATTTAATTTTTTGAATACTATATAATATTGCTCCAATAGTGTAAGAAACCCCTCCTCCAAGAAGCCAATAAAAACCTTCAATTGAGATGTTTTCTAGAATGGGTTTTATTACTATCATAACAATCCAGCCCATTAAAACATAAGCTATTGTAGATGCTTTCTCAAACCTCCCAGTGTAAAAAAGTTTTAAAACAATTCCAATGAATGCAATACCCCAAACAATTCCAAAAATTATCCAACCTAATGATCCCTTTAAAGTTATAAGCGTAAAGGGTGTGTAGCTTCCTGCAATTAGAATGTAAATAGAAGCATGATCAAATATATTTAATTGCCTTCTTCTTTTTGGGTCTTTTGAATTATGAAATAAAGTAGAGGCAGTATAAAGAATTATTAAACTTAGTCCAAAAATACTGAAGCTAATTATTCGCACTAAACTTCCTTCATTAATTGTTTTAGATATTAAAAGAATTAATCCTATTATACTTAATAGAAGTCCTAAAGCATGGGTATAAACATTCCATTTTTCTTCTAAAGGAGCGTAATTTTTTATGGACTCTTTACCTTTCATTTAAAGAATGATTTCTTTAATAACATCTTTGAGGTCCTTTTCTTTTTGAGTCCCTATTAAAAATTTAGATCCGCCTTTTAATACAATAGCTAAACCCATTTTACCTTTGATGTTATATACTGTTCCGTAGGTAGTCCACTTTCTAATTCCCCAACCTCCAACAAATCCATAATCAACAATCTCTGCCGAAACAACCTCATTCCAATTTACAGTTTTAGATAAAAAAGGAAAGAATTTTAGTTTACATTCTGTTTTAGAAATTTCGGTTTTTAATTTTATAATTTTAATGAAGCCTATAATAAGGTATGTAATTCCAGAAAAAATAATAATTCCTAGATTAGACATAGGGTTACTGCCAAATTCTTTTCCTAAAATTAATTGATTATAAATTCCAAATAATGGTATAACTCCAATACCAATTAACAAAAGCAATAACCACCATTGGGTAAATTGTTGCGCTTCTTTAAAAAGTATTTTTGACATTATTAATAAGCTCTTTCCGGATTTCCTTCAACAAAATTAATATATGCTTTGTTTACTACTCTATTACCACCTGGAGTTGGATAATTACCAGTAAAATACCAATCACCAAGATTATCAGGACATGCTTTATGAAGATCATCTACCGATTGAAAAATTACTTTTACTTCGGCTTTAATACTTTTTTCGCTTATTATTTCAGCTATTTTATCTGAAACTTCCTCATCGGTAAAAGGAGCATACAATTCTTTAACATGATTGATTTGTTCTGTATCTGGCAGACCTTCTTGAGCTTTACATTTTTTATAAATATCATCTACGACACTTTCTGTGCCTCGATCTTTATGTAATGCTAGTGCTCCTTGAAAAGCGACTAAGGCTTCCAGTCGTGCCATATCAATTCCATAACAATCAGGATATCTAATTTGTGGTGCTGAAGATACTACTACAATCTTTTTAGGATTTAAACGATCTAGCATTTTAAGTATACTCTTTTTTAAAGTTGTTCCTCTAACAATACTATCATCAATAATAACCAAGTTATCCTCTTTTCTTACAACTCCATAAGTAACATCATAAACGTGAGCAACTAAATCGTCTCTACTACTATCTTCAGTAATAAAAGTTCTTAGTTTTACATCTTTAATTGCAATTTTTTCAGTTCTAATTTTATGAGATAATATTTCTTGAAGTCTTTCATTTGTTAATCCTTCTTTTTCTTCAAGTATCGTGTCGTTTTTTTGTTTGTTTAATTCATCTTGAGCTGCTTCTAACATCCCATAAAAAGATGTTTCTGCAGTATTTGGAATAAATGAAAAAACGGTATTTTCTGTATCGTGTTTAATTGCTTTTAAAACCTTAGGCATTAAAAGTTTTCCTAAATTTTTTCTTTCTTGATAAATTTCTGCATCACTTCCTCTTGAAAAATAAATACGTTCAAACGAACATGATTTTTTCTCTAGTGGCTCTAATATTTTTGAAATGGACATATATCCATCTTTTCTTAAAAGAAGTGCATGACCTGGATCTAACTCTTTAATCTCTTCAAAAGGAACATTAAAAACAGTCTGTATTGCTGGTCTTTCTGAAGCTACTACCACTACTTCATCATCTTTATAATAAAAAGCTGGACGAATTCCGGCAGGATCTCTAAAAACAAACGAATCTCCATGGCCTAATAATCCAGCCATTGCATATCCACCATCCCAATGTATCGCAGATTTACGCAGAATTTTTGCAAGATTTATATTTTCAACAATAAACTGAGAGGATTCAATTTTAGTTAAACCTTTTGCTTTTGCTTTCTTATAAAGTTTTCTAACTGCATCGTCTAAAAAATGACCGATTTTTTCCATAACAGTAATGGTATCAGCTTTTTCCTTAGGATGCATACCAAGTTTAATTAAATCATCGAAAAGCTCTGTAGTATTGGTCATATTAAAATTTCCCGCAATAATTAAATTACGGTGCATCCAGTTATTTTGTCTTAAAAAGGGATGTACATGCTCTACACTATTACCACCAAATGTTCCATACCTTACATGACCTAACATCAACTCTCCTAGATAGGGGATATATTTTTTCTGAGCAGAAACATCATCTTTATATTCTGGATTTTGCGTTAATTCATCATTAATACGATTATTAATTTTTGAAAAAATATCCTGAATAGGTTGTGCAGCATTAGATCGAACTCTACTAATATATCGTTCGCCTGGTTCTACATTTAATTTAATACTTGCAAAACCAGCACCATCTTGTCCACGATTGTGCTGTTTCTCCATCATTAAATACATTTTATTAATACCATAAAAAGCAGTTCCATACTTTTCTTTATAAAATTCTAATGGCTTAAGAAGTCGAACTAGTGCAATTCCACATTCATGTTTTAAAGCATCACTCATAGCATAATTTAAATATATTAATAAAAAAAGCCCTGCATTACAGGGCGTGTTACTTTATTCGCTTAAATCAAATTGCGTTAAATTTTTAAATTGAACTATTCGCTCGTATAATTCTTTTTTCTCAAGATTAATCATTCGTTCAGTTCCAAATTTTTCAACAGAAAAAGAAGCTAAAGCCGATCCGTAAATAATTGCTTTCTTAAGATTATCAAAACTATAATCTTCTGTTTTCGCAAGATATCCTGCAAATCCACCAGCAAACGTATCTCCCGCTCCTGTAGGATCAAAAACTTCCTTTAACGGCAAAGCTGGTGCATAAAATATTTCATCTTCAAAAAACAATAACGCTCCGTGTTCTCCTTTTTTAATAACTACAAATTCAGGGCCCATAGTCATTATCTTTTTAGCTGCAACTACTAAAGAGTATTCTCCTGTTAATTGTCTAGCCTCTTCATCGTTAATAGTAATTACATCTACTTTTGCAATTACCTTCATCAAATCATCTAAAGCAGAATCCATCCAAAAATTCATAGTGTCAAGAATCACTAAATCTGGCTTTTCGTTCATTTGCTCTATTACCCCTAACTGAACTAAAGGGTGTAAGTTTCCTAACATCACTACTTTAGCATTTTTGTATGATTCAGGAACAACGGGCTTAAAATTTGCCAATACATTTAATTCTGTTATTAAAGTATCTCTAGTGTTCATGTCATTATGGTACTTTCCGCTCCAGAAAAATGTCTTCCCATTTTCTACTACTTCAAGGCAAGAAACATCTAAACCTCTAGCTTCTAACATATCGATATATTCCTTCGGAAAATCACCTCCAACAACCGAAACAATTGTGCCATCAACATCAAATTGAGCCGCAGCTAATCCAATAAATGTGGCAGCACCACCTAATATTTTATCTGTTTTTCCAAATGGAGTTTCAATGGCATCAAAAGCTACCGTTCCAACAATAACAAGTTTACTCATAAATAAGGTTTATTTTAAGCTGCAAAGATAGGGTTTTGAGTTGTGATTATAAAAGAATTAAAAACTTTGAAATCAGTTATTTTTCTCAAAAGAACTATGCGCTACTTCCTTCCAAAATCGGCTGGTATTTCTCCCCAAGCTTTGGTTTCCCATTTAATAATTATTGTTTTGTAGGTGTTGACTTTCAACCAATTTTCTGCTCGCAGAACTAATTCAAATACCTTTTTATTTTTTTGATTCTGTTTTAATTTGGTATTGCATTTTTTTCGTTTCACCCATGCAATTGCAATTTTAGAATCGCTATAAATTTTTCGGTCGCTATTATGTTGCTTTAAAAATGCCAATCCATGGACCAAAGCTAAAAACTCTCCTACATTATTGGTTCCTTGTTCAAAAGGTCCTTGATGAAACAACTGCTTTTTGGTTTGTGTATCCACTCCGCGGTATTCCATGATTCCCGGATTTCCACTAGAAGCAGCATCTACAGAAATAGTGTATAAGTTAGGATCTCCAATTTTTATTAATTCCTCTTTAGAAAGTTTTTTCTTTTTAGTGTTGACACCAATATAGTCTTTGTACGCTCTTTTAAATGCTTTTTTGGCTTCTTCAAAAGTTAAAAACGATTTGTATTGAGCGCCTTTTACATCTTTAATAGAACGCTGACATTCTTTCCAAGAGTAAAATATCCCAGCAGGATTACCAAACCAAACTACATAATATTTTTGCTTTTTTGCCATATCATGCCCGCGAAGACGGGTATCTTTATTGTTATTTATCCTTCTTTAATATTTCTTCAATCACCTTCGGAAAAAACTCATACTCCAGTTCGTGTATTTTACTAGCAACCGATGCAGCAGTATCATTTTCTGAAAGTTGAAATTTTTTCTGAAAAATAACAGCGCCTTCATCGTAATTTTCATTTACATAATGAATAGTTATACCTGTTTCCGGTTCCTTATTTTTTACTACAGATTCGTGAACATGCATTCCATACATTCCTTTTCCTCCATATTTAGGTAATAATGCTGGATGAATATTAATTACTTTGTTTGGAAACTCTTTTAAAATAAATTTAGGAAATTTTAACAAAAAGCCTGCGAGCACTATTAAATCTGGCGATTCCTTTCTAAGTATAGTTGCTATTTTATCAGAATCTATAAATTCACTTTTTGTAAAACTTTCTGAAGGAACCGATAATTTTTCTGCTCTATCCAAAACCTTTGCATCACTTTTATTTGAAAGCACTAAAGTTACTTCAGCAAGATTCGTTTTTTGAAAATATTTAATAATATTTTCAGCGTTTGTACCACTTCCGGAAGCAAATATTACCATATGTTTCATAAATATAATTCAATTAAAAAAGGTTTATTGCCTATAATTATTTCACAAAAATACGTGAAATGAAGGCTTACTCATCTAAAATGTTTAATTTTAGGTTCACATTTTAACATTTAAGTGTTGTATTCAAGTAAAATATTTTATTTTTGTAAATTATAATTAAAATTTAAAAACAAGAATTATGTCAGACATTGCATCAAGAGTAAAAGCTATTATCGTAGACAAATTAGGTGTAGACGAAAACGAAGTTGTAACGGAAGCTAGCTTCACAAACGACTTAGGAGCAGACTCATTAGATACTGTAGAGCTTATTATGGAATTTGAAAAAGAATTTGATATTCAAATACCAGATGACCAAGCTGAAAATATTGCTACTGTTGGTCAAGCAATCACATATATCGAAGCAGCTAAATAAACTACTTCTTTTATGGAATTAAAGCGAGTTGTAGTTACGGGATTAGGTGCGCTAACACCTATTGGAAATAATGTTTCTGATTATTGGGAAGCATTGATTGCTGGTAAAAGTGGGTGCGCAAATATTACTTATTTTGACACTGAAAAGTTCAAGACTAAATTTGCTTGTGAACTTAAAAACTTCGATCCATTAGAACATTTTGACAGAAAAGAGGCTAGAAAACTAGACCGTTTTGCACAATATGCTTTGGTTTCTTCAGATGAAGCAATTGCAGATTCTAACCTAAATTTAGATGAAATAGATAAATTTAGAGTTGGTGTTATTTGGGGAGCTGGAATTGGTGGACTAGAAACTTTTCAAAATGAAATGACAAATTATTCAGAAGGGGATGGAACACCACGTTTCAACCCCTTCTTTATCCCAAAAATGATTGCCGATATTGCTCCTGCAAATATTTCTATTAAATATGGATTTATGGGGCCTAATTTCACAACGGTATCAGCTTGTGCTTCTTCTGCTAATGCAATGATCGATGCCTTAAACTATATTCGTTTAGGTCATTGTGATGTAATAGTAACTGGAGGTAGTGAAGCAGCAGTTACCATTGCTGGAATGGGAGGATTTAATGCGATGCACGCATTATCTACTCGAAATGAAAGTCCAAAGACAGCCTCAAGACCTTTTGATGCTACTCGTGATGGATTTGTATTAGGTGAAGGTGCTGGTGCGCTTGTCCTTGAAGAATACGAACACGCTAAAAAGCGTGGTGCAAAAATTTACGCTGAAGTAATTGGCGGAGGAATGTCTAGTGATGCTTATCATATGACCGCACCTCATCCAGAAGGAATTGGTGTAGAAAGAGTAATTTTAAATAGCCTACGTGATGCTGGTATTAAGCCTGAAGAAGTAGATGCTATTAATACTCACGGAACCTCAACACCCTTAGGTGATGTTGCCGAATTAAAAGCTATTACTAAAGTTTTTGGTAACCATGCTAAAAACATTAACATCAACTCTACAAAATCAATGACTGGTCATTTATTAGGAGCCGCAGGTGCTATTGAAGCAATTTCTTCAATACTATCTATTAACCACGGTATTATACCTCCTACTATTAATCATACCACTATTGATGAAAATATAGATCCTACTTTAAACTTAACATTAAACAAAGCACAAAAACGGGAAGTAAAAGTTGCCATGAGCAATACTTTTGGTTTTGGTGGTCACAATGCTTGTGTTGTATTTAAAAAAATATGAGTTTAAATTAAAATATGGCTTCTATAAAAAATATATTTACACCCCGTACCGAAGAGGACGGGGCTTTTTTTTATGGTATAAAAAGGATTATAAGCTACCGACCCAAAAACATACAATTATTTGAGGAAGCTTTTACGCATCGTTCAAAAAATGAAACTAACGCCGATGGTAATCAAAAAAATTACGAACGGATGGAGTTTTTAGGAGATGCCCTCATAAGTTCAATTATTGCGGCTCATTTATATAAAAAAGTTCCTAGTGGTAATGAAGGGTACCTTACAAAAATGCGTTCTAAAGTAGTAAGTCGTGAGCATTTAAATGAATTAGGTAAGGATTTAAACTTAATTCTTTTAGTAAGAACAGACATACCTACAAATCAATTTGGAGAAAACCTTCACGGAAACATATTTGAAGCATTAGTTGGAGCTATTTATTTAGACAAAGGATATTCTCAAGTTGAAAAATTTATCTACAAGAGAGTAATTAAACCTTATGTAGATATTCAAAAATTAGAAGGTAAAATAATAAGCTATAAAAGCTTGTTTATTGAATGGTGCCAAAAAAATAAAATGGTTTTTCAATTCAATGTTTATGAAGACACCGGTAATGATGCTTTAAAACATTTTGCTGTTAACCTTAAATTAGAAGAAGAAACCGTATCGAAAGCAAGAGCAACCTCCAAGAAAAAAGCGGAAGAGATTGCAGCAAAAAGAGCTTATTACAAACTAAAAAAGAGGATTGATAGTCAAATGCTATTAAATTCCTAAGTTATTAATTTAACAAATTGTTCATCGTAGAAATGTTGGTCTTTCAACTATTTTCTCGAACTTTGAAAATGTAATCAGAAAACAAATGGCAAATCATAAGCTAATTTTAGAAGACGATTTTCAAGAAGAATTTTCACTCATAGCAATTCATTGCAGTGAAGAGCCCTATAAAATGGCGTATATGCTAAACAAGCATATGTCATTACGTTTGTCTAGGAAGAAATTAGATGTCGATTTTTCAAACCAAGGATTGGACATTTCATTTCCTCTTTTTGAATACGAAGATGAATTATCTTATATTATTTATAATTTAGTTTCAAATAAAAACAAGTCATTAACCGCTAAATTTCAAAGCTCTGGAGGCTTATTTAGTGATGTTTCTTCAGAAAAAACGATTACTACCTTTTTACTTAAAGAATTTAAAAATGTAGATTATTTTTTAAAAATTCAGTCTGATTATGAAAAAGTGTCTACTAGAAAATTAATTTCTATTATTAATGAAATAGAACAAGTTATTTCTGCTTACACTATTGAAAGTGAAAAAATAAAATCTAAAAACAATTTAATATTTAACTAATGCCTGATCAAAAAAGAACAAAAATTGTAGCCACTTTAGGGCCTGCAATCAGTAGCAAAGAGATAATGAAGAACATGATCCTAGAAGGTGTAAATGTTTTTAGAATTAATTTTTCACATGCCGATTATGATATTGTTAAAAAAGATATCAATCAAATAAGAGAGCTTAGTGAAGAATTAGGCGCTAATATTGCAATATTAGCAGATTTACAAGGTCCAAAATTACGGGTAGGAATAATGAAAGAAGGGGTAGAGCTTCAACCTGGGAAAATTGTGAGTTTTTGCACCGGTGAAGAGTTTGAAGGAAATGAAAAACGAGTTTACATGAACTATGATGACTTCCCTAATGATGTAAAAAAAGGGGAACGAATATTGGTTGACGATGGAAAACTTATTTTCGAAATCATAAGCACAAATGGTGTAGACGAAGTAAAAACTAAAGTGATTCAAGGTGGGTTTTTTAAGTCTAAAAAAGGAGTTAATCTTCCTAACACTAAACTATCATTACCAGCACTTACTAAAAAGGATAAAAGAGATGCTCTTTTTGCTTTAGATCAAGGTGTGGACTGGATCGCATTATCTTTTGTTCGTTACGCAAAAGATCTAAAAAAACTTCAAAAGCTTATTCAAAATAATAGCGAATACAAAGTCCCTATTATTGCAAAAATCGAAAAACCAGAAGGAGTTGCTAATATTAAAAAAATTGTAGCCTTTTGTGACGGAATAATGGTTGCAAGGGGTGACTTAGGAGTGGAAGTTCCTGCAGAAGAAGTGCCATTAATTCAAAAACAATTAGTACTAATCGCTAAAAAAGCTAGAATTCCTGTAATCATTGCAACACAAATGATGGAGACCATGATCGATTCACTTACTCCTACCAGAGCCGAAGTGAACGATGTAGCTAACTCTGTTATGGATGGAGCTGATGCTGTGATGCTTTCTGGTGAAACATCGGTTGGAAAATACCCAGTTGAAGTCATTAAAAAAATGTCTAATATTTTAAAGAAAGTGGAAGGGTCGTCTTTAATTAGAGTACCCGAAGAACCACCAACAATTAGAACAGATAGATACATCACCAAATCTGTATGTTACCATGCTGCAATTATGGCCAATGAAATTGAAGCAAAAGCAATTTGTACCTTAACCAATAGTGGCTATACCGCTTTTCAAATTTCTGCTTGGCGACCAGCTGCTCATATTTTAGTGTTTACCTCTAACAAGCGAATATTATCAAGACTTAGTCTGTTATGGGGAGTAAAATCTTTTTACTACAATCGATATGTAAGCACCGATGAGACTGTTGAAGATGTGAACCAAATAGCTCTTAAAAAAGGGTATGTAAAAAAAGGTGAGTTTTTAATAAATCTTGCTGCCATGCCAATAGTAGATAAAGGAATGGTGAATACTTTACGAGTGAGTCAAGTTTAATTATTTTCTTTTAACCACTCTTCTCGTAAGTCGTCAGATAATTTCCCAGAACCATCATGTTTCCAACCTGGTGGTTTGTAGAAGTATTTTATTCTATTTGTTAAAGATTTATTTCCAGAAAAAGCATCATTTAACATAGCTCCCCATTCATTAAAAGCAATAATGACTGGGTTGTAAGAATTAATATTAACAACCAATCCATAATTGACTTTCTCTTCCTCCAATTCGGGTTGGAAGGTGCCAAACATTCTATCCCAAATAATCAATATTCCTGCATGATTTCTGTCTAAGTAGATAGGGTTACTTCCGTGATGAACTCTATGATGAGATGGGGTATTAAAAAAAGCTTCAAACCAGTTGGGCATTTTTTTTATTAATTCGGTATGGATCCAGAATTGATATAATAAACTTATTGCCATCTGAAAAACAATCATTCCAGGATGAAAACCTAGTAATGGTAACCATATCCAAAATATAAAACTGTAAAACCCACCCGTCCAAGTTTGTCGTAAGGCAGTGCTTAAATTATAATGTTTTGAAGAATGATGAACCACATGAGATGCCCAAAACAATCTGTTTTCATGAGAAATTCTATGAAACCAATAATAGGATAAATCGTCTAAAAAAAACAACAAGATAAAGCTCCACCAAGCCACTGGTATGGTGAAAAAACGAAAGTTTTCATATATATAATAAAGCGCTGCAAATACGATTAATTTACTTACAAAACCAATAAATACATTTCCCAAACCCATAGCAATCGATGAAAAAGCATCTTTAGCAGTATAGGACTTGATGTTCTTTTTTGTAGTTATAAAAAACTCCAATAACATTGCAAAAACAAAAAAAGGGATTGCATAAAGTATGATGGGAGGAAAATCTGGCATCTTTTGGGATTAAGATTTAAATTTACAAAAATTGATAAACTAAATACTAGAAACCTCTTTCTTTCTGAAGTTGTTCATAAGCTTCTTGTACTTTTCTAAATTTTTCTTCAGCACCATTTCTATAAACTTCATCCATATGTTGTAATTTATCTGGATGATACTTTTTTACCATGGTACGGTAAGCCGTTTTAATTTCAGAAGGAGTCGCTTTTTTTTCGATTTCAAGAATTTTATAAGCACTATCAGGATTGCTAAAAAACATCGCTTTTATACTTTCAAAATCGCGATGATTAATTCCTAAAAAACCGGTGATATTATTTATTTCTCTAACTTCTGGGTCACTTATATGTCCGTCTGCCTTCGCAACACTAAACAAAAAATGTATGATTTGTAAACGAGATTCATATCTCATTCTGTTTCGTAAAAAAGTAGCTATTTTTTGCGCAGATAATTGTTTCTTTTTTATCTCTTCATTAAATACTTTAAAGGTTGCATTGGCATGTTCTTTCCCATAGGCTTGAACAAAATACTGGCGTACAAAATCCAATTCTTTTTGATTAACTGTTCCATCCGATTTAATAACTAAAGAAGCTAAGGACAATAAGTTTAATTCAAATTCGGCTGGAGAAACCCCTTGTTTACTTTGAGTAAAAACGGTTCTTTTACTTCCCTTTGAAGAGATTCTACCTTCAAATAAACTTCCTAACAAAAAGCCAATAATCGCTCCCGGAAATCTAAAAATTGAATATCCAATAATTGCAGCTATCCATCTAATCATAATCTATTTCTAGTCATTTAATAATTTTGCAAATATAGTAAACCAAAAAAAATGAGCAATCAATTCATTATTAAAGAAAACCCAAAATTCTAAATGAACTATACTTTGGTTCTATAATTAGTTACCTTTGCATAAAATTTGTTACAATATAAAATCACTAAAAAATATGTATCCTCCAGAATTAGTAAAGCCAATGCGTGAAGACCTAACTAAAGTTGGTTTCACAGAATTATTTAATGCAGAAGATGTAAACAATACATTAAGCAAGCCTGGTACTACCTTGGTAGTTGTAAACTCTGTTTGTGGTTGTGCAGCTGCAAATGCACGTCCTGCTGCAGCTATGTCTATTCAAAACGATAAAAAACCAGATCATATAGTTACTGTTTTTGCTGGTGTTGACAGAGAAGCTGTTGACGCTGCTAGAGCTCATATGGTTCCTTTCCCACCAAGTTCGCCTTGTATGGCCTTATTTAAAGATGGTGAGTTAGTACATATGCTAGAACGTCATCATATTGAAGGTCGTCCTGCAGATATGATTGCAGACAATCTAAAAGACGCATACAACGAAGTTTGTTAAAAAAATAACGCCCGCTTATGCGGGCAATTTTTATGAAACAAATTGCTCACATTCTCAGTTATCCTATGACAGTTATTTTTTATCTGTTATTTGGACTGGTTTTAGTAGTTTTTCATGCCATCCAATGGGTTTGCAATACGCTAATTGGTTATAAAGCTCATAAAAAAAGTGTTGACTTTCTTAATTTTTTCATTCTTGTTAGTCTTCGTGTTTTAGGGACTTCATTTCAGTTAAAAACCCTAAAAAATTACCCTAAAGATGCGCCAATTATTGTAGTGTCTAATCATCAAAGTTTATGGGACATCCCTCCTATAGTTTGGCATTTAAGAAACATTCATCCTAAATTTGTTTCAAAAATTGAATTGGGAAAAGGGATCCCTTCGGTTTCCTATAATCTAAGACATGGTGGTGCTGTTTTAATCGATCGTAAAAATCCGAGGCAAGCTATAACTGCTATGATAAAGTTTGCTAATTACCTTAATCTACACAATCGAAGTGGTGTTATTTTTCCAGAAGGAACAAGAAGCAAAACTAATGTACCCAAAAAATTTCAACGTAAAGGGCTGGCGGTTTTAATTAAAAAAATGCCAGAAGCCTATGTGCTTCCGGTTACTATTAATAATTCATGGAAACTACAAAAACACGGAATGTTTCCAATGCCATTAGGAGTAAGAGTTAAGTATAAATTGCATCCTTTTATGAAAATTTCCGATTATGACACGGAAACACTTATCGACAACATAGAGTCTCAAATAAATTCGGAGATCCTTTCAGAATGAATTGTTCATTAATTATAGCGCATACTATCTCTTTTGTTAAAAAGGAATTATTAAATGCGGAAGGAGGACACGATTGGTTTCATATCGAACGTGTTTATAAAAATGCGTTGTTAATTTCTAAAACTGAAAATGTTGATTCATTTGTGGTTTCATTAGGCGCTTTACTGCATGATATTGCTGATTCTAAATTCCATCATGGAGATGAAACTATAGGCCCCAAAAAAGCTAGGGATTTTTTAGTTTCTGAAAATGTCCCCGAAGATGTTATAGCTCACGTGATAAAAATTATAGAAAACATCTCCTATAAAGGAGGTAATAAAAAACAAGATTTTTTCTCGAATGAGTTATCTGTTGTTCAAGATGCAGATAGATTAGATGCCATTGGCGCAGTTGGTATTGCTCGTTGTTTTAATTATGGTGGCTTTAAAAATCGTAAACTTTACGATCCAGAAATAAAGCCCAACTTAAATATGAAGCCAGAGGAATACAAGAATTCTACAGCTCCAACTATCAATCATTTTTACGAGAAGCTTCTCTTATTAAAAGATAAATTGAACACCGCTACTGGAAAACAGATTGCAGAAAATCGCCATCGTTATATGGAAGGTTTTTTAGAACAGTTTTATGGTGAATGGAACGGAGATTTTTAATTATTTCCCAGGAAAATCAGCACGTCTTTTTTCTAGAAAAGCAGTGGTTCCTTCTTTAAAATCGGCAGTTCCAAAACAGATCCCAAATTGAGTTACCTCAGCATCAAAACCATTTTCACCATCTTCAAATCCTGCATTTATTGCAGCAATCGCAGATGCGATCGCAACGGAAGAATTCCTTATAATTTTAGAAGCTATTTTTTGAGTAAATTCCATTAATTCCTCTGGAGTGGTTACATGATTAACCAAACCGTAATTATGTGCAGTTTCGGCATCAATCATCCCAGCGGTCATTATCATTTCCATAGCACGACCTTTACCAATTAATTGTGGTAATCGTTGTGTACCTCCATAACCAGGAATAACTCCTAAGGATACTTCTGGCAATCCCATTTTAGCATTATCACTTGCTATTCTAAAATGAGCAGCCATTGCTAATTCCAATCCTCCACCTAAAGCAAATCCATTAACAGCAGCAATAACAGGTGTAGAAAGATTAGCAACAAAGTCAAATAATAAAGCTTGCCCTTCCGCAGCTAAACTTTCACCTTCTGCAACCGAAAAGTCTGCAAATTCACTAATATCAGCACCAGCAACAAAAGCTTTTTCTCCGCTTCCAGTAATAATAATCACTTTCGTTTTTCTATCTTCTTCCGCTATTTTAAAAGCCTGATGCAATTCATTAATTGTTTCTTTATTTAAAGCGTTCAATTTTGAAGGTCTATTAATAGTAATTGTTGTTAAACCTTTAGTAGTTTCTGAAAGAATATTGTTGAATTTCATAATAAATAATAATTGAAAAAATCTGTTTCTTAGTTAAAATAGCAATTATTTTAACTCATCCTCAAAAATGAGTGCTGAACAAAATTACGAAAAGCAACTTATTTTAGGGGTAATTTTACAATAAAAGTAGTCCCTTCTTCTTTGATAGTTTTAAAACTAATTTCACCTCCATAAGTCTCCACAATTTTTTTAACCATTGCTAATCCCAATCCCATACCACTTGATTTAGTTGTAAATTTTGGCTCAAAAACCATGGGTTTGTTTTCATCAGTTATACCGATTCCATTATCCATAACAGAAATAATCGCAAAAGATTCATCTTGATAAACTTTTACTTCAATTTTTGGTTCTTCTGGTTGGTTTTCATGTATTGCTTGGATACTATTCTTTATTAAATTAGTAACAACCCGAATCAATTGTGTTCTGTCAAATTTGATTATTACTTCTTTTTTTTCTGAAGTAAAATAAATATATGATTCGTTAAAAATATCCAAAGCCAGTTTGGTTATTTTAACAACATTTAGCATCTCGTCCTTTTGTGCTGGCATTTGAGCATAGGTTGAAAAAGCAGATGCAATAGAACTCATCGTATCTATTTGCTGAATTAAACTGTGACTATACTCTTTCATTTTTTCATGAATATCTGGATCAGTAGGATCAAATTTTCGCTCGAAACTTTGCACTGTTAAACGCATTGGTGTTAAAGGGTTTTTAATTTCATGAGCTACTTGTTTTGCCATTTCTCTCCAAGCTGCTTCTCGCTCGTTAGTTGCCAATTGAGCTGCACTACTTTCTAATTCATCAATCATTTCGTTATAAGCATTTACCAACGTTGAAACTTCCTGAGACCGAAGAGGTATTAATATCTTTTTATTTCTTTTATCTAACCTAGTTTCCTTGATTTTGTCTGAAATTGTATTTAACGAACGGGTAATATATTTAGATAAAAAATAAGCTAAAATAATAGCAAACAAAAGCATAAAAATATAAGCGATTCCTAATCTCCCTAAATATTCTTTTAATTCTTTGTTTAAAAATTCATCATCTTCTAAATATGGCAAATTTAATATTGCAATGGGTTTAAAGTGAGAATCTGTAATGTAGGTAAATGAAGATTGATATTCAAAATCTTTTTCAACAACCTTTTCTATATAATGTTTATCAATCGATTGTTTTAAACCTCCTAAAGCTTTCTTTGAAATTTTTGAATGAGTTGTATCTTTTATAAAAGATGCTTGGGAAGAGATTAATAGATTACCTTTTAAATCGTATAAAAAAACATCTATTTGATGAATGTCCTTAATTTCATAAATTCTGTTTTTAAATATTAATGAAATCTTATCGGTCTCAACAGGATACGTGGTGTTTTTTATAACATAATCAATGTTTTCACGTATTGCGGTTTCCTTCCTAATTAAGCGCTCCCTGTGATAATCTTGCGTGTTTTCTCTATATTGAAATACCGTAACAATAACAATTAGAACAGACGCTCCTATTACTAGAAGTATCATGGATAAGAAAATACGAGACCTTAGCGATCTATTTAAAAAACTCATTTATTTATTTTAAAAAAGATTACATCAATAATCAAACCACTTAGAATATTCTAATTAGTATCCTCCTCAATAAACAAATAGTTTAAGTTTAATGAATTAAATTCTGTATTAAACATCTTAATTTCATCTGAAACAAGGGTATTAAATTTTTCTAATTCTGAATTAATTTTTTGGGTCAATTCATTTTTAACAGCTATATCTTGTTTGGTTGGAGGAAAATCTCCCATACCCACCAAACTGTTTAAATGGCCCAGTTTATTAGTTAGTTTAATTGGAAAATTTAAAGGATCCTGTCCACTTTTGTTTTGAGTTTGATATAAGGTTTTTTCAATTTCTAAAAAATCCTCACTTAACTTTTTAGCCTTTTCTTTTAATTCTTCCACTCGGTCATCATCTTTATATTGTTCCTGAAATGAAGTTAACTGCTTATTAATGGCTCTAATCTTTTTTATGGATTTATGTGCATTATCTACCGTTTCATTAATGTCTGTAATAAAATCAAACTGTTTTTGCATACCCGCAACATCTGTTTCAGAGTTTGGATTTGAAACGATGTCAAAGCTTTGGGTATAATTTTCATCCGCAACACTTAAAACTACTTTGTAAGTTCCAGGTACCGCTTTAGGAGCATTTAAACTTGCCCACCAAAGTATCATTCCCTCAAACTTTTCGACAGATTCACCACGAGTATTCCAAACATAATTATTGGAACCTTCCTTTACTTTAAAGTTATCTTCTTTGTTTTTTGTACTGATCGTTTTTATAGTATCGTTTTTTGAATTTAAATAACTCAATTTTATTTCTTTCTCTTCTGGATTTTTAACATAAAAATAGGTGATTACTCCCGATGGATGATTAGTTCCTGTTGTTAAGGATTTGTCATTTGAAGATCCTCCCATACGGTAGGTATCTTTAGGTTTAAATAATATGTTTTCTTTATTATCGATATCTAAAGCCTGATGTAATAGACTTAAATCATCTAAGATCCAAAGACTTCTACCTTGTGTAGCTACTATTAAATTGTTGTTCTTTATTGTTAAATCTGTAATTGGAACAATAGGTAAGTTTAATTGAAGCGGTTGCCAATAAGTACCTTCATTATGTGAATAATAAATTCCTGTTTCAGTTCCAGCATATAAAAAACCTTCTTTTACGGGGTCTTCTCTTAACACTCTTGTAAAATGTTCATTAGGAATCCCATTGGTGATTTTTTTCCACGATTTTCCATAATCATTCGTTTTGTACAAATAAGGTTCAAAATCTCCTGTTTTGTACTTTGTCCCAGCAATATAACAAGTCCCTTCATTATAAACGGAAGGCTCTATACTATTAATCATCATCCATTCTGGCATTCCTTTAGGAGTTACATTTTCCCATGTTTCTCCATCATTTCTTGAAACATGAACCAATCCATCGTCAGATCCTGTCCAAAGAAGCCCTTCTTTAATTGGGGATTCTGCTGCCGCAAAAATAGTACAGTAGTATTCAACAGAAGTATTGTCTTGAGTTATAGGTCCACCTGAAGATTTTAATTTAGTTGTATCATTTCTCGTTAAATCTGGACTTAATACTTTCCAGCTTTCACCTTCATTAGTGGTTACATGGACGTGATTCGAAAAAGTATATAATTTTTTGGTATTGTGTTTTGAAAAGAACATTGGAAAGTTCCATTGGAAACGATATTTCATATCCTCTGCACCATGACCCATTGGATTATCTGGCCATACACTTACACTTCTTATGGTTTTAGTTTTATGATTGTATCTAGTTAAAAACCCATCATAACTACCTCCATAAACAATATCGTTATTTTCAGGGTCGATTGTTATGTGCGCACTTTCTCCACCAGCTGTTTCTTCCCAATCTTCTTCATCAATATTCCATCCTTCGTTTCTATGAGATATCCGGATGGTAGAATTGTCCTGTTGTGCAGCATAGATTCGATATGGAAAAGAATCGTCTGTGGTAACTCTATAAAATTGTGCTGTTGGCTGATTGTGGTAGGTACTCCAAGTTTCGCCACCATCATAAGTTGTTTGAGCACCGCCATCGTCTCCCATTATCATTCGTTTTGGACTTTCAGGAGCTATCCACAAATCATGATGATCTCCATGTGGAGCATTAAAAGTGCTATACGTTTTTCCTCCATCGGTGCTTTTATGGTACCTAACATTTAGTACATAAACAACTTCTGCATCTTGAGGATCGGCATAAATACGAGAATAATACCAAGCACGTTGTCTTAGTTTTCTTTCACTATTAATGAGTTTCCAAGTTTCGCCACCATCAGTACTTTTATAAACACCACCTTTATCTTTATTTTCAACTATTGCCCAAACAGTATTGTTATTTACTGGCGAAACAGTCACCCCAATATTTCCTAAAATTCCTTCAGCAAATCCTTCATTTTTTGAAATTTCTGTCCAAGTTTCCCCACTATCAGTACTTTTCCAAAGTGCAGAACCATCACCTCCACTACTCAAACTATATGGGGTTCTTCTTAAATTCCAAGTAGATGCATATAGAATACGTGGATTGGTAGCGTCCATTATTAAATCGACTGCTCCAGCATTTTCATTTACAAACAATTTATTCTCCCACGTTTTTCCTCCATCGGTACTTTTATAAATACCTCTATCGGCTGTAGGTTTATATATGTTTCCTAAAACAGCTGCAAATACCGTATTATGATCTCTTGGATGAATTACAATTCTAGGAATATGGCGACTTTTTTTCAATCCAATATGTTCCCAAGATTGTCCGGCATTTTCTGTTTTCCAAACTCCATAACCAGAAGAAACGTTTCCTCTCACTGTAGATTCACCACCTCCAACATACATTACATTAGGGTCGTCTGTACTCACCGCAATAGCACCTATAGAACCTCCAAAAAATCCATCGGAAATATTTTCCCATTTTCTACCTCCATCTTCCGTTTTCCAGACACCACCACCAGTGGCTCCAAAATAAAATAAGTTGGGTTTATTAGGTACGCCAGTAACTGCAGCGCTTCTACCTCCACGAAAGGGACCAAGAAGTCTGTATTCTAGCGCATCGTAGTATGGTTCTTTTTGAGATTGTGAATACGAGTTTTCAGATTGAATTCCAAAGATAAAAAGGAATACAATTCCTAGTAATTTAAAAGTTGTTGGTTTCATAATTTTATTATAATTATTAAAGATATGGAATTTTATACCTTCCATATAATTAGAAACCTACTAACTGTTAGTTAATCTTCAAAATGTACATGTTTTATTACTTCTAAATCCTTATCATCATAAGGAATACTAGTCAATACATGCTCTATAGCTTCTATCCTAGCTTTCGTTTTTCTATTGGCTTTAATTACTTTCCAAGGAGCAATTATCGTATTGGTTTTAGCAAACATTTTATCTTTATAATCTGTATAATTGTCCCAAAGTTCTAATGCTTTTTGATCGACAGCACTAAACTTCCATTTTTTTATAGGGCTATCAATAATATCTTGGAATCTCTTTTCTTGTTCACTTTTAGAAATTGAAAAATAAAACTTAATCAGTCGCACTCCAGATTCCGTTATCATTCTCTCAAAATCATTTACTTGATTCATGAAAATTTCATATTGTTCATCAGTACAAAAACCATTAACAGGTTCTACAATTGCTCTGTTATACCAACTTCTATCAAAGAAAACCATAGTCCCTTCCATAGGTAACAAATTAATATATCGTTGAAAATACCATTGCCCAATTTCTTCATCGGTAGGTTTTGGTAAAGCGACTACTTTAAACTCTCTTGGGTTTAGGTGTTCTGTGATTCTTCTAATGGCACCACCTTTCCCAGCAGCATCTCTTCCTTCAAAAACAAAAACTATTTTTTCATTGTTGTTTTTTACCCATTTCTGAAGCTTAATCAATTCCTCTTGCAGTTGGTCCAATCTATTTTCATATCGCAAATATCTAAGCGCTCTAGAAATACTAACATTCTCTCTAGATAAAAAAAGTTTTAAACCCTTTTTTTTATTTAATAGTTTGAGATCTTTTTCAGTGATTTTATCCTTCATTAGTATCGCTTTTTTTTAATGTTCTATGATAACGTTGTACAATATTAGGATCTGGCAACAATGTGGCTCCAGAACTTCCTTTCCCCTCATAATCGAATCTAGAAAGTAAGTATCGTAAACTTTCTAATCGGGCTTCTTTTTTGTTATTCGATTTAATTATGATCCAAGGGCTAAAAGTGGTGTGGGTGTTGGTAAACATTTGGTCTTTATAATGCGTATAAACATCCCATTTATTTTGCCCTTCTTGATCAACTGAACTAAATTTCCATCGTTTTAATGGACTTGCTAATCGAGATTCAAACCTTTTTAATTGCTCCTTTTTTGTTACCGAAAACCAAAACTTAATTAAAATAACTCCGTCTTCATAAAGCATGTGTTCAAATTCGGGAACTTGAATCATAAACTTATTGTATTGATCTTTAGTGCAAAACCCCATAACAGGTTCTACAACCGCTCTATTGTACCAACTTCTATCAAAAAACACAAGCTCTCCAGGGTTAGGCATTTCTTTAATATACCTTCTAAAATACCACTGCCCTTGTTCTACTTCTGTAGGTTTGGTAAGTGCCACAACTCTTCTGGCTCTAGGATTTAAATGCTCGGTCATTCGTCTTATAGAACCTCCTTTTCCGGAAGCATCTCGACCTTCAAAAATGACACAAACTCTTTTTTTATTTTTGGTTACCCATTTTTGAAGATTAACCAATTCGGCTTGTAACTTATAAAGTTGTTCTTCATAATCTAAATCATATAAAACTTCTTCTAATTTTTCAGGAGAAATATTTGACTTAATGAGGTTTAAAAATTCTTGCTTATTTATTTCTCCATTCTCTAGAGACTTAAAACTATCTAATGTTAACATACGCTTATATTGTAATTTATAAAGGTCTGACTTTTTTAATAAATAAAAACTGAGAAAAATCAGTTTTATAATTATAACAAATTAAAAATTCTAATAAATTTATTGTTTCTTTATTAAAACAAAAAGAATGAACAAAATAACACTTTTAGTTTTACTAATTGCACTAAATACGACCACAATTATGGCACAACAAATAACTCCAAAACTAGCCTTTTTGGAAAAATGGGAAAACTCGAAAAGTTATCTTATTGCTATTGCCGAAGCAATGCCAGAAGAAAACTACAATTTTAAACCTACCGAAAGACAAATGACTTTTAAAGAGCAATTAATGCATATTAAAGGTAATATGGATTGGTTGAGTATTACTTATTTTACAGATATTGAATATAAAAAGGAGAAAAAAGAATTGCCACAAACCAAGAATGAAACAATTTTAGCATTAGAAAATGCTTTTGATGCTGTGATTATAATTGTTGAAAATACTCCTGATGAAGAATTAAAAGAAACAATTGATTTCTTTGCGGGACCCAAAAGTAAATTGCAAATATTAAACTTATTACAAGATCATGTAACTCACCATAGAGGGCAACTAATTGTTTATTTGAATTTAAACGAAATAGAGCCTCCAAAATATAGTGGCTGGTAATTTATGGAAACAGCATACTTACATACAGCTATTGGCAACCTTGAAATCAAAGGTGATAAAGAAGGATTGGCTTCTGTTCATTTTTTAAATTCTGAAGTAGAAGCCACTACAAAAATTCCGAATTTACTTAAAAAAACAGTTGAACAATTACAAGAATATTTTTTAGGAACTAGAACCGAATTCAACTTAAAACTCAACCCAGAAGGAACTGATTTTCAGAAAAAAGTATGGCAGAAACTAGAAGAAATTCCTTTTTCTAAAACGGTTTCCTATCAGACCATCGCCAATCGTTTGGGAGATCCAAAAGTAATTAGAGCTGCTGCTTCGGCGAATGGTAAAAACCCTATTTCAATTATTATTCCTTGTCATCGGGTTATTGGAAAAGATGGCTCTTTAACTGGTTATGGAGGTGGATTGCATCGAAAAAAATGGCTTTTAGAACACGAATCTCCTGTTAAACAACAATCGCTTTTTTTATTTCACTATCTTTATAATTCCTCCCCGATTGCAATAACTAAATTATGTTAAAAAGAATTAAACTAGAAAACGTACTGTTTCTAGATATTGAAACGGTACCATTATTTGCTAATTTTTCCGAATTAGACGACACTGCAAAACAGCTTTGGGAACAAAAAACCAACTACCAACGAAAAGATGAGTTTACTCCAGAAGAGTTTTACGACCGGGCAGGAATCTGGGCTGAGTTTGGAAAAATTGTTTGCATCTCGGTAGGGTATTTTGTTTTTAAAGGGGATGTCCGAAATTTTAGAGTAACCTCTTTTCATGGTGAGGAAGACACTATTCTAAATGAATTTAAAACCTTACTTGAAACTCATTTCAATAAAGCAAATCACCTATTGTGTGCTCATAATGGGAAAGAATTTGATTTTCCTTATATCGCCAGAAGAATGATTATTAATAGCATTGACATTCCTTTTAAACTAAATTTATTTGGAAAAAAACCCTGGGAAGTACCTCATCTCGATACGCTGGAATTATGGAAATTTGGGGATTATAAAACCTATACCTCTTTAAAATTAATGACTCACGTTTTGGGGATACCATCGCCAAAAGATGACATTGACGGTAGTGAAGTTCGAGATGTTTTTTATAAGGAAAATAATGTTGATAGGATTATTCGTTATTGTGAAAAAGATACCATTGCAGTTGCCCAAATTATTCTGCGATTGCGAAATGAAGAATTATTGGTAAATGACGAAATACTTAGTGTTTAATATCCTTTAGTTTTAACTGCAGACTTACATTTCCATTCCATTCGTTTTCATCAATTGTATAAGCTGCTTTAAATAGTTTTTTATTTTTAATGAGCTCAATTTGATCACCCAAACCAAAACCAATACCTATTAATTTTCCTTTTCCATTTTGTGTGGCGGTAAATCGTAAATGGGTTTTATCTTCACCTACTTGTTTCCCGTAACCAGTATCTTGCATATCTTCAGTCATAAAAACCGGTGTCATATTACCCGGTCCAAAGGGTGCAAACTGACTTATAATTCTATAAAATTTAGGAGTGATGTCTGTTAAATTAATTTGTGAATCGATACTAATCACAGGAACAAGCAATTTGGGATCTATTGTTTCTGAAACTACTTTTTCAAATTGAGCTTTAAATTTTCCATAATTAGCTTCCAATAAAGTTAATCCTGCTGCATATTTATGTCCGCCAAATTGCTCTATAAATTCTGAACATTGTTCCAAAGCATTGTAAACATCAAATCCTTTTACACTTCTTGCTGAAGCCGCTAAAACATCACCACTTTTTGTAAAAACCAGCGTCGGTCTGTAATACGTTTCTATTAATCTAGAAGCTACAATTCCAATAACACCTTTGTGCCAATCTTCTTTATAAACAACCGTCGAATAACCTTCTTGTTCTTTATGCTCTTCTATTTGATTTAAAGCTTCAATAGTGATTCGCTTGTCAGTATCACGCCTATCGGTATTATAAGTATCGATCTCATTAGCATATTGAGCAGCTAAATCAGAGTCGGTTTCACAAAGTAGTGTAACGGCATGATTTCCATGTTTCATTCTACCAGCTGCGTTGATGCGAGGTGCGATTATAAAAACCACATCGGTGATGGTTAATGTTTCCTTTTTAACTTGTTCTATAATGGCTTTAAATCCAGGCCGAGGATTTTGATTAATTACCTTTAAACCGTGGTATGCTAATATTCTATTTTCACCCACTATTGGAACTATATCTGCACCTATCGCTGTAGCCACCAAATCTAAATACAACAACAAATCGTCAATCGTTTCTCCTTTTTTGGAAGCCAAGGCTTGTATTAATTTAAATCCAACTCCACAACCACATAATTCTTTAAAAGGATAATTGCAATCATCACGTTTGGGATCAAGTACTGCTTTTGCATTTGGAATTTTAACTCCAGGTCTGTGATGATCACAAATAATAAAATCGACTCCTTTTTTTGAAGCGTAATCAACTTTATCAATGGCTTTGATACCACAATCTAAAGCAATAATTAAGGAGAAATTATTGTCCTCTGCAAAATCAATTCCTTTATAGGAAATACCATAACCTTCATCGTATCTATCCGGAATGTAAGTAGCTACATTGGGATAATACGTTCGTAAATAAGAAGACAATAAAGCAACACTCGTAGTCCCATCCACATCGTAATCCCCAAATACCAATATATTTTCTTGATTAAGAATGGCTTCCTCAATTCTTGCAACCGCTTTCTCCATATCCTTCATTAAAAAAGGGTCATGAAGATCTTTTAAATCGGGTCTAAAAAAATCTTTCGCTTCGTTAAAGGTTTCTATTCCACGTTGCAGTAGAAGAAAAGAAGTGATGGTATCAACTCCCAATTCCTTAGATAAACGAGCTACTTTATTTGGATCTGGTTTTGGTTTTATGGTCCAACGCATAAAGGTATGAGCTTTTAAAAAATTATTGTTTAATCTTAATTAAGGGAAGTTATAGGTAAAAGTAACTAGAAAAATAGTATTCTCTGTATGATTTTAAAAATTAATAGCTACTTTTATATCTCCCCTTTTGATTAAAGCTTAATTCTAATAACCACTATTATGAAAAACAAGCATCTACTTATTATTCTTTTTACTTTATTACCTTTTATTACTTTTTCTCAAGATGGTACTCCCGACTTATCCTTTGGAAATAATGGAATTGTTGAAACAGATATTGATAATGGTTGGGATTTTGCTTGGGAAATTGCTCAGCAAACAGATGGCAAGCTTTTAATCGGAGGTGAAGGTGAATTCGAAGGTATTGGTTATACAATATTAGCTAGATACCTTGTTGATGGTTCTTTAGATACTTCATTTGGTGCAAATGGTATGATTCTTAGTGATTTTTTTGGTTTTAATATGATCGAGTTTCAAGAGTCAAATAAGATTTTAACTGGAATTCATTATGGAGGAAATATGGGCGGTTTTGAACTCATACGCTTTTTTGAAGACGGACTTCTAGACTCTTCTTTTGGCACAAACGGAGAGATATCACTTACTTCTACAACCGAAAGTTATAAAAGCTTACAAATGTTGAATGATGGAAATTTTCTAATTTCTGGCGAAACTACTAATTCGCCTTCGGAAATTAAAATAACTAGATTTTTACAAAATGGCGATATAGATAATTCTTTTGGAACTAGTGGCTCCGTTACAACCCTTATTGGAAATGAAAATAATTTTGCTGGAACTATGGAAGTGACTGATTCCAATCATTTTTTTGTTTTATGTAAAACGACTGTTGTTGAGAGTTCACAATACTTTTTGTTAAAGTATTTACCAGATGGAAACTTAGATACCTCCTTTGGAATAGATGGAATTGCCGATATACCAGGAGATGAAACAAGTTGTTCTTTTAAATTAACAACAAATGGGAAAATTGTAGTAAGGTGTTCAAATGAAGATTCAAAATACTTTTTACGATTATTAGCAAATGGAATGTTAGACACCTCTTTTGGAAACAATGGCTCCTTTAATTACACATTCCCGTTTAATGGCTATTTAGTACAGGAAAATCAAAGAATAATAGTTTATGGTAACGGTTGGGACCCTTTTGAGGGTGGTGGATATCTTGAAATGAGAAGATATTTTGAAGGTGGTACTATAGATACTGGTTTTAATTTCAATAATAATTATGTCGAACTTAATAATTCCAGAGCTATTATTCAATATGATGGAAAAATAACAGTTGTAGGAAGTTCTATGTGGTATAATGGAGGTCCAGATTTTGCCCTATTACGGTACAATAACAATCCACTAGGAATAGAAGAGCAACAATTATATAAAATCTCGGTGTACCCCAATCCTTCCAATGGAATATTTAACATACAACACGATGTTTTAACTGCTGAAACTCAATATCAAGTCACTGATGTTTTAGGGAAAATAATAACGACTGGTTATTTAAAAAATAACCAAACAGAAATTAACCTTACTGCTGTAAAGTCTGGAGTCTATTTTTTAAATGCTTCTAACAAAACGATTAAATTGATAAAGAATTAAATAAGAGATTCTTCATTTTGTTCAGAATGACATTAAAATTTATTCGTTGATATGTATTTTAATAGTCACCTCAGCAAAACTTCTAAACATTGCGATGACTCCACAATAACGTTCTTCAGAAAGTGTCACCGCTTTTTTAATTTTTTCTTCGTTTAAATCTGTTCCTTTAAAGTAATAATCGATGCTTACTTTATGATAGTATTTAGGATGTTCTGTTGTGAGTTCTCCATTTACTACTACATTAAAATCATCGAGTTCTAACCGCATTTTTTTTAATAATGAAATTACATCTAATCCTGTACAACCACCAATAGAAGACAGCATTAACGCCTTTGGATTCAATCCTTGATTGCTACCTCCAAAATCGGGTCCCGATTCCATTAACACATGATTCCCGTGAGGATTGTTAGATTCAAATAGCATATTATTTTTCCAAGTGGTAGTTACTTTGTGTCCCATTTTTTATTGATTTTTTGTTATACAAATTTACGAAAATCAGTGCCTTTTTGTAACTTTTAAGTTTCGTATTTTAGAGCTCTTTAAACATTAAAACTTACTTTATGCCATTAGTAAACCCATTGTCTCCAAATCACAGTCCAGAAACCCAACAATTAGCAGAATTCTTTAATGAAACCCTCGGGTTCTGTCCAAATAGTATTTTAACTATGCAACACCGGCCTGCTATTAGTAAGGCATTTATTAACCTTAACAAGGCAGTAATGGCTAATGAAGGAGGAGTCTCTTCGGCTTTAAAAAGAATGATTGCATGGGTGAGTAGTAATGCAACAGGTTGTCGATATTGTCAAGCTCATGCCATAAGAGCAGCAGAACGATATGGAGCTGAGCAAGAACAATTAGATAATATTTGGGAATACCGTAGCCATCCTGCTTTTACTGAAGCTGAAAGAGCTGCTTTAGATTTTTCGTTGGCGGCTTCACAAGTACCAAATGGAGTTAATGAAGAGATTAAAGCTCGTTTATATGAATTTTGGAACGAAGGTGAGATTGTTGAAATGCTTGGAGTTATTTCGCTTTTTGGTTATTTAAATCGATGGAACGATTCTATGGGTACTTCTATCGAAGAAGGCGCTATAGAAAGTGGCGAAAATTATTTAGGAAAACACGGTTGGAATAAAGGAAAGCATGTTTAGAAAATTTATAGTAATGTTTATTTTTTTCCACCAACTACCATCACAATTTCGCCTTTAGGAGGTTTTGCTGTATAATATGCTAATACTTCAGTGGCTGTACCACGTATAGTTTCTTCATGTAATTTGGTAATTTCTCTAGATACCGAAACTGCTCTATCAGAACCAAAAAATTCTACAATATGGCTTAAGGTTTTAAGAAGTTTATGAGGAGATTCATATAAAATTATAGTTCGAGTTTCTTCAGCTAAAAGCAATAGTCTTGTTTGTCTTCCTTTTTTAACTGGAAGAAAACCTTCAAAAACAAATTTATCGTTTGGCAAACCACTATTTACTAATGCAGGCACAAAAGCCGTAGCACCAGGTAAACAATCTACTTCTATTCCAGCTTCCACACATGCGCGGGTTAATAAGAATCCGGGATCGCTAATTGCGGGAGTTCCTGCATCACTTATTAAAGCAATGGTTTCTCCATTTGTAATTCTTCTAACCACATTATCAACCGTCTTATGTTCGTTATGCATATGGTGAGATTGCATGTGTGTAGAAATTTCATAATGCTTTAATAATTTTCCACTCGTTCGAGTGTCTTCGGCGAGGATTAAATCTACTTCTTTTAAAACTTCAATGGCTCTAAAAGTGATGTCTTTTAGATTGCCGATAGGAGTTGGTACCAAATAAAGTTTGCCTATCATACTAGTTAAATCGTTTTTCAATTATTAATAAAAAACGATCTGCATATTCTTCTTTGTCTTCCCAATTATTATAATCTGGCTTGATATTATTTTCAACAAATGAATGGGCTTCTTGGTACGTTGTCATCGAATTTATTTGTGATAAAACTCTGGTATAATCGTCTGTATTACTTTCAAAAAGATGTTTTATAAAAGCAATGCGGTCATTGAGTCCAATATTAAGTCCTTGGTTTAATTTATCATTTATAGATTTAGGTTTGTTTTGCGATGATTCCGTCTCACTTTCCAAATCAAAATCGTTTTCTTTTTCTTTTTCTTTTACGGAAACTGAAACCTTTTCTTCTTTTTTTACTTCTTGTTTTCTTTCAAATATTGGATTTTCTTGGTACGAAGCTGCAAATTCTTCCAAATCGTTTTTATAAGTTTCTTTTTTAGGAAGTATTTCTTTTAATAAGTCTTCTATAGCTGAACCATCTGGATCACTTTCACTAGGCATTTGAGCTACTAAATCTTTTATTTTTTCCATTAAAGGCTCTACCAAAGCATCTTTATGAGATGGTTGTGGAACTGGATCTGGATCCTGAAACCAATTTTCTTCACGATAAGTTTTAGAATCGGTCGCGGGTCTCTCCGGTTTCTCAAATTCGGTTGTTACACTTGATTTTAAAAATTCTAAGACCGTTAATTTTTCATAAAGCTGTATTAATGTGTTTTTTGTTTTAATAATATCGATGTCATTTTCTGAAGCAATAATGCTCTTAGCAAGCGTGTTTATTTGGAATAGGACTTTCTTCTTCATAACTTATTAAAATAAAGCAAATTTTATGTTTTGTTTTTATAAATTTACACAACCTTTATGTAAACGTCAAGGAATTCTGTTTTAGTTTAAATTAATTTTATGTTTCTCGAAAATACCGTTAATCAAAAAGAACAATTTGGGTGGATTGAAGTCATCGCAGGCTCTATGTTTTCGGGTAAGACAGAGGAATTAATCCGTAGATTAAAACGTGCGCAATTTGCCAAACAAAAAGTAGAAATTTTTAAACCGTCTATCGATACTCGATACGATGATAAGTCGGTAATTTCTCATGATAGCAACGAAATTCATTCAACTCCGGTTCCTGCCGCAGCAAATATTCCCATTTTAGCAGACGATTGTGATGTGGTTGGTATTGATGAAGCTCAATTTTTTGATGATGAAATTGTAAAAGTTTGTAACGATTTAGCCAATAGAGGTGTTCGCGTAATTGTTGCTGGATTGGATATGGATTTTAAAGGAAACCCCTTTGGACCTATGCCAGCACTTATGGCAACTGCTGAGTATGTTACTAAAGTGCATGCAGTTTGTACTCGAACTGGAAATCTCGCAAATTATAGTTATCGTAAAGCTAAAGGTGACGAATTGGTGCTTTTAGGTGAAGTAGACGAATACGAACCATTAAGCAGAGCGGCATATTATAAATTGATGCTTCGAGAGAAAGTTCGGAAAATGAATGTCCAAGAACCTGAAGATATTTCTAAAAATAAGGAAGCCTAAGGGATGCCAAAAACCACTGAAACAGTTTTAGAACTCAATCTTACCGCATTAGGTAAAAATTATCATTATTTAAAATCTAAGATAAAGGATACTACTAAGCTATTGGGTGTTGTAAAAGCATTTGCCTATGGTAGTGATTCTGTAATTATCGCAAAAGAATTAGAAGTATTAGGAATTGATTACCTAGCAGTAGCTTATGTTAACGAAGGAGTTATTTTAAGAGATACTGGCATTAAAACACCCATTTTAGTACTGCATCCTCAACCTGAAAATTTTGAAATTCTCATCAATCGATGTTTAGAGCCTAATTTATATAATGAAAGAGTACTTAAGCAATTTATAAAAATAGCTTCAGAAAAAAAACAAAAAAACTACCCTGTACATCTTAAATTTAATACAGGTTTAAATCGACTGGGATTTAATGAAAATGAAGTGGATAAGATTGTTTCAGAATTAAATGCGACAAGCACTATAAAAGTTGCTTCTCTTTTTTCACATTTGGCAGCTAGTGAAGATCTCACAGAAAAAGATTTTTCAGAATCTCAAATAAGTACCTTTAAAACTATTGCAGAAAACATTTCAAGTAAATTAAATTACCAACCCAAGTTACATATGTCTAATACTTCAGGGATATTAAATTATCCAGATGCACAATTCGATATGGTTAGAAGCGGGATTGGTCTTTATGGTTTTAGTAATATTCCTGAGGAACAAAAAAACTTTACACCAATTGCAACCTTAAAGTCGGTAATCTCACAAATACATACTATTAAAAAAGGAGAGAGTGTTGGGTATAATAGAGCTTTTAAAAGTGAAGGAACTATAGTAACAGCAACTATTCCTATTGGTCATGCAGATGGGATTAGTAGAGCTTATGGAAACGGAAAAGGTTGGGTAATGGTTCATGGAACTAAAGCTCCAATAATTGGAAATGTTTGTATGGATATGATGATGGTAAACATCACCGGACTTGATTGTAAAGAAGGGGATGAAGTAATCATTTTTGGAGAACAAAATAAAGCAGACATACTTGCAGAAAATATTGAATCTATTTCTTACGAATTATTAACGGCCATCTCACAAAGAGTAAAACGTGTCGTTTGTCGAAAATAACAATCATAACTCTTAATTTTTATCTTCCCAAATGTTAATTTTCCATATCTTGCTTAATATAAACACCTAACTCATTTATTATGTTAAAAGAATTTAAAAAATTTATTATGACCGGCAATGTTATTGATTTAGCAGTTGCTGTTTTACTAGCTGGAGCTATTGGTCTAGTTATTAAAGGTTTTGTAAGCGATATTATGATGCCAATTGTTGGACAATTTACTGGCGGAATGGATTTCTCACAGTTAAAATATGTTTTATCTGCTGCTGTGGTTGATGCTGATGGAGCAATTACAACTGCTGAAAATGCAATTATGTATGGTAATTGGATCAATTCAATCATTAACTTAATTATTGTTGGATTTGTTTTATTTATGATGGTAAAAGCATACAATAAAACTAAAAAACCTGTGGAAGTAGCACCTGCTGCTCCTGCTGGCCCAACTCAAGAAGAATTATTAGCTCAAATTAGAGATCTTCTTAAAAAATAATTTTTTTAGAACCGCTACACTACCATTCTAAAAATTAATATCAATTTAACCATCCGTCAAAAGCGGATGGTTTTTTTTATCTTTTTATTCTGAAAAATTAAATTGCTATGCTGTATTTTTGTCACTGGTACTAATTTAATAAGATCCCTGCCTTCGCTGGGAATACGTATGAAAATAGCAGTTGTTGGAGCTACCGGAATGGTAGGAACTATCATGATTAAATTATTGGAAGAACGTAAATTTCCTGTTTCTGAACTTTTGTTAGTTGCTTCTCAAAAATCAATAGGAAATGAATTAAAGTTTAATGGAAAAACTATAAAAGTAATCGGTTTAGAAGAAGCTTTATCTAAAAAACCTGAGATTGCTATATTTTCTGCAGGTGGCGCTACATCATTAGTATGGGCTCCTAAATTTGCTGAAGCCGGTACCACTGTTATTGATAATTCATCCGCTTGGAGAATGGATTTGTCAAAAAAATTAGTGGTCCCAGAAATCAATGCTTCAGTTTTAACGGCAGACGATAAAATTATTGCCAATCCTAACTGTTCTACAATTCAACTGGTAATGGCATTGGCTCCACTTCATAAAAAATACAAAATGAAACGGGTGATTGTTTCAACATATCAATCGGTTTCTGGTACTGGAATAAAAGCGGTAAATCAATTAGAAAACGAAATAAAAGGTATTAAGTCCGAAATGGCTTATCCATATCCAATTCATAAAAATGCGCTTCCTCATTGTGATGATTTTGAAGCAAATGGATACACCAAAGAAGAAATGAAATTGGCTCGTGAACCGCAAAAGATATTAGACGACAGAACATTTTCTATTTCTGCAACTGCAGTGCGTATTCCAACTGCTGGAGGACATAGTGAATCGGTAAATGTTGAGTTTAAAAGTGAATTTGTGCTAAATGATATTAGAAGAATTCTTCACGAAACTCCTGGGGTAACCGTTCAAGACAATCCAGATACCAATACGTATCCAATGCCTATTTATGCCAATGGTAAAGATGATGTTTTTGTTGGTAGAATTCGAAGAGATGAAACACAAGAAAACACCTTAAATATGTGGATTGTAAGTGACAATTTAAGAAAAGGTGCGGCTACAAATGCCATTCAAATTGCTGAATATTTAGTAGATAAAGAATTAGTTTAAATTCACCTGGTGTTTAAGTTGGATTGTTTTATGTGACTTTAGATTACATAAAAATTGGGGTTTATTTCAGCCTTTATTTAAATAATTCATATTAAAACACGACTATGCTTTTAGGCTTTAACTAATTGATTTTTGTACATTTATAGCTATAAAACATGTACACTATGAAACCATTAACAACACTATTATTTCTTGCGATTACTTCTGTTTTTGTAGCACAAGAAAATAACGAAAAAATTAATTTGAAATATACTAAAACTAAAAAAGTAGATACTGTTACCAATTACTTTGGTACAGATGTTAAAGATCCATATCGTTGGCTAGAAGATGATCGCAGTGAGGAAACAGGAGCTTGGGTTGAAAGTCAAAATGAAGTTACCTCTGGTTATTTAGATAAAATCCCATTTAGAGATGAGTTAAGAGAACGCCTTACTTCTATTTGGAATTATGAGAAAATGGGAGCCCCATTTAAAGAAGGAGACTATTCTTATTTTTATAAAAATGACGGGCTTCAAAATCAATATGTAATTTATAGATATAAAACTGGAGAAGAACCTAGTACAGCAAAAGTATTTTTAGATCCAAATACATTTAAAGAAGATGGAACTGTTTCATTGGGAGGATTAACTTTTTCAAAAAATGGAAAAATTGCCGCTTATAGTATTTCTGAAGGAGGAAGCGATTGGCGAAAAGTATTAGTGATGAATACGAAAACTAAAAAAATTATTGAAGACACTATAATCGATGTAAAATTTAGTGGGACTTCTTGGAGAGAAAATGATGGTTTCTATTATTCAAGTTATGATAAGCCAGAGGGAAGTGAGTTATCTGCAAAAACAGATCAGCATAAATTATATTATCATAAATTAGGTGCTTCTCAAAAGGACGATGAACTTATTTTTGGAGGAACTGAAGCCGAAAAACATCGTTATATAAGTGGTTACATGACAGAAGATAATCAATATCTTGTAATTACTGCACAGGTTTCAACTTCTGGAAACAAGCTTTATATAAAAGATTTAAAAAATCCAAATAGTGAATTAATTACCATCTTAGACCATACGGAAAGTACTTCATATATAATGGAAAATATTGGAAGCAAACTTTTTATAGTGACTAATTTAAACGCACCAAACCAGAAAATTGTAACCGTAGATATGGCAAACCCAGCTCCTGAAAATTGGGTTGATTTTATTCCTGAAACAGAAAACGTTTTAAGTCCTTCGACAGGTAGCGGTTATTTTTTTGCAGAATATATGATTGATGCCGTTTCCAAAGTAAAACAATACGATTATAATGGAAAACTGATTAGAGATATTGATTTACCAGGTATAGGAACAATTTCCGGATTAAGTTCTAAAAAAGAAGAAACCGACATCTATTATTCATTTACTAATTATACCACTCCTGGAAGTATCTATAAGTATAATGCTGCTAATGGAAAATCAGTGCTATTTCGAAAGTCAAAAATCGATTTCAATTCTGATAATTTCGAAAGTAAACAAGTTTTTTACAAATCAAAAGATGGAACAAAAGTTCCTATGATTATTACCTATAAAAAAGGATTAAAGCTCAATGGTAAAAACCCAACCATACTTTATGGATATGGAGGTTTTAATATAAGCCTTACGCCTTCTTTTAGCACCGCTAATGCTGTTTGGATGGAGCAAGGTGGTGTTTATGCTGTTCCAAATTTAAGAGGTGGTGGAGAATATGGAAAAGAGTGGCACGATGCAGGAACAAAAATGAAAAAGCAAAATGTGTTTGACGATTTTATTGCTGCTGCCGATTATTTAATAGCAAATAAATATACTTCTAATGATTATTTAGCAATTCGTGGTGGCTCAAATGGTGGCTTATTGGTAGGCGCTGTAATGACTCAACGTCCCGATTTAATGAAAGTTGCGTTGCCTGCCGTAGGTGTTTTAGATATGTTGCGTTACCATACTTTTACTGCAGGTGCGGGTTGGGCGTATGATTACGGAACTGCAGAAGAAAATAAAGAAATGTTCGAATATTTAAAGGGGTATTCTCCTGTACATAATGTAAAAAAGGGAGTGAAATACCCGGCAACATTAATTACAACTGGAGATCACGACGATAGAGTGGTTCCTGCGCATAGTTTTAAATTTGCAGCCGAATTACAAGAAAAACAATCTGGAGAAAACCCAGTATTAATTAGAATCGAAACAGATGCCGGACATGGTGCTGGAACTCCAGTTAGTAAAACCATAGAGCAGTATGCAGATATTTTTGGTTTTACTTTTTACAATATGGGATATAGAATCTTACCTGAAAAGGTTGGAGTAGAAATTAAAAAGTAGTCCTTTATTTTTTTAACGTGAGTTCAATATAAAACTTGTCATTGCGAATGAGGAACGAATGCGGCAATCCGCATGATATGGTGAGACTGCCACATTTTACTGGAAAAGTAAAACTCGCAGTGACAACCATAACTCGATTCATTTTAATTTAGACAACTTCTAGTATTTTATAGACTTTCCCATTAAAATTGAATTGATCTCCTTTATTTTTTCCTAATAGGCACATTCCTATAGGTGAGTTTGGTGCAACCCCTAAGTAAATAGAATTATTCGCTTCTAATTTCCCAACAGATATGCTTATAAAAAAAGTGGCTTGATTGGTTTCAGCAATACTCCCTAATCTAATTGTTTCTGAAGCTAAATTAATATCAACTTTACTTAATTGATGCATCACTTTTTCAATTTCCCTTAATTGATTTCCAGCATTTTCACGTTCTATTTGAAGCATCGCTCTTCCGGTGTGATGCTTGTCTCCACTGGTGCTTTTAGATTCTTCTTTTAAAGAATACTCGATATCAGATATAGTTTTATTAATGCTATCAAATCTTAGCTTTATAAGGTCCTTGCATTGTTGTTGTAGTTCAAATTTTAATTCAAGAATAGTCATTTAGGGTATTTTAATTTGAATTCACCGTAATTTATGGAATTAGGTAATCCAAATTTAACGAGCAAAAAAAACTCCGAACTTATTATGTTCGGAGTTTAAATATTTTTATTCTTCCTCTTCTATTTCGCTCATTACAAAGCTATCCATAAAAGCGGTGGTAAAATCACCTGATATATAATCTGGATGATCCATCAATTGACGATGGAATGGGATTGTGGTTTTGATGCCTTCAATCACAAACTCATCCAATGCTCTTCTCATTTTACTAATGGCCTCCTCACGAGTTTGTGCAGTGGTAATTAGTTTAGCGATCATTGAATCGTAATTAGGCGGAATCGTATACCCAGCATACACATGAGTGTCTAAACGCACTCCGTGTCCTCCTGGAGAATGTAATTCTGTGATTTTTCCTGGACAAGGTCTAAAGTTATTAAAGGGATCTTCCGCATTAATTCTACATTCGATTGAATGTAATTTTGGAAAATAATTTTTTCCAATTATCGGAATACCTGCAGCTACTTTAATTTGCTCTCTAATTAAATCGAAATCTATAATTACTTGTTCAGTAATTGGATGCTCTACTTGAATACGAGTATTCATTTCCATAAAGTAGAAATTGCGATGCTTATCTACTAAAAACTCAACAGTTCCAGCTCCTTCATACTTAATATATTCGGCAGCTCTAACGGCAGCTAATCCCATTTCTTCCCTTAACTTATCGGTCATAAATGGACTTGGAGTTTCTTCGGTAAGTTTTTGATGACGTCTTTGTATAGAACAATCTCTTTCACTTAAATGACACGCATTTCCTTTACTATCTCCTATAATTTGAATTTCTATATGGCGAGGTTCTTCAATTAACTTCTCTATATACATGTCGTCATTTCCAAAAGCAGCTTTACTTTCATGACGGGCAGAATCCCAGGCATTTTGTAAGTCTTCTTCTTTCCAAACAGCTCTCATTCCTTTTCCACCACCACCTGCGCTTGCTTTAAGCATAACAGGGTAACCGGTTTCTTTTGCAACTTTAATGCATGTTTCAAAATCTGGTATGGTTCCTTCACTTCCAGGAACACATGGTACTCCTGCTTCAATCATAGTAATTTTAGCCATAGCTTTATCACCCATACGATTGATCATATCTTCAGAAGCTCCAATAAATTTAATATTGTGCTCTTCACATAATTTTGAAAATTTAGCATTTTCAGATAAAAAACCATAACCAGGATGAATGGCATCAGCATTTGTTATCTCTGCAGCAGCAATAATATTAGGTATTTTTAAATAGCTCTCACTACTTGGTGGTGGGCCGATACATACTGCTTCATCTGCAAAACGAACGTGAAGACTTTCAGCATCTGCTGTAGAATAAACTGCAACGGATTTAATACCCATTTCTCTACAAGTACGAATAATACGTAATGCAATTTCTCCTCTATTGGCAATTAATATTTTTTTAAACATAATTTCAATAAATTTCAAAATGTTCAATTACAAACCTAAGTTAAGAAGGTTTTTATAATTGACAATTTTAGATTTGATTAATTAAGATGGGTCTACTAAAAATAAAGGTTGATCAAATTCTACTGGAGTTGCATCATCAACTAAAACTTTTACAATTTTACCTGAAACTTCACTTTCTATTTCATTAAAAAGTTTCATTGCTTCAATAATACATAAAACGTCACCGTCTTTAATTGAATCTCCAACCTCAACAAAAGAAGGTGTGTCTGGAGAAGACTTTCTGTAAAAAGTTCCAATAATTGGGGACTTTACAGTGATGTATTTCGAATCTTCATCCTCTGATGTTGATTCTGTAGCTACTGGTGCAGCTACATTTTGAGCAGCTGGTGCAGCTCCAACTTGTGGTACCATTGAAGGCATTTGTTGAATATATGTTGTTTCTGCTTTAACTTTATCATCAACAGTTTTTATCGTGATTTTTACATCATTCATTTCAAGTTTAACTTCGGTAGCGCCAGATTTTGCTACAAACTTGATTAAATTTTGAATCTCTTTTAAATCCATATTATCAGTTTTAGTTGTTCTATTAATTTAAGAGTCGTATGCCCAAGTAAGGTACATAGCTCCCCAAGTAAATCCTCCTCCAAAAGCAGCGAAAACTAGTTTATCGCCTTTTTTAAGTTTTTTCTCATAGTCAAAAAGACATAAGGGTAATGTTGCCGATGTTGTGTTTCCATATTTGTGAATATTCTTCATCACTTTTTCATCAGGCAGTTTCATTCGTCTTGAAGTGGCTTCAATAATTCGATTGTTAGCTTGATGAGGTACTAACCATTGAATGTCATCTCCAGTTAAATTATTTCGTTTTAATATTATCTCTGAAACGTCAGCCATTTTCGTAACTGCAAATTTAAAAACCGTTTTTCCATCTTGAAAAACAACGTGTTGATTGTTATTTACAGTATCTATTGTAGATGGAAGTAATGATCCACCGGCATCTATTTTTAAAGAATGTCTTCCGTTACCATCTGTTCTTAAATATTCATCTTGAACACCTAATCCTTCAAAATTTGGTTCAAAAAGAGCTGCTCCAGCTCCATCTCCAAAAATAATACAAGTAGTACGATCTTTATAGTCTATAATAGATGACATTTTATCTGCACCTATCAAAAGCACTTTTTTATAACTACCAGACTCAATGTATTTTGCTGCTATAGACATTCCAAAAAGAAAACTAGAGCAAGCTGCCATTAAATCGTATGAAAACGCATTATCTGCTCCAATTTGAGTAGCAACATAAGCTCCAGTAACAGCAACAGGCATGTCAGGAGTTGCAGTCGCCATGATAATCATATCGATATCTTTGGGATCTATATTGCTTTTTTTAAGAAGATCTTTTGCGGCTTCGATAGCAAGGAAAGAAGTTCCTTTATCTTTATCTTTTAAAATTCTACGTTCTTTAATACCAGTTCGAGCGGTAATCCACTCATCATTGGTATCCACCATTGTCTCCAATTCTTTATTGGATAAAACGTATTCTGGAACATAGCCTCCTACAGCTGTGATTGCTGCTGTGATTTTACTCATAGGTTTGAATTAATTTCACAAAAGAGGTCAAATTCCTCTAAATCGGACGAAAATTACTAAAAATTAGTCGAAAACAAGTAAAAAAAAGAAAATTAATAATAAAACAAAAAACGCTCACATTTTTGTGAACGTTAATGTATCTATATTTTCTTATTACTAAGCTACTTCTTCTACTGCGTCAATAACTATTTGACCACGGTAATATAATTTACCTTCATGCCAGTGAGCTCTATGATATAAATGAGACTCTCCAGTTGTTGGATCAGTACCTATTTGAGGCGTAGTTGCTTTGTAATGTGTTCTTCTTTTATCTCTTCTTGTTCTTGAGATTTTTCTTTTTGGATGTGCCATTACTTGATATTATTTGTCTGTTAATAATTTTTTTAATTCGTCCCACCTTGGGTCTGTTGTTTCGTCTTCATTAATTAGATTTTCATCTTCATTAGTAAGACGTAATTCGTCTAGTTTATTAAGTATATCCGATTTTAGTGTTCCATCTTCAATCCCTGGATGAATTCTTTTTGTTGGAACTGCCAACACAATCGATTCATAAACATATTGCTGAATACCAAATTCATAACTACCATGAGGTATTAAAATTAACTCCTCATTTTCATCATTAAATTCATCTCCAAATTGAACAATAAAATCAAATGAACCTGAAATATCTTGGTTATAAGGTTCATTTGTGATGTCACAGTTTACATTTACATAGCCATCAAAAACTAAGGTAAACTCCAACATGGTGTTTTTTTTAATCAGCAGTACGTCTAGATTAATAGCTACACTATTAAAATCTTCATACTTAAAATACTCAAAGAACGATTCACCTATTTTAAAGTCAAACCGGTGCTCTCCTAATTTTAATCCCACAAATGGGATGATAAATTCTTTCAATTCCTTCATAATCACTCACCTGTTAAACACGGCTTCCTTACAAATAAGGCGGGTGCAAAGATAAAAAAATATTTAAACAGAATAGCTGTTTTTGCAATTCTTTTTCTTATTTAATTTTTCATCTATTTAATTGATGAATAATGTTTGATTTATTAATCCTTTATGGTAACTTTATAAGGTTATATAAAGGTGTATGCACGAGCTATCTGTAGCAATGGGGATTGTAAATATTGCCGAAAAAGAAACCAAAAAAGCTAATAAAAACAAGGTAACACTTATTGAATTAGAAATAGGTTCTGTTTCTGGAGTAGCATTAGATTCTTTAGAATATGTTTGGGATATAGCTGTAAAAGATACTGTCTTAGAAAAAGCAACTAAAAAATTTATCTTTATAAAAGCAGAGGCTAAATGTTTGGATTGTGATACTATATTTAATGTAAAAAACGTGTATGATAATTGTCCAAATTGCGAAAGTTATAAAAATGAGATTATTAAAGGCAAAGAATTGCGAGTAAAATCATTAGAAGTAATTTAATTTTTAAAAAATAAAACTATGTGTGGAGTTTGCGGATGTGGAACAGAAGATGGTAAGGCAACCATCACAAAACCAAATCAAAGTCATAGTCACGATCATAGTCACGCTCATCAACACCATGATCACAACCATTCTCACGAAGATCATCCCCCTAAAACAGTGATTGATTTAGAAAGAGATATTTTACAGCAAAATAATATGGATGCTGCTAGAAATAGAGGTTTTTTTGAAGCAAAAAATATTTTTACTTTAAATTTAGTAAGCGCTCCTGGTTCTGGTAAAACAGCTATTTTAGAAAGAACACTAACCGACTTAAAGGATCAACATGATTTTTATGTTATAGAAGGAGATCAACAAACCTTAAATGATGCTAATAGAATTGACGCTGTAGGAGTGCCTGTTGTTCAGGTTAATACTGGTAAAGGTTGTCATTTAGAAAGCGACATGATATTTAAGGCTGTTAAAGAATTGAACCCAAAAGACAATTCGTTTTTAATGATAGAAAATGTGGGGAATTTAGTTTGCCCTTCTATGTTTGATTTAGGCGAAAACAAACGAGTTGTTATTATTAGTATTACTGAAGGAGAAGATAAACCCATAAAATATCCAGATATGTTTCATACTTCAGATGTCTGTATTATTAATAAAATTGATTTACTGCCTCATTTAAATTTTGACTTGGAAAAGCTGAAAAATTATGCGCTTCAAGTAAACCATCATTTAGAATTTTTTGAAGTTTCTGCAACAACAGGACAAGGAATGGAACAATGGTATAATTGGTTAAAAAAACAAAATACTAAATAAATTATGTGCTTATCTATCCCAGGAAAATTAACAGAAATTACTGCTGAACTTGATGAAACCTTCAGAATAGGAAAAGTAGATTTCGACGGAATTAAAAAGGAAGTTAACTTAGCTATGGTACCTGAAGTTAAAATTGGCGATTATGTACTCGTTCATGTTGGAGCAGCAATAAGTGTTATTGACGCAGAAGAAGCTAAAAAAACCTTCGAAATCATTAAACAAATGGGTGAATTGAATGAATTAGAGGATAAAAAATTAGACTAACATATTCTAGGTAATTGCTCTCCTACCTGCATACTTACTACTCTTTTACCGCCCATCGTATTAGTAATCACTACTTTTTGAGGATGATCTGAAACTACACTCCCAATGATGGCAGCGTGTTTACAATTTTCAAAAGATTTCATTTTATCTAATATATTTTCTGCTTTTTCTTTTGAAACTATCGCTATAAAAACACCTTCATTTGCAGTATATAAAGGGTCTAAACCTAATATTTCGCAAGCACTTCTTACTTGATTATCAATTGGTATATCTGCGTCTTGAAGGGTTATTCCTTTTTTGGCATCTCTGGATATTTCATTTAAAGTAGAGGATAAACCTCCTCTTGTTGGATCTCTTAATAAATGGATCTCTTCGCCAAATTCCTCAATTAAACTAAGTATTGAATGATTAAGGTTTGTCGTATCACTTTCTATGGTAGTTTCAAATTCTAAACCTTGACGAACAGATAAAATAGAAATCCCATGGGTTGCTATTTGATTACTTACAATAATTATATCTCCAACTTTTACATTTAAAATATCAATATTCGCTTTTGGATGAACACTACCAAGTCCCGTTGTATTTATAAAAATCCTATCCCCTTTTCCTTTATCGACTACTTTGGTGTCTCCAGTAACAACAAGTACTCCCGAAGCATCACAAGCGTTTTTTATAGAAACTAATATTTTCCAAAAATCTGTCATTGGCAATCCTTCTTCCAAAATAAAACTCAAGGAAATATATTTAGGAACCGCACCACACATAGCAACATCATTTACAGTACCATTTACAGCTAATTCGCCAATGTTTCCTCCAGGGAAAAATATGGGTGAAATAACAAAGCTATCTGTTGAAAAAGCAATTTCTCCATCCATTTTTAAAAAAGCTCCATCATGACGTTTATCTAATTTTTCATTACTTAAAACATCAAAAACACCACTATCTAATAATTTATTGGTGAGTAGTCCGCCACTACCATGGCCTAATGTGATAAAATCAAAATCAAATTTTGGCATTGGACATTGTAATTCCATTTTTATTTTTTTACTCATCTTACTATCTTTTATACTTGAAAACACGTTCTTTAATTATACTACTGCAAAATTATAATATGCAGCACAAGCTCCTTCTGAGCTTACCATTGGTGCTCCTAATGGATTTTGAGGGTTGCATTTTTTTTCGAAATGTTGGCAGTCTATAGGTTTTTTTAAACCTTTCATTATCTGTCCAGCGATGCACTCTTTATTTTCTTCAGCAACCACTAAATCCAATGGAAATTTGTATTCTGCATCAAAGTTTTTAAATTCTTCTTTTAAACCCCAACCACTATTTGGAATAACATCAATACCTCTCCAGTATTGATCTTGTACTCTAAACACTTCATTTATTACTTTTTTTGCGTTTTTATTTCCTGTTTCTTTTACAACTCTTTCATACTGGTTTTCAACATCAAATCTTCCTTCTTCTAATTGTTTTATTGTCATTAAAATGCCTTGCAAAATATCTAAAGGTTCAAATCCAGTTACCACAATTGGAATTTTAAATTTTTCAGCTAATGGATAATACTCTTTCATCCCCATTATGGCACAAACATGACCCGCAGCTAAAAAGCCATCGATTAAGGTTTCCTCATCACTCATAATGGCTTCAATTGCAGGAGGCACTAATACGTGAGATGATAATATCGCATAATTTGATAAGCCTAATTTATGCGCGTGTAAAACGGATAAAGCATTTGCAGGCGCAGTAGTTTCGAAGCCCACAGCAAAAAATATAACTTCCTTGTCTGGATTGTCCTTTGCAATATTTACTGCTTCTAGAGGTGAATATAAAATTCTAACATCTGCCCCTTGAGCTTTAGCCTCTAATAGGCTTTGTTTGGAGCCCGGAACTCGAATCATATCTCCATAACTGCAAAGAATCACTTCTTTTTTTTCGGCAAGATAAATTGCCTTATCAATTAAATGCAATGGAGTTACACAAACGGGGCAACCTGGACCATGGACCATCGTAACTTCTTTAGGTAAAACATTAAGTATTCCATTTTTAACTAAAGAATGAGTTTGGCCTCCACAAATTTCCATGATTTTCCATGGTTTTGTAACGATTCTAGAAATTTCATCTAGTATTTGTTTTGCTAAAACTGGGTCTCTATATTCTGAAAGGTATTTCATGATTGCTTGTCTTTTAAATAATACATTAACTGTCCAAATGAAATACACTCATCGTTTGGAGATAATTTTTTATGGAAAAACAATTCAAAATCATTATACATCCAAAAATAAAGAATGTCTATTAAACACTGATTTTGAAAAACCCCTCCACTAAACGCTAACTTATTAATATTTAATTTATTAGCTATTAGGTTGATATAATGTATTAATGTAATATGAAATCTAGCTGCTATTCTCTTTTTACTTATAGCATTTGAGAGGTCTATAATAATTTGTTTTATTAAATATTTTCTGAAATTTGAAGGCAATATATTTCCTTTTAAATAGCTATCTTTTTTTAAAAACCTATTGCTTTCAAAATATGTTGAAGCTAAGTTTTCTAATTGCATAGCTGCCTCACCTTCATAACTTTGATAGTCTATTTCTAATAATAAAGATGCAATTCCGTCAAACAATCGACCCATACTCGTAGTTTTTAAATTGCTCTTATCCTGAAGTAGGTTTTTGTATATTTTTAATTCAGTAGTTGTAAATTTATCTTTATAATATTTTTCATCGCAACAATCATATGCTAAAGCTAATAATGAGATTCTTGGTTCTTGCGGCATTTTATCTCCTAGGATAAATTGAAATTCATCCAAATGAGTTTCTCTATTAATTAGTTTATTTTTATAAGTGAAAAACTCGCCACCCCATATATTTCCATCATCTCCATATCCTGTTCCATCCCAAATAATACCAAGTATTTTTTCAGCAGAATTTATTAAATTATTTTCTCCTAACACCGCTAAAAAATGTGCTTTATGATGTTGAATTTGTATCAATGGAACTTGATGCGTTTCTGCTAATTGTTCTCCATATCGACTAGAAAAATAATTAGGATGTTTATCAACCAATATTTTTTCTATTTCTGGCTGCAATAATGATTCAAAATGTGATAAGGTCTTTTTATAATTCACTTCTGCTTCATATTGATCTGTATTTCCAAGGTATTGACTTATATAAATATTTTTTTTATTTAGTAAAGCAAAAGTACTTTTCAGCATAGCTCCCATTGCTAAAATAGTTTCACAATTAACCTTAACTTTCTTATTAATATAGGTTGGAGCTAAGCCTCTTGATCTTCTTATAATGATTTTTTGATGGCTTATTTTTGAAAATTTTACGACACTATCATCCTGAGGTATTACAATCTCACGATTGTTTAATAAAATTCCATCTGAAAGTTTAGCCAATTCTTTTATAGCAATTGAATCATTATAAATAATTGAAGAATTACTCAAATTACCACTGGTGGCTATAATTGGTTTGTTAAAAAGTGACAAAAGAAGCTTGTAAAGTGCCGTATAAGACAACATAACCCCTAAACAATCTAGGTTTGGAGCAATTTCATTAAGAGCCAAAGGTGTTTTAAATTCTTTTCTAACATTCAAAATTACGATGGGAGCTGATGCACTTTGCAAATTTGATTTCTCTTTATTAGATAAATAGGTATC